>VYLE01000599.1_pt1 | contig 28155 bp, 27 predicted proteins | sample 5114391 | NCBI WGS metagenome assembly VYLE01 (sample SAMN12291771, study PRJNA351875) | freshwater metagenome | isolation source: freshwater lake | place: USA: Michigan, Kent Lake | collected 2013-08-15
TTATTGGATAGCAGAGATTAACTTATTTTTGGGAGTCTGGCAGGGAAAAAAAGCGGAAGTAACAGCCTATTGGTTACGTTGGTGGGATAAGTCGGGCAATCTGTTATTATGGGGCAGTGAACGAGTCGCACAAACTGAATATAAACTCGAACAGGAGCGAATGTTACGACAAAAATTAGCTGAAAAATTAAGAGAATTAGGCGTTGAACCAGAAACCTTGTAGCATACTTGTCAAATGCCGATAAAATCATAGAATGGATCTTCTGGATTGGGGTATTTCTAGGATTAACGGAGGAGATGTTAGAGTAGGTAACAGCGACTATCAGGGAATTTTGTCGGAGCGGGAGTAAATTTGCATTGTTGGCATTTTTTGGAACATTTTTATTTTTTTGGATGTTTTTTATGATTAGACAATATAATGGACTTGTTTGTTATCTCTTTTTGAAGTTACCCTTTTCTTATCCCATTGGATAAAGTGAATGTAAAAACCTATTGCTTTTGATTTTTGTGTGGATTTGTCTTTTTCTATGAAATGGATTGGCTGAGGATGCAACCTAACCTAACAAATGACTTAAATCATATTCTTGCCCACACTAAAGACCTCTGGGAAGAATTGCGGGAACAGCGGATATTTATTACCAGAGGTACAGGCTTTTTTGGCTGTTGGTTATTAGAAAGTTTTATCTGGGCTAATGATCAGCTAGACTTAAAAGCATCGGCAAGGAAATCTATCCTCGATGGGATACTAGATATTATTCGGGATCACAAACCAATATTTTTCTGAGTTAGAAAATTATGAGACATAAAATTGTTGAACAAGATTTGAGGCAAATTATTGCAGCTGATTTACCTTGGCAAACTTTGGCAGGGAAAACAGTTTTGATTTCGGGAGCCAATGGATTTTTACCAGCTTACATCGTGGAAACCTTGCTCTATTTCAATGAACAAAAAAGACATTCTTCTATCAAAGTGATTGGCTTAGTCAGAAATAAGAATAAAGCCTTGAAACGATTGGAGTTTTACCAGAATAGAACCGATTTAGAGGTAATTGAGCAGGATGTTTCTAGTCCGATTTCTTTAGACTTGAAAATAGATTTTATCATTCATGCTGCCAGTCAAGCCAGTCCGAAGTATTACGGGAAAGATCCAGCGGGAACATTATTAGCGAATACCCTAGGAACTTATAATCTTCTTGAACTTGCTAAACTCCATCAAGTCGAAAGCTTTCTCTATTTCAGTAGTAGTGAGGTGTATGGAAAAGTTGATCCCTCTTGTGAGCAAATTAGGGAAGATAATTATGGTTATCTGGATCCGACCTTAGTTCGTTCCTGTTATGCTGAAAGCAAGCGTATGGGCGAAAATATGTGTGTTTCTTGGTTTCATCAATACAACATCCCTACTAAAATTGTCCGTCCTTTTCATACTTATGGGCCGGGGTTAAGCTTGGATGATGGTCGAGTCTATGCAGATTTTGTAGCTGATATTGTCAACAATCGTGATATAATTATGAAAAGTGACGGAAGCGCTCGTCGCGCTTTTTGTTATTTAGCCGATGCCGTTCAAGGTTTTTTAACTATTCTTCTGAAGGGGGAGAATGGACAAGCCTATAATTTAGGAAATCCTCAAGGGGAGATAAGTATATTAGAATTGGCGGTGAAACTTGTGGATTTATTTCCTGAAAAAGGATTAAAACTCCTTCGCCAACCCATCCAAGATAATCCCGATTATATTCCGAGTCAAGTCTCCCGGAATTGTCCGGATATTTCTAAGTTATTGGTCTTAGGGTGGCAACCGCAAACCAGCATTGAAGAAGGTTTTAAACGTACAATTGGGAGTTTTTTATGAAGTTATTGGACAGGAAACAACACTATCATTTGGGACAGATCAATAAACAGCAGTATATTGATGAAATGTATCAATTTCACCAAGTTCTGTTTGACTATTCTGAACTTCTCAAGGATACTGACATTGCTAGTATTAGGATTCAAGACAATGGAGTTGTATTTACTTCTAGGGAACAAGGAATCAATATCTGGTGTAATCAGCCAGATAAACGAGCGGCACCCTTTGAAATACTCAATTTTAATTTCTATGAACCAGCAGAAAGTCATTTAATTTTTGAGTTAATTTCAACCTTGGGAGACTCCTGTAATATCTTTGATATTGGAGCTAATATTGGCTGGTATTCTCTAAGTATTGCCAAGCGATTTAATCAAGCTAAGATATGGTCATTTGAACCAGTAAAATCAACTTTTGATTACTTTCAAAAAAATCTAGACTTAAACTTAGAGATTAAAAACATAACTCTCTACAATTTTGGATTTTCTAATCAAAACGAAACGTTAAAATTTTACGTTCAACCGGAAGCTTCTGTGAGTGCGTCTTTAGTGAATATTACAGAGAGTGAAACCATTAAAGAAATAACTTGCGAAGTGAAAAGGTTGGATGAATTTATCGATGAAAATCCTGTCAAGATAGATTTTATTAAATGTGATGTGGAAGGAGCAGAACTTTTAGTTTATCAAGGAGGTCTGGAGACAATTAAACGAGACAAACCAATAATTTTTACAGAGATGCTCAGAAAATGGTCAGCCAAATTTAATTACCACCCTAATCAGATCATTGACTTAATGGCTGAGATCGGTTATGATTGCTTTACCGTTTGTGATCATAATTTATCCCGATTTTCCCTCATGGACGATACGACTCTAGAAACTAACTTTTTCTTTCTTCATCGAGAAAAACATAGCCAACAAATTCAAAACTTTATATCAACAAAAACTACCTCATGATTGAACGCCAATGATCGAAAAATTAGCCAAACAAATCCGTCTAATTTCCTTACAAATGGTTCATCGAGCCAATGCCTCTCACATTGGCAGTTGCTTAAGTATGGCTGATTTATTAGCTGTGCTATATGGCAAAATTCTCCGAGTTGATCCGACTAACCCAAATTGGCTAGACCGCGATCGATTTATTCTCAGTAAAGGTCATAGTGCGGCTATTCTCTACGCAGTACTGGCTGAACGGGGATTTTTTCCCCTAGAATGGCTAGAAACCTATTGTCAAGATGGTTCTAAGTTAACTGGTCATATCAGTCATTATCTACCCGGAATAGAAGCCTCTACCGGGTCTTTAGGTCATGGTTTACCTATCGGTTGTGGTATAGCTCTAGCTGGTAAACGTGAAGATAAACCCTACCGAGTATTTGTTCTAGTTAGTGATGGCGAAATGGATGAAGGCTCAAACTGGGAATCAATTTTATTTGCGCCTCAGCATCAACTCGATAACCTAGTTGTTATTGTGGACTATAACAAGATTCAGAGTTTTGGCACGGTCCAAGAAGTGCTTGACCTTGAACCCTTAACAGCTAAATTCCAGGCATTTCGTTGGTCAGTGCGAGAAATTGACGGTCATAATTTCCAGCAGATTGAAGATGCTTTCAATAGTGTTCCTTTTGAAAAGGGCAAACCTAGCTGTATTATCGCCCATACTGTTAAGGGAAAAGGAGTCAGTTTTATGGAAAATCAACTGGCTTGGCATTACAAGTCACCGAATCAAGAACAACTAGAACAAGCCGTAGCAGAAATTGAGGGGAAATCATGAGAACAGCTTTTATCAATACGCTTTGTGAAATAGCCAAGAAAGATGAGAGGATTTGGCTTCTTTGCGGAGACTTAGGCTATTCTGTCCTCGAAGGATTTGCAGGCCAATTTCCTGAACGATTTGTTAATGTGGGTATTGCCGAACAAAACATGATCGGCATAGCTGCGGGTCTAGCAATGTGTGGCAAAATCGTCTTTGTCTATTCTATTGTCAATTTTCCGATCATGCGATGTTTTGAACAGATTCGCAATGATGTCTGTTATCACAATCTCAATGTTAATATTGTTGCTGTTGGTGGTGGACTGACCTACGGTTCTCTGGGTTATACTCATCATGGCATGGAAGATTTAGCGGTGATGAGAGTGTTACCTAATATGACGGTTATCGCTCCGGGAGATCCTCTAGAAGCTAAGTTAGCGACTCAAGCTATTGTTAACCTATCTAGTCCCTGTTATTTAAGATTAGGGAAAGCCGGTGAGCCTCAAGTTCACCCCAGGGAACCTCAGTTTGAAATTGGTAAGGCAATCGAGTTACAGTCGGGAACAGATTTGACCTTAATCAGTATAGGGGGAATGCTAGATTTAACCGTTAAAGCGGCTGAAAAACTGACGATGCAGGGTTATTCTATTGAAGTTTTGAGTATGCCGACTCTCTACCCTCTAGATGAACAATCTATCTTACAATCTGCCGAAAAGACTAAGAAGATAATCACCCTAGAAGAACATGGAATTGGCGGTTTAGGAAGTGCAGTTGCAGAAGTTCTGGCACAGTCGAGCGAAACTGTTGAATTTAAACCTTTAAGGTTAAAAAGAGAAGCCGTTAAAACCGCTGGTAGTCAAACGGTTTTACGTTCCCAACAAGGACTTGATTTGGATGGCATTGTGCAATCGGCTCTGGCCATGCTACAAAGAGTGTATTAGCCATTTTACAGGTGAGGAGAAGGTAAAGACCAATGTAATCACTAATTGTCAAAATAAACTTGAAAAATGTATCTAATCAAAAAAAGCAAATCTGTTAGATTTTTGTTAGTGGGGGTAGTTAATACCTTATTTGGTTATGGGGTGTTTGCCTTGCTGTTTCGTCTAGGATTAGATGAGCGCTATTCCTTACTTATCGCTACTATTTGCGGGGTATTATTCAACTTTAAAACTATCGGAGCTATCGTTTTTAAAGACCAAAATAATCGACTACTAGCTCGCTTTATTGGTGTTTATTTAGTGATTTATTTATTAAACGCTGAATCCTTACGAATTGTTAAGATGCTAGGAATTAATATGTTAGTGGCACAAGCTGTCTTGGTATTGCCTCTAGCAATTGTTTCCTATTTTTTAAATAAAACCTTTGTTTTTAGAGGAAATAGACAATGAAAAAAATTAGTGTAGTGACTCCTTGCTATAATGAGGAGGGGAATATCGAAGAGATTTATCTTCAAGTCAAACAGATTTTTGCGGACTTAGAAAAATATGATTATGAACATCTATTTATTGATAATGCTTCTCAGGATAAAACGGTGGACATTCTTAAAGGTATTGCCATCAAAGATTCCAATGTCAAAATTATCGTTAATGCTCGAAACTTTGGGGCAATTCGATCGATTTACTATGGAATAACTCAGCCAGATGCTGATGCTGTTGTCTTAATTTTTGCTGATTTACAAGATCCACCAGACTTGATTGTTGATTTTATCAAAAAATGGGAAGAGGGCTATCACATAGTCAAAGGAATAAAAACTTCAAGTGAAGAAAATTTTCTACTGTATAGTATCCGGAGTTTTTATTACTTTCTTGTCACTCAGTTATCGGATATTAAGCCTACTGCTCATTTTACAGGTTTTGGACTCTATGATAAAAAGGTCGTGGAAGTTTTGAAAAAAATTGACGATCCTTATCCATACCTAAGAGGTATTATTTCAGAGATCGGCTTTGACAGTGCTGAGATTGAGTACAAACAACGGCAGCGTAAAAAAGGAAAGAGTAGTTATCGAAATTTTTATAGGCTTTATGATGCTGGAATGTTAGGCATTACCAGCCATTCTAGTGTTCCTTTGAGGATGGCTACATTTTTGGGTTTTGCTTTGTCTCTGCTGAGTTTGCTAGTGGCGTTAGGTTATTTAATCGCCAAATTGTTGTTCTGGGATTATTTTCCTTTAGGAACCGCACCCGTTACTGTCGGACTATTTTTAATCGCTTCGGTGCAACTATTTTTTATCGGCATTATTGGGGAATACATTGGCTTAATGCACATGAGAATTTTAAAAAGGCCTTTAGTTGTCGAACGAGAACGGATTAACTTTGAGTGAAGACTGTATTTGTTATACTAACTTAATCTTGGAGGACAAATGGTAATGGTTAGGCGTTGGGTTTCATGCTTCAACCCAACCTATGTTCATCTTATATTTAATTCCACCTACCTACTTAAATACAATAGAAAACCTATCTGGATTAGCTAATCTATATATAGCGTTTTTCAGTCTAATGAGGTATAGTAAATCCATCGATAGATAATAGATAGGCGTTTCAGCGTTTCAATCGGGACTCACCGCTATAGTAAAATGTAGATTCTGTGTACCCCCCCACTTTTCTATATCGATTTAGCCTGATTGACGATTCGATCGTAAAATAGCAACAGATCAAGAGAGTACAGGTCAAATATGCCGAAATTTGTTATCTGGGGTAGTTATTGTGAAAACGTGCTGGAAAAACGCGCACCCTATCGTCAAGCGCATCTAGAGGGATTAAATCAACAGAAAGAACGGGGAATTCTCATTACTATCGGACCAACGGCAGATTTAAGCCAAGTTTTCGGAATTTATCAGGCAGCCAGCGAGTCGGAAGTGCGAGAATTAATCGAAGCGGACCCCTACTGGCAAAATGGTATCTGGACAGAGTACCAAGTCAAAGAATGGATTCAAGCTATCTAAGGGGGCTATCAGCTATATTTTTCTATAAGGGTGTTGTCATAAAATTCTCAAACTACGCAACTAATCAAACTCATCTCCGGTCAAGTCTGAGGATATTTTCAAGGATAAACCGGAGTTATCCCTTATAGATTAAAGCTGACAGCTGATAGCTTGCCTAATTTTTGCTTATCGCCATGGTTTACATCAAAAAGGTCGAACTCTCACACTTCAAATCCTTCGGGGGAACGACTCCCATCCCCTTTTTACCGGGGTTTACGGTGGTTTCTGGTCCAAATGGTTCGGGAAAGTCGAATATTCTCGACGCATTGCTATTTTGCTTGGGATTAGCTACTTCCAAGGGAATGCGGGCCGAAAGATTACCGGATTTAGTCAATCACAGCTATAACAGTCAACGTCATAGCACCGAAGCGAGTGTTTCGGTGACTTTTGATGTTAGCGATATTCCCGACGCAACCGATAGGGATTGGACGGTTTCTAGGCGCTTAAAAGTGGCTAAGGGTGGCAGCTATACTTCTACCTACTATATCAATGGGGAAACCTGTACGGTTAGCGAACTTCACGACCAATTAAACCGTTTACGCATCTATCCCGAAGGGTATAACGTGGTGTTACAGGGGGACGTAACCCGAATTATCAGCATGAATGCCAAGGAAAGACGGGAAATTATCGACGAATTGGCAGGAGTAGCCGAATTTGACCGCAAAATTGAGAAAACTAAGGAGAATATCGATTCGGTTAAAGAAAGAGAAGAACGCTGCCAAATTATTGCCACAGAATTGCAAAAATCTCTGGAGAAATTAGCACTCGATCGCATTAAAGCCGAAAAATACCAAAAACTCAAGGCCCAAGTCCAAGAAAAACAACAATGGGAAATTGTCCTGCATTGGCAAAATCTCCAGCAGCGCTGCCAGCAATTAAAAGAACAAATTCAAGCTGGGGAAAAGGAAAAACAGGTTTTAACCGAGACTATCGCCAATTTATCCGAACAAATCGCCCAAAATAGTCAAGAATTAGAGAAACTCAATCAACAGGTCAAAGCTTTCGGGGAAGATGAACACCTGTCCCTGACTTCCCGATTAGCGAGTCAACAGGCCAAACGACAACAACAGCAACAACGACAAAAAGAGTTAGAAAACCTCGAAAAAGAATCTCAGGGACAGAAAAACAGGCTTTTAGAGGAAATTAATCGCTACAATCTCGAATTAAATCAGATTACTGCTGAAAAAAGCCGTTTAGAAACTGAAATTTTACCCAATCTCCTACTGACAACCCAAACCGCAAGGGAAACCCTAGAAAACCATCGTCTGCAAGCAAGTAGTCTCGCGGAAGCGTCAGAAGCTTGGGTAAAAGAACAAAGTGACCTTTCCCGCAATATTACCCGTCTTCAGGAACAATTAAACCCCTACCGTAGCCAACGGGCCCAATTGACCGAAAGATGCGATCGATTGCAAACTAATATAGTAGAAGCTGGTCAACGTCTGCAAGAATTAGAGCAAGTTATTAGCACAAAAACGGAAGAAAGTCAAGAAATATTACAAAAAATTAATCAATCGGATCCCGATATCCAAAATTTAGCCCAAAAACTCACCATTGCCGAACAAAATCGCGTCATCAGTCAGGACACCCAAAAACGTCTGCTCAAGGAACAACGGGACAAACAGAGGGAATTAGATAAACTGGAAGCGACCAAGCAAGCGCAACAGGAGGCCCAGGGAACCTATGCTACTCAAATATTATTACAGTCAGATTTGCCCGGAATCTGCGGATTAGTGGCACAATTGGGGGAAGTAGAGGAACGTTATCAAATTGCTCTTGAAATCGCCGCCGGAGGTCGTTTAGGTCATGTAGTCGTCCAAGATGATAGCGTTGCGGCTGCCGGAATTGCCTTGCTAAAACAGCGTCGCATCGGTCGCGCCACTTTTTTACCCCTGAATAAAATTCGTCCTCCCCGTCCCCAGGATATTTCCTCTCTGCGTCATGCGCGGGGTTATCTGGATTTAGCGGTGAATTTAGTTAAGTTTCAATCCCAGTATCGGGAGGTTTTTAACTATATTTTTGGCAGTACCGTGGTTTTCGAGGATATAGATTCTGCCCGTTATTATATCAATCAATATCGCATCGTTACTTTGGATGGCGAGTTATTAGAGATGACTGGCGCTATGACCGGAGGCAGCCAACCGACGCGATCGGGGCTGCGTTTTGGTAAAATTTCTCCGAAGGAGTCTAGTGAAGCGGAATCTCTACGGGAAAGATTAGCAGAAATCGATCGCATTCTTACCCGCAACGAAGAAAAAATTACCCAAGTTAATCATCTTATCAGTCAGTTAACCCAACAGTTAACCGAAACCCGTCAAAGTCATCGGGAAAATCAATTATCTCTACAACAATTAAGCAAGGATTTACAACGTTTAACCACAGAAAAAGAGGATTTAACCCGTCAATTATCGGGACAGCAAGAGGAAATTAGTATTTCTAGTCAACGGTTAGAGGTATTAACTAGAGAAATTCCTCAGTTAGAGTTATCTTTACAGGAAGAACAGGAGAAATTAACTGCTTTAGAGGCCAATCATACCCATAGCGAATGGCAACAGGTACAGGGAATAATTCGCAGTCAAGAATTAGAGTTACAAACCCAAGAAAATCACCTCGCTACAGTCCGCGAACAGTTAAAAGATTTACATAATCAACAAATCAGACTAGAGGAAAAAAGTCAAGAGTCTGCGGATAGAATTATTGAGATTGACAGGATAATTACCGATGCAGTTAATCAGAGAAATATCGGTAATCTGGAGATAGAAAAACTTGATTGCCATATTTTAGAAATCAATCAAGCTTTACAGCAATTATCGCAACAACTAGGGGAAACCAAGCAAAAAAGAGATCAATTAGAGACAGTTTTGCGACAACAACAAAACCGGCAACAACAGGCTATCTGGCAATCGGAAAAGTTAGTCAACAATCAAGAGGAAAGACAAGCATTACTAACCACTTTACAGACAGAAATTAGTCAACTAGAAAGCGACTTACCCAATCCCTTGCCCGAAATTCCTGAAAGCGATCGAGATTTCGAGAAAATTCAAAGCGATATTCGGCAGTTACAACGGAAATTAGAAGCTTTAGAACCTGTCAATATGTTAGCTTTAGAAGAATACCAAAAAACCAAAGAGAGATTAGATGAACTATCAGAAAAACTGCAAACTCTAGAGGGAGAAAGAACCGAACTACTTTTGCGGATAGAAAACTTTACCACCCTCAGATTTAATGCTTTTCAGGAAGCATTTACTGCCGTTAACGAAAACTTTAAGAATATATTTGCCACCCTGTCCGATGGCGACGGTTACTTGCAATTAGAAGACGAAAATGACCCCTTTAATGGTGGCTTAAATCTGGTGGCACATCCCAAAGGAAAACCAGTACAGCGATTAAGTTCCATGTCTGGAGGTGAAAAATCTTTAACCGCTTTAAGCTTTATTTTTTCCCTACAAAGATATCGTCCTTCTCCCTTTTATGCCTTTGATGAAGTGGATATGTTTTTAGATGGGGCCAATGTGGAGAAATTGGCCAAAATGATTCAAAAACAAGCACAACAAGCGCAATTTATTGTCGTTAGTTTGCGTCGGCCGATGATTGAAGCATCGGAAAGAACCATCGGTGTCACCCAAGCGCGGGGAACCCATACACAGGTACTAGGAATTAAAGTTTAACCTAAGATGCAAGTGGGGTGTGGGGTGTAGGGTGTAGGGTGTAGGGTGTAGGGTGTGGGGTGTGGGGTGTGGGGTGTAGGGTGTAGGGTGTAGGGTGTAGGGTGTAGGGTGTAGGGTGTAGGGTGTGGGGTGTGGGGTGTAGGGTGTAGGGTGTGGGGTGTAGGGTGTGGGGTGTGGGGTGTGGGAAGTGGGAAGCTTTTCAGTAAACAGTAAACAGTGAACTGAAAACTCACATCTGATAACTGATAACTGATAACTGATAACTGATAACTGATAACTGCCAGACAAGCCGGACAAAGTTAAGTTATATTAAGATTACTCAGAATGCGTCTCCATCCCCTTCAGAAATCTCATGACTCAACCGCAAGCACAACGCATCCTCTACGTTAGACTCCCCTGTAACCCCATTTTCCCCATCGGTGTCGTTTACCTTTCCGACCACGTTCATAAACTATTCCCCGACATCGAACAAAGGATTTTTGACCTTGGCACCGTCCCCCCCTTAGACTTTAACCAGGCACTCGATCGCTGTGTTGACGAATTTCGGCCGACCCTGCTAGTATTCTCCTGGCGGGATATTCAAATATATGCCCCCGTCGGTGGTCGCGGTGGCAATCCCCTGCAAAACGCCTTTGAATTTTACTACGCTAAAAACCCCCTAATCAAGCTGCGAGGTGCTTTAGGAGGTTTAAAGGTGACAACCGCCTACTACGGCGAATTATGGCGCAATCAGGGACTAATTCGCCGAGGGTTGCAGCGGGCCAGAAAATACCATCCCGAAGCGCGAGTTATCGTCGGGGGTGGTGCCGTCAGTGTTTTCTACGAACAACTAAAAACCAAACTGCCCACAGGAACAATTGTATCAGTGGGAGAAGGGGAAACCCTGCTAGAAAAATTCCTCTCCGGCCGGGACTTTAGCGATGAACGTTGTTATGTCGTCGGAGAAACCACACCCCGGCCGCGTTTAATCCACGAATCCCCCACCCCCTTAGAAAAATCCGCTTGTAACTACGACTATATCGCCAGTATTTGGCCGGAATTTTCCTACTATTTCCAAGAAAACGACTTTTATATCGGGGTACAAACCAAGCGCGGCTGTCCCCATAACTGCTGCTACTGCATCTATACCGTCGTCGAAGGGAAACAAGTACGCATTAATCCCGCGGATGAAGTAGTTAAGGAAATGCGCCAATTATACGACCGCGGCATTCGCAATTTCTGGTTTACCGATGCCCAATTTATCCCCACCAGAAAATTTATCAACGACGTGGAAGAACTATTAGAAAAAATTCTCGCTTCTGGGATGAAAGATATCCGTTGGGCTGCCTATATTCGTGCCGATAATCTCACTCCGAAACTGTGCGATTTAATGGTAAAAACAGGCATGAACTACTTTGAAATTGGTATCACCAGTGGTTCTCAGGAATTAGTCCGCAAAATGCGGATGGGCTATAATTTGCGGACAGTTCTGCAAAATTGTCGGGACTTAAAAGCGGCCGGTTTTAATGATCTGGTTTCGGTAAATTATTCCTTTAATGTTATTGATGAAACCCTGGAAACTATTCGTCAAACTATCGCCTATCATCGGGAATTAGAAAATATTTTTGGAGTCGATAAAGTGGAACCAGCCATCTTTTTTATCGGACTACAACCCCACACCCATCTAGAAGAATACGCCTTCAAAAAAGAAATTATTAAACCCGACTACGATCCCATGAGTTTAATGCCCTGGACAGCCAAAAAACTGCTCTGGAATCCCGAACCTTTGGGGTCATTCTTTGGCGAAGTTTGTCTGCAAGCATGGCGACAAAATCCCGATGATTTTGGACGAGAAGTGCTGAAAATTTTGGAAGCAAGACTAGGGAAGGCCGATTTAGAATCCGCTTTAACCGCACCGATAGAAACTAAGAAAAAAGTCTTAACTCCTGCTTAAAAATTAATTTTAGTCAATCCCAAGGCGGCAATTAGCGTTACCATGAGTCTGAAATCAGGAGATCATTGAAATCCCTTTACCGGTAACTGCAAAATGACCGACCATCGCCCCCATTGGCTAGAATTAGCGGAATATATCGCCCTAGGATTAACCCTGCTTACCCTTATCGCCATGGGTGCGGAGTTTTTGCCTTTGTTCCTCCTGGTAGTGACTTTCGGGTTGAATATTCTCAATCGTCTCCGAGAAAGAACCAGGCAACGTCAACGCTTAACCGAAATGACTGGTGATTTACAGAGTCAGTGGGAAGAAGAAAAAGAAGCTTTATCAGCACAAATACAGTCCCTCAGTCCTGCGGTGGCCAGCGATAACGCCCGTGCGGTCGCAACGCGCTCGCTACGCGAGATCGCAGAATTAGAGGAGAATATTCTCGTCCTCGAACAGTCCCACAATCAAATTATTCAATATATCAACCGTAACGGGCTGCTGGAACGCATCGAACATCTGGAAAAATCCTACAGTCGCTTACACAGAGATATTTTGCCGCTTAACGAAGAATCGGCGGATATTCCCGCCACAAAAGCGGAAAATGAGCCACAAATCACCCTACCTACCCTTAATTTAACTCCCACTTCCCCCCCCGTCGATATACCCCATTGGCACTATTATCGCCGTCTGGCCGCCCATCGGGAAATGATTACAGCGATCGCAATTACCGAGGATCAACAGTTTTTAATTAGCGTTAGTTGGGATCGTACCCTAAAAATCTGGGATTTTGCGAGGGGAACCCTGATTAATACGGTGGAAGCTCACGATCAGGGCATTTTAGCCCTAGCAGTGACTGGAAACGGCGATTATCATCTAGCGACGGGAGGATTCGATCAAACCGTTAAATTATGGACTTTAGCCGGCGATGGCAGTAGTCTGGAATTAAATCAAATTTTCCTCGGTCATCTCGGTTCGATTCACGGCCTAGATTTTGCCCCCCGTTGGCATTTTTTGGTTAGTGGTAGTTACGATCAAACCCTAAAACAGTGGAATTTAGAGCAGGAAACCGAAGAATTTAGCTCCTATGACAGTCTGGGGGCAATTTATGCCCTAGCAGTGGCTCCTAATCAAGATTTTATCGCCGCAGCTGGAGGTGATGGCACTGTCACCCTCTGGCAATTGGGATCGGGAGCAAAAATCGCCGTCCTATCCGGTAACGTTTCTTCGGTGCAGAGTCTGGCGATCGCTGCCGATGGTCAGATTATTGCCGCCGGTTGTGTGGATGGGACAGTGAAAATCTGGCAATACGATCGAGAGAAAAGCGGTCATTTTGCGCCAATTCGGGTGATCAATGCCCATAATGGTCAGGTGACAAGCTTGGTATTTGCAGAGGAAGGTCAATGGTTATTTACCGGGGGAACCGACGGAGAGATTAAAATCTGGTTAGCCAATTCTCAACAGGCGATCGCAACTCTCAGCACCGACAATGGGCGATCGTCGCCGATCTCCAGTTTAGTTCTCAGCCCCGATTATTGTCACCTAGCAGCGGCTGCGGCCGACGGTAGCATCACCATCTGGGAAAATATCACTTAATGGTCGATCGAACTGGAAAAATTGTATAATGTAATGTCCCGGACTCGGTCAGGCCAGTTTGACCCCAAGAAAAAGTGACTGAGTTAACCGTCGTTTCTGCCTAATAGTTGTCATCGGGGCATCGAGAACGCGCGAGCGATCGCTTATCCCAGATCATCACCCATAGTAAAAAATTCAGAATGAAGACTCCAACAGATCAAAGATTTGATTACGTCAAAATCGGTTTAGCGTCCCCCGAAAGAATTCGGCAATGGGGAGAAAGAAACCTGCCTAACGGTCAAGTCGTCGGAGAAGTAACCAAACCAGAAACGATCAACTATCGGACTCTCAAACCGGAAATGGATGGGTTATTCTGCGAGAAAATTTTTGGCCCCTCGAAGGACTGGGAATGTTGGTGCGGTAAATACAAACGCGTCCGTCACCGGGGAATTGTCTGTGAACGTTGCGGGGTGGAAGTTACCGAGTCGCGGGTACGTCGTCATCGCATGGGTTTTATCAAATTAGCTGCCCCCGTCACCCACGTTTGGTATCTCAAAGGTATTCCCAGCTATCTCAGTATCCTGCTCGATATGCCCCTGCGGGACGTGGAGCAAATCGTCTATTTTAATGCCTATGTGGTTCTCGATCCGGGTAATGCCGGCAATCTTAGTTATAAACAACTCCTCAGCGAAGATCAATGGTTAGAGATCGAAGAAGAAATCTACGCGGAGGATTCGGAATTAGTCGGCATTGAAGTGGGTATCGGGGCCGAGGCTATCCAAAGACTCTTACAGGAAATTAACCTGGAAGAAGAAGCGGAAAGACTGCGGACGGAAATTGTCGAAAGTAAAGGGCAAAAACGGGCAAAATTAATTAAACGTCTCCGGGTAATCGATAACTTTATCGCCACGGGTTCTCAGGCAGAATGGATGGTTTTAAGCGTAATTCCCGTGATTCCCCCCGATTTACGCCCGATGGTGCAGTTGGACGGCGGCCGTTTTGCCACCTCTGACCTGAACGATCTCTACCGTCGGGTGATTAACCGCAATAACCGTTTATCCCGTCTGCAAGAAATTCTCGCCCCCGAAATTATCGTCCGCAACGAAAAACGGATGTTACAGGAGGCCGTCGATGCTTTAATTGATAACGGTCGTCGCGGTCGCACGGTGGTGGGGGCCAATAATCGCGCCCTGAAGTCTTTATCGGATATTATCGAGGGTAAACAGGGGCGTTTCCGTCAAAATCTCCTCGGTAAACGGGTTGACTATTCGGGACGTTCGGTTATCGTTGTCGGTCCGAAGTTGAAGATCTATCAATGCGGTTTACCCCGGGAAATGGCGATCGAATTGTTCCAACCCTTCGTTATCCATCGTTTAATTAAATTAGGCATCGTCAATAATATCAAGGCGGCCAAGAAAATGATCCAACGGGGGGATGCCAATGTTTGGCACGTCTTGGATGAAGTGATCACGGGACACCCGGTGATGTTAAACCGCGCCCCTACCCTGCACCGTTTGGGCATTCAAGCGTTTGAACCGATCCTAGTGGAGGGCCGGGCGATTCAGTTACATCCCCTCGTCTGTCCCGCTTTTAACGCTGACTTTGACGGGGACCAAATGGCCGTACATATTCCCCTCTCCCTGGAAGCACAATCGGAAGCGCGATTGTTGATGTTAGCTTGTCATAATATTCTCTCACCGGCGACCGGTCGCCCGATTGTTGCCCCTTCTCAGGATATGGTTTTGGGTTGTTATTATCTCACGGCCGAAAATCCCAAGGCCCAAAAGGGTGGGGGTCGTTATTTCGCCAGCATGGATGACGCTATTCGCGCTTTTGATCAGGGATTGGTGGATCTACACGCTTCCGTGTGGTTGCGTTTACCTGTCGGAGAAAAGGTGAAAACCAATAAACCCGATGAGGAAGTCCTGGAAACGGAAACTCTCCCCGATGGCAGCATCTGGAAATATTATCGGGAACGCAAAACCCGCGAGAAGGATGGTCAGATAATTTCTCAGTATGTGCGTACTACTGTAGGGCGAATTATCTACAATAAGACGATTCTAGAGGCTTTGGTGGTCTAGAGAGAGATTAGGTTAGGGTGGGCATTGCCCACCTTAATTTTTAGGCTAAAGCGGCAATACATTCTATTTCCACTAGCACATCTTTGGGAAGACGGGCCACCTCCACACAGGCCCGGGCCGGGGCGGTTTCCGGGGGGAAATAACGGGCATAAACTTGATTCATTGCCCCGAAATTGGCTAAATCCGAGAGAAAGACGGTAGTTTTCACCACATTTGACCAATTAGCCCCAGCAGCGGTTAAAATGCCCTCTAGATTGGCCATAACTTGTTCGGTTTGGGCGCTAATTTCCCCGGAGACGATTTCACCCGTGACGGGATCTAGGGGAATTTGTCCCGCAACAAAGAGAAAAGGACCGGTAGCGGCGATCGCTTGATTATAGGGACCCACAGGGGCTGGAGCTTTATCAGTACGGATGACCTGATTATTCATGGGCAGGATAGTTAAAAAAGATGACATTGAATCAATTGAATATTTTCCCAGTTTTTTGATCGCTTGTAGTTAATTTTCGCCGGTTAGGGGGTTTAATTTTGACTGATTGTCTTTGTGGAAGGTGCACTAAAAGCGATTGTACGAGAAATAAGTCAACATTTATGACGTTGCAATTCTGCATCTAAGTAGCTGGTTATAATTAAATTAAAAATGGATTTTAGGTTCGATCCCCCCTGCCCCCCTTGATAAGGGGGGTGCCGATAGGCGGGGGGATCTGAAAGTTTTTAATACCTATAGTTTCAGAAGGAGCATCATAGGTTGTCAAAGTACCTTTAGTATGACTATGAGCCGCTAGATTGCGACTTTTCTTTAGATTACCAAGATAACCTTTTAAAGTACTAATTTTATCAGTTTTTTCTGACTTTTTTTCGATTTTTTCTAATGTTGCTAAACCAATAACTATCATCAACATTTTTCTAAAAGCTTCATATTGAAAGTTAGAGTTAGGCTTAATAATCTCGTCTTTGATGAATTTTTGGTTAGCTGGGGACTTTAAGCATCGTTTAGCACATCTTAAAACTATATCATCCACGGTAAATGAAACTAATTTACCAAAAGAAACTTTCCCAGTTGATTGTCCTTTTAGCCAAGAACAGGTTTTAAATTGGGATTATTTTCCTGAAAATAGCTTTTGAAAAATGGATATAAGTAGGGAGGCACAATTGTTTGTAGGATGGGTTAACGGTAGCGTAACATGAGCGGGCGTTGGGTTTCATGCTTCAACCCAACCTACGTTCTTTTGAACAATAGCAGTTTTATGATAAAATTGCCCTGCTATCAAGACTGATTTTTTCTTGCCAAACAGCTAAGGCCATTTGATGAACAAATCGCCAAGGTAGATGATGCTGACGGGCAATTGCGGCACAATCTTCGTATTCTGGTTGTACGGTAATCGGTTGATTAATTGACTCTTTGTAGGCAACTTTTAGCCGAATTTGTCCATAGACAGTATCGATCAATTGTATCTCTCTTTTTAAGATTGATCGCTCTTGAATCGTCCTTCTAATGCCTAAAGTTGTGGTTTCCTGAAAGATCATATTTTCACAAATAGCAATTTTATCCAAGGCACAAATTACTGTCAAGAGTATCCCTAAACGGGATTTTTTCATAGTAATTGCTTGACTAAATACATCCAAGGCACCCACTTGTAATAAAGACTCACTTAAGTAGGCGATCGCTTGCGGATTTAAGTCATCAATTTGAGTTTCTAAAACTGCCACGGTTTCGCTTTCATCTAGCTTTTCTGATTCTTTTTTCCCTAACCAAAGTCGGACAAGATTGGGAATCGGTAAATCTTTTGTCCCTGCTCCTAAACCGACCTTTTCTAACTGCATTTTCGGCGGTTTACCGAAACTTTTAGCTAAAGTTGTCACAATAGCTGCCCCCGTGGGTGTTACTAACTCTGCTTCGATGCCATTACTATAAATTGGTACTTGTCGCCGACTGAACATTTGTACTACTGCTGGCACGGGAACCGGTAAACGACCATGGGCGGCCTGAACTGTACCGCCGCCGGTGGGTAGAGAAGAACAGTATAATTCACTCACCGATAGCCAATCCAAACCCAAACAAGTCCCGACGATATCGATAATGGCATCGGTTGCCCCGACTTCGTGAAAATGCACTTTTTCCGGTGCGATCCCGTGAACAGCCCCTTCTGCGATCGCAAGTTGTCGAAAAACCGCTAAACTCCATTCTTGGACTTTCTGGGGTAAATTTGCCTGTTTAATTAAATTTTCAATCTCCGGTAAATGGCGAGCGGGGGTATGATGGTGATGGTGGTGATGATCAGAGGACTTCTCGGCAGTGACATCGACGTGAATCTTAGTGGCAATTTGACCGCGACGATGCACTTTTTCGGCCTTTAACTGATATTCATCCTCAATTCCTAAAGTTTGTAGTTGTGCAATCAGGTATTCTAGGGGGACTCCTAAATCTACTAACGCCCCTAAACACATATCCCCGGCGATTCCCGTGGGACAATCCCAATAGGCGACGATTTTGCTATCATGGCTACTATTTACTCTCTCCATCCGGACAATCCCCAACAACGTTCTATCCAAGAAATCTGTCATGCCCTGAAAAATGGGGCAATTATGCTTTATCCTACCGATACCGTCTATGCGATCGGTTGCGATCTCAATGTGAAATCTGCCGTCGAACGAGTTCGCCAAATCAAGCAACTATCTAATGATAAACCCTTGACGTTTCTCTGTTCTTCTTTGTCGAATATTTCCGAGTACGCAGTGGTCAGCGATTATGCTTATAAGATTATGCGACGAGTTATACCCGGTCCCTACACTTTTCTCTTACCGGCGACTAAATTAGTGCCGAAAGTGGTGATGAATCCGAAGCGGAAAACCACTGGTATCCGGGTTCCCGATCATGTTATCTGTCGCACTATTCTCGAAACCCTAGAAAATCCCATTATCTCTAGTTCTGCTCATCTTCCCGATCAGGAGGGGGATTTTCCCACCAAGGGATTAGAAACCGCTAGGCTATTCGATGCCCTCGATCATATCGTTGATTTAATTATCGAAGATGGTTCGGCTCCCGGTTCGGAAGTGTCAACAATTGTTGATTTTACCAGCGATCAACCGGATATCGTGCGTCAGGGTTTGGGTTGGCCGGAATTACAACAATGGTTATAACGAAGGCAAAAGGCAAAAGGCAGGGGTCAGTATTCAGGAGACAGGAGACAGGAGATAGGAGATAGGAGATAGGAGATTATTTTTATTTATTCTTCCCACACCCCACTTCCCCACTTCCCCACACCCCACACCCCACTGATAACTGATAACTGATAAGTGTATCGGTTATTGCGACTTTTTGTTTCCTGAAAACCGCCTTGTGGAAGTCAAGTTAGTTGCTTAAGATAGAGGTAATCGCAGTCAGAGAAAACCTCTCAAGGAAATTATTACTATGGCTTTCACTCTTTATTCTCCCTTCCTCGAAATTAATTCTGTTCAACGTCAAATCGATCAACTTTTTCAAGAAGTATTACCGACAACTTCATCGGTATCTCGTCCCCCGGTGGAAATCTCTGTTAATGAGGATTCCGTGCAATTGAAAATCGAATTACCCGGTGTGGATATTAAAGATATCGATGTGGAGGTTAGCAAACAAATGGTGGCTATTAATGGGCAACGTCAACGCCCTGCCGAGGTGGAAAACAGCGAATTTTATTATGGTAAATTTAGTCGCTTGATTACCCTACCAGTGGAGGTGCAAAATAGCCAAGTTACCGCTAACTATCAAGACGGTATTCTTTATCTCACCCTCCCGAAAGCGGTGGCAGAAAAAAATAAAGTGGTTAAAGTTAATCTTGGTTAGATGAGAAAAAGACTGGAGAATTTCTCCAGTCTTTTGTTTTATTTGTAGTCGCTAACTGTTAATTGGATTCTTTGCCATTTAGGTTGACGGGACGGGGTTGAATAACACCAAAACCGCCGTGATTGCGTTGATAGATAACATTGATTTCGTTCGTGTCTTTGTTGCAGAACATATAGAAATCGTGATCGACTAATTGCAATTGTGTTAGTGCTTCCTCAATAGTCATCGGTGGCATAGCAAAGTATTTCATCCGCACTACTTCCGCAGGTAATTCGGGAGTGCGATCGCCAATTAGGTTATCATCTAAGGGTTTCTCTTGCACCACCTCGCTAGTTTTAACGGTAGCGTGGGTGCGATGATCCACCAGTCTTTCTTTATACTTGCGGAGTTGACGAGCGATTTTATCAGAAACTAAATCAATACTTGCGTACAAATTTTCGCTTCCTTCTTGAGCGCGAATCACTGTTCCATTAGCATAAACCGTTACTTCTGCCTTGTGGCGATCGGGAATGCGCGCATTCTTTTCCACGGAGAGGTGAACATCGACTTTTGTGGTTATGCCGTTAAAATGTTTCACCGCTTTCTCCAGCTTTTGTTCCACATAATCATGAATAGGTTCGGTGACAGCGATATTATTGCCCTGAATCAATAGCTTCATACTCACTACTCCATCTAAAAATTTTGCTATGGACTGCCCACATCAACTATTTTTAAGGGGTGTTGATGCTAGGAATTTAATCCTCAAAAAACTGCTCGTTCGCGCTGTTGAGTGAAAGTCAATTAGAGGTCACAGTCTAGATATTGTCGGTGTTCTCGTTCTCTTTTTTTTGTCGGATCGCGCGGAAAATTCATCGGGTCGAGCGCCTATTTGCAACTGGATTTATCTACCTCTATTCTAACAAGTTTCTGTAAACCTTTTCTTAACAGAAGTGCGAAGTTCTGTTAACTTTTATTTAAAGAAACCGATTTTCGCCGCCGGCAAGGGAATCCGGTGATTGTTTCTCCTGTGGGACGGTTAACCTCGGAATAGATGGGATAACCCTAGATTAGCACTTAGTATTCTCCCCAACATCTATATCTTCCCTTCTTTTAATTTTCCTTTGCGCTCCTTCACATTTCTTAAATAATTTGACAAATTTCGCAATGAATGCTCAAAAAATACCTCGTCTCTGTGGGCTAAAAATTCGGGCAATTACTCCCGCTGCTCTCGGGACAACAGCGATCGCTAGTGCCAGCGAGAATTGCTAATCCCGACTTACACTCTCGCTGCTGACTCAGATGTTAAGTTTGTTAAATTTAAGTAGGGAGGCACAATTATTTGTAGGATGGGTTAGCGGTAGCGTAACATGAGCAGGCGTTGGGTTTCATGCTTCAACCCAACCTACGTTCATCTGACTCAGATGTTAAGTTTGTTAAATTTAATCTTGACAAATTTCCAGCACAGTTAAGAGCGATCGCTTATTGCTTTTTTCAATATTGGTAAGTTGATCCTAAGCTAAAACCTCACTTAGAAACAGCCCAAGAACGCACTTCTCCTAAGGTTACAGGGGTGCGATCGCTGACATCAATGGTAAAGCGAAAAACTCGTTTGGCCCGCAGACCATTTTCGGGATCGAAGAATTTTAATTTCACATCCCAACATTCACTTCCGTAGCGACAGAAGGGGCTTTTTTCCACTTCAATACTGTGTAATTCCATTCCCATTGCTACTGCTTGGGAGAAGGTTTGTACCGCTTGAAAGGCGTTAGTAGCGGCAAAATTTAAGGCGCGATCGCGGGCGATTTGTCCGACGTTGCGTAAGTCATAATAAATGCGATTTAAGAAACTGGTTAGAGAACGCCGCATCCTTACTTCATCGGCGATTTCATGTTCTGTGCGAACAGTTTCTATGGCTGATTCAATCAAAGTATTAATTTTCCAGCCATACATTCCCCGGGGACTATTAACCTTGATGACGGGAACAATTTGACCCGAAAAAAGTTTCACGGTTTCCTCTGTAAGCATACCCGGAATACTCACCCTTTCAACATAATCTTCGTCAGATTCTGGTAATATTTGACCCGCTAACATATATTGCATGACTTGATAAATCTCGGCGGCAAAAGCTCCCACGGGTTTAATTGCATAGATGGGAGTTAGTTCTAAATTGACTGTCCAAATTAAAGACTTAGTTTCTGATAAATTACTTTCTAAATAATCTACCATTTGCCGCGCATCGTAGGGATTGGATGGTAATTCAAGATTATCGATCGTGATGGTTGGCATTAATTGTTTAAAGGTGTCCCGACGCGCTTCTGTGCCGAAATCATAGCCTAAAGTTCCTAACACATAAACGAGGTTTGAACGTTGACTAGGAACGACACTATTAAAGACAATATTTTTATTTGTTTGATTATTTTGTATTAATCCGGTTGAGGAAACATTTTCTGAAGCATTGCTAGGAGTGATCACCAGTTCTATTGTCGCTGCTGTTGGGGTGGTTATAGTTATTCCCTGAGTTGCCATCTCGGTTGTATTAGATGGGATAACCGAGGTTGTCACTGTCATCGGAATTACCGCCGATTTTATGATATTATTCGACAAATTGTTATCCGCTTCAACAGTTTGTAATTTCTCTCCCGTCAGCAGTTCATAAGCACCCGCAATATTGATTTTTCCTAATAAACAGCGTTCTGGTTCTTCTACTTCATTAGGATCGCAGGGGATGGCACTATTAATCAAGGCGACTCTTACTGCTTCTGCATCGGGAGATAACCCCTGTTCTAATTGTAAACTCATTAATAAAGCGGCTGTTCCTGTCACAATGGGAGCGGCGCAGCTAGTGCCTTTTTTGCGGATGGGGTCATCGGTTCCGGGTTGAGCGCCTAAAATATTCTCTCCTGGAGCGAGAATCCCTTGAGTTGCATATTTACCACCAAAATTACTAAATTTAAATGGCTCGCCTGTATCTTTCATTGCTCCTACTGTCAGGACATTTTCTAATACCGCAGGAACGCACCAACACTCTCCTTTATCATTACCTCCGGGGGCAATCACCAGGATATTATTAGCTTGAGCTTGACGAATTGCTTTATCAATAAATTCGTGCGCTAATCCGCTTTGAGTTGGGTGACAAGCGGCACAATGGATAATATTAACTCCCTGTTCAATAGCGGTACTAATTGCGCGAGAAAGATTGAGAGGATTAATAAAATCTTCGTTGCTATAGGCGATGGGAATATTAATTACAGTAGCCTGAGGAGCAATCCCTTCTACGGGTGAATCTGGCTGGCCACAAATGGTGCTGATAATATGGTTAGCATGGAAGCGCAAATGCAAACTGTGGAGGATGTTTTCATCGGGGATCGCTTCTTTGAACAGATACTCTTTTTCTTCATCACTTTTGTCACTTTTTTCTATATCTAAAAAGGCTTGTAAGTGTTGCGGATCGATGGAAAATTCTTCGGACCAATAGGGATCAAGTCGGGTAATATTTGCTCCTTGAAAACAGGCGCGGTCTAAATCAATTGGTCCATCAAGAACGGCGATTTTGATGCGGGGATCGCCTTTTGTCTGGGAGCGAAGAGCGGTCATTCCGGGGATAGCATTGAGATCAGGCATAGTTTTTGCAGGTTTTCAAGAACAGTTATAGAATAAAAGCTAGATAACAAAAATAGGGGAATTAAAGATGAGTTCAATGACCCAAAAGGTACAATCCTCAACCACAATTCAGGAAACTTCTGCAACGGTGTATTGCGCTTCCCCTTTACCCGACCACACCCAACTCCCCGATAAAGATGGAAGTTTTGTGAAAAACTATCAAGAGCCTCCCCAAGCAGACCTTTTAACGCATACTATTACACCCATTTTGGAGCAATTACATCCTGACGGTAATTACTGTTTGGGTCGAGATTGTGGGATTTATTGGCGATTACCAGAGTATCCAGAATCCCTAGAAAAAGGTGCTGTTGCTCCCGATTGGTTTTATGTTCCCCATGTCCCCACGACTATTGATGGTCAAGTCCGGCGTTCTTTTGTGATGTGGAAAGAAACCATTGAACCGGTTATTGCCTTAGAATTTGTCTCTGGTAATGGTGAAGAAGAACGGGATAAAACGCCTGTTAAGGGTAAATTTTGGATCTATGAGCGAGCGATTCAAATTCCTTTTTATGGGATTTATGAAGTTAACAAGGCCCAGATCGAGATGTACCAGTTAGTTAATGGTCGTTACCAAAAAATGACTCCTAATCAGCGCGGTCATTATACCATTACTCCTTTAAAGGTAGAGTTAGGAATTTGGCAAGGGGAATACCAAAATCAGTTCTTTCCCTGGCTTCGCTGGTGGGATGCGGAAGGTAACTTGTTGTTAACTTCCCAGGAATCTACTGAACAGGAACGACAACGAGCCGAACAGGAACGACAACGAGCCGATCGCCTAGCGGAACAGTTAAGGTCCTTGGGGATAGAACCTGAAGATTAATGGAAAGTGTTTAACACCAAATTCGACCCCGACGAAACGGCGGATCATTGGGATTCGCTTTGCGATCTTTGAACATGGTTTTCCAGCGTCCGTAATCTTCTAAACCAGTGGCGGGAACGTATTTAGCTTTAGGTTGAGTTGTTTCTGGTTGCTCAATCTTGGGTTTTTCCGTGGTTGGTTGGTCAACATTCGCGGCAGCGGCTGCTGGTTCTGGCGCTCCTTTAGGTTTAGTAGCCATTGTTTGATTTCCTCCAGTGTTTTTTACTAGGTTTTAGAAGTCGATACTAATAACGAAAACCGCCAAAAGAGGACATTTTCAGATAGCCATAGTGAGGGTATTGAAATTGAGCCGGATCGTTGTAGTTCGCTCCATGAACTAACTTAACTAAGATAGATACCAAGTCTTCGCCATCTCCATGAACAATATCGACGCATTCATGGGGATGAATGAAATGGGGTCGTTTGACGGGAGCAGATTGTTTGGGAAGTCTCATGGTTGTTTTGGGGTAAATAATGGGGGTAGGGGCGAAGCATTCGGGCATAACCTATCGCTAAAACCTTAGATTTCCTATCCGAATGCTTCGCCCGTACTTGAAGTCAGAAGTCAGCGCAGGGGAGAGGACTAATAAGGTGAAGACCAGGAACGCACTTCGCCCAAAGTAACAGGAATTAAGTCACTCACATCTATTGTAAACCGGAAGATTTTACGAGCGCGGCGGCTATTTTCCGGGTCGAAGAATTTTAACTGTACGTCCCAGCAATCGCTATCCATCCGACAGAAAGGACTCTTAGAAACGTTAATACTGTCGAGTTCCATCCCCGCACCCACAGCCTCAGAGAAAGTTTGCGCTGCTTGGAAAGCGTTGGTCGCGGCAAAATTGAGGGCGCGGTCTTGGGAAGTTTGCCCTAAATTGCGTAAATCGTAGTAGATGCGGTTGAGGAAACTACTCAAAGTGCGACGCATTTGGCTTTCTTGGGCTTCTGTTTGTTCTGCACCAACGGCTTCTATTGCCGCACTGACTAAAGTATTGATGTGCCAACCATAAATTCCCCGGGGGCTATCCGGTTCAATGACGGGAACAACTTGTCCTGAGAACAGGCGTACTGTCCGCCCAGTAATCCGTCCCGGAATGCTAACACGCTGGATATATTCGGGGCTGTCTTCTGCTTGCACTTGTCCTGAAAGAAGTTCCTGTAAAGCCGCATAAACTTCCCGGGAAAAAGAGCCAAGGGGTTCAATGGCGTAAATTGGCGTAAGTTCCAGATTCAGGGTCCAGATTAAGGATTTAGCCTCCGAGAGGTGGTCAGCTAGGTAATCCACCATCTGACGGGCATCGTAGGGATTAGAGGGAACTTCAATACCACCAATTACCGCTGTCGGCATCAGTTGTTTAAATGTGTCCCGACGGGCTTCGGTGCCGAAGTCATAGCCCAAGGTGCCAATGGCATAGACGATGCCACCAGCAGGTTCAGCAGCTTGGCTAGGGGTAACAGGTTTATTAGTAGTTTCGGGCATGGATACTCCTTGAGAGGTGGTGACAGGATTGGGAATTTGGGCGACGGGGATTACCGGTTCGCTAGTTGCGGCACTCAGTTCGAGATTTTGGCGTTGAGCCTCAGGGGTTTCGGGCGTACCACCGCAGCCACAGCCCGATGCTTCTACTGTTGCTTGGGTTTCCACAGATTCGGACATGGTTTCTCCTGTTAGTTGTTGAATTGCCCCAGAAATGTTCAACACTCCGGCTAAACATTTTGGTTCATTTTCGCTGTCGGCATATTGGCAGGGGAGCGCGCTTTTTAGTATCGCTTCCCGGACTGCGTGAGGATTGGGGGTTTCTCCTCGCTGCACCTGCAAGCTGAGTAATAGGGCGGCTACTCCGGCCACAATGGGCGCGGCGAAGCTGGTCCCACTCAGTTGCACAGTCCCGCCGCCTGGTTTTGCCCCTAAGATGTTTTCTCCAGGGGCAAGGATGCCTTGACTTTGGTAGGTTTCCCCCCAATTACTAAAGTCGAGGGGATGCCCTCTAGCATCAACAGCACCCACCGCTAGGACGGCGGGAAGGGCTGCCGGAACTTGCAGGCATTCACAGCCATCATTGCCAGCAGCGGCAACGATAAGAATATTTCTCTCGTTACACATCTCGACGGCGCGAATTAGCCAGTCTTCGGCTTCTCCCATATCAGTGAGGGCACCGCCGCTAATATTAATCACTTTTGCCCCTTTTTCGGCGGCTTGTTCAATCGCCCTCGCTAAATCGAGTTGGGAGAGTTTGCGGTTATCGTCGGAGAAGACGGGTACGAGTAGGCCTCGACACTGGGGGGCAATGCCAGGGATTTCGCTGTTGGGTTGTCCGAAGATGAGGCTGGCAATATGGGTTCCGTGAGTGGACATTTGCCCCGCGGTGGCTTGATGCTGGACGAGGGTGGGTAAACGGGTTAGGTCTGCCCCGTTAAAACAGGAGTGGTTAGTGTCAACTACACCATCGAGAATGGCGATGGTTATTTCTGATGCGCCTTGGGTTTGTTTTTGTAGTTCTTTTAGTCCTGGAATCGAGAGAATTTGAGTCATTTTATTAATGATTAGTGAATCAGAGTAAGTTAGGTGAAAAATGAGGTTAAAAATTAAGTTTAATAAACCCGATCATGAGTACCAATATCAATTAGAATGATTACTTCTTTTTGCTCCTTATCATTAGTTTCTGGTCTTTCTAAAGAAAATATAATTCTACAATCATAACCACAAGAACAAGCTTTTAGTCCTAATAATTTTCCTTGTAATGAATGAGTGGCTAACTGAGGGGTAAAAATATCTTCTTGCATTAGCTTTAATGTTTCAATAATTTTTTGTTCAAGTTGAGCATTACGCTTGACAAATTTACGAAATGACCGTTTAAACTTCTGTGTTGCAATAATCTCTTTCATTCATCTTCTGTTAATAGGGTTTTTAATTCATCAATAATATCTTCTAAAGGTTGCGGTTTTAATTCTCCTCTTTGAAAAGCTTCCCTCGCTTCTTTAGCATTTCGGGCTATTTCGTCTCGATAGGATTCTATCATTTGATTTTTGACAATTTCTATTAACATTTCTCTCTGTTCAATAGGTAGTTCATTAACTGTCATAAGAGCTTGTTCTAATGTCATCATAATTTATCCTCTCTTGATTGTTGTAATAGGTTTAACGGTAGCTGTAATCTTGGTATTTCCTGTCGTCAAAAAATGGGTAATTCTAAACTTTGTAGGGGTTCTAATTCATGTTTTTTTGATTCTCTTTTGGTTTTCATCATGGTAAATCCGACCTAATTGCTCTTGATTCTCCATCGTACTACCTCTTTTTTGCCGAGTCAATAGTTTTTGAGTGAATTTGTGTTAAGTTTTTGTTGAAATCATTTTCTCCGGGAGAAAAACCTACTTTTAGTCCTAGAATAGTTGGGAGGTTAGTCATTAGTAATTTTCTCAGCTATTTGTAATAGTTTTGGCGAGGGCAAAGGTTTATTTTCTTGAGTATATATATCTACCAAATCTTCTAAAACTTCTTGGGCATTATCAATGGCTTCTTGATAGGTGTTGCCGTGAGTGCGAGCGTATTTTCCCCATTCGGGTAAACTGGCAATATAGGCATTATCTTCTTCAGACCAAAGAATTAAAATGCTATATTTCATGATTAATCATCTCCTGGCTATTCCTAATTGCAAAACTTCTAAAACCTTGGCTAAATCACCAGCTAATAAAGCATCTCTATCTAACCATAGTCCAGGGAATATCTGGGAACAAATTATCCCTTCTGAGTTCGGTTCAAGTTTAATATATTCTTCATTGGTTAATCTAAACCAGTCAAATTCTCCATCTTCGACTCGCCAAACTAAATATTCTTGCACTTGGTTACGACGATAAACATTGAGTTTTTGATGTAAGTCAAGGGAGACGGTACTCGCAGCAATTTCGACGATTAACTCTGGCGCACCTTCGACATAACCATCCTCACTAATCGTTGATTGTCCACCATTTTTAATTCTTAATAGTGCATCGGGTTGAGGTTCATTGTCCGCATCAAGACGTACCGTACAATTATCGCC
>VYLE01000632.1_pt1 | contig 28026 bp, 23 predicted proteins | sample 5114391 | NCBI WGS metagenome assembly VYLE01 (sample SAMN12291771, study PRJNA351875) | freshwater metagenome | isolation source: freshwater lake | place: USA: Michigan, Kent Lake | collected 2013-08-15
CACTGAGTCAAAGCGGTAGTTATTGGCTTCGCTGATAGGGAGTTGAATTAATTCAAAGAAGATAGAGGGGAATGATTGAAAGAGTTGATAAAAAATCGTGTCAGTTTTCATGCTTTTATTTCTGAACCTCCCCCCTAGGATTATACTAGCTATGGCTAAAAGTCTTACAGAGCCTGAGTTAAAATCTTCATAAGGGTTTTGTTAATTTTTTAGTATTTCTGTATGGAGCAAGTCCAGGAATACTGACTCCTAACCCTCAACCTTTTTCAGCCAGCCCTAATTAAGTAGGTGGGTGGAATTAAATATAAGATGAACGTAGGTTGGGTTGAAGCATGAAACCCAACGCCCGATTATGTTACGCTACCGCTAACCCATCCTACTGGACTGTTTCAGCTAAAATAGGGCAATAGATTTCGGCTTAAAGTCTTAGATTATAGAATTTATAGCATTTTTCTAATACACCAAATTAGCTGAAACAATCCACTACAAATAATTGTGCCTCCCTAATTATATATTGGCCTCAAAAACGGGACAATAGCCTTCAGCAACCACTTTAAAACCGTAGAGGGGAGAAGCGGGATTCCAACAGCGCTGACTTTTGTAGTGGACACAGACACGACAGCAATCCATCTCCTCTAAAGCTTTGGTGATGCGATTGGGACTCTCGCTTAATAACTCCCGTTGGGAGACTCCCCGCAATAATAATTCTTCCCCTTGCCAGCGCGCTTCCACCAGTCCCGTATCGGCGAAATTACTCCACCGGGGATCCCGGGTGATCGGCTCTGGTAAGGTGATAGTGACGATCGAATCCGATTCATTTAATTCTCCCTCATAGTGGCTGGGGGCCGGGGGTGTCGGTTGCATAAAGCGATCGCCAATAGGCAATTCCACCAGAGTTCCCACGGCCGGGGAATGGAGTTGATAACGGCTTTGTAATTCTTCTAAACTGGTCAAATCCGCTAGATATAGGGGCGAGCCATGGACGAACATGATATGCTGCGGTCGCAGGTTATGGATCAGTTGGGTGGTGTTGCGACTATCGCTATGTTCGGCCAGTAGATAGGTTTCTTGGCTAATTAATTGCGAACGCTGTGTCGCTTTTAATCGGGGATTCTCCAGGTTGATATCGTGCAGGTGTTGGGGAGCTAACATTAACCAAGGTTTATCCCCTTGCAGATATTTACTCACCTCCTCTAGGCGATCGATTAGTAAAATTATCGGAGTGGTTCCCCCTAGAGGTGTCGGTTTTTCTGGCAACCTTCGCAACCGGGGACAGATGCGCTCATCCCAAAATAAGGGCTGATGTTTGGCAAAATTTTGCACAGATGCGGGAAATTGTGGTAAAATTTCCAGGTAGGCATCGCAAGCTTTAGCGATCTTGCCCCCAACCCAGATATCAATGTCGCGGCCTGTGAATTGGTGGTGCGACCGCAGTAATTTTAAAATTTCTTGACCCAATCCCAAGGCGGGGACGGGTAGTAGGACATTTTGTCCCTCAGCGATCGCATGATAGATGCGATTCATCAACTGTTTTTCCTGCTGTCGTCGGTGGGGATGGCGCTCTGTGCCGTAACTGCCTTCAATAATCAGCACATCGGGGGATATTCCCCGCAGCAGATCGATCGATAATCCTTCCACCAGTTGAAAATTAGACAGGGAAAAATCGCCGGTATAGAGGACCTTATAGGTGCGTTTGGGGGTTTTGTAGGTGAAGAGGACCACGGCAGCCCCAGGGAGGTGGCCGGCTGGAAAAATCTCGACGGTGAGATCATCAAAGAGAGCGATCGGCGATCGCCATGGCCAACCCTGACAGAAACTGCCGATTTCCTCAGCACAATCGGGCCATTGTAGGGGCAACAGTTGCACTGTCACCTCACTGGCATAAACTGGCAATTGGGGATAGGTCTGATGGAGAGCCATTAACCCACGGATGTGATCGCTGTGGGCATGACTACAGAACACCAGATCCACGGGTGGTTTTTTGTTTTGGGTGAGGGGTTGCATATCGGCCAAACCGCAATCTAAAAGTAGGCGATAGGGACCGATTGTCAGGAGGAGACAAACCCCCTCCGACGCGTGACCGACACCAAAAGGTAAACAGGATAAAAGGGATTTTGACCCCCAGACGGCAGTAGAGCGTTGAACCATGGCAACCCTGATTATGATGACTGGTTAGTGAGCGGAACCGTTGCCATCGTAGTTATCGCTATCGTAAAAACCGTTGCGGGTGCCGAAAAAGAGACAAGAGACGGTGAATACGGCCGTCAATGCCAACAAGATTAATTTGATGTCCATATAATTAGTGCAACTCCTCAGAGGGTATCTCCCCTCATACTAACCCAACTTTTTCGGTTGTTAGCAGCTAGGTTTCGGATTTGTCCCTGGGCGCTCACCCTCTTTCCCCCACCATCGCCCGGTCTATGTTAATAATTAACGAAGGCAGGAAGCGGAGGGCAGGAGTCCGTTTTTGTAACGGGGATTTATACTCCGCTCCAAAAACTTTTCGCCAACCAGGAGCGAGGTTTTAGACCTGTCCATTAGTCACATCTTTCTTAACATTTCAAACCTTTGTAGCACAGGGCTTTCAAGACTCGGTTAACAATCTGTAATATTCCTTGTTGACACCCTTAATGACAAAGAAAAATAAGAAAGATCTCTATAAGGGATAGGTTTTAGACAAGGGTTGTGCGCGATAATTTTAGTTAATTTAAAAGTCTTGAGCAAAGCTAATCCCAAGTCACAGGACTACTTTTCTGTATCTCATATTAAGAAAAAACTATGAGCGATAATATTTTGTCTCAAGCTTCACAGCGATCTATTACATAGATGGCAGTTGACTTATAATTAAGAAAGCTTGCTAATTTTGTCAGATAGAAAAAACGAGGAGATTAATTAATTTAGCTATATATGTCAAGATTAACCCAAGAATCTTTAGGTAATGAGGCGGCTATATTTTCAGCTTTAGAGTCTCAACATCAAGAAGCTTCGCTCTACGGTGTTACAGATGGTAAAGCGATCGGAACCTACTGAGAACAAAAGTTTAAACTATATCTAAAAGAAAAATATGATTTTGTTGAGGGTAATGCAGCCAGTGGTATCGATTTTCCTGAGTTGCTGGTTGATATAAAAGTAACCAGTACTAAACAACCACAATCATCTTGTCCTTTTAAATCCGCAAGACAAAAGATTTTTGGCTTAGGATATTCCTTAATTATTTTTGTTTATGAAAAGTTAGATAATAGTCTCAATCGCACTGCCAATTTAAGAATGATCACGACAATTTTTGTATCGGCTGAAAGAACAGCTGATTTCCAGATGACTCGTGATATTCGCAACATCTTAAACAATCAGGGTAACAAAGATGATTTAATGGCCTTTATGTTAGATAAAAACTTACCCGTTGATGAAATGGAAGCATCCAATATAGCCGATGAAATTCTTGCTAATCCTCCAGTACAAGGATTTTTAACCATTTCCAACGCCTTACAGTGGAGACTACAATATACTAGAGTAATTGATCTTGCTGGTCAAGAAGAAGGATTAATCGCTATTTATAGAGAGAATTAGTAATGTCAGTTTCTCCAGTTAAAGTTGAATACGGCGACTTTCAAACTCCTTTAGAGTTAGCCGAAAAGATTTGCCAAAAGTTATCACAAATAAATGTTAATCCCAAGGTAATTATTGAGCCAACTTGTGGTACAGGAAACTTTTTAAAATCGGCAGCAGTTACCTTCAAACAAACTGAAAAAATTCTTGGCTTTGAAATTAATCCTAATTATGTTGCACAGATAGCCCAAGATGAGCAATTATGCCAAGATACAAGAATACAAGTTCATCAAAATAATTTTTTTGACTGTGATTGGAATGCTCTAACTCAAGCATGGAAAGAGAATATTTTATTCTTGGGGAATCTACCTTGGATAACAAACTCAAAACAGGGATTGATTAATGGTAGCAATTTACCGCAAAAAAGTAACTTTCAAGGTTATCATGGTTTAGATGCTATCACAGGAAAAAGTAACTTTGATATTTCAGAATGGATGTTAATTAAATTGATTGAATGTCTTAATCATCGTTCAGCTTATCTGGCAATTATCTGCAAAACAGCCGTTTCTAGAAAAATTTTGAACTATATTTATACTCAGAAAATTAATCTCACCTATTCGGCAATTTATCCGATAAACACTCAAAAATATTTTCAAGCTAATGTAGATGCTTGTCTCCTATTTTGTCAATTTGATTCTCAATCAGAAAATTACTTTTGTGATGTTTTCAAGAGTTTTGAGGAAAGGGAGTTTCAGCGTATTGGTTATCAAAATGATATTCTAGTCAGAGATTTAAATACTTTTATCAGACTAGAGAAGTTATATCATCGGCATCCTCTAGTAGAAAAATGGCGTTCAGGTATTAAACATGATTGCTCAAAAGTCATGGAATTGCAGTTAGTTAATGGAATTTTTGTCAATGGTTTAAAGGAAATCGTTGATATTGAAACCACCTATCTTTATCCTCTCCTTAAAGGTTCAGATGTGGCACAAAATCGCCTAGAAATTATCAATAAATACGTTTTAGTAACTCAGAAGTTTATTGGTGAATCTACAGAAAATATGCGAGATATAGCGCCAAAAACTTGGCAGTATCTAGTTAATCATGTAGATTACTTTGGGAATAGAAAAAGCAAAATCTATCAAAATCAACCAGATTTTTCTATATTCGGCGTTGGTTCTTACACCTTCTCTCCTTTTAAAATTGCCATTTCTGGACTTTATAAGAAACTGAATTTTCAACTTATATCACCCTATCAAAATCAAACAGTTATTTTCGATGATACTGTTTACTTCTTAAGCTTTGATGATTTAGATACTGCTCAGAAAACACTACAGCTTCTCAATTCTTCCCTAGCGATGGAATTTTATTCATCTCTGATATTCTGGGATGAAAAAAGACCAATAAAAACCCGTATTTTAAATAGTTTGAATTTGTCAGAATTAGGGTGTATTACTAACGCTAACGCAGCTAAGTAACGCATCTCACGGGATATTTTATGATAATTTTTTCATCTCCTCGATAATTGTCCTTGTCTCGACGCTAACGGTACCCCCACGGGTTAATAAGTCAACCACTTGCTCTTTATACTTTACAAAATGATAGGTATTAAATTTCTGAGCGATGGTTTTATCTTTGGATTCCTTTTCTTTATATTGATCTTTATACATTATCATAACTACTCTAGAATATCCGCCCTTAATTTCTATGTGTTGTTCTTTCAATAGGGCTAGATTAGATTTAATAGTCATGACCGTAATTCTGACTTTAGTAAACTATCCATAATTATTTTAGTACAAGTATAAGCTTTTGGAAAAAAGCAATCTTATCGGTCATGGTAGTTTTGCCTGTCTCTGGGAATCAACTCGGACCGACTGAAGAAACAAAGGAAAATGGAAATTTTGCCGATCTAGGGCTGGCCTTTGCTATAAGTGAGCTATATAGCGCCTCCTTGGCTAGTGAGGAAATTCTCAAACGCTAAAGCTGAGAGCTCACCGCTATAACTAAGCACACGAATCACCCAGACTGAGAAAATATCATGCGTATCGCTCACGATGTCACCGAATTGGTTGGCCGCACACCTTTAGTACAATTGAATCGGATTCCCCAAGCGGAGGGCTGTCTTGGCCGAATTGTGATGAAATTAGAAGGGATGAATCCCGCTGCTTCCGTCAAAGACCGCATTGGCACTCACATGATTAATAGCGCCGAAAAAGCGGGTTTAATCAATCCAGAAACCACGGTTTTAGTGGAACCCACTTCTGGCAATACGGGAATTGCTCTAGCGATGACTGCGGCAGCTAAGGGTTATCGCTTAATTTTAACTATGCCGGAAACGATGAGTTTAGAGCGCCGGGCGATGTTAAAAGCCTACGGTGCTACCCTAGAACTTACCCCCGGTTCCCAAGGTATGAAAGGGGCAATTTTACGCGCGCAGCAAATCGTCGATAGTATCCCCGGCGCTTATATGTTGCAACAATTTCGCAACCCTTCTAACCCGGAAATTCACCGTCTCACCACTGCTGAGGAAATTTGGCAAGATACGGAGGGACAGGTGGATTTTATTGTTGCGGGTGTGGGTACTGGAGGCACGATTACGGGAGTCGCTGAATTGATTAAATCTCGTAAACCTAGTTTTCAAGTAGTCGCGGTGGAACCTTTCAATAGTCCGGTGATTTCTGGGGGTAATCCCGGTCCCCATAAAATTCAAGGTATCGGTGCGGGTTTTATTCCGGAAGTTTTACGCACAGATCTGATTGATGAGGTAATTACTGTCAGTGATGAGGAAGCTTTTCAATTTGGTCGTCGTCTGGCAAAAGAAGAGGGTTTACTTTCGGGGATTTCTTCCGGTGCCAATCTTTGCGCCGCGATTCAACTGGCCCAACGACCGGAAAATGAGGGTAAATTAATTGTGGTGATTCAGCCTAGTTTTGGGGAACGTTATCTGAGTACGCTGATGTTCCAAAATATCGAGGAGCGCGAGTTAACTTTGGTGTAAAAAAAATATCCTCTTCAGCCTCTAGCCGTCATCTTCATGGTGGGGTAGGATTCAGTTATCAGTTATCTGTTATCTGTTATCAGATGTGAGTTTTCAGTTCACTGTTCACTGATTACTGATTACTGTTCACTGATTTGAGGCTGGATTTTTTCACCTGTAGGGGTATTTGTAAAGGTTGCGGTTTGATTGCTTCTTTGCCAGCAAAATTATCCAATAAAGCCGATCGCACTTGTGCATCGGTTTCTCGCGAGAGAAGATAACGGAAGTATTCTTGGCATTGTTCTCGACGACTGGGGGAAAGTTGCATTTCACTTAAACGTCGGACTGCCATTAAGCGCATTAAGGGATCATTGACTGTTAATTTTTCTAACCAGCGATCGAAGTTTTTTGACTCATTTTGACCGCGATGGTCGAGAAAATGCCATCCTAGCAGGATTAAAGTCGAAACCGTGCCAAATCCTTGCAAAATTGAGGCCAGGGCCAACCAGCGATTTTCGGCATAGGTCCAAATGGCGACAGCGAGATAGGTGGCTAAACTGCCCAAACCGCCACAGACTACCGCTAAAGTTAACTTACCGCTATCGGCACTGAAAAAAGCACGCCCCCACAGCCACAGCGATGGCCAGTTTTGACCCTGGAGATGGTAAACTCCAATCATCGCCCCCACCCCGGTTAAAGTGGCCAAAACTAACTGCCAATTCCACGCCCAGAGGATTAAAAAACTAGCACAAGCTGCCGCCCATGTCAAGAATTGACGGGTTTTTTTTGCGGCGAGAGTTTTGATGACTCGACGCTGCAGAGCGGGGGAAAAATAGGGAGGAAGGCGGAATACTGAAGACACGGGAAGTTTTTCACTGAGGGTTTGATGATCACTATAGCCTGTTCTCAGGCAGACAGATCATTTTTCTTGGTAAAAATCCTTGTGGGAAAAGAGCGCAGTGCTAGGGTGGGCTAAAATTGCGATCGAGAATCGGCTAAAGTTCAGATTGGCGAGCTAAAGTGTTAGGATGGTTTTCAATCAAACTCAACTTTTTTTATTAATAAATAGCTGAACAATATTCTGTAAACTTATATACAGAAACCTAAAGAAATATGTTAATTTGCCGTCTTTAGGGCAGTAAATTCTGATAGACGATCTAGAGTAGTAAGTATAAGTACCGCACCTAATTTTACCCAGTCACGCCAGCTATCTAACTCATCTATTTCACTTCCGAACAGAGTTAGAACTTCCTTTGTTACGTTCTGAGAGGCAAAAAAATGACTACTCAACTACAACAAAAAGCCAGACTTGAAATCGTCACCTTGAACCCTGTTTACGGAGTTAACTATAACAAGGGTTACATCGGTTTTACCTATGACGGAACAAATCCAGTTGGTCGAGGAATTGCTTATTTTACTAAGTGGGATAAAATGAGCAATATTTATGCTACTCACGCTCTCATCGTTACGGGGGAAAATACCTGTATTGAAGCGAATGCTGGCACGAATATGGTAGAAGAAAATCCTCTAGAACCCTATTTTCAACCTTCTAATTGCCAAATTTTCTTCCGCAAACCCAAAGATTTAACTGACGAGATTGCCGAGCGTATTGTTGAGATTCTCAAACCAGAATTAGGTAAAAAATATGACTATAAACTAATCCTAGCTCATGCCTTTTCTGGAAGTTTACCCGGTCAGATACTCAGTCTTTTATCACGGCAAAAAATCAAAAAATTACTGTCTGAAGCTCTCAACTGTCCTGATAAATGGATTTGTAGTGAGTTAGCAGCTTACGCTTTAGATGAGCAACCTGAATACCGAGATATCGGAGTTCTGATCAATCCTAATTCTACCATTAATCCTCAAAAATTATTTGAAGATGATCTGATTTTTCAGGCTTGGGAAAATCAGGTTGCGGCAAAGTTTAAAGATTTAATCACCGGGACAACAGTAATTGCTTAGATGTATTACCTGCATTATTGATGCCATCAGGAGAATATCAAATGACCACGACAACTATTGGTAGAGTTCCTCTTCACGAACCGGGAAAATTACTTGATCCCTATATCAAGGACAATGATGCTTTAATTGCTCCTGCGGAGGATTTTACTATCTCGATCAATACAATTTCACTGCAACTGTATACTAAGTACAAAGGTCATTATTTAGCAGGACAGTGGGATAATAACTATTTCGCTCTTGTCAGTCAGATAGGATTAGGAGATCAAGAAACCCCTATTTTCAAGGTTCACTATCTTAATCACATCTCTGGAATGACTTTAGATGTAACAGACATTTGGGCTGAAAATGTTGCTGTCATTGAAGACTTTCAAAAAGATGAAAAATCTCAGAAATTGTATTTATCGTTTAGTAGTTTTTGTCAAGGATTAGGACGTTCTACTTTAGGACAAGTTACCAATTCATTGAAGCAAGTTGTAGGAACTGTAGGAGCTGCTTTTCCTAGTTTAATACCTTATACAACACTGGGAAGTACAGCCTTACAGGGCATTAATAATATTCTAGCCACTGTTCTTGAAGCTAGATTTCAACCCCAAGTGAAAACATCAACTTTTGGTCTTTATCCTGCTAACGTTGAGCAAAGACCTGTGATTGGAGAAGCTCCCTTACAAACAGGAGCTTATGCCTTTTTCTTTGAACCCGTTGAGATAGAAACCTTGAAAATGGGCTCAGACGGAATTGTGACTGCAACTAATAATAAACCCGTGAGTCCTTACATTGTAGTTAACATCAAAAAAGGGATTACTTTAGCCCCCAGTCAAATCGAGAAAAACTTAGCCACTGAAGTATTAGAAGCTTACCACAGAACTACTAACTATCCTCTAACCACTTCTAATACTGTGATTCCCTACTTCAATGCTTTAGAAGAATTGGGTAAAACTATTCGTTTAGCTAGTTCTACTAAGCGGTATTTTGAGTTAAAACAAAAAGGTGAACGAGTGACTGAAGCGGAAGCAAAACGTCTAGAGATTCTCTTGGCTTACTTAAAGGAAAATCTTAAGAATTTTGAGCAGTAATCAATTAATTTACATTCCCTAACTTTTAGTATTTGGAAACTGTTTAATAATAGGAGGAAACGATTATGATCTTCTCATGGACTGATTATGTGCGTGCCGTTGCTACCACCGAACAAATTCCCACTCGGTATCGCAAATTACGGGTTGTTCAATTAGCACAAGCAATCGTTGAATCTGCACGAGGTACGAGTAAACTTTTTCAAGAAGCGGGAAACCCCGGTGGACTCAAATGGCGAGATAAAATTGACGACAATTACACCGAAAAAATCACCCATCAAATTTGGTTAGTTACCCCTAGCGAACCCAATGGTTGTTATTGGTGTCATTGGAAAACCGCAGAACAGGCCGCAATGGGATATTGGCGGTTTATCGGTCGTCCGAATTCCCCCTATCAGGGATGGGAAGCCTATGATAATGATCCCGAAGGCTATTTACAATATATTTGGGAAAAAGGCTATGCCACCGACCCAAACTATGTCAGTAAGGTCAAAAATGTTTTCCCTGAAGCTCAAAACTTACTAGATGAATATGGTGGAGAACAACCTCCTCCATCACGGATTTTCAAAGTTGCTATTATGCCAGGACATGGAGGGACAGATTCAGGGGCAGTCAACCATACGCTAAATTTACGGGAAAAAGACTACAACTGGAAAGAAGCAGTTGAAATTAAAGCCCGTTTAGAAGCGGAAGGCAATTATCAAGTGATTATCTGTCGTCAAGAAAATGAATTAGCTTCCCTTTCCACATTACAACAACGAGCTAATGACAGTGGTGCAAATATTTGTTTGTGTCTGCATCATAATGCTTGTAACCGACAGGCAAAAGGTTGGTGGTTATTCTATGTGAATCGGAGTCCAGAATTTGAGAAATTTATCAAAATCATGGATAAACACTTCCGAGGACTGCCTTTACAAGCACGGGGTTATAAATACGCTGGAACGCCCTTTGCCCATGACTGGTATAGTCGTGTCTGGAATTGTACCCATGATTGTACTATGCCCACCATCTTGCTTGAAAGTTGCTTCATTGACAATGATGAAGATGCTCGTTGGTTGAGAGATGGCGGTTATCAGCAAATTGTTGAGAAAATTTGTGCGGGAGTTAAGGAATATTTAGGAATTCAACCACCCATCGTTAATCCACCTCAGCCAGAAAAATTCGTTTTTGTCTGTGATGCCAATCCGCCTTTAAATGTGCGGAAAGGTGCAGGAAGTAATTATGATCCTGTGGGGCGTTTAGATAACGGGACACGATTAACGGTTGTAGGTGAAGAGGGAAATTGGCTCAAAATCAGTAAACCGATTGAAGGTTATGTTCATCGTGACTTAACAAAATCCTCCTATTGCGTGTTTGTCAATGACCCGAATCCGCCTTTAAAAGTCCGTTCAGGGGCAGGAACAAACTTTTCAGTGGTGACAGAACTGACTAATGGCACACCCTTAAACGTGATAGGGACGGATGACAATTGGCTCCGCATTGATAAACCTGTGGAAGGTTATGTCTTTACTTCTTTAACTTCCTCGCTGCATCGAGTCTTTGCTGCTGATGCCAATCCTCCCTTAAATGTGCGCTCTGGACCTGGAACTACCTATGAAAAAGTGGGTCAATTAGACAATAACACGGCTTTAACTGTCGTAGATGCTGGTTTGGATAGCCAAGGTGCGAGATGGCTTCGTATTAGTTCACCTTGTTCCGGTTGGGTTCTAGAAAGTTTAACCTCTGATCGCCTGATGGGTTCGGGAATCAACCCTCCTGCTTCTAATCTATCGGAAAGTGAGCAATACGATTATTGTGCCGAGATTATCACCCATAATGGCGGAACATTGCGTAAACGCAACTTAATCTCTTTCCGGAAGGAAACCAGTACAAAAGTCAATGATTGGCATGGTTGTTACGATGATATTACTTACATGATCTGGAAAGATGGCGCAGGGAAACACGCTTGTAAATACGCCTCTAACACGGAACCCTCATCTCAGTATGAAGATAGTAATAATCCATTGGCTGATCGCAACAGAATGGGGGTTGATGCAAATGGTGATGGACGACTGGATTTAGGACGTTTACCCGAAGGATATTACGAATATAAAACAGGAACAAGTGCCACCCTGGGTAAAGTATTGTGTCCTACCGCATCAGCCATGGCGGAACGAGATACCAGTCACGATGGCCTATTTCAACCTAATGAACCTCGTGCTTCTGCTGGAACAACGATGTTATTTCATCAAGGTGGAGAAACGAATCCTTTCAGTGCCGGATGTCAAACCATGCCTCCCAACGAATACACCAGATTTTGGAATGATTTAAACAGCAACGGTGATCCCGGTGTCATTGGTTATACCATTGTTCGCTGGTGTTCAATTGCTTAATTTCTTGTCCAAAAATTCACGTCAAGTTAAGCAATCACAGATAAAATATTGTCTGCATTGACTTAACTTGATTGCCAAGGATAGCAACACTATTGGCCCCAATGGACAGATAAAAGTCAAGGCGATCAAGATATTCATTTTGTCTTTGAAGAATAGGTAGAATTCAAGAAAAATAAAACTTTAAGTAATCTAAAATGTTAACGAAAGTGGGGGAAAAGTTTATCACATTTTTTGACTTATGCCTTCTAAAATTACCTTGAAAAAATCAGAAAAAATTTTCTGAAATGATCTAATTATTAAAGCATTTTTATGCTACTATGGAGTGTTAAGAACATGGATAGCCAACAAAATTCACAACGGACAATTGCTTTAAGTTTCTCTGGTGGCGGATTTCGAGCAGCAGGATTTTCTTTAGGAACGATGGTTCTTTTAGAAAAAATAGGTTGGTTAGAAAAAACTCAAGCAATTTCATCAGCTTCAGGAGGGTCAATTACTAGCAGCTTTTTCCTAGTTTCTAAGGCCAATTTTTGTACTCAAAATCCTAATGATTTATTTCATCAATCAGTTTTAATTGAAAAATTCTATCGTCCGTTAAAGGAGTTTTTAGAAAGTGGTAAAGTCGCTAATGCTATCTTAGATAAGTTTGGATCGAATGAAAAAACGATCAACAAAGCTGCTAAATGTTATCAAGCAGAATTAGAAAAAATTGCTATACATCCCGAAAAACTAAACATAATGGATCAAATTTGGAGGTTACTAGAATCCGATCAATCTCCCGATTGTCTCACTATTAATTCCACTGATATGACTGATGCGTCTTTATTTAGATTTGCAATGTTGCGGACGCAGAAAAATAATAAAGGCCTGATTCTTGGTAATATGTTCCTCGATTTATCGGATGATAGTGATAATGACTATTATGCCCTCAGAATACTTGACTGTTGTTATAAACTCCGTTTAGGAGACATGATTGCAGCCTCGTCATGTTTTCCTATTGGATTTGAACCGATAATTTTTCCTGATAATTTTTCTGATGGCTCTTGTTTAAAAGAGATACTAGCTCACCATAAAAGTGTTGCTTTAATGGATGCCGGTTTTTATGATAACTTAGCACTAACCTCCATCGAATCCCTCAGACAAGATTCTGAAAATCCTAATCAAACAGAGAAATTAACACTTCCTTATGGAATAAATATAGTCATTGCTACAGATGCAGATAATCTCGAACCATCCAATGCTTTATTAGCACCGGAAAACCTGGGTCAAGTCAAGGATTACCAAGCTTTAGTCAACAAATATAATTTACCTAAGTTCTTACTATGTCCTCTTATCAATTTTCTCTTTGGGGTATTTAACTTTAATTATCGATTTCTGGATCGTTTAGCTTCAATAATAGGAATCAAAAAACTTAGTCCTTCAACCTCTTTATCTGGACTGTTTTTGGATATTAATAAATTAGCTAAATTGATTCCTGATCGAATACAAGAATTCCTCCCTACTTTTGGAGCATTTTTAACAAGAAATCGTAATCTAACTTATCAGTTTTTACAGTATAAGTATGAACAAGAAAACAAAAATCATCAACAAGAAAATGAGAAAATAAACCTGATCCGTAATTTGATCTTCGATCTTTATAATAGAAATGATCCAGATACAGCATTAAGTGAGCTTGTTCCCAAATTAACAAGGTTGACGGATATTCAGTCGCCATCTTTTGACAAATTAGATTCCGACCTTATCAAACAAATTCGTAAAATCAATACTTTAGTGCTGGCTTTAATGACTGAGAAAAATATGGCAGATGCTAATAAGCTGAAAGAACAGTTAGGAAATAAAGGCAATGAATATGTAAAGATCAAAAAGCTTATATGTTTAGCTAAATTAGCAACCGCTTTACCGACAACTCTATGGTTAAAATGGTACAATTTTTGCATTGTAAAAACTCAGGAAAGAAATTCTACTTTAATTGATGCAATTGTAGAAGAACAATCGGTTTTGAAATGGACTACCGAGGTTAAACATGAGGTTAAACAACAACAATTATACATGACCTTTGCCACTGACTCAGCAAACTCAGACACAAGATGCAAAAGAACTGCTGCCGAAGTTGTAATCACCTGTGGGTTTGTGGCTGCTTGCTACAATCTTTTGGAATATTCAGCTAATAAAATTGGTGTTCTTTATAAGCAATCTGACATTAAAGAACCGCAATTTTACTCCTTAGCTTTTCTCAGCAAGATTGAAACTCTAGGGGTGTCGTTACTTTGGTCAATCTTTTTAGATAAACGAAATCTTTCCGAGGAAATGTCTAATCACTTGCACCAGAAAATGCTTAAACTTTCTCAACTTAATAAACATAGAGATAATCCAGAAATTCTTGAGAAATTCGCCCGAGATTTCCGTGAAAAACTATACCAATTAAACCTCAAAGACATAGAAGAGACTGCATCAATTTGGTGGGAGATCATCTCATTTACTCCTTCGTCCGCTCCAGATGAAGAAAACTTACATAAGTTTATTAAACACATCCAAATTCTCATCGAAAAGGTTAAGTGATTGCACGCTTTCATGACTTGATGTTTCCTCGATAAAGTGTTTCATAATTTATTGAAAAAAAGGAGCAAAAATGATGACTACCCAAAAACTGAAAGCTCTAGTCAATACTGTTATCAAACAATCTACCCTAGATAGCAGTCAAATTACTGATCTTACTCAAAAATTTTCCTTGACAGCAGGAGATAAAATTGAGATTAATAATTACAAATCTGCGGACAATAACCACTGGGAATTAGAATTAACAACCCCTGTTAATGAGATAGCGAAATGGTTCGCTTATATTCCCCATGTCGACATTAAAAGTAATGACCCTGTGGCCAAGATATTACAAGATATTAAGCAGTCTCAATTTAAGGTGTATCATCGACCAACAGAACAAGATAAAGCGGGACTGGGGATTTTTCCTTTAAATGGATTAGACGGACGTTCAGAACGCATTTATCCAGCTTATATTTTGGGACCGAGAAGACAAGTAGATAGTCTTGTCAGACAACTCAATTCCTTACTTCCTGTTAACGATACAGCGTTTATTATTGCCGAGCGTTTAGTCCAATATCCTGAAGACTATCTGGCTACTCTTTCTAAATTTGATCAAGCAGTTCTCATTCAATCTTTTGTGGGTATTGGTAATTCTTCTTCTCCCCACTTAGTACCAAGACATGAAAAAGAACTGTGGCGTATTGAACAGTCAATTCGTCTTTTGCAAGCAGTCAATTTGTCTATCTCTGGTCTTGTTTGTGCTATGGGAGATTCCCCTAGTTCAGTTGCTATAAAAGTTCGGAATAAAATCAAAGAAAGACTTGACCAACTTCTGGATAAATACCATTTATCTGCTCTGAAAAAGTCAATTACTTGGGGTGCTGATGAGTTAGTAGCAATGGCGATGGCTCAAACTCTTCCTCAGACGAAAGTGCGTATTCAAGTAGCGAATAATGATACCAAACTTCATTATGATGCTAACCGCCAGCCTTGGGAAGTGATTCGAGAAAAATTGCCCGCTATCGGACTCATTGAAACCGAAAATGATTGGGATTTCGAGGTCGCTATCCTAACTCGTCGTCAAAATGGTAGTATTGATGATTATCAGAAAGACGACCAGAAACAAGCCCAGTTAGATGAGCAATTTCTGGCTCAATATAAGAACTATTCTTCTGAGCAACGCGCTAAATTAGTCATCATTGATGGCCGACTTTTTAATGGGGCTTGGAATGCCACTTCTGTGTTACCTTATGATGATTTGTTGGCCTTCGGTAGTTGGGGAACATTTGGCAATTGTGTTGGCTCAACTTTGGCGGTGGCAAAAATTCTTTTCTACTCTAAAAATTCCGCCGCTCAAAGACAACTTTACCTGGAGGCAATTGCTCATGATGTTTTTGCTAATGGCTATAAAGAAGTTCAACGATCCGAAGAACCTAAAAGCTTCTGTAATCAGCTAAAAAATCAAACAGGAATAACTTTCAAGCATTACGACGGATATGATAATCCTGCTACGGTCAAAAAAGTCTTTGAGGTCTTAAATCGGCGCGTTAATGCCAGAATGCAAGAACATTTTACAGGACTTCCCCTTGTTAATAACCGAGTCTTCCGAATTACCCCGCAATTTTGGCGCACTTTTGAGAGTGAAGTCCACATCTGGCCAAGATTACCAGAGGAAATTCATAAAGTTGGTATCTATCGTACCGATCTGGAAGCGATCGCTTTTAATCCTTCATTGGGCGATCAATTCGTCTAACAGTAAATTTTTCAACAATCCCATAGGAGAAATACCATGACTTCCCTACAAATTATCAATCCTACCAATCATGCTCGCTTTGAATGTCTAAAACCTGTTACTTTTACAGGCAAAGTAAATTCTGGAATAGTCACTGTAGAACTCACAGCAGATGACAAATATTCCCTAGGCAATAATCAGGTTAAAGCAGACGGTTCTTGGTCGATTACTTATTCAGGATTCACGAATCCTGGTGATCGCAAAATTACCGCTATCGCTCACACTCAAACCAATCAAAATAAAGAAGAAACCAGCATTCTGATTCATGTGGCAGCTCCCTCAGATTATACTAAAACTATTTATGAGGGTTTAGTTTTAGATGCTTACAAAAACCTCCAACACACCCAGTCTCTGCCGACAGATCACAAGTTAAGTCAGGAAGAAGGATGCCGGTTATTTGAACAAGGAATCCTGCCCATTCTTCAGTCCAAAGAAACCTTTATGGAAGCAACGGAGGAAGGTCATAAGAAACTAGAGAAATTAGTTGAACAAAACAAAGATAAATACGGTATTCATCTTGCACCCTGCGCTTATTCTGTCTCCTGTGTGATGAAATATCTGGCTGAAAAGTTAGGATTAGCCACTGTCAAAGCACTTTTCCAAGACCCCTGTTTAATTGATAATGTTCAAGTTACAGGCGTTGAGACAAAACTGCGTCGTCTCGGTTTTCTCTACTTTTTGAAAGAAGATTACCTAGCACCTCGTGGGGCAATTGGAGCAAGAGCGCCTCGAAATAATCAGGATCAATCGTATCACATTTATTACATCACCAAAGATGGAGCAAAAAGGACTCAGTTTCCCAACCCAGAGAATGATTGGGATGATCAACAGGGCAAACACGAAAAGGGCATAAACGGGCCTAAATGGCAAATTAAAGACCTTCATGCTGAAAACCTCGATTTCTTCGATCATGTTTATATACAATGGGAGAATGGCTACACAGAAGGATTTTGGTTGCCACCGGGTATTTATCCTTTAAATCGTGGTTTCAATCTGTCGAATCTTTAGTTCCGTATTCTAACAATGCCCATGGGCCGACCGTTTAAAGTAAGTGGCACTTCGGTAATAGCTCAGTTTCTAATGGCAATTGGTCAGTCTCTTATCGTTTTACTGACAACGGCAAACGTCAAATTGAAGCGAGAGGATTTGATCAAGATAATCATTCTGTTGCTAGTGAAAAGATTACTTTAGAAATTGAAGCTTCTTCCATAAGCTGTGAACTAAGAACGAAACTCTTTGAAATTGGCGGTTATTCTGTTTGGCAAATTTCAGGACAAACCGCTTTTTTCTATCAATCAAAAATGAGTATTGATGCCGATGGTGCGCCGAATGCCTATCATCCCGACAATATTGGCTTAGATGATCTGAAAAATGCCGGTTATCCAAATACGTCTTGGTGGAAGAATATTCTTGTCCCTGACCCTCAAAATCCTAATCGAGCTTATGAGCAACGGGAGCATCTCATTTATGCAAGCGAGTAATTATACTTGTCCCTAAAACTGGTTTCTAGCAAGGCTTTCAAAATAGGGCTCTTCGGTTTGTGTTATGCAATGGACGGGGGTTATAAGGGATGTAACCCTTATATAGAAAGGCATTTAGCGATTTTTGACAATTGTTTTTGATCTAGAGCGAACTAATCCATACCAAGTAACGAAGAACCCAAAATAGCTTGACATAAAACCTGATTTAGGGGTTACAAAGGTGAGCATGAGCAATGCCCACCTGAGTTTTTTTTAAGGAGTAATTACCATGAATAAAGTTGCTTTAATCACAGGTTTATCCCTAGCATATTTTGGTGTTAATGTCAATAGTTTGCAAGGGGCAAATATCACCTACAATTTTCAAGGTGTCATAACTTATGGAAGTCTGACGGGAACTTATTCCGGTTCGGCTAGTTTCGATAATGCGGCGATTACAGGAGTGGATTTTGAATCTATCCCCTTGACCAATATTAGTTTTAATCTACTCTCCAATACCTTTAATCTCGCTTCGGCCGATGCCCCTCCCGTGGTCAATTATTTCGATGAGACTTTTATTGGCATCGATTATAGTGTCACCTCTACTAATGCTTTCTTTCCCATCGCTAATTTTGCCCTGACTAGCGGATTGTTTAACCTCAGTGAAGCGGCTTTTGCCTATACTCCTCGCTTGGGTATTGCGGGACAAGGTAGCCTAACTTTTAGCAAAGTTCCTGAACCTTCTATCGTTATCGGTTTAATCATTTTAGGAGGAATAGGTTTTGTCCTCCGCAAAAGGCCATAACTAATTTGAGACTTCCTTCGCTAAAAACGCCTACGTCTAAAGCTCTTGCTAAAGTAACTCAAGAATATATTTTGGTCTGTAATGAAGTTCCGGGGGAAGGCGATAAGTTGTCTATTTCGAGGTTCCCTATTTTAGCACGATGGTAAGTAGGGAGGCACAATTATTTGTAGGATGGGTTAGCGGTAGCGTAACATAATCAGGCGTTGGGTTTCATGCTTCAACCCAACCTACGTTCATCTTATATTTAATTCCACCCACCTACTTATTTCTACTCAATTTTATAGAGATAGGCTTCCGGGGTTTCAAGAAGGGAAGTCATCGGGCGATCGAGAGGGGGGGTTTTGGCGAGGGTAAAAATTGGAAATAAATCGTTCATTTGGATAGCCATTTTAAATTTCGGCTGTATATAATAACTACCCGATGGGCAGGCATTGGTTATCGTTAGCTCTCTTTTGGTCATAAAGGTATCGATATAATCATACTGACCATGCTCTTTTCTTTTGCCTTTCTTGGCCGGATCACAAAGGGTTGAACCGACCGGAATCTGATTGATAATTTCCACTGTATCGGCCACGGATAGGAGTCTTTCGGAACCGTATTTACTAGCAAGATAACGTTGATTGAAATAGAGATTAGTTGCGATAGAATAGCCGATGATAATTGCTAGAACTAGACCGAGGATCCTGTCGAAAGTCTTAGTAAAGTTTAGATAGGCCAGACTAGCGATCGCCAAGAGGATAGGAGCAAACCAGAGTAAGATTTTACGATGGGAATAAAAATGCTCATCAGGATAATTAGAGGAAGCGTAGAGAAAAATTATCCAAGTGATCGCAAAAAAGCCGATCAGTGTTTTATTGCCTCGATATTTTTTGATGACTATGTATAGAGAAATGCCGAAAAAAATAGCCGAAACTACGACATTGAAAATCGATATATTGTCATTCAAAAAAAACACTTGATTACCCAGATAAACCGTTTCCCAAATCGCTTTAAATAGACGAGTGAACAGATTACTCGATGGTTCACCGCTCGCCCCCTTCTCCGTGAGCGCTCTCACCAGTCCTTTCGTATTGGCGAAATTCCGAACTATCTCACTATTCCAATACATAATCAAGGCGAGATTTGCGGAGAGAATCGATAGAAAAGGCAAAAGACATTTACGAGTATTCTTTCGATTTCGATAAACAAACCATAGAGAGGCGATAACAGAAGTCACTGGGATAATTAACATCGTGGTGGTGTGTAAACTCACCAATATAGCGACGGTAATCCCGAAGAATATCCAAGCTATAGCCTGATAGAGCAGCGGCTTACTCGTTTCCATCTGGAAACGATAGAGTAAAGCAAAAACGAGCATGAAAAAGGGTATTGGGCTAGGACACCAGAAAAAATTATTAATGAAATAGTCCGCATAAATCGTGCTATACCAAAATCCTGCCAAACTGGACAGGAGAAGACGTTTATCTTGTTCTACATTTTCTAAAAGTTGATAAACAAAGTAGATTAAGAGGGGAATCGATAGAAAAGAAAATAGTCCATTGGTAAGGACTTGAAATTCGGGAGCGGTACCGAAAATTGTCAGAGGAAAGGCTAAATAAGTATAGAGGGGGGGGATTGTGAATCCATATTTTCCACCACCCCCCGGTGGTCCCAATTGAGGAAAGTTTCCCTTCCACATATCCATCGAAAGATAACCAAGGGTAATCTGATCGGGATCCGGTCCGATATCGAAGGTAACGTATTCAAAGATACTGACAATCCTGGTGAAAAAGGCAAAGGCGATCGCTAGAATCCCTAAAATCAGTGCCGTTACTCGGACTTTATTGATTGATTTCCCCATAAGTGTCGGTATTTTTATCCTAAAATTGTCTGGTAGCTTCGTGACCGTATACCCGAATATTTATCTTCGCATGGTAGCACGAATTTCTAGTCCTACTCGGTCAGAATTATAGCGTTAAAGATGAAGTATAACCTGATTTAGCATTACTGGCCGACTCCCCAAAACGAAAACTTCGTACCTCACCATAAAGATAACTGCTATAGGATTTAAGAGCCTGTTTAGCAATAAACTGGGTACACTCGCTTAACAAAATTTTTTTTAGACAGATCTTGGACACAATCAGGAATCCCGTGTTAAACTGCCTCGATAAGATGATGTCACTCTCAAGACCCTTCACTATATAATCTAATGGTAATACAATCGGTCAGTTTAACAGTTAAGGACTATAAGTCTAACATTCCCGTGGCTATCTTGTGTGGTGGCAAAGGAACCCGACTGCGGGAAGAAACCGAATTTCGACCTAAACCGATGATTGCTGTCGGAAATCGGCCAATTATTTGGCATATCATGAAAACTTATGCCCATTATGGCTTAACTGACTTTATGCTCTGTCTAGGTTATAAAGGGGAAATAATCCGGGACTATTTCTTTAGCTATGATTGGAATCAAAGTGATGTCCTCTTAGAGTTAGGCAATAAAAAAGTGACCAAACTCGATAGTGGACATGATGAAGAGGACTGGCGTATTTGGTTAGTTGATACGGGACAGGAAACCATGACGGGAGGCCGTCTTAAACGTCTCACCTCTTATATAGATCAAAGCGGAAGTGAGATCTTTTTGGCCACCTATGGGGATGGGGTTTGTGATGTGAATATTGCGGATCTGTTGGATTTCCATTACTCTCATGGGAAATTAGCGACCTTGACGGCGGTTCGTCCTCCTTCTCGCTTTGGCGAGTTAGTGATTGAGGATAATCTAGTCAGTCAGTTCCAAGAAAAGCCCCAAACATCTGAAGGATGGATTAATGGGGGCTATTTTGTCTTAAATCGCAAGGTTTTGGATTTAATTGAGGGAGATGCGACGACTTTTGAAGCACAGCCCCTCAGAACCCTGGCCGCTTTAGGAGAACTCACCGTCTATAAGCATGATGGGTTTTGGCAGTGCATGGATACTTATCGAGAAATGGAAATGCTCAATCACCTTTATGACACTGGACAAGCTAGATGGAAAATATGGTAAAGGAAGGATTTTGGTCGGGCAAAAAAGGTCTTTATCACGGGTCATACTAGCTTTAAGGGGTCTTGGCTGGGGTTTTGGTTACTCCATCTGGGGGCAGAGGTAAAAGGCCTCAGTTTAGCTGCCAATACCACCCCCGCCTTATTTGAGCAATTAGACTTAGCTCAAAACCTGAGTCATCATATAGGGGATATTCGAGAGGCTGAGTTAGTGGCCCGTTTAATCGCCTCATGGCAACCGAATGTAATCTTTCATTTAGCGGCGCAATGATCGTCTTATACTGAACTCAGGTCATGGACAGATAGTCAATCCTTGAATAGCAGGAGGCACAAAGTGGACATAGTAAATTCAATACATCTCCAGATTAGGAAAATGCTCAAAAAGCAATCAAAAATTGATGGCAGATTTTTGGTAGTTGCTGCACTTTTAGGATATTTTGGGTTATTGTATCTAGCTAATTTTTTTGTTCCCTATCACAAGTTTTGGAGGAAACTAGGGGTTCCTGCGGTTAAAAGCCCTTTTATCGATCTTGCAGCCGTATTAGGGGCTTTTGATTGTGATCGATTGACAGGCGAAGTTTCCCTAACAAATAATTCCTGCTTCACTCAAATAGCTTATCCTAGTAGTTGGTCTTCATTAACTTGGCTGGGTTTAGAGCAGCGTGATACTATATTTTTAGGAGTTTTCTTTGCTTTAATTTTTTATGTTATAACTTTAATTATCATTGGCAGATTAAATTATCAAGAAGCTATAGTTTATGCCCTAATTTTATGCTCACCACCGGTAATGCTTTTAGTGGAACGTGGCAACGTAGATATTGTTATCTATTCTTGGCTGGGTGTCGCACTAATGATAATTAAGAATAGCCGAGCATTAATTTTTAGGTTGTGTGCCTATTTATTAATATTTTTTTGGGGGGTTGTTAAACTATTTCCAATTTTTGGACTGGCGGTAATTCTTAAAGAAAAAAGAAATCTATTTCTGTTCTTGTCGGCTATTTTTACCACTGCTTTTATTACTTATTTTCTCGCTAGTATAGGGGAGATTAAAACTATCTCAAGCATTCATGATGGGAGAATTTGGTATAGTTTTGGCTATAAAGTCCTCTTTGGTGCAGTCAAATATATTCTATCAAAGCTTACTAGCGGCGAAACTGATCTTAAAAATACGATCATATATATGATGTATATAATTATGATTTTATTTACTATGTCAATCTTAACCAGAGTTTTATTGTCGAAATTTAAAATTTTTAAAGAATGGCTTAGTTCGGATTTTGTCTCAACCGATTCGGACAAATCTTTAGATAAAAGTCGATACATTGATTACTTCCGTCTTGCGGCAGCAATTCATTTAGGAAATTTTCTTGTTATTGGCATGCTTTATGATTACAAATTAACTTTTCTAATCTTTGCCCTTCCTCAAATTTTGGATTGGATTAAGCAAGAAAATCAATTGAGCTTACCTTCCAGTATGGCTTTAGTCGCTATGGTGACAACCTTTTACGCAAGTCCATTCTTATATCCTTGGTTAGTTGATGAAATGATCAATTGGCTCTTAGCTGCCAATTTATTATACATGGCAATTCTCTCTATGCCTGAATGGCTAAAAAGTTTAGTCCATAGGAGATTGTCTGGCAAATTTTCCGTATAAAAGTTTAACCACAGGCTAATGTATAGCAAAACTCAATGAATTGTAAAATCCCCTCATCCCTAACCCCTCTCTCACTCTGGAGAGCGGAGAAGAATTGTGTTTAAGAATCATTGAGACTGGCTACGTTAAATACTTCCTGAGACTTTTGACTGACAACTAAAATGCCTTTTTGTCAGGCTGTCCCAGCATAAGTGAGTAGCAATTTGACAGCTTTCAAAGCCAGAGCGCGGTGGAATTAATATTTATATTCCCCTGTCAGTTTTCTGACCAGTTTCCAGACAAAACGATTCCAAGGTTTTCTGTACAAGTACCGACTACTGGCAGTAGGTTGTCTAATTTTAAAATCAGTGTTGCTGATATCATAGACCTTTGCCAGGTCTTTCAGAGTGAACTCAATAGGGGTTTTATCAACTAGCCGCTCAAAAACTTCAACATTATTTTTAAGAATATCATCCTTTTTTTTCAACAATGGATATGGCTTCTTGGCGTGTCGATTAAACAAAAACAATGCTTCTGTTGGCTCATAATGCTGCGGCTTTTGAATTTTACTATGGCCACCGCTGCGGGCATTCTTAACTCGAATGTCAGTAAAACACATTTGCTTCAGGGGAAAGGTTTGATAACAAACCCACTGAAGATACCAATCAGTACGATGTGCCCCATGATAAATCGCTGGTAAGATGACATCAGCATAGCTTTGGGAGAGGATTTGAGATTCTGCATCATATCCGCTAATGGGAAAGCATTTTCTGGAGATTAAATCCTCATAAGAAGCTTTAATCGGCAGAAATGCCCACTGTTTAGGATCGTAAAAAGTTGCAGCAATAGGATGATATTCATCGAGTAGTTCTTTGATCTTTTTAGGAATATCTACCCCTTCATCAGCAACAAAGGTAACATCATCATCGATAAAAATGTAGTATTCATAATCTTTGGGAACTTCCCTATATAGCAAGCTTCTGCCCTCACTCCAAGTTACTCCTTTCGCAGTAATGAAAGCATTGGGGTCATCTTCCGTTGCCCAATTAAGGCGATAAAAGTCACTAAATTCAGTAGTAAATAGTTCTCGTTTTTCTATAGTGCAAGGCTCATTAATTAGTTGGCCCTGTTCCAAAATACAGAAGGTTTTTTTACTCATTTACAAATTAGATAAAGTTCAGTACGAGTTCAAATTTTAGCTTAACATATAGCCAGTCTAAACGATTTGCCAACACCACGAGCATCACGTCTCCAGAGTGGGAGAGGAGATGGGGGTGAACCGGTCCCCACGACCCACCTAGGTAGGCCACAGCACCCTTCATGTCACGCTCAGTACATAGCCCTAAGTTTGAAGCAGCCATAGGGTCGGCAGGAGGCAGGAGTAAATGATTAAATTGTACTTCAGGTGAGTTAAAACCGCTATGTAACACTTTCGAGTCCAGAACAATATTAAAATCCCTGCCACCCAAGCATAGCTGTATGTTCACACCAAATTCAAGCCATATACAATAAGTATAAATACTTAATTGATTTTCCCTTGAATCACGAGGCATCGAAAATCAAGAACGACTCTCCCCGCTCAGAAGTTCCCTGCTCCCCTTTTGTCTCAGCTAACCATTCTAGATGCCTAATGGGACTTAGACAAAAAACAAATCGAGAAAAGCCTCAACTCCAATCCCAGCTTGGGATTTACTTCGAGAAGCCCAAAATCGCTGAAACTCAGATAGATCAAGGAAAATCATAAATCGAGGTTAACCCTTTGTCCCGTAATGGTTTGAGCCTTTTTTGCTGACCGAAAACGCCTAAGTCCCACTAACAGCTTAACTAATTGACATCCTCGGTCAAGTTCCTGTATAGTGGCTCCCAAAGATTTAGGGTGATGGCTTTAAGCCTTCTCAAAAATTCTTTTCGGCGATTACTGGCAGAAAGCCGCTGAAATTAACTGAAAACCCGGCATGGCGAGTCTATTTGACTTGCGGACAATAATAGCTCCCCTCTCCCCCTGGGATGAGCCTGATGGGTTTTGGCAGTGTATGGATACTTACCGAGAAATGGAAATGCTCAATCACCTTTATGACACTGGACAAGCTAGATGGAAAATATGGTAAAGAAAGCATTTTGGTCGGGCAAAAAGGTCTTTATTACTGGTCATACTGGCTTTAAGGGGTCTTGGCTGGCGTTTTGGTTACTCCATCTGGGGGCAGAGGTAAAAGGCCTCAGTTTAGCCCCCAATACCACCCCCGCCTTATTCGACCAATTAGACTTAGCTCAGAACCTGAGTCATCATATAGGAGATATTCGAGAGGCTGAGTTAGTGGCTCGTTTAATCGCTTCATGGCAACCGGATGTAGTCTTTCATTTAGCGGCACAACCCTTGGTGCGGCTTTCTTATCTGGAGTCGGTGGAAACGTGGAACACAAATGTTATGGGGACTATTCACGTTTTAGAGGCCCTCAAAAGCCTGACTCATCCCTGTGCCGCCGTGTTTATTACTAGCGATAAGTGCTATGAGAATCGGGAATGGGTCTATGGTTATCGGGAAAATGACCCCTTGGGGGGTTACGATCCCTATAGTTCTAGCAAAGCTGGGGCGGAATTGGCGATCGCATCTTGGCGAAATTCCTTCTTTAAAACCCCTCAAACCCCCATCGGCATTGCCAGTGCCAGGGCAGGAAATGTCATCGGTGGCGGAGATTGGTCTCTAGATCGGATTGTACCTGATGCGATGCGGGCTTTGATAAAGTCGGAAGCGATTCCGGTGCGGAACCCTCTAGCGACTCGCCCTTGGCAGCACGTTTTAGAGCCTTTGGGGGGCTATTTACGGTTAGCTGAGTCGATTTATGAGCAGTTGATGACGGCTAACTGGCAGCAAGACAGCCGGGGGTTATATGGGGCGTTTAATTTCGGTCCGTCTCTGACTTCTAATCGCCCAGTTAAAGAGTTAGTTGAGTCTATCCTACAACTTTGGCCAGGAACTTGGCTCGATCAAAGTGATCCGAATGCTGTTCATGAGGCTAAATTGCTTAATCTAGTCACGGATAAGGCTTTCCATACCCTAAAATGGCAACCCGTCTGGGATTTTCGGCAAACCCTCAAGGAAACGGTGACATGGTATTATCAAGCGGCTCAAATGGACTCTGAAGATAAAGCACAATTCCAAGACCTTACCCGCCAACAAATCGAATATTATCAAAGTTGTCTGATCGATTAGCGAACTCAAGGCTGATAATGGTCCAAATTAAGTAATAATTAAGTTCAAATTTCTCCCCTGAAAGGAAATTAACCATGACTCAATCTATTTCTCCCCCCAATACAAATACTGAAGCAGAACTGCGAGAGCAAGTCTTTCAAGCAGTACAAGAATATTATAAGCACAAATTTCAACCCCGGGCTTTTGTGGCGGGGCAGACCTATATTCCGGCATCGGGTAAGGTATTTGATGAGCAAGAATTAGTCAAATTAGTGGATTCTTCCCTAGATTTCTGGTTAACGACGGGCAGATATGCGGCGGAATTTGAGGAACGTTTTGCCCAGTGGATGGGGGTAAAACATTGTTTATTAGTCAATTCTGGTTCTTCAGCCAATTTAGTGGCCTTAAGTGCCTTAACTTCCCCTAAATTGGGGGAAAAACAACTTAAACCGGGGGATGAAGTGATTACCGTCGCCGCAGGTTTCCCGACTACAGTTAACCCCATCTTTCAAAATCAGCTAATTCCGGTCTTTTTAGACGTTAAATTACCCGGTTATGACCTCGACATCCAGCAGCTGGAATCGGCCTTGTCAGAGAAGACTAAAGCGATTATGATCGCTCATACCTTGGGAAATCCGTTTAATTTAGAAGCGGTGATGGCTTTTGCCGAAAAACATGACCTCTGGGTAGTCGAGGATAACTGTGATGCGGTGGGAAGTCTTTATAAAGGGCAAAAAACCGGCACCTTTGGGCATTTAGCAACAGTTAGCTTTTATCCTGCTCATCACATGACTATGGGAGAAGGGGGAGCCGTTTTAACCAGCGATACCCGCTTGAAAAAGATTGTCGAGTCATTCCGTGACTGGGGGAGAGATTGTTGGTGTCCTCCAGGGGTAGATAATACCTGTAATAAGCGCTTCGGTTGGCAGTTAGGAGATTTACCCTTTGGTTATGACCATAAGTACACCTATTCTCATGTGGGTTATAACCTGAAGATGACCGATATGCAAGCCGCCGTCGGGGTAGCGCAACTGGATAAATTGCCAGGATTTATCAAAAAGCGCCTGGAAAATTTCGACTTTTTGCATCAAAAGTTACAGGAGCTTCAAGATGTTTTAATTCTGCCTGAAGCCAGCCCGGATTCTGAACCGAGTTGGTTCGGGTTTCCGATTTTTGTTAAGGAAAATGCGCCTTTTAGCCGCAATGATTTGGTTAAGCATTTGGAGGAAAAACGCATCGGCACAAGGCTATTATTTGGAGGAAATTTATTGCGACAGCCTCTTTATAAGGGGTTAAATTATCGAGTCGTTGGGGATTTAAGCAATGCCGATAAAATCATGAGTAGTGTTTTTTGGCTGGGCATTTATCCCGGATTAACGGAGGAAATGTTAGAATATGTTGTCTTGACGCTAAAAAATTTCTGCAAAGGGTGATTAAGGGAAAACCGACTTTTTTAAGTATTCTTGGCTTTTCTTAATGAAAAAGAGATAAACATGACACCATCTGCTATTGATTTACCGACAAAATCAACGATAATCACCTGGGAAAAACTGCCAGATGATTTTATTCTACCTGACGAACCTGTGGACAACAACTTGCAGCCCCTATTAGCAGCCGCTTTACGAGAATCGTTAGAATTAGCAGGACTAATTCTAGAATCGATGCTAATTGC
>VYLE01000385.1_pt1 | contig 27888 bp, 19 predicted proteins | sample 5114391 | NCBI WGS metagenome assembly VYLE01 (sample SAMN12291771, study PRJNA351875) | freshwater metagenome | isolation source: freshwater lake | place: USA: Michigan, Kent Lake | collected 2013-08-15
CGCGTCGGAAGGCGCACGACGACGGCGCGTGGGTGCGGGCCGCGGCCACGGCGCACGCGGACAAGCAGCGCGCCCGCAAGGACACGGCGGCGGCATGAGCCTGCCAGACGGTCAGTGGCCGCTGTGGGAAGTCTTCACGCAGGGCGCGCGCGGCGAACCGTTCGAACACGCCGGCAGCGTGCATGCGGCCGACGCGGAGCACGCCATGCAGAACGCGCGTGACGTGTATACGCGTCGCGGCGAGGCGGTGAACCTCTGGGTGGTGCCGAGCAACGCGATCGTCGCGTCCGCGCCGAGCGACGCTGGCCCGTTCTTCGATCCGGGCAACGACAAGCCGTACCGTCATCCGCAGTTCTATGTCGCGCCGCGCGGCGTGCGCATTTTCTGAGGCGGGCGTGGCTCACGACGACACCGAATCCACCGGCCCGACACGCGCCGGCGTGATCAACAAGGCGCCCGATTACCCCATCGCGGCGCCGCGGCAATACCCCATCGCCAATCCGCTGGCGGAGTACCTGCTGCGCCTCGGCGACGACCGCCTGGTGCTGGGGCATCGCGTGAGCGAATGGTGCGGACACGGCCCCATCCTCGAAGAGGATATCGCACTCTCCAACATCGCCCTCGACCTCATCGGTCACGCGCAGAGCATTCTCGCGCTCGCCGGCACGGTGGAGGGGCAGGGGCGCGATGAGGATGCGCTGGCGTACTTCCGCGACGGCACGGCGTTTCGCAACGCGCTGCTGGTGGAACAGCCCAACGGGGACTTTGCGGTCACCATGGTGCGCCAGTTCCTGTTCGACGCGTACAGCGTGCTGCTCTGGGATCAGCTGTCGCGGTGCGCGCACGCGCCGCTCGCGGCCATCGCCGCGAAGTCGCTCAAGGAGGATCGCTACCACCTGCGTCACAGCAGCGAATGGGTGGTGCGCCTGGGTGACGGCACCGACGAGAGCCACGCGCGCACACAGGCGGCGCTCGATGCGCTGTGGCGTTTCACCGGCGAGCTGTTCGATCGCGATGCGGTGGACGACGCCGTGGCGCAGCAGGGGATTGTGGTGGACCACGCGGCCATCCGGGCGCTGTGGGACACGCTGGTGAACGGCGTGCTGCAGCGCGCCACGCTCACGCGCCCCGCCGACGGCGGGATGCGCCGTGGCGGTCGTCAGGGGCGGCACGGCGAAGCGCTGGGGCACATGCTCGCCACCATGCAGAGCGTCGCCCGCGCGCATCCCGGCGCCACGTGGTGAGTGTGATGCTCACGCGGGACGAGGTCTTCGCGGTGCTGCAGACGGTGCCGGACCCGGAAGTGCCGGTGATCAGTGTGGTGGAGTTGGGGGTGGTGCGCGATGTCGAGATCACTCCCGATGGGGTGACGGTGACGATGACGCCCACGTACTCGGGCTGTCCGGCGATGCGCGAAATGGAAGCCGATGTGAAGGCGGCGCTGCTGGCGCGCGGGGTGCCGAACGTGACGGTGCACATGACGCTGTCGCCGGCATGGACGACGGACTGGATCGGTGAGGAGGCGCGCGAGAAGCTGCGCCGCTACGGCATTGCGCCGCCGGGACGAGCGGAGGCCGGCGGCTTCGTCACGCTCACCCGCGCGCGGCCCGCGGTTGCGTGTCCGTTCTGCGGTTCCACCGACACGCAACTGCAGTCGGAGTTCGGGTCGACGGCGTGCAAGGCCATCCACACATGCCGTTCGTGCGGCTCGCCCTTCGACGAGTTCAAGGCGCTCTAACGGCGCGGGTCGTCGCGCGGGTCGTCGCGCGGGTCGTGGGTGGGTCGGGGTACTGCCACCACGGTTTGGGTACTGCCACCGCGGTCTGGGCACTGCCACCACAGTCGGGGTCTTCCTCCAGTCAGGGTCTGTGTCGGGTCGGGGTCTTTACCGCCGTCGGGGTTGGGGCTCCGGTCGGGCCTTCGCTGCGCTGGCGCGTCGCGGTTGACGGCGGGGCCCTAGCGCCAACAATACTGCGCGCCACGCCCCCGACGGCCGCCCCCAGACGCCCAGCGCAGCGTCGGCAAGACCGGAGCCCACCCCCCGACGGCCGCCCCCAGACGCCCAGCGCAGCGTCGGCAAGACCGGAGCCCCAACCCCGACTGCGGTAAAGACCCCGACCCGACGGAGACCCCGACTGGAGGAAGACCCCGACTGTGGTGGCGGTACCCCGACCGCGGTGGCGGTACCCAGACTGCAGTGGCGGTACCCCGACCCCGACCCAAACAAAAGGCCCCGCGAGACGAACTCGCGGGGCCTCTTGAGCGCGGTAAAGGCGATTACTTGAGATCCTTGAAGCCGAGTCGGCCGTTGCGCTCGTCTGCCGAACGGCAGCCCGTCGGCGCGTTCTTGCCGTCCAGCAGCTGCCAGATCTCGACGCGGCGGTTGTCCGCCTGCGCCACACGGTCGCCGCGGGCAATGCGGCCCCGGTTCGCCGGCGGCGGCTCGCTCTCGTCGGTTCCCGCCGTCGTCACGAGGCACTGCTCACCGAAGCTCGACCACACGATGCGGTCCTTCAGCATCGCCGCATCCTTGCCGGCGAGACGCAGCAACTGCTTCATCACCGCCTCGGCGCGCTTCTTCGCCAGCGCACTGTTGTACGCCTCCGAGCCGTAGCGGTCCGTGTGCCCCTCGATCGAGATGCGCAACGACGGCAGGCGCTTCATGGCCTCGATCACGACCTTGAGCGTGTCGTTGCCCGCCTTCAGCACCGTCGCCCGGTCGAAGTCGAACAGCGCCCGGTCGAGCGCCACGCTCACCGCCTTCGGCGCCACGCACTCCACCGACGCCGTCTCGCTCTTCGAACTGCCGTACGCCGTCTTCGACGCCGTGATCGTGGTGCTGCCACCGGCGTTGCACGTCACCGTGCCGTTGTTCACCGAGGCGATCGACGCGTTGGCCGAGCTCCAAGTGACCGCACCGAGGTCCACGTTGTCGGCGTCAACAGCCTTGGCCGTGAAGCCGAGCGTCTTGCTGACATCGGTCGAGCCGCTCTTCGGCGTCAGCGTGAGCGTCCACGCCGGCGGCGGCACCGTGACGGTGGCCGACGCCGTGCGCTGCAGCTTCTTCTGCGTGCCCGTGCAGGTGATGGTGGCCGTGCCGTACTTGACCGCCGTCACCTTGCCCGTGTTGTCCACCGTGGCCACCGAGGCGTCGCTCGACGCGCACGCCAGATCCTTCACGTTGCGCAGCTGAATCATCTTGCCCTTCGCATCCGCCGCGCTCAGCGCGAACTGACGGTCGGCGCCGCGGTTCACCGTGGCGCTGGCCGGGTCGATCTTGAGCGCCCAGTCGAACTTCTCGACGGTCGCGCACCCACCGCGCAGGGCGTAGGTCACGCCGGCGCGGATGCCGAGGTTGCGCGACGTCCCCGAAAGCTCCTGCTCGTTCGGCGACGGGTTGCGGTCCATGAGACCGTCGATGCGCGCGCCCCACTTGCCGCTCGAGCACAGCTTGAGGCCGGCGAGCGCCGAGAAGCCGTCCTCGAACTCGTTGGCCGTGGAACGGCCGTCGTAGATCGAGTTGACGTAGCCGGCGCCAAGCACCAGCGCCGCCTTCTTGGACGACGTGAGGGGCAGCGTGAACGTGCCGAGAATGCGGGCCGGACGATAGGTGATGTCCTCGAACGGCGCGCGCGTGGCCTTGGTGGGACCCAACTGCACGTCGCCCTGCACACCGAACCACTTGTATACCGACGCGCTGAACATGCCGCCAACGGCCGCGACATTGTCCATCTTGATCTTCTCGTCAAGCCTCGTGAACTGACCGAAGGCACCGATCTCGATCCGCTCACCAAGGCCCTGAGCGTGGGCCGTCGGCACCGCCGCGACCGCCGCGAGCAGCGAAAATCCGACCAGCTTGTTCTTCATGGCGTCCTCTGGGTTAAGCCTGAGTAGCGGGCCGTCGTGGCCCACGCTCGCCCGATGGCCCTTCGCCGTGGGGGGAGCACTGAAATAGTAAGTGATGTCGCACACATGCGATACGTCACGACAGCTTGACGGTCGGACTTATTGACCGTCACAGATCAGCTCGTTTCCGTATTGCGGAAAGCTCCGCGGCGATGACCGCCGGTGCCTCAGATCGCGAGCAGCGCCTCCAGGCGCTCACGAATGCGTGCCGCCGTGGGCACCACCGCGTCGAGCAGGTCGGGATGGTACGGCACCGGTATGTCGGCCGGCGCCAACCGCTCGACCGGCGCGTCCAGATGCCAGAAGGCCTCCTGCGCCAGCGTCCCCGCAATCTCCGCCCCGAACCCGGCCGTGAGGCTGTCCTCGTGCACGATCAGGCAGCGCCCGGTCTTCCGGACGCTCGCCAGCACCGCCTCGCGATCCCAGGGCGAGATGGTGCGCAGATCGAGCAGCTCCACCGCCTCCGCCTGCGCCAGCTGCCCCACGGCGTCCACGCACCGGTGCACCATCGCGCCCCACGTCACCAGCGTGATCCGGTCTCCCGCCTGCACCACACGCGCTCGGCCCAGCGGCAGCACATAGTCGTCACCGGGATACCGCGCGCTGCCGTCGCCCGTCATGAGCAACGATCGGTGCTCGAAGAAGATGCTGGGGTTGGGGCTGCGCATCGCCGCGCGCAGCAGCCCCACGGCGTCGGCCGCGTTGGAGGGCATGATCACCTGCCACCCGTACGCGTGCGCAAAGCGCACTTCGTCGCTCAGCGAATGCCACGGGTCGCCCACGTCCTTGCCGAAGCCACCAGGCATGCGCACCACGATCGGGGCGGCAAATCGATTGGCCGTGCGCCAGCGCATCGTGCCGCAGTTGTTCAGCTGCTCCGCTGCCGGATCGGCGTACTTGCGGAACTGGATCTCCGCGACCGGCACCAGCCCGCCAATGGCCATGGCCACCGCGCGCCCGATGATCCCCTCTTCGCTCAAGCTCGTATCGAAAACGCGGGCTGCGCCGAACTGCTTCTGCAGTCCCTCGGTCACGAGGTGCACGCCACCCTTGCGCCCCACATCCTCGCCGAACACCACCACCTTGGGGTTGGTGGCGAGCTCGTGTCGCAGCGTACGGCGGATGGCTTCCGCGAAACGCAGCAGCTCGCCCCCCTCCTGTGGCACATCCGTGCCGCCCAGCGCGGCACGTTCGGCGCGCGACAGCCCACCCATCGCCTCGTGCGGAGCGTGCTCGTCGGCAAAGACATGCTGCGCCACCGTGCGGGGATCCGGGTTCCCTCGGGCACGTGCCGCCTCAAGCGCCACCTGCACATCACGCGCGACTTCTCCCTCCAGCGCGGCCCACTCACCGGCGCTCATGAATGCCGGCACCAGGTACTCGCGCAGCTTGGGGAGCGGATCGCGCGCCAGATCGGCCGCGATCTCCTCGTCCGTGCGATACCCCTTCTGGTTGTCTGGCCCAGAATGACTCGACAGCCGCGGCACCGTCAGGCGCACCAGCGCGGGGCCACCGCCGCCGCGCACATGGGCCACCGCTTCGGCCAGCTTCGCTGACGCATCGTGCGGGTCGCAGCCATCGCCGTTCAGCACGTACAGGTTGCTGAACGACGCGAGATTGCGCGCAATGTCGCCTCCCGGGGTCTGCATGTCACCGCGCACGCTGATGCCGAGGTCGTTGTCCTCGATGTAGAAGAGCATGGGCAACGACAGCGTCGTGGCCATGGTGAGCGCGGCCCAGAAGCCGTTGGTGGCCACCGATCCGTCGCCGCCCAGCGCCACGCTCAGGCAGTTTGCGTAGCTCGCGTCGGCCAGCGTATCGCGATGGTACACGATGTTCTGCGCCCACCCGGCCGCCGGCGTGTATTGCGACCCCACATCGCCGGCCATGGGAAGGACCGTGCACCCCGTAGGATTGGGCAGGTTGCACACCACGCCAATGTCGCGCCCGTCGCTGAAGCCCCCCGCGCGTCCGAGCGGACTCCCCAGCGCATCCTCGATGCTCAGCCCCAGCGAGAGGAGCAATGGGCGCGACCGGTAGTAGGCGCCCGCGCCATCGTGCGTGCCGGTGAGCAGCGACCCCAGAATGCTCTGCGCCATGTCGTGACCGCGCGCCGAGAACTGATAGAGCACCAGATGCTCGCGCGGGACGGTCGCACGCTGCTTGTTGGTCTGCTCTTCGACATCGTCGAGGGCGCGCGACACCAGCGTGTGGTAGGCAATGCGGCGCCAGTCGAACCCGGCGCGAGGAGTCACGACAGGCGGAGCGCTCACACGGGGCGCCGCTCGCACGGCAGTCTTGGCAGGCATAGACCAGTAATCTGCCAGTGCGCGCCCCCGGATGGGAGTTTACCCGGCGATCGACCCCACATCGGGGACCACCGCGCCGATGCCCATGAGCGTCAGACGGGCCACGGCGGTGATCGCCGGAATCCCCACGCCGATGGCCACAAGCAGCAGGTTGGCGGCCAGCCAGAGCGCCGTGTAGCGCTGCACCAGCTCCCGGTCCCGTCGCGTGAGCAGGACCGTGATCGACGCCACGTTGAGCACCAGCAGGGCGCCCAGCGCCCCGGCGAATGCGGTCCAACCCAGACTGCCCAACCAGTGCGTCAGCGACGTGAGCATGCGCGGTTCTCCAGTGGAGGTGGGACCACCGGCCGATTGTACGGTGTGAACCGCGATTGCGCGAGAGGGGCACCATCGGCGCTACCCGGACCCCCATGCTACTTTTGACACATGACCTCCCCCGCTCCCACGCTCCTCGTTGCCCGGGCGAACGGCGTCCTCACGCTCACGCTCAACCGCCCCGACGTTCTCAACAGCTTCACCCGCACCATGGCGGCTGCCCTGCAGGCGGCGCTCGCCGAGGCCGCCGCCGATGACACGGTACGGGCGGTGGTCATTACCGGTGCGGGGCGCGGCTTCTGTGCCGGCCAGGACCTCGCCGAGGCGCTGCCGCGCGATGGCGGCCCGATCCCGGACATCGGGGAGATCGTCGCGGAGTGTTACAACCCCATCATCCGCGCCATTCGCACGCTGGAGAAGCCGGTGCTGTGCGCGGTCAACGGCATTGCCGCGGGTGCCGGCGCCAACCTCGCCTTCGCCTGCGATCTCACGATTGCCGCCGACAGCGCAAGCTTTGTGGAGAGCTTCGCCAAGCTGGGGCTCATTCCCGACACGAGCGGCACCTTCTTCGTGCCGCGCCTGGTGGGGATGCAGCGCGCCACGGGCATGTTCTTCCTCGCCGAAAAGATGCCGGCGGCGAAGGCGAAGGATTGGGGGCTCATCTGGGATGTGGTCCCGGCGGCCGAGCTCATGGCAACCGTAACGACGCTCGCCGAGCAACTCGCCTCCCAGGCCACGCGCGGCTTCGGTCTGACCAAGCGTGCGCTCAATGCGAGCTTCGCGAATGGTCTGGACGCCCAGCTCGACGTGGAAGCGCAGGCGATGCACGAGGCCGGACGTACCGCCGATTACGCCGAAGGGGTGCGCGCGTTTCTCGAGAAGCGGGCCCCCGTGTATCAGGGGAAGTGATGGCGGCGGCATCGATTGGGGTGGTCGGCGCCGGCGCCATGGGGGCCGGCATCGCACAGGTGGCTGCCGTACACGGGCACCCGGTGCTGCTCGCCGATGCCATGCCGGCGGCAGTTGCCCGCGCCCGCACGGGGCACGACAAGGCCATGGCCCGCGAAGTGGAGAAGGGGCGACTCTCGCGCGAGGCTGCCGACGCTGTTCTTGCGCGCATCACGTACGTGGAGGGCGTCAGCGCCGAGTTGCTGGCCGCGCTCGCGCCGTGCGACCTGGTGATCGAAGCCATCGTCGAGAAGCTGGACGCGAAGCAGGCGCTGCTGCGCACGCTCGAGGGCATTGTGACCCCGTCCGCCATTCTGGCCTCCAACACGTCATCGCTCTCGATCGCCGCGCTCGCCGGCGCGTGTGCGCACAAGACCCGCGTGGTCGGCGTGCACTTTTTCAACCCGGCGCCGGTGATGCCGCTGGTGGAGATCATCCCCGCCATCACCACATCGCCCGACGTGACGGCGCGCGCCACGGCGCACGCCGCCAGCTGGAAGAAGGTCACGGTGCGTGCGTCGGATACGCCGGGCTTCATCGTGAACCGCGTGGCGCGCCCGTTCTACGGCGAATCGCTGCGCCTGCTCGAGGAAGGGGTGGCCGATTGCGCCACCATCGACTGGGCACTGCGCACGGTGGGCGGCTTTCGCATGGGCCCGTTCGAGCTCATGGACTTCATCGGGCACGACGTCAACTTCGCGGTCACGCGCTCGGTGTTCGATGGCATGTTCCACGACCCGCGCTATCGCCCGAGCCTGCGCCAGCAGCGGCTGCTCGAAGCGGGATGGTTGGGGCGCAAGTCGGGGCGCGGCTTCTACGACTATGCCGAAGGCGCCCAGATGCCAGCGCCCGTGGAGGACCCCGTGCTGGCGCAGGGAATCGCCGATCGGGTGCTCGCCATGCTCGTCAACGAAGCCGTGGAGGCGGTGCACCTCGGCATCTGCACGGTGGCCGATGTGGAACTCGCCATGACCACGGGCGTGAACTACCCGCGCGGCCTGCTGGCCTGGGGCGACGAGATCGGGGGCGCCACGGTGCTGGCCCGGTTGCAGGCGCTGCAGTACGACACGGGTGACGATCGCTATCGCCCCAGCGTACGGCTCCGCCGGGCGGTACAGGCCGGCACGTCGCTGGCCGATCCGCGGCGGTACCCGTGACGGACCACGCGCCTCCCACGCCGCAGGAAATCGTGTCGCATCTCATGGCGCGCGATGCCGTCTCGCAGTGGATGGGGGTAACGGTCGTCGAAGCCGCCGCGGGGCGATCCGTGCTCGACATGCCGGTGCGCGACGACATGGTCAACGGCTTCGGCACGCTGCACGGGGGCATCCTGTTCGCGCTGGCGGACAGCGCCTTCGCCTTTGCCACCAATGCCGGCGGACTGCTGAGTGTCGCCGTGGACTGCTCGATCAGTTTTCCGGTGGCCTGCCGCCCCGGCGATCGTTTGCGCGCGGTGGCCGTCGAGCAGAGCACTACCAATCGTCTCGCCTTCTGCGAGGTGACCGTGACCAACCAGGAGCACGTGGCCGTGGGCTACTTCCGCGGCACCGTCTACCGCACCACTCGGCCACACGTGCCGGGTGCCCATTTCGGATGATCCCCATGAGCAGTCAGCAGGCCTATCTCATCGACGGCGTGCGCACGCCCATTGGCAACCTCGGCGGCGCCCTGGCCCCGGTGCGCGCCGATGACCTGGCGGCCCACGCCATTGTGGCGCTCATGGCGCGGATCACGGCGCAGAGCCCGTCGTTCGATGCGGCCGCCATCGCCGACGTCATCCTCGGCTGCGCCAATCAGGCGGGCGAGGATAACCGCAACGTGGCACGCATGGCGGCGCTGCTCGCCGGCTTGCCGGTCACGGTGCCCGGCGAGACGGTCAATCGACTCTGCGCCTCCGGGCTGTCGGCGGTGGCGGGCGCGGCGCGCGCCATTCGCGCCGGCGAGGGCGATGTGTACATCGCCGGCGGCGTGGAGAGCATGACCCGCGCGCCGTACGTGATGAGCAAGGGCGCCACGCCGTTCGCGCGCGATGTCCAGCTCTTCGACACCAGCCTCGGATGGCGCTTCGTGAACGCGCGCATGAAGAGCCTGCACGGCACCGACAGCATGGGCGAGACCGCGGAGAACGTGGCCGCCCAGTATGGGGTGAGCCGCGCCGACCAGGATGCGTTCGCCGTCCGGTCGCAGCAGAAGGCTGCCGCGGCGCGCACCGCGGGCCGCCTGGCCCTCGAGATTGCGCCGGTGAGCATTCCGCAGAAGAAGGGCGAGGCGCTGCTGGTGGCGCACGACGAGTTTCTGCGACCCGACACGTCGCTCGAAACGCTCGGCAAGCTCAAGCCGGCGTTCCGGCACGACGGGCAGGGGAGCGTGACGGCCGGCAATGCCAGTGGGCTCAACGACGGAGCCGCGGCGCTGCTGCTGGCCGGCGAGGCTGCGCTGTCGCGATTCGACCTCGCGCCGCTCGCGCGCGTGGTGGCGAGCGCCGCGGCCGGCGTGGAGCCGCGCATCATGGGCATGGGGCCCGTACCCGCCACACGCCTCGTGCTCGAGCGCGCCGGGCTCACCCTCGACCAGATGGACGTCATCGAACTCAACGAGGCGTTCGCCGCGCAGGGGCTCGCCTGTCTGCGTGAACTTGGTGTTACCGATGACGATCCCCGTGTGAATCCCAACGGCGGGGCCATTGCGCTCGGGCATCCGCTGGGGATGAGCGGCGCGCGTCTCGCGCTCACGGCGGCGTACCAGTTGCGCGCAACCGGTGGCCGCTATGCCTTGTGCACCATGTGCATCGGGGTGGGGCAGGGGTTCGCCGTCGTGCTCGAGCGCGTCTGAGTCGCCCGGCATGATCTACGCGTTCGAGGACTTCATCCCCGTGGTGCACGAGAGTGCGTTCGTGCACCCGCAGGCCGCCGTCACCGGCAACGTCATCATCGGCCGCGACGTGTACGTCGGCCCCGGGGCCGCCATTCGTGGCGACTGGGGTGGCATCGTCATCGAGGACGGCTGCAACGTGCAGGAGAACTGCACCATTCACATGTTCCCGGGTGTCGTCGTGACGCTCGAAGCCGGTGCGCATATCGGCCATGGCGCCATCGTGCACGGCGCCCGCATCGGGGCGAACAGCCTCATCGGCATGAACGCCGTGATCATGGACAACGCCGTGGTGGGGCAGGGGTGCATCGTGGGCGCCCTCTGCTTCGTGCCCACCGACATGGTGATCCCCGACCGCAAGGTTGTGGTGGGGAATCCGGCGAAGATCGTGAAGGACGTGAGCGACGAGATGCTCGCGTGGAAGAGTGACGGCACCGCGCTGTACCAGCAGTTGCCGAGTGCCATGCGCGCCAGCTGGCGCGCCGTGGATCCGCTGCGCGAGGTACCGGCCGACCGACCGGTGCAGTCCGCGATGCTCAGGAACTGGAAGGACACGCAGCGTCAGGCGCCGGCGATGTCCGAGACCACCCGTACGGAGACTCGATGATGTTCATCCTGCAGAACTTTGCGCTCGGCGAGTGGGTGGAGGGTGCCGGCCCCAAGACCGATCTCATGCACGCCGTGACCGGCGAGAAGATTGGTGAGGCGTCGAGCCATGGTCTCGACTTCAAGGCCATGCTGCAGTACGCACGCCGGGTCGGCGGGCCGGCGCTGCGCGCCTACACCTTCCATCAGCGGGCGATGATGCTCAAGCGCATCGCCACTGCGCTCATGGAGCGCAAGGAAGAGTTCTACCCGCTCTCCTCCATGACGGGCGCCACGCGCGCCGATTCGTGGGTGGACATCGAGGGCGGGATCGGCACCTTCTTCGCCTACGCCAGTCGCGGTCGTCGGGAGTTCACCAACGAGCGCTTCCATGTGGAAGGGCCCACGGAACCGCTGTCCAAGCACGGTACGTTCGTAGGGCGCCACATCCTGGTGCCCATGGAAGGGGCGGCGGTACACATCAACGCCTTCAACTTCCCCGTTTGGGGCATGCTGGAGAAGCTGGCCCCGGCGCTGCTGGCCGGGGTGCCCTGTATCGTCAAGCCCAGCACCACCGGTAGTCATCTCACGCACGCGGTGTTCAAGGCCATTCTCGACACCGGCGAGTTGCCCACAGGTGCGCTGCAGCTCATTTGCGGCGAGGCGCGTACGCTGCTCGAGCACGTGGAAGAGCAGGACATCGTGGCCTTCACCGGCTCGGCGGCCACCGGACAGAAGCTCAAGAGCGCGCCCAGCATCCTGCAGCACTCGGTGCGCTTCAACATGGAAGCCGATTCGCTCAACTGCTCCATTCTCGGCCCCGACGCCGTCCCCGGCACCGAGGAGTTCGACCTCTTCATCAAGGAGGTCACGCGCGAGATGACGTCGAAGGCCGGGCAGAAGTGCACCGCCATTCGTCGCACGATCGTACCCGCGGGACTCGAGGACGCGGTCATCGCGGCCCTCGCGAAGCGCCTGGGCAGCACCACCATTGGTGACCCCACGGCGGAGGGGGTTCGCATGGGACCGCTCGCATCCCGAGGGCAGATGAAGAGCGTGGCCTCGAGCGCGGAGGCCATCCGCGCGGCGGCCGAGCGCGTGTATGGCGGCGGCGACTTCGCGGTGGTGGGTGCCGATCGCGACAAGGGCGCGTTCTTCGCGCCGGAGCTGCTCTACTGTGCGGATCCGCTTCATCGTCTCGAGCCGCACGACATCGAAGCCTTCGGCCCTGTGAATACGGTCATGCCGTACCGCGATCTCGGCGAAGCCGTGCAACTGGCGCGCATGGGACGCGGCTCGCTGGTGGGTTCGCTCATTACGCACGACCCGAAGGTGGCCCAGGAGGTGGTCCTCGGTGCTGCCTGCTTCCATGGGCGCATGCTGGTGCTCGATCGCACCAGTGCCAAGGAAAGCACCGGGCACGGGTCGCCACTGCCCAATCTGGTGCATGGCGGTCCTGGCCGTGCCGGTGGTGGCGAGGAGATGGGAGGCGCGCGCGGTGTGACGCACTATCTCCAGCGCGTGGCGCTGCAGGGGAGCCCCAGCATGCTCACCGCCATCACCCGTGAGTGGACCAAGGGCGCCGAAGAGAAGCAGGATGTGGTGCATCCGTTCCGGAAGACGTTCGATCAGCTGGCGGTGGGCGACACCCTCATCACGAAATCGCGCACGATCACGCTCGACGACGTGGAGGCGTTCGCGAAGCTGAGTGGGGACACGTTCTACGCGCACATGAACGACGAGGACGCGCGCAGCAACGGCGTCTTCGAGGGACGCGTGGCGCACGGGTACTTCGTGGTGTCGGCCGCGGCCGGCCTGTTCGTGGACCCCGATCTGGGCCCCGTGCTCGCCAACTACGGCCTCGAGAAGCTGCGCTTCACCAAGCCCGTGTACCCCGGCGACACCATCCATGTGCGGCTCACGGTGAAGCAGAAGACCGCCAAGGACACGCCGGAAGGCACCATTCCGCAGGGGGTGGTCGAGTGGGACGTGGAGGTCATCAACCAGCACGGTGAGCCGGTGGCGGTCTACTCCATTCTCACGCTGGTGCGGCGCGGGGACGTCGTCCCCGTCGCGACGACACACGCGGCCTGACGTCCCTCCACCCCGGTGACCACGTCATCTTCGAGTTCCTCTCCGCGCAAGCTCGATCGTTCCATCGTCGAGGGGCCCATTGGTCCGGCGGTGTGGAAGGTGGCGTGGCCCACGGTGCTGCAGAACGTCATCAGTGGCGTGCAGGGGATGATCGACCACGCGCTGGTGGGGCACTTCGTCGGCTTTGCCGGCAACGCCGCCATTGGGGTGGGTTTCCAGATCTTTCTGGTGGTCATGGTGTTCGTGTCGTCGCTGTTCAGCGGCATGGGCGTGCTGGTCGCCCGCTTTGCCGGGGCCGGTGACGAGGCCGGCGTGAACCGGGCAGCGTCGCAGGCGTTCCTGCTGGCGCTCATGCTGTCGCTGGGCGTGCTCGCCCCGCTGGGGTATGTGCTGGCGCCCACGCTGCTCGGCCTCGTGAAGGCGACGCCCGATGTGCAGCGCGAGGCGCTGCCGTACCTGCGCATCATGTTCGTGTTCGGCTTCGGCATGATGATGTTCTTCATGCTGGGCGGTGCGCTGCGCAGTGCGGGTGACGCCAAGACGCCACTGCGTCTCGGCGTGGCACTCACGGTGGGCAACATCGTCTTCAACGTGCTGCTCATTCGCGGCTACGGACCGTTCCCGGAGATGGGTACGGCCGGCGCCGCCGCGGGCATCATGATCTCGAGTGCCCTCGTGGCCATCTATGCCGTGGTGAAGCTCTTCAGCGGATCGTGGGTGATCGACTTCCGCGGCATGTCGTGGAAACCCGACTGGGAGATCATCCGCGCGCTGTTCCGGTTCGGCCTCCCCACGGGAGTGCAGGGGATCGCCATGAATATCGCCGGGGTGCTGTTGCTACGCTTCATCGGCAGCACGGCGCAGAGCGCCGAGGCGCAGGCCGCGTACGCGGTGGGGTATACGGAGCTTTTCTCACTGGTCACCTGGACGTCGGTGGGGCTCATGGGCGCGGCCGCCACCGTTGCCGGACAGAACCTTGGCGCCGGGCACCCCGACCGCAGTCGCGCCGCCGTGCGCGTGGCCGCACGCTTCGGCCTGGCGATCGCCATCTTCGTGGGGCTGCTGTTCGTTACCATCCCCGATGTGCTGCTGGGGCTGTTCGGCATGCGGGAGCCCGAGGTGCTGCGCATTGGCCGTGAGCTGCTGCGCTTCCTGAGCATCTCCGGCCTGTTCATCACGGTGGCGCTCACGTTCACCGGTGGGCTGCAGGGCACCGGTGATACGCGCAGCCCGCTGTACATCACGCTCGTTTCGCAGTTCGCGCTGCCCATTGGCATGCTCACTGCGCTCGAGGCCACGCGAACGCTGGAAACCTGGCACGTCTGGCTCGCCATCGTGATTGGGCACGCCACCCGATGCCTGCTCAGCGTGTGGCGCTTCGAGCAGGGGAAGTGGCGCGGGATCACGCTTGGCGTGGGTGCCCGCTGACGGCAGTTCCGGCCGGGTTCGTCGCGACGGAGGGGGCGGGGCGCCGGCGGCAGGCCAGCGGTTCTGCGGCGCGCGTTCCTATTTCCGCCGCGGCTCGCGTCCCGCCGTAGTCCAGATCACGATAACGCCGCACCCGGAATTGCGCCCGGCGAATTCCCCCGGCACATCGGCGGCGCCGGTGTAGACCTCGAGGCCCATGATGTCGCGAATCGGGATCACCGGCCCGAACGCATTATCCACGCGCTCGTCCACGATGTATTCCGGCGCGCAGCCCAGGGGCGCGCGCACCATCTGCGCCCGGCACGTCCCGCCGGCGCAGTTGAAGCGGATGCCCCGCATGCTGCGCATGGCGTCCTGCAGCGTGTAGACGTGGGCGGCCTCCAGCTCCTCGCGGGTCCGATACTGCCCTCGGCCCATGACCCGGCGGCGCTCAAAATCGACGAATCGCCGTCCCATGGGTGCCGCGGCCGTCACGCCCACTTCCGGCAGTGTCTGCGCCGAATCGCGACCGCCGCCGGCCAGGGCGCCAGTCACCGCGGGCGTGCCAGCGGATCCGGCGGCCCGTGCGGCGGTGGCCACGGAGTCGGCGAGCGCGCGCGGTTCGAGTTCGAGGTCTCGCTCCATGCGCTCATTGGCCGCGAAGGCCAGGCTCACCGCGCCGCGGGCAAATCCGGGCGCAGATACCAGAAACCGGTGAATGCCCACCGGCAGGCCCGCCACGCGGTACGCGCCGGCTGAATCCGTGCGCACCCCGGTGCCCGTGGTGGTCACGGTGATCGTGGCGCCGGCAATGCCGCGCCCTGTCACGGCGTCGAGCACGCGGCCGCGCAACTCGGCGGTCTGCGCGCCGGCGGGCACCGCCACGCCTAGCGTCAAGACCACGGCCGCCAGCGAGGCCACCCGTGCGTGCCCTGTGCCATGGAAGATTCGACCCCGCAGCATCTCAGATAGCGGAAAAGGAAATGGACAAGGGGACTGGGACCAATGGGCCGTCCCGCAGACGCGACGAGGTGTGAACGTGTTGCAATTTGAAACGACGCGCAGCAGAATGGGATACGTCGACTGGGCGGGTCGTCCAGTGGCAACAGACCGGGACGAACTGTTTGTCCCAAAGCCTCAGGAGCGCGAATGCTTCACCACCTGCGTCGGTTGATCGCCGCCGCTGTTCTCGCCGCCTTACCCGGGTTCGGACTGGCCGCCCAACAGAGTACGACCGTGACCGGCCGGGTCACGTCGGCCGGCGCTCCGCTCGGCGGCGCCCAGGTCGGGATCGTCGAACTGGGCGTCGGCAGTGTGACGGACGCCCAAGGGCGCTTCACCTTCACGGTGGATCCCGCCCGCGCTGGCGGCAAGCAAGTGACCGTCCTCGCGCGCACCATCGGCTACCGGCCGGTGAAGCATCTCGTCACGCTCACGGCGGGACGGCTCGAGCAGAACTTCGACCTCGAAAAAGACGTCCTCAACCTCGAGGCCATCGTTACCACCGGGGTGTCTGACGCCACGTCCCAGAAGAAGACCACCTTTGCGGTGGCCGCGGTGAACAACGCCCAGATCAAGGAAGCGCCGGCATCGTCCCCGCTTGGCGCGCTCAGCGGTCGCGTCGCCGGTGCCAGCGTCACCGCCGTGAACGGTGAGCCGGGGTCGGCGCCGCGTATCCGCCTGCGTGGCCCCACGTCCCTCACCGGCTCGCAGGATCCCCTGATCATTGTCGACGGCACGATTAGCCGCCTCTCCCTCGCCGACATCAACGCGCAGGACATCGAGCGCATCGAGGTCATCAAGGGCGCCGCCGCCAGCTCGCTCTACGGTTCCGATGCCGCCAACGGCGTGGTCCAGATTTTCACCAAGCGCGGGGCCTCGCTGGCCACTGGCCAGACGCAGATCATTGTGCGCAACGAGCTCGGCTCGAACGATCTGCGCAAGACGATCCCCAACAACTTCTCGCACCCCTACAAGCTGGACGCGAGCGGCAAGTTCCTGCGCGATGCCAATGGCAACCGCATCCAGGAAGACGACCGCATTTCGGACAACTCGTACCCGGTCGTGTACGACCAGCTCGGAGACGTCTTCCGCTCCGGACAGTTCATGACCAACTACATCTCCATCGGGCAGCGCAACGCCAACTCGAACTTCAACGCCTCGTTCGAGAACGCGCGGGATCAGGGCATCGCGAACCTGCTGAGCGGCTACTCCCGCCAGAACTTCCGCCTCAACCTCGACATGGAGTTGCACCCCAAGCTGGACTTCCAGACGGGCGCGTTCTACGGCCAGTCGCGCGCCGATCAGGCCGATGACAGTTCCGGTGATGCCTTCTTCGGCCTTCGCTTCCTCGAGCCGAACATCAACCTGAACGACAAGAACCCCAACGGGACGCCGTATCTGGCGGCGATCCGGCAATCGCCGGCGTCGGGCAACGTGAGCAACCCGCTCTACAACTGGTCGAACATCCAGAACAGCAACGACCGGGCTCGCTTCACGGGGCTCCTCAAGGTGCGCTATCGCCCCGCGACGTGGCTCACGGCCGAGGCCAACACCAACTTCGACCGCGGCTCGGGCACGTTCCGGTCCCTCGTCCCGCTCGGCTACATCGGCTCCACGGGCACGGTGAGCAAGGGTTCCCTGTCGAACCGGGAGAATGTCACCCGCGCCTACAACCTCGGCACGACCCTGACTGCCGTGAAGAGCACCTCGTGGTTCACCAACACCACCAGGCTGGCGTGGGTGTACGAGGATCAGGAGAACCAGCAGACGACGGTGCGCGCCACGGCGCTCACCGTGCCGCGGGTGACCGAGTTCTCGGCGGCGTCGCGGGATCCCGAGAATCCGGTCATCCCCGGGTCGTTCTCACAGCCCATCCGCAACCAGAACTTCTTCGCCATCACTACCTTCGATATCAAGGACAAGTACATCATCGACGGCCTGATCCGGCAGGACCAGTCGTCGCTGTTCGGTGAGGATCAGCGCTCCAGGCTGTTCAAGCGCCTGTCGGGCGCGTGGCGCGTGTCGGAGGACCTCTCGCTCCCCGGCGTGAACGAGTTCAAGCTGCGCGCGTCCTACGGGGAGGCCGGCCTGCGCCCCGTGTTCGATGCGCAGTACGAGCAGTTCGCGATCGAGGGCGGCAGCCCGGTGAAGATCACGCTTGGCAATCCCAACCTGCGCCCGGCGTTCTCGCGCGAAATCGAAGGCGGCTTCGATCTCACCTTCGCCAGGAACTTCCAGCTCCAGTACAGCTACTCCAGCAAGATCACCGACGACCAGATCCTCAATGTGCCGGTCTCGTCGGCCACTGGCTTCCGCAACCAGTGGCTCAATGCCGGGTCGCTGGAGGGCAAGACCCACGAGGTGCTGCTGAGCGCCGTTATCGCGTCCCGGAAGGACTTCGTCTGGACGGTGAACGTCGCCGGCGACCGCACCCGTCAGACGGTGCGCAGCCTCGCGGTCCCGCCGTTCCTCGTGGGCCCGGTCGCCAACACGACCATCTTCCGGCTGGCCCCGGGGCAGCCGTTCGGCATCGTCTACGGCAGCTCGTGGGTGCAGAGCCAAACCCAGCTCGACGCCATGATTGCGTCGAAGCGGCTCACAGGCACCGCCGCCGACTATGTGCTGAACGAGGAAGGCTACTACGTGGCCAAGAACGCGTGGCGCACCCTCAACGAGCGTCCCATCAAGTTCCTCGACGCTGACGGCAACGCGCTCCGCCAGATCGCCGACGTGAACCCCGACTTCAACCTCAACTTCAACACCCAGCTCAACTGGAAGCAGTTCTCCGTGACGGCGGTGGTGAATTGGGTGCAGGGCGGGCAGATCTACAACTACACCCGTCAGTGGCCGTTCTTCGACCAGCGTGATCCGGCGTTCGACCAGCGCGACAAGCCCGAGGTGGAGAAGAAGCCCACCACCTACTATGCCACGTTCTACAACAACTTCGACGCCAATACCTATTTCGTCGAGGATGGCAGCTACGTGCGCCTGCGGGAGCTGGCCGTCAACTACCAGGTGCCCAAGGCCATCACTCGGCGCTTCGGCATGAGCGCCGATCGCTCGGCCCGCTTCGGCATCGTGGGCCGCAACCTGTTCACCAGCACCAAGTACAGCGGGTACGATCCCGACGTGTCGGGTGGCGGAGCGAATCCCTTCGCCTACCGCGTGGACTACTTCACGTACCCCATCTTCAAGACGTTCACGTTCATGCTGGAGCTCGGACTGTGAGCCCCCTCGATCCGAAGTTTGCCTGCTCGATCCGCCACGCCGTGGGCGTGGCGATGGGCGCCGTGCTGCTCACCGCGTGCAATTCTCTCGACGTGGAGAACCCGAACGCCGCCGACGCCAGCCGTGCCCTCAGCGATCCCGCCGCCGTCGAGGCGGTGGCCGGCGGCACGTTGCGTTCCTGGTTCAACACCTGGGACGGTATGGAGGGCGGCGGCCCGCTGGTCACCATGGCGCAGACCTACAGCGCGTCGTGGAACAACTTCAACATGAACTTCTACAGTTCGATCGACGGCGACGGCACTCGCAACTCCCGCGCCTACCAAAACGATCTGGCGTCGGCGGGTCGCACTACCATGATCGGGTACTGGGAGGGCTTCTATTCCACGCTCTCCTCGGCGGTCGATGTGCTCACCGCCGTCCGCAAGAACAACCTCGTCATCAGCAACGCCGCCAACACCAAGCGCGCTGAGACCGTGGCGCAGTTCATGCACGGGGCCGCCCTCATGGGTATCGCGCTCAACTACGACAAGGGCTACGTGATCGACGAAACCACCGATCTCGCCACCCTCGCGTACAAGACCCGCAAGGAGGTGCGTGACGCCGCGGTCGCCTCGCTCGAACGGGCCGCCACCCTCGCGGCGGCCAACACCTTCACCACGCCGTCCGGCTGGACCAACGGCACGTCATACACCAACACGCAGATCGCCCAGATCGCACGGACGATGGCGGCGATGACGCTGGCGTATTACCCGCGGTCCGCGGCCGAGAACGACTTGGTGGACTGGAACAAGGTGCAGCAGCTCGCCTCGCAAGGCATCTCGTCCGGCACGGCCTTCGACTTCAACTTCACCGGCGACGGCTGCAACTCGTGGTGCCACGAGATCCTCTACTGGTTTAGTGCGTTCGATGGCGGCCGTGTGAGCACGCGCGTGGGGGCGCTGCTCGATCCGGTGACACAGCGTCATCCGTATCCGAGTGGCGGCAACAGCCAGCCGAACTCGCCGGACCGGCGTCTCGGTGATGGCTCCTTCGGTCCCGACGACGAGGACTTCGCCGGCTACTTCGGCACCAATCCCAAGACCAGCAGGGCCGGGACCGACTTCGTGTATTCGCGCGAGGAGATCTTCCGCCCCGATCGTGGCATGTACCACCAGTCGAACATCGGCCACATTCGCTACGACCGGTCGGGTGAGCAGTCGCCCAATGGGATCTACGGGGGCTTCGGCGTGGCGCCAGTGATGTCGCGGCATCAGAACGATCTGCTGTGGGCGGAGGCCGAGCTCCGCCGGTCGGGCGGCAACCTCGCCAACGCCGCGGCCCTCATCAACAAGACGCGCGTTGATCGTGGTGGCCTCTCCGCCGCGACGGCCGGAGAAGGCGTGGCCTCGCTCGTGGCGAAGCTCGTCTACGAGCAGGAGGTCGAGCTCCTCGGCCTGGGTCCGGTCTCGTACTATCAGCGCCGCCGGGTCCCGAACGGCCTGCTCGCCGGGACGCCGCGCGAGATGCCGGTGCCAGCCAAGGAGCTGGGTGTGAAGGGCGACCCCTTCTACACCTTCGGCGGCACGGGGGCGGCCAACAGCCCCACCCCCCCGTGATCGGGCGCCTCAGGCATTAAGCTCTAGGGCATACCCCGGAGAGGCCTGGCAGCAATGCCGGGCCTCTCTGCCGTTCCCCCCGTTCCATGGTCCGCCATTTATCCGGTCGGTCCAACACCGCCAGGTCCGCCCCGTGCTCCGCTTCCGGCTCCGTCTCAGGATCATGTTCCCTCGGCTGATCGAGCTCCTCGTGGTGCCGTTGCTCGCGTTCGTGGCGGCGTGCGCCGATTCCGACACTCCGACGGCCCGCCCAACATCCGTTACTCGTTTGCACCTGCCGCCCGCGGACTCGCCGTCGCTCACGCTGCGCCACGATGGCGCGGCGCAGGTCGGGGTGACCATCGACGGCAACCAGGTCCGTCTGCGCACAGCCCTCCGTACCGACGACGAGGCGGAGGCCCGGCTCTGTAGTGTCATCATCGCGCGGAGTCGATCCGTGGAGTCGCTGCCCTTTGCGTGGCCCGTGGATTCCACGGTCCCGCTGCTGGTGCCGCAGCTGGTCCATGGCCCCGACGTGAGTGGGTACCGGGTGGTCGTTCCCGGCGTGAACTCGGAGTACCGCTTCGAGGGATTCACGATCGACGGGTCGACTCGGGTGAGCTTCCGGTGGCCGGTGCGCTCCGGGCGCAGTGTCCCCGGCGATGCCACCGACAGCGAGATCGAGGCCGCGCTCACACCTTCTCCCAAGGCACTCGACACGCTCGTGATGCGGCTGCGCCGCAGCGATACCGCGAGCCGCACCGGGTGGCGCGGCCTTCGCCTGCCGGTGGAGTCGGTCGTGGTCGCGCGCGCCGTGAGACTCGCGCCGCTGGTCCCCCTCTTTCCGGTGGGCTTCACACCGGCGTGCGGCGATGCAACGTTCGCGGTGTCGCTGGCGTCCGCCGTGGACAAGCCAGTTCGCATCCTCGCCGCGAACGGCGAAGAAATCACCGTGCACGTGGTGACCCCCACCGGCGAGGTCAGCATGTACTTTGATGAGCAGGGGCCGGGGCAGGCCGTCGCCGGCAAGGCGGTCACCACGACGGTGGTCGCGCAGCGGACGGGACACGTGACGCTGCGTCTGCGCTATCGGGCGGCCGTGCGGGTCGAACCAGCACGCCAGAAGGTGATGCTGCGCCTCGTCTCCACGGCGCCGCGCTGACGCGGCGCCGTGATCCCGAATGCGGCGTGGCTTCACTCCCAGCTTCACTCGTAGCTTCACTCCCAGCTTCACCCTCAGTTTCGAGGTGGTGCGTGATTCAGACAGGGCGGCGTCTTGCGGCCGGTCTTCTCGGGCTCGCCTTCACCAGTGCGGCAGCGACCGCGCAGGTCACCGCGCAGGTCACGGCATTGCCGAGCATCGCGCCGTGGATGTCGCCACCCTCGCCGCTCACTCTCGTGTCGGCGAAGAAGGCCGATCGCCTCGCGTTCATGGTGTACGAGAAGGGGCAGCGCAACGTGTACACGGCGGCGGCCCCTGATTACGCGCCACGGCCGCTCACCCGGTTCCTCGATGATGATGGCATCGATCTCACCGATGTGAAGATCTCCGACGACGGGCGCGTGGTGGTGTTCGTGCGCGGCTCGGCGCCGAATCGCTGGGGGTGGGTGGCGAATCCCAACCACGACCCGGCCGGTGGTGATCGGGCCATCTGGGCCGTGCTGACGGCCGGTGGCCCGGCATGGCGGGTGGCCACGGGCGCGTCGCCCGAGCTGTCACCGGACGGACGTTGGGTGCTGTTCACGCGCGACGGGCAGATCCACCGCGCGCGCGTGTCGCGGGCGCGCCCGCTCGCCGTCTCCGACACCGGCGGCATGCCCCTCATTCGCCTGTGGGGGCGCAATGGTGCGCCGCGCTGGTCGCCCGACGGCAAGCGCATCGCCTTCGTGAGCGAGCGTGAGCACCACAGCTTCGTGACGGTGTACGATGTCGCCTCGCGCACCGTGCAGTATGTGGCCCCCGGCGTCGATTGCGACGGCGCGCCCACCTGGTCACCCGACGGGCGTTACCTCGCCTTTGCCCGCACGCCGGGCACCCCGTTCGGCCTGCAGCGTCGCACCCCACCGGGCAACGCCAATCCCGCCGTGGGATGTGGCACCGGCTTCGGTGCGCCGGCGTCCGTTGCCGTGACCGAGGGGCAGAGCAACCTCGTGCGCGCGCCCGGGTTCGTTACTTCCATGCTGCCGGGCGGCTATCGCCTTGCGCTCATGGTCGCCGACGTGGGCGGGGCAAAGAACGTCACGTCGCCGCTTGTGATGGCGCAGATTCCCGCGCGCGAAGTCTGGCACAATGCCGTGGGTGATTCGGTGTTCACGTCGCTGGCCAACATGACCTGGGCGGGCAGCTCCATTGCCTTTCCGGTGAACGTGCCGAAAGACGAGTGGGAGCGCTGGTACGCGGTGCCCGCCACGGGTGGTTCCCCGGTGCGCCTCACCACCACTGATGGGTTGATCGAAGATGCCACCAGTGTGGCGTGGTCGCGTGACGGCGGGCGCACCATGTACTACACCACCAATGCGGGTGACATCGAACGCCGCCACATCTGGGCCGTTCCCAGCGATGGCGGTTCCCCACCGGTGCGCATCAGCACCGGCGACGGTGTGGAAACGCACCCGCAGCCACTCGCGAGCGGCAAGCAGGTGGCGGTGCTGTACTTCGGTGCACGCACACCGGCGTCGGTGGCGTTGGTGCCGGCGGACGGTGGCGCTCCGCGCATCATCTATCCCACGCTGCCGCGCGACTTCCCCACCAGCGCCCACGTAACGCCGGAGATCGTGAAGACGCGCGCCGAGGACGGCCTCGAGATCAGCAACCAGCTGTTCCTGCCGCGCGACCTCAAGCCCGGCGAAAAGCGGCCGGCCATCGTGTTCGTGCACGGCGGTCCGCGCCGACAGATGCTGCCGGCGTACCACTACATGCAGTTCTATCACTGGTCGTACGCCGCCAACCAGTGGCTCGCCGATCAGGGGTACGTGGTACTCTCCGTCAACTATCGGCGTGGCGTTGGCTACGGCAAGAGCTTCCGCGACGCGCCCAACGCGCGCGACCGCGGCAACAGCGAGTACCTCGACGTGGTGGCCGGTGCGAAGTACCTCCAGCAGCGCGCCGACGTGGACGCCGCGCGTGTGGGCATCTGGGGGCTGTCGTATGGCGGCTTGCTGGCGGCGCAGGCGCTGGCGCGCCACAGCGACATCTTCGTGGCCGGCGTGGACATGGCCGGCGTGCATCACTACGACTACTCGCTCGACAGCACCAGCTCCGCGTTCCGCTCGGCGGCCATCGGCGCCATCGACCAGTGGAAGAGCCCCGTGCTGCTCGTGCACGGCGATGACGACCGCAACGTGGACTTCGCGCAGACGGTAGGGCTGGTGCAGCTGCTGCGCGCACGCAACGTATACCACGAGCTCATGGTGGTACCCGACGACCTCCACGAGAGCATGCTGCACGCCAACTGGATCGACACCTTCGATCGCATGGGCGTCTTCCTCAAGCGGTTCGTGTGGCACCGCGAGACGCCGCCGGCGCCGCGGTGAATAGGGCAACCCATTACTCACAACTCGGACTCACGACTCAGAACTGACCAGTGACGGGTCGTGGGTTCGAGTCGTGAGTTGTTGGTCGTGATTCGCGCGCTACTTGATCGCCCCCGCCGCGCCCGCCCGTCGCGGGTCGGCGCCGGCGGTCACGGTGCCGCGCCCCAGGCGAATGGCGGCGCCGTACCCCTCGCGCAGTTCGCCGCGCGCCGACACGAAGGTGAGGTCGTATCCCAGCGTGCGCAGGCGGCTCACGACGTGCGGGGCGAAGCCGTCTTCCAGCTGCAGCGTGAAGGGTGGCGACACGGCCCCCACTGCGCCGGGGGGCGCAAAGGCGCCACCGCCGGGCAGAAAGCGTGGCAGCTCGAGCGCCGCCTGCGCGCCCAGCCCGAAGTCGAGCGCGCCGATGAGCGACTGGTACACGGCGCTGGTGATCCACGCGTTGCCGGCCGCGCCCACGGCGAACACCGGACGTGACCCCTCGAACGCAATGGTGGGGGCCAGTGTGCTGCCGTGTCGCGCAAAGGGCAGCCGCGACCCGTATTGCGAGGGGTCGGTGCCATAGCTCGTGAGCTTGTCGTTGCTCAGGAAGCCGAGCCCCGGTGTCACGTAGAAGTTGCCGCCCCACGTTCCCAACGTTTGCGTCACTGCCACGGCATTGCCGTCGGCGTCGGCCACCGTAAAGGCGGTGGTGCCCGCAGCATGGCACACGGTCATCTCGTGTGCATGGTCATCGCCGCACGGGCTGGCGTCACCCACGGCGGCGGTGTCGCTGCGCGCCGGCACGGCAGCCGGCGTCGGAGCGGCCGCACGCAGCTTGAGGCACTCCAGCGTATCGCCGCGCACCAGCCGCGGCGTGAGCGCCCGTTCGGCGTCGTGGCATTGCCAGCGCACGCGGGCCGTGTCCTTGTCCACGATGCTGGCCACGTCCACCGGCCACATGGCCGGATCGGCAATGCGGGTGCGCGATGATGGCGTAAGGAACCAGGCGGAGAGCATCGCGTGCAATGTGGCGGCATGGTTCACGTAGCTGCGCGGCGCGGCGAACTGCTCAAGCAGGTTGAGACGCGCCACGAGATCGGCGCCGCCGCTCACCGGCGGTGCCCCTGAGCACAAACGATAGCGTCGATAGGTGCCGCACACCGGTTCGCGCTCGTTGGCGAAGTAGCGCGCGAGGTCGCTCACCTTCATGGCGTTCCCCTTGGCCCGCAGGTCGCCCGCATACTTCGCCGCCACGTCGCCCTTGTAGAAGCCATCGGCACCCTTCGCCGCGATCTGCTCGAGTACCCACGCCAGGTCGGGGTTCCGAATGGTGTCGCCGCGCTGCAGCGGCTCACCATTGCGGAAGAAGAGCGCGCGGCTGCCGTCGTACTTGGCGAAGTGCTCACGCTCGGTCGCCAGCGTGGTGGCCAGCCCATCGCTCACGGCATAGCCGTTGCGCGCCGCGCGAATGGCCGGCTCGAGCAGGGCGGCCCACGGGAGCGTGCGACTGCCGTACCGCTGCCAGGCGAGATACATCCCCGCCACGGTGCCCGGCACATTCACGAGCACCGGCCCGTCGGTGGGATACCGCCCGTTCACCAGCAACGACGTGTTCGAGAGCCCCCCCTCTTCGGGCACCCGACTCATGAACTCGATGAGCGTGGGCTGCTTGCCCTTGAGCGCAATTACCATCTCGCCGTAGCCGCCAATACCGCTCGCATCGGGCTCCACCACGCCCAGCGCAAAGCTCACTGCCACCGCCGCGTCGATTACATTGCCGCCGCGCCGGAACATCTCGAGCCCCGCCTCGGTGGCCACCGGGTGTGCACTCGACACCGCGGCCCTGCCGGTCGCATCGGCACGCAGCGGCGGTCTCGCGGCAAGCAGCGCGTGAATCACAACGTCGCGCGCACTGTCGGTGGGGGCGGCAATGGCCTGCGCACGGAAGCGCGTCCGCGCCTGCTGCCACGCTGCCCGTGACGACGCCGGCGCGTCGTCGCCGAAGTAGAGACGCGCACTGCGCTCCCATACCCGATCGAACGCGGCGGCGTTGGCCGCTGCTCGGTCGGTGGCCACCGGCCCCGCCACGGCAATCTGTCCGACATCCGGCGCCAGCGGCGCCGGCAGGCGGATCATGCGCGCCGCGCCGAGCCCCTGCTGCAGCACGGCGCGCTCGTGCGCGGAACGATCCACGCCGCGGTCGGGGTCGCCGTTGTAGCTCACCGCCACGTCGCGGATTTCCGCGATCGTCACCAGCGCGCCATCGGGCGACCAATCGAGCTCCCCGTGACGACGCGACACCAGGTTGGTATAGCTGGCCCCGGTGGCCGGCACGATCACCACGCCCGTGCGCATCGAGACGGCCACACGCGTGCCATCGGGCGAGAGGGCAATGTCCTCGATGCTGGCGTCGCTGTACACCACACGATCGTTCACGACCACGCTGCGGGTGCTCTCGGTGTGCACGATGTATGCCGTGACCGACCCGTCGGCACTGAGACGCGGGCGTTTCTCCGTCTGCTCCCGCTTGCTCAGCCGACGCTCGGTGCCGCTGCCGGCCTCGATCGTCCAGATGCGCGACTCGTTGCCGAGGCCGCGCTGGACGAGCAGGCGTCCGCCAGCCGCCACGGGAAACACGTCGTGCGCCGTGCTGGTGGTGATGCGTCGTGTGGCACCGAGCAACTGCCGCCCATCGGGGCTCACCACGCTGGTCAGGATGTCGTACTGCCCAAGCGAATCGCTGGCCCAGTACAGGGTGTCGTACTGCCACGACGGGTCGCGATGATAGGCACTGCCGCCGGTGAGGCGCGTGGCCGGCTCGCCCGCGCGCTGCGCGTAGAGGTACCCCTCCCGCTGAAAGACCAGCACCCCGAGAAGCGATGCGGCCGGACGACGCCCCCCCACCAGCAGCGAGTCGGCGGTCGGCGGCTGCTCACGGGGGATGGGCGCCACCTGTGCGGGGATCGCCTGAGGGCGCACCCCCAACGACAGCCCGAGCAGCGTCGCCGCCATATGTGCCCCGCGCCTGAGACGCACCATCAGCGAGCGCCCCCCGTGCTGCGGCGCGCCGCCGACGCCGCGCGCACGATGCGCACCGACTCGATCACGTCGCCTTCCTGGATGCGGTCCATCACCTCGAGTCCCTCAACCACGGACGCGAATACCGTGTAATCGAAATCGAGACGCACGTTGTCGATGAGGTTGAAGTAGATCTGGCCGTCGCCGGTGTCTCGCCCCCGCGTGGAGATGCCGAGGGTCCCTCGCCGATTGCTGGCGCCCACCTCGTCGCGCATGAAGTACGACGTGGCCGGATCGTATTCGTCGGCCCCCGGACTGCCGCCCTGCACCACGAAGTTGGGCACGACCCGGTGCAGCGTGCGCGCCGCGAAGTCGCCCCGCTCTGCCAGCCGCACGAACGACACCACGGCCATGGGAGCACTGTCGGGATGCAGCGCCATCAGCAGGCGTCCCTTGCCCCGAATGCGCATCTCCACCGTGGCGCCACGCAGCGCCCGCAGTTCCGCCTCGCCCGCAAACGGCGGCGGCACGTACGGGTCGGCCGTGGTGTTCCATCCAGACAGTGCCTCCCCCGCAATCCGCTGGATTTCCGGATCGGCGTCGCGCAGCCACTGGCCCAGCCACAGTCCACTCACCGGCGGGTGCACATCGCGGAAGCGCACGACATAGCGCAGCAGCGCGACCCGCGGGTCGCGCCAGGTCACGGCGTGCGTGCGGCTGATGCGTTCGAACGCGCGCGCGGCCGCATCGGCGTGGTGCGCATCCATGGTGCCGCCGTCGGCCGCCTTGGCAAGGAAGGTGGCGCCGGCGAGCACGAGGCCGGCATGGTCGCGGCCAAGCGCGCGCACCGCGTCCTCGGCGGTCACGATGGCCTCGAGTTGCACGTTCGGGTTGGGGTCGCGGGCGAGCAGGCGCAGCGTGACACTGTCACGCGCCACCATTGCTGCCCGCGCCGCCCACGCGCGCGCCTGCCAGACCGGGTCGCGCGCCAGCCGGACAATGTGCGGACGGGCACTGTCGGCGTGTACGCGCGCCAGCGCGGCCACCGCATGCGCGCGGGTTCGCCAGTCCCGCTGCGGCTGCAGCAGCGGCCGCAGCAGGGTGGCCGCGCCCTC
>VYLE01000533.1_pt1 | contig 27853 bp, 25 predicted proteins | sample 5114391 | NCBI WGS metagenome assembly VYLE01 (sample SAMN12291771, study PRJNA351875) | freshwater metagenome | isolation source: freshwater lake | place: USA: Michigan, Kent Lake | collected 2013-08-15
GGAATGGTCAGCAGCTAAATCCCAGTTCGCCATCACGTTCGGTGAGCGCTTCATTCAGGCAGCCGCCTAAATGATAACCCGCTCCCCCACGCACGAAATTCCTGATAGTCCCGCGAAAACCTGATGGGCGCCAGCCGTGGTCAAATCTGATGCTTGGGTCTCGCGCGCAAAGCCGATCACTTGCATCCCCGCGCGTACCGCCGCGAGAACACCGTTTGGACTGTCTTCAATCGCAAGACACTCGCTTGGCACAAACCCTGCCTTTCGCGCGGCAAGCAGATAAACGTCCGGGGCAGGCTTGGCTTTGGCCACTTCGGTCGCCGAACTAATCTGGTCGCCAAAGTAGTTCACCAAACCCACTTTGGCCAAATTGGTCAGAATTTTTGCGCGCTCGCCGCTCGAAGCGACGGCCAATGGAATCGATCGCGCCGCTAAGTCTTCTACGACCGCCACAACGCCTGGAATTGCTTTTAACTCTGCTTCAAAGCGCGCGGTGATCCGTTCATGGTTCTGAGCGATTTCTTTGGCTGTGATTGCACGGCCGATCTTTTGTTCGATGAGAGCGAACATCGCGGCGTCAGACAGTCCCAAAAAACGCGCCCGCGCTTCAGCCGCGTCCATCGACCAACCGAGCGCCGTAATCCACTCCGCGCCTACTTCATTGGCGATAGACTCTGAATCGACCAACACGCCATCACAATCAAAGATCACGAGTTTAAGCTGATGTTGCATATCTACGAATTCAACCCTGCTAAGATGCCTCAAGTCCTCATCACTCTGCATCGATCGGGCCAGTTGGCCAAGCCCTGTTCTCTGCCGAACCGGATGCTGCGCGCTCATCTAAGCTAACGTTTTTGCCGACTTGTAATGCGCGCGGCGATCCGAGAAGTCACGAACACGCTTACGCCAAGCGCGATAACTACCAGGGCGGAGGTTGGCACGCATCAGCTGTTTGACTTGGTCCGGGCTAAGCCCAAAGAGGCTGCGGATATGGTCAAAGCTGACATGGTCGCTCAAGGCCATGGCGATCACTTCGCTAATGCCCGCTTCATCTAAAGGTTCAGAGATGGCCATTGTCCAAGGCCTCCAAGATTTTCGTTGAATCGGCTTTGATCTCATCGCGGCGCGCTGGCCCCATTTTCCGCCAAGTCGCGTAGACGGGGCCCATACGGGGATTGGTGCCAAGCTTATCTTCATTGCGTCCAATAAAATCCCAATAAAGTGGATTGAAAGGGCAGGCTTTAGGTCCCGCTTTCACGGCAGGATCATATACGCAGTTCGCGCAATAATCGCTCATCTTGTTGATATACGCGCCACTGGCCGCATAGGGCTTGGAAGCCATGATGCCACCATCGGCATACAGTGCCATGCCGATGGTGTTGGGCACTTCAACCCACTCAAACGCGTCAGCATAGACACTTAAATACCATTCATGCACTTCGCGGGGATCTAACCCTGCCAGCAACGCAAAATTGCCCGTGACCATCAAGCGCTGAATATGGTGGGCATAGGCTTCGCGTTTGGTTTGACCAATAGCGGCGCGCATACAGGCCATTTTGGTTTGCCCTGTCCAGTAAAGTGCGGGTAGGGGGCGTTTTGCCTCGAGATGATTGAAGACGTCCAGCCTGCCACTCTCGCTCTGCGCGCCGACACAAATCGAGTGGTTCAAGCAATCCAACATTGAGATAAAGTGACAATACCGCATGGTTGAGGAAGGCTTGGCCTTCTAGCATCGCATCTTGGGTCTCGCCAAAGCGGGGAAGGTGTTGGGTTAGGAAATGATCGCGGGCTAGCTCTGCTTCAGCGGCATTAGTCGCAAACCAAAAGGGCTCTAAATCGCCGAACTGATCGCCAAAGCGCAAGGCCACCAGATCGATAACCTCTTGCGTCTGTGGCGAAGGCGGAAAGTGGCGCGGGGGCAGCATGAACAAATCCGGCTTAGCGGGTTTGCGATTGTCATGGTCAAAGTTCCATTTGCCGCCGGCTGGCTGATCGCCTTCCATAAGAAGGCCAGTTCTCCGGCGCATGTCGCGATAGAAATGCTCCATCACAAAGCTCTTGCGGCCTGTAGCCCACGCGCGAAATTGCGCTGCCTCACAGAGGAACCGACTATCTTCGAGCAGCGACACTTCAAGGTCGAGACTTTCCGCCCATTGGCGCTGCATCTCCAGAACACGCCATTCTGAAGCCCGGGTCATTACCAGCGCTTCTGGTTGGTGGCGATGGATAGCTCGGTTAAGCTCACCTTCGAAACTACCCGTATTGTCGGGATCATCCATCTTCACATAATCGACTTGAAAACCTGTCGCGCGCAGCTCATCCGCAAAAGCCCGCATGGCGGCAAGAATGAAAGCAATCTTCTTCTTATGATGGCGAACTGAAACCGCTTCAGCCTGCGCTTCCACCATCAAAATGACGTCGTTTACGGGATCAGCTCCACGCAAAGCCGAAACTGTGCGGGACAGCTGATCCCCCAAGATAAAGCGCAAGGTTTTCATGAAGCATCCCGGTTGACAGTGGGGTCAGAGCTAGGTCAATCGATCCAGAAGTCCACTTACTAAGGGGGTGGCGGGCAGATTGCAGGATCAACTTCACCCTCGACAAGGCTGCGACCATCCCGTAGCTTGGAATCCTGTTCTGACCGGGGGCGGTCAAAAAGGGGGCGACGATGGGAAAGCTGAATCTAAGAGCGAGAATGGGCTTTAGCATAGTTGGGCTCTCCCTCTTGGTTGCTAGCTGTGCGACGACACCAAAAGCCCCTGAAGCAATTGTTCTGGGTGAAGATGTTTGCGCAGGCGAGGCCACTCGCATTTATTTCCCGCATGGTGAAAGCGTGCTGAACGCGTTGGCGGCCCAAGTTGTGGTGCGGGTACAAGATCAATTGGCCCAATGCCCCAAACGGCGCATCGTGCTGGTGTCGATCTCAGGCGATGATGGTCCGCCGTCCAGGGCAAAAAACCTGGAGGAACGAGCAGCGATTGTCCGCCAAATTCTCGTCAGCCGGGGTGTAGCCGAAAACCGCATTTCGGCGACCGCTGAAGGCCCAATGGTCGACCAAGCGCCTAAAGGACCTATTGGTGGCGTTTTGATTTTTACCAGACCTTGATGACCAACAAAGAGTCCACAGGTGCCTTCGCGATTGTGCCGAGCAACGACTTGCCTACCACAATCGCTTTCTGGGAACGATTGGGGTTTGCACGCGCGGGTGGCGACCATCAGTATATAATCCTGACTGGCTGGGACTGCGAAGTACATTTGACCCAAGCAGGCGAGGGGCCTTGGCGCGTCCCAGTCGATCATAACCCCTTTGGCGTCTTCGTCCGTACCCCGCATGTCGAGGCTATCGCGGCGCGCGTTGATGATTTAATCATCCGACCAGGAGGCATTTTACGCCATCGCGATTGGGGTATGTATGAATTCGCCGTCGGTGCACCAGACGGTCTCCTGGTTCGCATCGGCTGGCCGTCGAGTTTGGTTGGGGCTGGCTAAAAAAGCTCGACCATTAATTAACTTGCTTAGTCTAACCGACCGATGCTGCGAGTAGGCCGGGGGCTGACGCAGGACTCAAATTATCTACATCCACCTTGGTTTCGACGAACACGTCCCCGATCATCATTAAGACGGGTCCGGAGCCAAGCTGTAGAGCTAAGTCTGGTAAGTCCGCCAATAGCCCTTTCACCGTGAAGTTGGACGGCCGCGAGACATCTTCCGCCAACACAACGGGTTGCGAAGCAGGCATGCCCAACTCAATCAGGCTGTCGCGGATCCAGACCGCGTCACCTCGGCCCATATAAATGACTGAGGTATCAGCCGCAGCAACAGCCTTCGCCCAAGAAGGCGAAGCTTGGCTGCCGCGTGCCACAGTTGGCGTGACAAACGTTACCGAGCGAGAAAGACCGCGCTGTGTGAGCGAAGTCGATAAGGCTGCAGCGGCACCAAAAGCGGCTGTGATTCCGGGCACGATCGATAAAGGGATACCCGCTTGCCTGCAGGCCTCAATCTCTTCGTGGGCGCGGCCAAACAGCATAGGGTCGCCGCCTTTGAGACGCACGACAATCTCATGCTTGGTCGCAGTGGATACCAACAAGCGATTGATCAAGGCCTGATCCATAGAAACACGGCCGCCGCGCTTGCCGACTGGTACTTTCTTTGCCTGAGGGGCGAGGGCTAAAATCTCGTCGGTTACTAAGGCATCATAGAGGATGACATCAGCACGCTCGATCAATCGAAGCGCGCGCACCGTCAAAAGGTCCGCAGCACCCGGCCCCGCCCCAACCAAATAGACGTGACCGGTCACGCAGCCGCTCTTTCGAGATTGGCCTGTGTTGCCAAAACAAAGTCGCGCTCATCGGCGGCCCATTGATAAACGGCAGGGAAGGTTTCAAAGGCGCGCTTAGCAACTTCCACATCTTGGTCGCCACGCAAAGCAAAGCTGTCGATGCCGCAACGAGCCATGGCAAACAGCTGATCGATCAGGACGTCACCAACAGCTCGGATTTCACCCTTAAAGCCTAAGCGTGAGCGTAACAGCGTGGCGATCGAGTACCCGCGCCCATCGCTGAACTTGGCGAACTCAACCGCAATGACGGCCAAGCCATCTAAACGACCGGCCAAAGCAAGAGGGTCATCGGTTGGCATCAACACAATCCCAACCGGTGCGTCGGCATTGGCAGCGTCCCGCTTCAGCCAGTCTGCAAGCGTCAGCAAAGTGCCATGCTCCCATGCGGCAACACTGGGTGCTTCGGGTTGTTTGACATTCGGGCGAATGAGGCTGCGCACATCACCTTGGCCTTGATTAATCACGTCCATATTCGGCAGCGGGTTTGGGGATGGTGCTGGGCGGAACGCGCCATCTGGCAAAGGAAGGGTCACCACGTCACCCGACGCGAAAAGTTTCAACAAAGTGCTCATCAGTTTGCTTCCTGAATTTGTGGAGAGGGGGAGGTTTGAGTGGCGTCGGCTTGGAAGGCGGCATCATGGAAAGCCGCCTTGCCGAGGCGTTCAACAGCGTCAATGAACAACTCACCGCCCTTGCGGTTCGCGAGATAAAAGTCGGTCATGCGTTCGATTGTCGGTGCCACGGCTTCGCGCGGGATGGCTTTACCAACAATTTGGCCAAGCGCTGTTTTTGTATCCGTCCTGCCGCCGACCAGGATTTGGTACCATTCCTCATCCTTCTTATCGACGCCCAGAATACCGATGTGGGCGACATGGTGGTGACCACAGGCATTGATACAGCCCGACATTTTGATCGCCAGCGTCCCAATGTCTTGTGCCTTGGCGGCAAGGGTCTCTTGCACAGCAGCGGCGACCGGAATGGATTTGGCGTTTGCCAAAGCACAATAATCGCCACCTGGGCAGCAGATAATGTCTGTTGCTAAGCCGACGTTGGGCTCCGACAGGCCAAGGGCTTCCAGCGCCTGATAGAGCGCCCAAAGGTCGGATCGTGCTACATCGGCCAAGACCAGATTTTGATGATGGGAAACGCGGATTTGGCCAAAGGAGAAGCGGTCAGCAAGGTCTGCAATCGCGTCCATCTGGTCACTGGTGGCATCTCCCGGCGCGATCCCCAAGGGCTTTAAGCTGATGGTAACAGCGCCATAATTATCGCGCTTGTGTTTGGCGACATTGCGCTTCACCCAAGCATTGAAACGGGGATCAGCCAATCGATGGCGGGCTTCATCCTGATCACCCGACACAGCACTGTGATAAGCCGGCGCGCCAAAGAAGGCGGTCATGCGCTCGAGCTCTGAAGCCGCCAAGGTCGCGGGCCCACCCTGAACATGCGCAAACTCTTGCTCAACTTCTTCGCCAAATCGTTCAGCGCCCAAAGCATCCACGAGGATTTTGATGCGGGCCTTATAGATATTGTCGCGACGGCCCCAACGATTATAGGTGCGCAGAACAGCTTCAGTATAGGAAAGCATGTCGCGCCAATGCAGACCGGTTTTGATCACGGGAGCGACGCGCGGCGTGCGGCCTTGACCGCCGCCTACCTTTACGGTGAGGCGCACTTCACCCGCTTCATCACGATAGACATCAAATGCAAGGTCGTGAACTTCACTCGCCGCCCGGTCTTCAACCGCCCCATTATAGGCAACTTTGAATTTCCGCGGCAGGAAGGCGAACTCAGGATTAAGGGTCGACCATTGACGCATCAGTTCTGCTAATGGACGAGGGTCGACGCGCTCATCATGGGCGACGCCTGCCAAATGATCGGTCGTGACGTTGCGGATACAACTGCCGCTGGTTTGGATCGCATGCATTTGTACGCTGGCCAGATCGGCCAAAATTTCATGCACTTGCTCCAGCTTAACCCAGTTAAACTGAATATTCTGACGGGTCGTGAAGTGGCCAAAGCCGCGATCATACTTGCGGCCAATCTGGGCTAACATACTCAATTGGCGCGATGATAATAGGCCATAGGGAATAGCGACGCGCAGCAACGGTGAGTGACGCTCAACATAGACGCCATTCTGCAGGCGCAGTGGTTTAAACTCATCCTCCGAGATCCGGCCGCTCAAATAACGCTCCGTCTGATCGGCGAACTGTTTAACCCGCGCATCTACGATGCTTTGGTCGATGGCATTATAAATATACATTCAGGGCCCTTTATCTGAGGGCTATATCCGGGCTCCCCCGCGCGCGAACAATGCCGATCCGCTTAAGGTGTCTATTAGAAGAGCTGATAGATCACCTGAAACTCGGGTTTTAGTGAGGCTTTGATAGGTTTGCTAATGGCAGCGTGCAGTTCAGGTCTGTCGTTCGGAGACCATCGTCCCCCTATGTGCTCGTTTAAGGCTTTGACCCTTTTGGAGCCAAAACAGAACAAAGAAACGATGATCCTTTTCGACAACACAGGCGAGATCACTCGAAACAAAGCATCTCATGAGGAGCTTCCCCTCCTCATCAAACGGCTGGAAGCAACTCTGCGCGCCATCAGCAAGAAGGGGTCCGTTGCGCTGGCCAGCTCATTTTCGGCTGAAGATATGGTGTTGACCGATGTGATCGCCCGATTGGGCTTGCCCATTGAAATCTTCACCCTGCAAACGGGCAGGCTACACGCTGAGACCGTTACAATGATTGAGCGGACAGAAGTTCGCTATGGCCTAAAGGTCCATCAGTTTGAACCAGAAGCGGGTGCCCTAGCCGACTTTGTCGTCACGCATGGTCGAAATGGCTTTTATGAGAGCCTGGAAGCACGACGGGCTTGCTGTAACGTCCGAAAAATGGCGCCCTTAGCCCGCGCACTGGCCGACTATGATGCTTGGATCACCGGGCAACGGCGCGAACAATCTCTGACGCGCGATCATTTGAGCGAACGCGAGCAGGATTCCGCACACACATTGGTCAAATACAACCCGCTAGCAGCTTGGACTTGGGTGGATGTGCTGGCCTATGCCGAACACTTCCAAGTCCCACTCAACCCGCTCCATGCCCGGGGTTACGTTTCCATTGGCTGTGATCCCTGCACCCGAGCCATTCGCCCCGGAGAGCATGCCCGCGATGGACGCTGGTGGTGGGAAAATGCCGACACCAAAGAGTGTGGCCTCCATCAGAATAATCATAACAAGGAAGCTATCGCATGACCTTTTTTAGTCGTCTCCTCCACCTTGATCGCCTCGAATCTGAGGCCATTTTCATCTTGCGCGAAGCCGCCGCCCAAAGCCGCAACCCGGCGCTCCTATTCTCGGGCGGCAAGGATAGCGCGGTATTGTTGCACTTGGCCTTGAAAGCCTTCCGGCCTGAAAAACTGCCATTCCCGCTCTTGCACGTCGACACAGGTCATAATTTTGAGGGCGTTACGGAGTTTCGCGATCAAACTGCCTCGCGTTTCGGTGAGCGCTTGGTCGTAGCCCATGTGGAAGACTCTATCGCGCGCGGCAGCGTTCGCTTGGCTTCTCCCTTGGCGAGCCGGAACGCGGCGCAAGCTGTCACTTTGCTCGAAGCGATTGAAACCCATGGCTTTGACCTCTTGCTTGGCGGTGCCCGACGCGATGAAGACAAAGCGCGCGCGAAAGAACGCGTGTTCAGTCACCGCGATGCTTTTGGCGCGTGGAACCCAAAGTCGCAGCGCCCCGAACTCTGGGACCTTTATAACGGTCGCCTGCAAGCGGGGGAGAACTTCCGCGTTTTCCCGCTCTCGAATTGGACCGAGCTCGACATTTGGACCTATATTGCGCGCGAGAAGATTGCGCTGCCCAGCCTTTATTTCGCCCATGAACGCGCGGTCGTTCGCGATGGCGATTATTGGCGGCCTGTTACCACTGTAACGCCAGCGACCGATGGGCAAGTCATTGAAAATCGGGTCGTGCGCTTCCGCACGGTTGGTGACATGACCTGCACCTGCCCGATAGAAAGTGATGCAGCAGATGTTGCCGCCATCATCGCTGAAACCCGCATCAGCACCTTGTCAGAGCGTGGTGCCACCCGCATGGATGATAAGGTCAATGAAGCCGCCATGGAACGTCGCAAGCGGGAGGGCTATTTCTGATGACCCAAACGCAAACCAAGCTTGTACGCATTGTGACGGCAGGCAGCGTGGATGATGGCAAGTCGACCTTGATTGGCCGCATCCTCCACGATTCACAAGCCCTGATGAGCGATCAGGTCGATGCGCTATCGAACGCACGCTACAGCCGAGCCGAAGATGGGGACCTTGATTTGTCCTTCGTTACCGATGGCTTGGAGAGCGAGCGCGAGCAGGGCATCACCATTGATGTAGCCTACCGCTATTTTGCCACGCCCGAGACGTCCTTCATTGTCATTGATGCCCCGGGGCATGAGCAATATACCCGCAATATGGTGACGGGCGCGAGCAATGCCGATGTTGCCATCGTGTTGGTTGACGCCTCTCGCTTGCATCAGGGCGCGCTGAAAGTTCAAACCCGCCGCCACGCGACCATCGCTCATTTGCTTGGCCTCAAAGTCGTCTATGCCGTCAATAAAATGGACCTCATCCATTGGTCGCAAAAGGTGTTCCAAGAGGTTGAGGAGAGCTTGAAGCGGCTGAGCCGCAGCCTTGGGATTACCAATCCCGCGATCGTGCCTATCAATGCGCGCTCAGGCGATAATGTGGTGACGATCAGTCCTGCAGCGCCTTGGTATCAGGGTGCGTCGCTATTGGAGGTGTTACAGAACCAAGGAGAGGGGACTGATTTGAGCGATCTTCATAAGCTAGAGGCGCAACGCGGCTATGCTGGGCGGATTGCCTCTGGGCAAGTGTCTGTGGGTGACGAGGTTCTGGTTGGGCCTCATCGCCGCCCTACTAAAATCTCGCGGATCGAAACCTTTGACCAAAGTTTGACCCAAGCCGAAGCGGGCCAGTCTGTCACGCTCTACACCGAAGACGAAGTCGATGCCGCGCGGGGTGACATTCTAACCGAGACAAAGTCCAGCTATGCCAACCGCGTCATCGCAGACCTGTGCTGGCTGGACGATCAGGCTTGGGAACCCCGTCGCCGATATCTTCTCCAACAAGGCACTGCCGCCATAACGAGTCGGATTGAGATCGTGCTCCACATCCGCGACATGCGCGACCTATCTGAAGTGCGGGGCGATCAAGCACTCAAGCTTAATGATATTGCTTTGGTGCACATACAAACTCAGACGCCAGTTTTGGCAGACCATTTTCAGGACAATCCCAAAACTGGGGCCTTCATCCTGATTGATCCAGAGACCAATCAAACGGCAGCCGCTGGCATGATACGTGGGGTGGCCTAAAGCCACCCCCACTTCATTGTTTGCCAATTAAAATTTGCCATTGGTATGTGGCATGTCGTCGGGGATGGTTGATAATGTGTCCCAATGTTCGACAATTTTCCCATCTTCAATCCTGAACAGATCGAAGAAAGCGGTGGGAACCTCACCCAACTTCCCTTCTGAAGCTGTAAACACGAAATTGCCTTCGGCTACGATCAAGGGTGTGCGAGCATAGGTCATGGCCTGTCCCGCTTCAGCAAAGGCCTGCATAGCATCGCCAAGACCGTCTAAGCCGTCGGCGACCAGAGGATTGTGCTGCGTGTAGCTAGTTGTTGAAATATAATCCGTCACCCGCTCCGGCGCGTGGCCTTGCAACACCTCGCGAACAAAACCTTCAATCAGCGCCTTATTGGTGGCTGTCTTATGGAGATCTTGAATGTCGGTTGCGCCATCGGTCATGCCATGGCCAGAGGCAGTCTCTATGGCGAGGGGTTGCAGATTGTCCCAATGCTCGGCGACCTTGCCGTCTTCCACGCGGAAGACATCAAAGGCGACCAAAGTGTCGCCGCCAAAGGCTTGGGCATTTTCATAGGTGCCGTGGAGAACCACAAGATTACCCTCCGAAATGACGCGGTGGACCGTGCACTTTATGCCACTCTCCTGAAGGGCTGGAATAAAGCTGATAATGGGCTCAGCCCCAGTCGGCACACCGACATTATGTTGGATATAATTGGGTGCCAGAAGCGACTGCGCCTTAGCTTGATCAAAATCGGCGAAAATGGCTTGGACAGCACTTAAGGCAATCTCGCGAGGGGTCATAATTGCATCTCCATAAGAGGTTTCAAAGGTTGATGCTTTGCAGTACTATTCTGATACTAAGTGTCAATTACGCACAAAAAGGATACCTGGTATGCTTCCCATAACCGTCACCACAGAAGAAGAGAGCGGGCTTTGTCCTGTGCGCAATATCCTCGGCACCGTTACCGGCAAATGGAGTTCGCTGATCCTGTTGTCACTCGAAGATGGACCACGACGCTTTTCTGCCATCAAGCGCGTGATTGGCGACATCACCCAGCGCGTCTTGACCGAGAACCTCCGCGCACTGGAACGCGATGGCTATCTCACGCGTGAGGTCATCGCAGGCCCTCCAGTCGAAGTTCATTATGCTCTTACACCAATGGGGATTGACCTCGTCGCCCGCTTTATTCCTTTGGTGACTTGGGCAGCAGAACATTATGACGCGGTACAGGCCGCGCGGAAGCGGTTTGATGGGGGTAAGTAACAGCTATCTGGAAAACCTACCGCAACAGCCGCTCGCGAACGACGGGCGGCGTTTAGAATTTAGGACTGTTTCTCGCTGGGGTGGATAGTTTTTTGTGGGAGGGCCAGACAGCCAGGTAAGCCTAGGCTCCACCTGATGCAGATTTTGCCCCGCGCTAAAAAGCTGCTTCTCCCAACAGGCCGGCACCCATCAACGCTGAAGCCAATACGCTGCAAGCCTGCGCCAAAGCCAAGGCAGAGCAGCAGGCGGCGAGCAGGTAAATGGGCGGATCAAGGACCCGCCCATCCAAATTTCAAACTAGTAAACCAGCTTAGAAGGTCTTTTTGATCTTCAGATAATAATAAGTGCCCTGCCAATCGACCAGCGAGTCAGAGCGGTAGACACGGCCGTTACCCGTCTCACCCAAACGCGCAGAGCCTTCATCTGGATATTCGTTCGTGATGTTACGAGCGCCCAGAGTGACAATCACATCCTTGGGGAAGTCATAAGAGACTTCCATATCGATCAAGACTTCACTGCCCAGCTTTTGCTTGATCAGGCCTTCTGGATAGACCGTGCTGGTTGGGCATTTGAAGACGCTGATCGGCTGCGACGTCAAGCAATTGGATGCGGTATATTCGCCCCAGTAATTGGCCCGCATCATGCCTGTGAATTTGCCAATGCTGTGATTGACGGTAAAGTTTGACTTGAACTCTGGCACGCCATTTTCAAAGTCATAAACATCCTCTTCCAAGAACAGGAGCGCCGAAGGCGAGCCGATCAGAATGTCGCCAACCTTAAACGTGTTATAGTTGGCGCTGAGGGTGAAGTTGGTTGTTCCATAATCGCCAAAGTCGGCCCGATAGGTGCCCACAAAGTCGACACCTTTGGTGACGGAATCGAACGCGTTCTGGAAGAATTGCACAGCCCCAATCGTACTGGCACCGGGTACATTGGCCGCAATCAAGGCCGTTTGGATCGTCGGGGTTACCGTGATCGACCGCGTGGCATAAAATTGGCCTTCAATGTCGATTTGGTAGAAGTCGAGGGTGAAGTTAAAGTCGCCCACGGCCGCTGTGAGACCTGCCGAGTAATTCTTTGACCGCTCTGGCTCCAGTGGCTTTGCGCCAAGAAAGAGCGAGACTGGATTGGTTGCAGGGAATAGGCCCGACGCGACTGGTTCACTGGCTGGGAAGCGCGTGGAGACGTTAGCCGTCGACAATTGCCCAGGCGTAGGCGCGCGGAATCCTGTGCCGATCGAAGCGCGAAGATTGATGTCGTCGGTTAACTCATAACGGGCAGCAATCTTGCCATCGGTTGTGGAGCCAAAGTCTTCATAGTCTTCAAAGCGGCCTGCGACACCGACAAACAGTTTGTCAGTAACATCTGCTTCGAGGTCGACATAAACCGCATAGCTGGCCCGGTCGATAGCACCTGAATAGTCTGGGTTATTGCCGGGGAAGCCGTCAGAGCCGACGCCTAAGAGGCGGTAAACCGGATCATTGGCATTGGCGCAATTAAGTGTCGATCCAGCGGCAATCACAGCAAGACCAGCTGCCGTGGCTGTGCGTGTTGCGATCGGTTGGGCCAAATTACAGAAGCCCCATGGATCTGGCCTAGCATAGGGCCCCGCCGCCCAAGACGCTGTATCACCCTCGACCAATTCGTAGCCTTCGGAGCGGTATTCCGCGCCATAGGAAATCGTCAAAGGCGAAGCAAACATCGCCACTGGCATCTCATAGGAGAAGTCGAGGTTGAAGGCGGTTTCATCGGCAACCAAGTCGCCAGGGCTGAAGGAGGTCGGCGATGCAGGCCCATAGGATGGGTTTTGGGTTTCTTCCAAGCCATACGAAATCTTGTTGTAGCCATAGCGAACAGTGGCATCATAGCTTAGGCGCGGTGTTAGTTCTCCGCGAACGCCAGCGGTCACCGAATAGTCGATAACATTACCTGAGAAGCGTGGCGTATAGCCTGCAGGGAACTTAGAGGTCCCGGTCCAAGTCGTGCCATTCTGCAAGCGGATTGCCGGACCCAAGGTCCCTTGGCTGCCGTTCGGGTTTGGCGTTTGGCCAAATTCTGGGTCGGGGAAGCGATAGTTGAAATCGCCGCTGCCTTCTGAGTTGGAGTAGTTGGCGAAGGCATAAAGATCGATCTTGTCTGAAACCTTATAGCCCGCATTCACAAACGAGCGGAATGCGACATTCTCTGGCTGACCCCAGATTTGGACGTTACTCGTATTGTTCCGGGTACCAGGACCAAACAGAGCGGCAAATTGCGGATAGGTGGCGCGGTAGAGTGCAACGTCAAAGCCTGTGCCGACCCCAGTTGCGGTATCGAACTGCGGGCTTTGTGCGCGCGACCATTGATCACCGCGATTGGTGCCTTTGGCGGAATTGGCTTCCACACTGATGCTAACAAAACCAGATTCGCCCAGAGGCAAACCTAAATTGCCCGACACGGTGATGTCATCGCCATCGCCTTCTGTATATTGACCCATGGAAGCGCTGAGCTCCCCGCCTGAGTCATTCGTCTTCAGAATGAAGTTCAACACACCGGCAATCGCGTCAGAGCCATATTGGGCAGACCATTTTCAGGACAATCCCAAAACCGGTGCCTTCATTCTGATTGATCCTGAGACCTATCAAACGGCAGCTGCCGGCATGATCCGAGGGGTGGCTTAAGGCCAGTTCAACTACGGCTGGGCCATTGCCAACCCGGCCGGTCTGGACCTGAAACGACGGTCTCGCCGAGGTGCTTGCTCAAAGCAAACATCGCGACTTCTGCCTCGTTGGCTAAAGCATCTACCAACGCCGGCGCGTGGGTCACGATGATCAATTGCGTTTTTCGCGCTGCGGTGACGACTAGCCTTGCTAAGGGTGCCAAGAGGTCGGGATGTAAACTCGTCTCTGGCTCGTTTAAAACCATGAGAGAAGGCGGATCTGGCGATAGGAGGGCGGCAACCAACAGCAAATAGCGCAGGGTCCCGTCTGAAAGCTCGGTAACTTTTAATGGGCGCAAGAGCCCAGATTGGCTGAGTTGAATGTCAAAGTAGCCATCATCCTTGGCAACAACCTCCATTTCTGCCCCGTCAAAAGCATCGGCAATCGCGGCATCAAAGGCGGCACCCTCGCCTATTTCGCGGATGGTTTGGATGGCGGCAGCCAAGTCGGCCCCGTTGCTGGCCAAGACAGGCGTATAGGTGCCGATCTGGGGTTGACGGGCAGGGGCCTCTGCATCGGTCCGAAAATGATCATAATAGCGCCAGCTGCGCAGACGCTCGCGCATGTTCAACAATTCCAGCCCATCACGTGGATCGCTGCAATGGGTCATCATGGAGGCAGAAGCTGCCAAGCTGGTGTAAACTTGCTGCCACTGGCCGTCCTTTGCGCGCAAACGAACGCCAGGACCCTGCCGCAAAGCGATTGAGTTGGATCGGCCTAAGGTCTCACCAAGCCACAAAGCCTCGGCCTTAATCGCGGGGTCTCTTGCGAAGGCGGAACGCGATGGGATCGGCAAGCCCAAGTCGATGGCATATCCATAATCCTCACCCGAGAAGCCAAGCTTTAACGAGACCGGACCCTGTCGACGGGTGCCTTGAACCGGGATCTCGCCACGCTTCATCGCCGCGGAAATGGACTCAGGACCCGCCCAAAGAGTTGAGGTTAGGCCACCCTCCCGCGCGAGGGACTGAATCACCCGGCCTTGTGCAATATCTCCAAGTAAGCGAAGCGCGCGATAGACATTTGATTTGCCTGCGCCATTCGGCCCTGTCACCACATTGATGGCACCGAGCGCAAGCACGCAATCTCGCAAGGATCGGTAGCCTGAGATAGCCAGTTTCGAAATCATAAATTACGGACCCGCTCAAATTAGCACTTAGATATTAGGTGACACTAGGCCAAAGCACCTTGCCCCTCAATCCATAGGCGAATGGATGACAGAAGTCTCACCAATGATCGCCAGCTGACCTGATTTCCAAATCGAATACTTAGTCATGATCTGAGCAAATAGACTGCCCTCAACGAAAAAGGCGAGCCAGCCGCGAAGCCGATCTAGAGGCACTTGCTGAAACCAATCGGGGTCCACTGCTGCAAACTGGCGAACAAACGGAAAGAGGCAAATGTCGACCAAGGTTGGCGATTGTCGCGCCAAGAATGGCGACGCAGCGAGACGACCCTCTAAGTCCATGAGAATTTCTAGGCCCCGATCTCGCGCCGTTGCCATCGGCACATCAAAGCGCTGGGGATATTTATACTGATCTAGATAGGTTTTGAACGGCCCATCATTGCGATCAACCAATGCCTCAAGGTCAGGGCCCCAACCTTGGAGCCAGCGCTCTGGATCATTCCGCTTCAATGCATAAAGCATGATGTCGCGGCTTTCCTCGATCACCTCACCCCCCAGCAAAACCAAAACTGGAACTGTTGCCTTGGGCGAGACCACTAGCATTTCAGCTGGCTTGTCCTTCAACGAGACCTCACGAATCTCATAGCGCAAGCCCGCAACAGCCAAAGCCATTCTTGCGCGCATCGCATAAGGGCAGCGACGAAAACTGTAGAGGATGGGTAACTCCGGTGCCATGGCCTTAGGCAATCGCCCACCGAGACGCGATACGACCTACTTCTGCAAGCACAGCCTGAAACTCGTCCCGTATGTCACCGTAGGCAATGGCAGTTTCATAATAGGCCGCGACAATGATAGGCGCGCGCCCTGGCGGCCAGAAAATCGCGACATTATTATATTTGTCTAACATGCCATCAGCAATGCCCGTACCCGTCTTGTCGCCAGCCTTCCACTCAGGTGGAAAGCCAGCCCGGAGCCGCTTTGCCCCGGTTCGGGTTTCAACCATCCAGCCAATAAGGAGGTCTTTTGAGGCCTTGGATAAGTATTCTGTTGTCAGATAACGGGCGATCAAACCTGCCATAGCAGCGGGCGAAGTCGTATCGCGTGGATCATCTCCCACAACGAAATTCATCATCGGCTCATAGCGATCAATCCGCGTTACGGGATCACCTGCCAAACGAAAACGCTGTGTCAGAGCCTCTGGCCCACCGAGTTCGCGGAGGATGAGATTAGCAGCGGGATTATCGCTGGTAATTTGGGTTGCCTTAGCAAGTTCACCAATGGTCATGCCGCCTGCAGCAAGATTGGCCCCGGTCACCGGGGCATGAGAAACCATGTCATCTTTTGAATAGGGGATAAACTGATCGAGCTTGCGCCTGCCAGCATCCACATCCCGCAAGACTTCTGCCGCCAACGGCAGTTTAAAGGTCGAACACATCGCAAAGCGCTCATCTGGGCGGTGACCGACCAATTCGCCGGTTGCGGTGTCGAGTATCCCGACACCGAGCCTACCTTGGGACTTTGCCTCAAGTGCCATCAGCTCTTCAGTGGGCGCTTTACGGGCAGGGGCCTTGGGGAGAGGTGCTGCACAAGCAGTAAGGCCCGGCAAGGCTAGCGCACCAGCAAAGGCAAAACCCATAAATGTGCGGCGGTCGTTTTGGGGGTTGAAATTCATGGATCACGCCTCACGCGCTGAAGACGAATTGGGTCCATCAGGCCTTGTTCTGATAGGCTGCCAAAATGATTTCGACATGGAAGTCAATCATGGCCTCAATCTCGCCCCACGGAAAGTCCGGGCGCGCCAACAAAAGTGCACACAGGCCGTGCGTACTCGCCCAAAGGCTTTGCGCCAAATGATCGGTTGAACCTTCCCGCAAATGGCCTTCTTGCTGCAGCAAAGCTAACCCATCGCGGAAACCTGCAAAAGCCTGCATGCCGGGCAAAATGTCTGGATTGAACGCCTCGTCTTCATGCATGGGGCCTTCCAGCATAAAGGCAATCCGGTAGGCAGCCCCCTGATCCAAGGCAAAGCGGATGTATCCCCGGATCAGAGCCTCGAGCCGTGTCGCCGCGGGAATGTCGGCAGAACGAATCTTGGCAATCAAGTCTTCCAAGCTAGCAAACGCGCGCGCCGACAGAGCATTGGTCAACGCTTCCTTGGTTGCGAAATGGGCGTAGAGGCTCGGCTGGGAAATGCCAACAGCATTGGCAATCATGCGGGTGGAGGTACCGGCAATCCCATAAGATAGAAAGAGGCGAGAAGCATGATTGAGAATATCCTCGCGTCGAGCAGCACTCTTCAACCGGGGTACAACACCCGTCGCGCGGTGCGCCACCACGCGGTCAACCTCGCTTGCTTCAGCCGTGTTTGAAGAATCTTTTGCGCTAGACGACACTTTTCCTCTTGACCTCTTCGAAATTTGCGTCATCCTATCACTGATAGGTTAGTAGTCCAGTCTGAAATTCTCCTCCCCAGTACGGCAAAAAATGACCAACAAAAAAGAACAGAAGAGAAGCCTCCCCAATCGGGGAGGCCAGATCTCCAAACTACGTCTGATTCTGACAGCAGGCGTAGTCATGATCCTAGCATCCTGTGGCAATGGGGATGATAAATCCAAAGCAGCAGACCCAGTCCTCGTTGAAATCAAACGCGCGCAAAGCGTGAATGCACAGACCGAGATTGTGGCCACGGGATCCTTCCGCAGAGAGAAGGAGATTGACCTATCCTTCCGCATCAGCGGTGTGTTGCGCGAAGTCAATTTCCGCGAAGGACAATTGGTCGATAAAGGCAGTGTGGTCGCCAGCATCGACCCCACCCAAGTCGAAGCGCAAATCATCCAAGCTCAAGCCCAAGCCATGCAGGCAACCGCCGGTATTGGCCAAGCCGTCGAACAAGCCCGTGCTGCAACTTCCTCCATTGCCTCAGCCCGCGCCGGGCAAGCACAGGCAGAAGCTAATACGAGCCGAGCTGCTGCAGCTTTGGCGCAGGCCCAAGCCGATCTTGCCAATGCACAACGCGACTACGACCGCGACGCGACCTTGGTGCAGAAGGGCTTTGTCTCTGAAGCGCGGTTAGACGCTCGCAAAACACGTTTGGACGTAGCCGAGGCAACCGTGCGATCTGCCGAAGCCGGCCTCAGTGCCGCCCGCCAAGGAACCCTTGCGGCCAGTGCCGGGATCACCCAAGCCCAAGCAGGAGCAGGTGCTGCACAAGCAGGCGTTCAAGCGGCCTCCGGTAGAGCGCGCGCGGCAGAGGCCGTTGTTTCTGCTGCCGCCTTTGACCGACGCTGGGCCAGATTGGTGGCACCTGTTCGCGGCATTGTTCTGATGAGAATGGCAGAGCCCGGCGAAATCACAGCGCCTGGGCAACCCATTTTGACGGTTGCCGACGAGGATTCGCCCTTGATCTTGCGGACCCCTGTATCCGACAAGGATGTTGCCCGTATCCAAGTTGGCGACTCGGCCGATGTCTATGTTTCAGCACTCAGCAAGAATCTGAAGGGTGTAGTTACGCGTGTGGCGGAACGTGCCGATCCGCGAACCGGTGCCTTTGATGTCGACATTGCGATTGTGGGTGGCGGTGAGGTGAAGACGGGCTTCTTTGCCGAAGCCCGTATCAAGGCCAAGACCAGTGCAGCCCCTCCTGCAGCAAGCAATGAAGTGTTGGTACCCACGGAGTCGCTAATCGGGGTGACCAACGGCAAAGCAACTTTGTTTGTGCTCAATGGTGATCAGAAAACGGTGCGGCTCGCGACCGTCGACTTCGTGCGGCTCGAAGGCAGTCAGGCGCTTGTCCGTGGCATTCCTGCGGGTGTCGGCATTGTAACCTCGGGCGGCGCTTATGTAAGTGATAAGGCACAGGTGTCCGTCGTTGAGGCAAAGTCGTGATTGCCTCAAAGTTTAACCCTGCGAGCTTTACCGTTGAACGTTGGCAATTCACGCTCTTAGCCTTTGCGCTTTTGGGGCTTCTAGGCCTGAATGCCTTTCAGTCGATCCCGCGTTCGGAAGACCCACACTTTCCAATCCCAATTGTCATCACCAATGTGGTCTTACCGGGGGCTGATGCCAAGGATGTTGAAGAGCTTCTGGTTAAGCCGATTGAAGATGTCGTGGATGGTTTGGACGATGTTAAAGAAGTGCGCAGTGTCGCAGCCGATGGCGTTGCGACCATCATTGTTGAGTTTGAGTGGAGCACCAATCCAGAGCGCAAATATGATGAAGTGATCCGTGAGGTAAATGCCATCCGCAATACGCTTCCGAGCGGCATTGTGCGATTGGAGACACGCAGGGCGCGCACAACCGAAACCAATATTCTGCAAGTCGCCTTGGTATCCGATCTCGTCCCGTGGAAGACGATGGAGCGCGTTGCAGATGACTTGCGCGAAGACCTTGCTCGATCACCGGGTGTGCGCAAAGCCGAATATTGGGGCGCTCCAAGGTCTGAAGCGCGCGTCTCCATCGATGCAGGCAGGCTTGCCACGATGCGGCTGTCACCAACCCAGGTCGCCGACGCACTTCGCAATGCCGGGATCGATACACCAATTGGTGCGGTCCATGCTGGCGAACGGCGGTTCAACGTTAAGACCAAAGGTGCTTATAAGAGCCTTGAGCAGATCAAGGACGTCCCGGTGTTTGCCAGCGCCAATCGCGTGGTGCGCGTCCGTGATGTGGCCGACGTCAGTTGGGACACGGCTGAAGCCAGCCACCTGACCTTCCTCAATGGCAAGCGGGCCATGTTCGTCACCGTCAAGCAACGCGACAAGGTTGACGTCCAGCGCGTGCGCGATGGTTTGGAAGGCAAGTTGGATGCCTTTGAAAAGCGTTTGCCAGCCGGCATACGGCTTGAGCGGGCTTTCGACCAGTCGGTGAATGTGAACCATCGTTTGGGCAGTCTATATCGTGACTTTGGCATTGCCCTAGGCCTTGTCTTGCTCACCTTATTGCCGCTTGGCATTCGGGCAGGCTTTGTCGTGATGCTGTCCATCCCGATGTCGCTTCTGATTGGGATATTCTGGTTGCAGAATGCAGGCTTTACGCTGAACCAATTATCGATCGCGGGCTTTGTGCTCTCACTCGGGCTATTGGTGGACGACTCCATTGTCGTCACCGAAAATATCGCTCGTCGCATTCGAGAAGGCGAAGACCGTGTCTCGGCCGCAATCAATGGCACCGGCCAAATCGCAGTCGCCGTTCTAGGCTGTACCGCAACTTTGATGCTCGCCTTCCTACCCTTGTTATTCCTGCCCGAAGGGTCCGGCCAGTTTATCAAGTCATTGCCCGTCACCGTCCTCTTGACGATTGCGGCCTCGCTCTTTGTGTCCTTGACAGTCATCCCATTTCTGGCCAGCCGCATGTTGAATAAGCATGAGGACCCCGAGGGCAACCCCTTGTTGCAAAGGATCAATACCGGGATCCATGAATTCTATACACCCATTCTGCATCAGGCTTTGGCAAAGCCTTGGGCGGCGTTAGGGATCATCTTTGCAATATGCTTCACCTTTGTGCCCATTATTGGCGCTATTGGACAAAGCTTGTTTCCCCCTGCTGGCATTCCCCAATTCTTGGTACGGATTGAGACGCCCGAAGGAAGCTCATTAGCTACTACGCAGAAAGCGATGGACTTTGTTGAATCCCGCTTAGACACCCGCAAGAAGAGCGGCGAGGTGGATTGGTACATGTCGAACCTTGGGCGGGGAAACCCGCAAATCTTTTACAATATTTTCCAGCGCGAGACCGCCACCAATTACGCCGAAATCTTTGTCCAGAAAGAACATTGGAAGGGCAAGGAAAGTGAGAGGTGGATCGAGACCTTACGAAAGGACTTGACCGGCTATCCCGGGGCCCGCTTCACGGTCGAAGTCTTCGTCAATGGTCCACCTGTTGAAGCTCCGATTGCTGTGCGGATCTTTGGCGAAGACATTAATGAGCTTCAAAAGATCTCCCGCCAAGTCATGGACCTGATGGAATCAACGCCCGGCGTCCGAGATGTCGTCAACCCGCTGCGCCTTGATCGCCTCGATGTGGACCTAGGCGTCGACGGCCAAGAAGCAGCCCTGTTGGGCATTCCAGCGGGGCTTGAACGCCGGGTGGCAAGGCTTGCAATCGCCGGCGAGACGGCAGGTACATTCCGCGATGATCGCGGCGATGATTTTCCGGTCGTAGTGCGACTGCCCACTGCCGGACGCAATGTATTGGCGGACCTCGACAGAATTTATGTGCCAACTAATGCAGGGGGTTCTGCACCACTTGCCTCATTTGCGAACCCGAAATTGGTGGCAACGCCCGCATCCATCACGCGGGTCGACCGCGAACGTGTGGTCACACTGACCGGCCAGACCGCAGAGGGCTTTTTGACGGCATCCGTGACGGCTGACCTCTTGGCGCGGGTTAATCAGGAGATCAAACTGCCGCCAGGATTCCGGGTGGATTTGGGTGGCCAAGCTGCAGCGCAATCAGAAAGCTTTTCTGGGCTGGGCGCGGCCTTCTTGATTGCCCTATTCGGTATCCTTGCAGTGCTGGTGCTAGAATTTGGCAAGTTCAAGACTGCCATCGTGGTCGCTGGCATTATTCCCTTGGGTATCTTTGGCGCGGTTGCTGCCTTAGGAATAACAGGCAACTCGCTCAGCTTTACCGCCACCATTGGGATCATCGCCTTGATCGGGATAGAGATAAAAAACTCTATCCTCCTTGTGGACTTCACAGAACAATTACGCCGTGAAGGCGTGGGCTTGATGGAAGCGATTGAGCGGGCAGGCGAGGTGCGGTTCCTGCCTGTCCTCTTGACCAGTGTCACCGCCATCGGTGGTCTTCTTCCCTTGGCGTTAGAGCAATCAGGCCTCTATTCACCCATGGCCATCGCCATCATCGGCGGCCTTATCAGCTCAACTTTCCTATCGCGGATTGCAACGCCCGTTATGTATTATCTGACGGCGCGCAAAGAAGAAGCAGCGCACTAGGCCTCTTAAATTCAAGCTCTTTAGCCTCATCCAACTTCTGTTGGGTGGGGCTTTTTTCTGTGTGTCTACCCGAGGCAAACCTGATTTGTTGACGAACTATATAATAAGACTTGACGCGCCCCTTGGCCTCAGATTACTTATTGACGAATGTTATCATAAGACGGCGCAAAGCTGTCAGATCCAAAAGGGCAGGAACATGACTCGGCAGTTCTCCAGCATTCAACGCATTAGCTATTCAGCTTTGGCCTTTGCCTTAGCAGCAACCGCGACCAGCCCAGTTTGGGCGCAGGCGGCAGATGACAAGCCCGCGCTCGAAACCGTCGTCGTCGTCGCACAAAAGCGCGAACAGGCGGCCCAAGATGTTCCCATCGCGCTCTCGGTCTTTTCCGCCGCCGCTCTTGATCGGGCGCAAATCGAAGATGCGACCGACCTGCAATATTCCATCCCCAATGCCGTTCTGACGGGTAATGACCGCTACACTTTGCGCGGGATTGGCACCAATGCGCTCGGCTCGTCCGACCTTGGCGTGCAATCCTTCGTCAATGGCGCCGCGATTGGCTATCTGCCGCAAAATGAACTCTTTGACATGGCGCGCATCGAAGTCCTGCGTGGCCCACAAGGTACATTATACGGGCGCAACACCACGGGCGGCGCCATCAATGTAATCACCCGCAAGCCCGGCCGGACGTTTGGCGGAGAAGCAAGCCTGCAATTGGGCAATTTCGACAGCGCCCGCGTCGGCTTGGCGTTTGACCTGCCATTCGGTGACAAGGTCGCGACCCGTTTTGCCGCCTATGGACTAAGCCGTGAGGGCTATACCGACAACCTCGCGACCGGCAATCAGATCGACGGTAGAAATCAATGGGCCTTCCGCTCGACAACCGTTTTTGAGGTCAGTGAACAGACAGACTTCACCTTGATGTTTGGCTATTATGACGAGGACAGCACACGTGCCCGCGAAGGCAAGCGCTTGTGTAAGGCCCATCCCGTTTTGGGCTGTGACCCCCGGCAATTAGGCTTTGACTCCCCCGATGCCAACACCACGATCTTGAACACCTTGGCGCGCTTCTTTACCCCCTTTCCAGCCGGCACCAACATTTATGCTGGTGCCCCTAATCCAACCGATCTGCGCAAAGTCGCCGCCGATACCGACCCAAGCTATCAACTCGACCAGAGCTTCTTGACCTTTAACGGCGATCACCGCTTTGGCGATCTGACTTTCTCCGGTGTATTGGCTTGGTCAAAAGGGTCGACCGAGCAGAATACCGATTGGGACAATGCGGCGCTGCCTTTCCGGTTCACCGCCCCGATCACCTATACCGCTGCTCGGGGGCGAACCATTACGACGAACCAATTGATCACAACCGACAGCTTCACCAGCAAAACCGAAACCCGTACCGCCGAGCTTCGGCTCGCTTCAGACTATGAAGGCAAAATCAACTTCCTTATGGGTGCCTTCTATCTAGAGGGCGAAAGCTCTGGCGGGTTTGAGACGTGGCACCCCGCGATTGAAGCCTTCCAGAAGGCCAATGGCCGTCCGGAAGAAACCTGGCGGGTTTCAGCGCTCAGCCGCAATGGCAAGAACACCACGCAAGCCTTGTTCGGCGAGCTTTATGTGACACTTGCCGATAACCTCCGCCTGACACTGGGTGCCCGTCAAACGGAGGAGAAGCGCTCTGGGGAATCTCGCTCGATCGTGCTGGCACCACTAGGGCCCTGGGTCTTCTCAAGCTTTAAGGGCAGTAAGGCCACAGGCAAAATCGCGCTTGATTGGACACCAGACCTCAGCTTCACCGATCAGACTTTGGTCTATGGCTCTGCTTCCACCGGCTATAAGGGTGGGGGTCTCAACAACTCCAATTCTGCTCCAACCTACGGCCCAGAAGAAGTGACCGCTTTCGAGATCGGGACGAAAAACAGCCTACAAAATGGCAAATTACAAGCCAATTTTGCGGGCTTCCTTTATGATTATTCTGGCCTGCAATTGGGCCAACGGATCAATGGGGGTGTCGTCACGAAAAACGCCGATGCCGACATTTGGGGCCTAGAAGCTGAATTACTCTACGCGCCCAGTAGGCCATGGTTGATTGATGCCAATCTCTCCTATCTAAATACAGAAATTGGCACCTTCTTCTCTGAAGACGCAGCCAATCCCGCGCAAAGCCTCACGGCGACAACCCCGCCTGTGCAAGTCAATTTGGCGGGCAATGAATTGCCCCACTCCCCAAAGGCCAAAATCAAAGTGGGTGCTCAATATACCACACAGCCCTTCGCAGGGGGATGGACCTCGACCTTGCGGCTGGATGCACTGTGGCAGGATACCTATTTCGCCCGCGAATATAATACGCCAACCGATGTAATCGATTCATGGGGAACCTTGGATCTACAAGCCCGCTTGGATCGCGCTGAAAAGGGTATCAGCATCCGCTTCTTTGTTAAGAACGTGACCGATGAGGACAATATCACCAATATTATCATCGAGGATGCATTGATTGGCCGCTATCGCAACGTACGCCTACTCGAACCCCGCACTTTCGGTGTCATCTTGGAAAAGGCCTTTTAGGCGGGAAGGGGGCTATGTCCCGCCTCCCGCGGACATAGCCCCGCGCCAAAAAACCAGCGCGGGTACACCTTAGAGAGGGGCCAAGACTCAGGCGGCGCCCCAGGCGAGGACCGGGACCGACGCGAGCACCCGGAAGAGTTCGATCAGTTGAATCGGCTTGGTCAGGATGCCGTCTGCACCGGCGGCCAGATATCTGGTGACATCGTCATCAAAGACGTTGGCGGTCAACATGTGAATCGGTGCCCCGCCAGCCAGGTCTTCAGCTCGAATCTGGCGCACCGCCTCTACACCGTCCATCACCGGCATGTTGGCATCCATCAAGATGCAATCAAAACGCCCGGCTCGAAGGAACTCGATGGCCTCGCCTCCGTCCCCTGCGAAAGTGATGTCAACTCCAGAGGGCCCAAGTAGCACTTGTAGCACCCGACGGTTGGCAAGATTATCTTCGGCCGCGAGAATTCGGAGTCCATGACGGACGCTGATGGTTTCGACCGTTTCGATGGAACCGTCGGCATCGCCCTGGCTTGGTGAAAGCGCGCAGGTGAACCAGAAGCGGCTTCGACCGAGCTCATCCTTGTCGCAGCCAATCTCGCCGCCGAGCAAACGGACGTTGCCGGCGCAAATGGAGAGGCCCAGCCCGGCCCCTCCGGCACTGCGGCCATCTTGGGTCTGTTCAAAGGGCCGGAATATCCGCTCCCGATCTGCTTCGGGCACGCCTGGCCCGCCATCCAACACTTCCAGCCGCGCGCCGTCGTCGGTTGGTATCGCACGGATGATGATAGCGGACCCTGGCGGAGTGAATTTGACGGCGTTCGAGACCAGATTCACCAGGGTTTGCTCAATCCGACCCCGATCAGACCGGACCAGGCCCGGGGCAAGCCCGATCATCTCAAGTTCCAAATCGACGCAAAGTTCGCTGGCACGTGGCGTCCAGATGGAGACGATGGAGCGCAACATGTTCGTCAGATCGAAATCAGCGAGCATCAGTGTCGCCTCTCCAGCCTCAATTTTGGACATCTCCAGTACAGAGTTGAGCAGACGCAATAGCATCTCGCCCGACTCTAGGATTCCGTCAATCAATTCGTGCTGCCGGGTCGTAAGAGGCTCCCGCCTGAGTGCTTGGGCGAGGCCAAGGACCGCGTTCAGCGGGGTGCGAACCTCATGGCTGGTGGTGGCGAGAAAGGCCGATTTTGCTTGGCTGGCCTGCTCGGCAGCGTCACGCTGGGCGGCCAGCTCGTTGTTCCGCTTGAGGCGCAGCGAGGCTAGGTGGCGTTCGACGACCCTGCCAAGCACCGCGGCGATCCGGTCGAGCATTTCGAGAAGGGCTTCGTCCGGTGCTGATATGCGGTTCTGAAAGAACTCCAGAACCGCCACGGGTTCCTCGCCGATGAGGGCCGGGAAGGCAAAGCCGGCGCGTATTCCGGCAAGGCGGGCACCCTCTGCGCGCGGACAGTCCGGCTCCTGCGTCATATCCTCTGTCCAAAGAGCACGACCGGCGGCCAACACACGTCCGGGCAGGCCTTCCCCGTGGCCAATACGCAGGGTCGCAGTTTGTTGCGCGAAGGCGGTATCCGGTGGCAGAGCCGTGAACCAGATTCCGGAAGACGTCATCGAGGCGGGCGATGAGGCCTCCTCGACCGTCCATACATGTCCCATGGTGAAGCCGCTGTAGGCGCAGATGCGCTCAACGGCGAAACGGAACGCTTCGAGAGGATCTTCCATGCTATTGGCGGCCGTGGCAATTGCCTGGGTCAGCTCGACACGCCGCTGGTGCTCGAACAGCCTTAAGGTCCCGGCTTCCGCGATCGCCTCCGCCTCTAACCGGGCGGCGCGCTCACGGTCCAGACGGCGCCGGAGGCGACGGATCTCTTCGGCCGAGGCGTCCGAGGGTAGATTGTCGATCACGCAGCAGCCGATCTTTGTGCTTCGTCCGCCCAAGTCATTGCAAAGGTGCAGTGGTCATGCCCATGCTGCTTGCATTGCAGGTGCCGGAACTCGACTGGTTGCATGTACCAATCGGCGACGCCCTCAACGAAGCCCTGAGCCAGGGCGCACATCTCGCGGGCTGACAGATAGTCCATTACGAGATCGCCCGAAGCGGCGGCATGAAGGCGAAAATGTGGACATGCCGAACCCGGATAGAGTTGGCGGACTTCCGCATGGATAATGTTGTTAACGCCTTCGACGAAGGTTCGCGCGTCGGGCACCCCTTCGAAGAATGAAGGGTACAGCTCGGCAAGAATCGGGATCGCCTTTTTGTCCGAACCAGCGCAGCACAGCGTTCCTGTCTAACGACAGGGCCGCAGATGCGGCGGCTACGAGTGCTTCAATCTCCTCGTCGGGGTAGTTGCCGAGAGAGGTGTAGGCTCCAGATACGCCGGACGCGTCGATAAGATCATCCCAGACGTTTGCGCTGAAACTCCGCGTTACGGTCTCCTCGAGAAGATTGAAAACGACGCCCTTCATACTACTCTCCTGAAAAACGGAGACAGTTTAGGAAAGCCGCATTGCTATTGCGTTAATTGCTCAGGCTCAAAAGGGGCCGTTTTTCGCTGCTGGACGGGGAAGTGGCGGATATGGTGAGATAGATTTCGCTTTTTGCTTCACCCCAGAGGGAAAAGAGGCTTGAGTCAAGCGCGTTTAGGTCGATTGGGAACCCTTGCGCCATAAATGTTGACGCTCTTGCGTGACGCGGAGACTGGCCAAGATCATATCCACCACCATGTCTTCCAAAAGATCAATGTCACAGCCTGTTCGGTCCAAATAGGCACCGCCTGCGCCGGTAATCCCGAGACCAACTTCCACCATCATCCGTGCCAAAGGCTCACTCAGGGCTTTATTCGCATTGATGCGGTTCAAGAGGTAATCAATCGTCTGCTGCCGACCGATAAGCTCAAGCTCGCCCATAGCTTCGGCAATGGCGGGCTCTCCCATCAAACGCTCTATCAAGACGCCTTTGGCAGCAACTTGATCGAGATAGGCCCGCGTCGTGGCGCGCACCATGGTTTCAAGATCTGAGGCTGTTTCTGCTGCCTTAATTTGTTGAATCTGATAGGCGCGATTTTCGCGCATCAGAAGCGCTTGCAGCAAGAGGTTCCGGGTGGGGAAGTAATTATAGACGAGCGCTTTGGAAATTTTGGCTTCCCGACCGACGCGTTCCATCGACACCGCGCTGACGCCTTCAGTCGTCACAAGCTGCGCGGTCACATCGAGGATCAGATCTCGACGTGCCTCGGGTGCCATGCGGGTCCGACGATGGGGAAGTGGAGGCACAATCTCTCTCTCTGGCTAAAGCAAACGTTTCTTACCCCATCACCGCTTCCCCGCAAACAATCTCTATGTGATTGGTCGTGATAGGGTCTTAAGCCCCAACACCCATAGCCCCGCGTGGAAAACCACCGGGGGTGCACCTTATTGCCCGAAGGCAGAGGGGCCGGGGCGCGTGGTGTGCGCCAGATGAGGTGGGCCAGATTAACGGACTGGCCCGGAATACGACGCAAACCGTGCGCCCCGGCTGAAATAAGTCTG
>VYLE01000386.1_pt1 | contig 27844 bp, 20 predicted proteins | sample 5114391 | NCBI WGS metagenome assembly VYLE01 (sample SAMN12291771, study PRJNA351875) | freshwater metagenome | isolation source: freshwater lake | place: USA: Michigan, Kent Lake | collected 2013-08-15
CCCGCCTCCTCGAGGCCGCGCCCGTAACGGGCCACCCTGCCCCGCCGCGCCTGCCGGCGCTGTACACCGACGCCGCCACGCGCGAGCTCATGATGGAAGCGCTCGACGCGGCGAAGCGCGCCGGGGCGAGTTGGGCCGACGTGCGCATCTCCCGCAACCGCAACAACAGCGTGCAGACGCGCGAGAAGCAGGTCACCGACGTCGTGGACGCCGACACCATGGGGTGCGGCGTGCGTGTGCTGGTGGACGGCTGCTGGGGCTTTGCGGCCACGCAGGAGCTGAGCAAGGCGGGCGTGGGAGTCGCCGCGCAGGAGGCCGTGGCCATTGCCAAGGCCAACCGCCTCGCGCGTGACCGGCGGGTGGAGCTGGCCCCGGCCCCGGCGCAGGTGGACAAGACCTGGCGATCGGCCTACACCATCGACCCGTTCACCATTGCCATTGAGGAAAAGGCCGACCTGCTGCTGCGCGCCAACGCCGCGGCGCTCACCGTGCCCACAGTGCGCTTCGTGAACAGTGGCCTGTCGTTCGTGAAGGAGGAGCGCAACTACGCCAACACCGACGGCACCGTCACCACGCAGGACTACGTGCGCAGCTGGGTGACCATGAGCTGCACCGCCGTGGCCCCCGATCGCAGTGGCACCGCCGTGCGCGGTCCCGAGGTGGTGCAGCCCGCCGGTCGCGGCTGGGAGTACGTGCTGGAAGCCGACATCGTGACCAACGCCAAGGTGTGGGCCGGTGAAGCCGCCGAGAAGCTCACCGCCAAGCCGGTGGAGCCGGGACGCTACGACCTCATTCTGCACCCGTCGCAGCTGTTCCTCACCATCCACGAGTCCGTGGCGCATGCCACCGAACTCGACCGCGCCATGGGCTACGAGGCCAACTACGCCGGCACGTCGTTCGTGGCGCCGCCGGAGAAGGTGCTGGGCACGCTCAAGTTCGGCTCGCCGATCATGCAGGTCATCGGTAACCGCAGCGAGGTGGGCGCACTGGCCACCATCGGCTACGACGACGACGGCGTGGTGCCGGAGGACTTCCCGATCATCAAGGACGGCATCTTCGTGGATTACCAGACCAACCGCGAGCAGGCGCCGTGGTTGCGCGAGTACTACGCGAAGACCGGCAAGCCGGTGCGCTCGCACGGCTGCTCGTATGCCCAGAGCTGGGCCGACGTGGCCTTCCTGCGCATGCCCAACGTGTCGCTGCAGCCGGGGGACAAGGACCTTGGCTGGGACGATCTCATCGCCGCCACCGACAAGGGGATCGCGATGATCGGGCGCGCGAGCTACTCCATCGACCAGCAGCGCTACAACGCGCAGTTCGGTGCCCAGCTGTGCTACGAAATCCGCAAGGGCAAGATCGTGGGTCAGGTGAAGGACGCGGCCTACCAAATGCGCACGCCGGACTTCTGGAACACCCTCGACATGCTGGGTGGCAAGAAGAGCTACATGTTCGGCGGCACCTTCAACGACGGCAAGGGGCAACCCGGCCAGAGCAACGCGGTGAGCCACGGCTGTCCGCCGGCCCGCTTCAAGAACGCGAACATCATCAACACGGGGCGCGCGCTGTGAGCACCTTCATCCACGACGACGCACCGAAGTCGCTGTTCAACATCGGTCGCGCCGCGGCGCCCACCGGTGTGCTGTCGCGCGAGGAGGCGCAGGCGCTGGTGGAGCGCACCGTGAAGATGAGCAAGGCCGATGCCGTGCGCGTGAGCGTGAACAGCAGCCGCGAAACCAACCTGCGCTTCGCCGACAACCAGATGTCGACGAGCGGCGTGACCACCAACACCACCATTCGCGTGCAGAGTGTCTTCGGCAAGCGACGCGCGAGTGTGGTGACCAACGACCGCAGTGACGAGGGGCTGCGCCGTGCGGTGCAGCAGTCGGAGGCCATCGCGCGCCTCGCGCCGGAAGACCCGGAGTATCTGGGGGAACTCGGCGGCCAGCAGTACACGCCGGTGAGCGCGTGGAGCGATGCCACCGCCGAATTGACCGCCGAAGGGCGGGCGCGTGCCGCGCTCAGCGCGCTGGCGCCGGCACGCGCAGGCAACGAGCTCACCGTGGCGGGGTTCATCATCTGCAACGCCAGCGCGAGCGCCATTGGCACCAACGCGGGGCTCTTTGCCTATCACCGCGGCACCACCGCCAACTACACGCTCACCGCGCGCACCAACGACGGCACGGGGAGCGGTTGGGTGGGGGCCGAAGACACCGACTGGGCGAAGCTCGACTTCCAGAGCGTGGTCGATCGCGCCATTGACAAGGCCCGTCGTTCGCGCAATCCGGTGGGCGTGGAGCCCGGCCGCTACACGGTGATCTTCGAGCCCGAGGCCACCGCCAACCTGGTGGGACTCATGGGCAACGCCTTCCAGGCGCGCGCCGCCGACGAGGGCCGTTCGGCCTTCGCCAAGCCCGGCGGTACGAAACTGGGCGAAAAGATTCTCGACGAGCGCGTCACGCTCTACTCCGATCCATCTGACCCCCTCATCCTGGCCTCACCGTTCGACGGCGAGGGGCTGCCGCTGTCGCGCCAGACGTGGGTACAGAACGGTGTGCTCAACCAGCTCGCCTACAACCGCTTCTGGGCCAATCGACAGGGGAAGACGCCCACTGGCGGCAGTGCGGGGCTGCGCATGGCCGATGGCCCCGATTCGTTGGAGTCGCTCATTGCCGGCACCACCCGGGGTATTCTCGTGACACGCCTCTGGTACCTGCGCCCGCTCGACCCGCGCACGCTCATGTATACCGGGCTCACGCGCGACGGCACCTTCCTCATCGAGAACGGCAAGATCGCGCGCAGCATCAAGAACTTCCGCTTCAACGACTCTCCGCTGTTCATGCTCAACAACCTCGAAGGCGTAGGCAAGGCGGTGCGCACCGCCGGCGGTGAAGGCGGCCCGGGTGTGGCCATGCCGCCCATCAAGGTGCGCGACTTCAATTTCACCAGCCTGTCGGACGCGGTCTGACTCATTAGCTTTTTTTCATGCGGAAGTCCCGAACAGCCCGGTTTCTCGCCCTCTTCATGGGCGTGTGGCTGTCGCTCGTACAGAGCGACGCCGGGCTGTTCCATGCCTGCACCACCGGCAACGGTGCGGTAGCCGCGTTCGAGCAGGCAGAGGTGTCGTCCGCCCCTGGGGACGATCATACCCATCATGCAACCGGGCATGGTACCGGGCATGACGTGCATGTCGGGGCTGTCGCGGTCACCGCCGACGACGCGCCGGATTCCTCCCACCACCATCCGTCGGGTGACGGTGAGTGCCACTGCATTGGGCACTGTTGCGTCGCCACGCCGCCGGCGCTGCGTGCTCCAGACACGTACGCGCTGGTCGTGCTGGTGCGCCGCACTACGGTGCAGCCCGGTCGCGCCGCGCAGGCGGTGGTGGCCGAGTGGGCCGACTATGTCCTGCCCTTTTCCACGGCCCCGCCAGTGGTGATCGCCGGCTGAACGCCGGACGGGTGACGAAGTCCGTGCGTACACCGGACCTCGCTGCACCCGTGCACACGCCCGTGTAAGCGCCCGTCGCCCGGCGACGGCGCGCCCCTCGTGTCTTCGCGGCCCCGCCGGACAGTGCCGTCCGGTGTGGCGCCTGCGTGCCGATCACCTTCCAGCATCGCTCATCATGTCGTTCCCGTCTGTTCCGACGCGGAGCGGGGTGCGTGCATCCGCCCGGTTGTGGGTGTGTGCCGCGACCGCCGTTGCGTGCAGTGCCGTTGGCCCCACCCCCACGCGTGCGCAAGCCGCACCAACACCGAGCAAGGCGGCGCAGGACTCCGCCACGCGCGCCCGCGCCCTCAACCCCGTGGTCACCACCGCCACCCGCGACGCGCGGGAGCTGCGCAAGCTGCCGGTGTCGGTCACGGTGGTCGACTCCACCACCCTCGGTCGCACCAGCCAGGTGTCGCTCACCGAAGCGCTCCGCACCGTGCCCGGCGTGATCGCCGGCAATCTCTTCGGCGGCGACGACGTGCGCCTGTCCATTCGCGGCAGTGGCGCGCGTGGCGGTTTCGGCGTGCGCGGCGTGGGCATCCTGCTCGACGGCGTCCCCATTACGGAGCCCGACGGACAGACCCGGCTCGACCAGCTCGACCTCGGCGCCGCGCGCTCCATTGAAATCGTGCGCGGCCCCGGCAGCGCCATGTACGGCGGGACCGCGTCGGGCGGCGTGGTGAACGTGATCACCCGCAGCGGTCGCGAACTGCAGGGGGTCTCCGTACGCATGACCGGCGGCGGCTTCGGCTTCGACAGCGTGAACCTGCGCAAGGTCGACCTCTCGGCCGGTGGCGCCCGCGGCGCGTTCGACGCGTATCTGCAGGCCAGTGGCACGCGCCTCGACGGCATCCGTGTACAGGGGCGCAACGACATGAACCGCGCCAACCTGCGCCTCAACTACACGCGGCAGGTGGACGGCGCCCCGGCGGCCGCACCGCATGCCACCCGCGTGGGGCTCGATGTGTCGTACAGCGATCTCGACATGCAGATCCCCGGTGCGCTGACCAACGGCAGCTGGCGCAACGAGCCCTGGGCCGCCGACCCGCTCAACGTGACCGGCGCCTACGGGCGACGCGAACAGCGCTGGCGCTTCGGCTTGCGCGCCTCGCAAGGACTCGGCAACCGCTTCGGCACGGTGGAGGCGTTCGCCTTCGGGACCGCGCGCACCATCGATCACCCCATCTTCCGTGTGGTGGACCAGAACACGCACCGCGTGCAGGGCGGGCTGCGCCATGCGGTCGGCTTCACCGCCCCCGGCGATGTGGCGGTGCGCCTCAACACCGGACTCGATGTGGACCGGTGGTACGGCGAGTCGCGACAGTGGACCAACGTGGGCGGCACACAGGGACGCGCAACGCCGTGTGTGAACGACCGCGTGCGCAACATCGTATCGGTACCCTGCACCAACCAGTACATCGTGCTGCCGGGATTGGGCACCTACACCAGCGCCGACATCACCCGCGGCCGCGCCACGCTCACTGCCGGGGCGCGCTACGATCGGGTGACGTACGACATCGAGGATCGCATTCGTCCCTTACAGTCGGTCACGCAGTCGTTCGACCAGGTCTCCCCGCGGGTGGCGCTGCGGTACGACGTGAAGCCGGGGGTGAGTGTGTACACGAGCGTGGCCCGAGGCTTCGAAGTGCCCACCAACAGTGAGCTTACCGCCAGCCCCGACACCATCCGCGGACTCAACACCGACCTGCGGCCGTCGTCGCTCATCAACTACGAGGTGGGCGCCAAGGCCCTCGTGGCCAGCCGTGTGCTGCTGGATGTGGCAGTGTATCGCACGAACGTGACTGGGGAGTTCCTGTCACGCACCGTGGTCATTCCCGGCGTGCAGTTTCCGCGCACCATCTTCGAGAACGTGGGACGCACGCGACGTACCGGCTTCGAGCTCAGCGCCACCACGCTCGTGGCCCCCTGGCTGGATGTCGTGACGTCGTACACCTACGCGCGCTACGTCATGACGCAGTTCACCGGCACCGAGATCAACGCGCGCGGCCAGTCGGTGGCCGCCGACTATGCGGGCAAGCTCATTCCCGGTGTGCCGCAGCAGCGTGCCGCAGCGGAGTTCCGCCTGCGGCCGGCGCGCGGGCTCGATGTGACACTGTGGGGTGAGGCACAGGGACGCACCTACGTGGACAATGCCAACACGGTGAACGGCACGGTGTTCACGCAGGTCACCCGCCCGGGGCAGGCACCGTTGATCGTTCCGGTGGCCTTCGGCGCCGTGCCGGCCTATGCGCTGGCCCACGCCACCGTGACGTATGCGCTGCCAGAGACGCGCGGCGCACGTACCGGGGCCTCGCGTGCGTCGCTGTTCGTGAACGTCGAGAACGTGTTCGACCGGCGCTACGTCGCAGCGTTGGCCACCAACGCCGGCAACGGCCGCTTCTACTTCCCAGGTGCCGGACGTGTGGTCAACGCCGGCATGACGCTCTCCACCGGAGGACGGTGATATGCCACGTACGCCATCTCGCCACACGCCCCGCGTTGCCGTGCTACTCACGCTCACCCTTGCCACCGGGTCGCTGCTCGTGGCGACCGCGTGCGCGGGTGATGCCGGCCGCAGTGCTGCGAGTGACAGCGCCGCGGCCTCGGCGTCGACCGCGTCGGCGGTCGTGCGCTTCGACAGCACGCACGAACTGTCGGCGGTGTCGAATGTGGGCGCGGCGCCAATTCTCGCCCTCGCCCCCGACGGACGGCACGCCACTGCATGGGTGTCGGCGCCAAACGGGGGCACCGACGGTCGCCTGCACGTGCTCGTCACGCGCGACGGCGCACCACCGGGTGCCGGCATCATGCGCGAACTCACCGATGGGCTGGGGCCCATCGAGCCCCACGGTGAAGCGCCGCCCAAGTTGGCTTGGGTGAATCGCAAGGACGGTGGACTGACGCTGGGCGCCCTGTACGTGGTGGGCAAGCTGGTCCCGGGGCGCCGGTTCCCGGCCAGCGCCCTGCGCTTCGTGCGCAGTGATGACGGCGGCAACAGCTGGAGTGCACCGGTCACCGTGACCGACGATACCACCAAGGCGCTCGTCGAGGGGCTCGAGACGGACTTCGGCTCACACAACTTTCACGCGCTGCACGGCGCACCAGACGGCACGTTTCACGTGGCATGGCTCGACGGCCGGCATGGCAAGTCGGCGGTGTACACCACGCACAGCACCGATGGCGGCGTGACGTGGGCGCCCAACGTGCGTGTGGTACCGGCGGGTGCGTCGCTCACGGAAGCCTGCCCCTGCTGTCGTACCGCCATCGCCGCCGACAACAACGGACGCGTGTATCTCGCGTGGCGCGCGGTCATGACCGACAGCGCAGCGCCTGGCGGCGGATCGGCTGGTACGACCGGCGCCACACAGGGTGCGGGTGCGGGCAGCGACCCGCACGCCGCACATGGCGGCGCCGCCGCTCGCCGTACCATTCGCGATATCGTGGTGGCCCGCAGCGATGACAACGGGCGCAGCTGGGGTACGCCCGTGCGGGTGCATCACGACGATTGGGTGTTCGACGGCTGTCCGCATGCCGGCCCCTCGCTGGCCGTCGATAGTGCCGGGGCGCTGCACGCGGCCTGGTGGACGGGCAAGCCGGGCGCAGCGGGCGTGTTCTACTCGCAGTCGCGCGATGGTGCGCAAACATTCGCGCCCGCCCAGCCCCTGGGCGTGGCCGACGCGTCGCAGCCGGCCCACGTGCAGCTGGCGGTGCGTGGCCGGTCGGTGGTGGCAACCTGGGACGACGGTACGCGCCGGGTGCCGCAGGTGGTGATGCGGGTATCGAGCAATGGTGGCGGCAGCTTTGCCGAGGCCGTACCGGTCAGCGAGAGCGGCCGCGCCGCGGCCTTCCCGGTGCTCATGGTGTCGCCCACCGGGAATGCCGTAACCGTGGCGTGGAGCGAGCAGGCGCCCGATGCGGCGCAGGCCGCCGCCAAGGCACGCCCCAACATGCGCGATCCCAAGGCGGTGATGCCGCTGCCGCGCGTGGGCAACTCGCAGGTGCTGGTGCGCCGTGGCGTGATTGGCGGCACCGCCGTGGCGGAGCGTACCAGCAGCGATCGCTTCCGCCCGTTGGCCGTGGGCGATGCGGCGCCGGCCTTCGCCGGTAAGGTGCTCGTGGGCGCGGGGGTTGGCGACACGGTGCAGCTCGCCGCGAGCGGGCAGGTGACGCTGGTGAACATCTGGGCCACCTGGTGCACGTCGTGCAAGGAGGAGATGGCCGATCTCCAGGCGCTGTTCGAGCGCTACCGCCAGTCTGGGCTGCGGGTGGTGGCCGTGAGTGTGGATCAGGGAAGCCCTGCCAAGGTGCAACGCTTTGCCCAGGCCGAGCGCCTCGGCTTCTCGGTGGTCCACGACCCTGCCGGTACCATTCAGGCATCCTACGGTGTGGTGGGGGTCCCCGAGACGCTGCTCATCGACCGGGCCGGCGTGGTCCGTTGGAAGACGGCGGGGAACATTCACGGGGCGCTCCCTGCCGCGCGCGCCGCCATCGATGCCGCGCTGCAACCGACGCTGGCCATGCGCCCCTCCGTTTCGCCGCAGCGGCCATAGATTTCCCACATGTCGTCTGCCCGTTCCCCGCGGCGGTGGCCTCTGGTCACCGCCGTGCTGGTGTGCGTCATTGCCCTCGCCGGTCCGCGCACCTGTGTGCGGGAACCGGAGATGGCGGCGGTGCGTGCCGAGGTGCCGCGTGAACTGGCGGCGCTCCCGGCGTGGCTGCAGCAGCGCGAGGAACGGGCGGGCGTCTTCGACACGGCCGTCGCCAAGCGTGTGCAATTCGTGCACCCCGCAGCGCCAACGCGCACGGCGTGGAGCGTGGTGTATCTGCACGGATTCTCCGCCACACGGCAGGAGACGGCGCCGGTCTCGGATCAGGTGGCGAAGGCACTGGGAGCCAATCTCTTCGAGACCCGGTTGCGTGGTCACGGACTGCCCGGGGATTCGCTGGGCACGGTCACGGCACAGTCGTGGCTCGAAGACGCCGTGGAAGCCTTGGAGATTGGCCGGCGACTGGGCGATTCGGTGCTGGTCATCGGCACGAGTACCGGCGGCACGTTGGGCGTGTGGCTGGCCACGCTGCCGCCCGGCGACCGCGCCGGGCTGCGCGCGCTCGTGCTCATCTCTCCCAACTTCGGCCCCAAGGACGAGAAGGCGCGCTTGCTCACGCTGCCGTGGGCCAACGTGCTGCTCCCCCGGTTCATTCCCCAGCGGGAGTGGGAAGCGCGCAACGACGAACAGCGGCGCTTCTGGACCATGAAGTACCCCAGCACCGCGCTCTTCCCCATGCAGGCGCTGGTGGAGCGGGTGCGCGCCCGGGACCTGGCGGGGTACAGTGTACCCACGCTGGTGTTTCTCAACGACGACGATCAGGTGGTCGACGCCGCACGCACGCGGCAATGGCTTGCCGACCTCTCGCGCGAAACGCTCGCGCCCATCGAGCAGGTGCTCGTCACCCCCGCCGACGGTGAGGATGGGCACGTACTGGCCGGCCGCATCGTCTCGCCCAGCCAGACCCCCATGGTGCGCGACCGCGTCGTGGAGTTCGTGCGGCCGCGCTGAGGGCGTCCGCGCAGCGGCTCCCTACTTCTTGAGGCGCAGCAGCCCTTCCTGCGCCACGCTGGCCACGAGGAGTCCGCTGCGCGTGAACACCTGCCCGCGCACGAAGCCGCGCGAGCCGAAGGCGTTGGGGCTGTCCATGACGTACAGCAGCCACTCGTCGGCGCGGAACGGCCGGTGCATCCACAGCGTGTGGTCGAGCGAGGCGAGGAACATGCGCGGGTCACCGTAGCGAATGCCGTGCGGAAAGAGCGCCGTGGGGAGGAAGCCGTAGTCCGAGGCGTACGCCAGAATGGCCTGGTGCACGATGGGGTCGTCGGGGAGCGCATCGATGACGCGAAACCACACATAGCGCTCCGGTTCCCCGGCACTGGGGCCGCCGGGCAGGTGGCTCTGCGGCGACCGGAAGTCGATGGGCCGGTCCTGGGTGAGCACCGTGCGCAGCTCCGGGGGCAGCACCGCGGCATGCTCGCGCACCTGCTCGAGTTCCGGCTTGATGCTGTCGGGGTCGCGCACCTGGGGCATGGTGACCTGGTGATCGAGCCCGGGCTCCTCGATGTGAAACGACGCCGACAGCTGGAAGATGGCCTCGCCGTGCTGGATGGCCGTGACGCGCCGGCTGGTGAAGGTACCGCCATCGCGCGGACGATCCACGAAGTACACGATGGGCGCCTTGAGGTCGCCCGGGCGCAGGAAGTAGCCGTGTACCGAGTGCGCCTCGCGGGGCTCGTCCACGGTGCGGCGGGCCGCCACCAACGCCTGGGCAAAGACCTGGCCGCCGAAGACCCGACCGGTGCCGAGGTCCCGGTTCTGGCCGCGGTAGATGTTGACCTCGAGCTTCTCCAGCTCGAGCAGGGACAGCAGTTCCGTCACGATGCTCATGAGGGCAATATGTGGCATGAGCCGCGCATTCCGCTCCTTCTTTTTCGCCCTCGTGTGCCTGGTGGCGGGCACGTGGCTGCTCTGCGGCCCGCGCAAATCACCGGGCCCCGGCCCCGTGTCGGCCGCACCCGCCGGGGGTGCCGTCTCCGTGCCGACTGCTCCCCCCGTGCCTCCCCGCGCCCCGAGCGCCGTGGGGTTCCGCAATCGCCAGCGGCTGGACGAGCACTTCGACAAGCATGGCGCCGAGTTCAACGCCCCGAACGCCGCTGCGTATCTCTCGCTGGCACAGGCGCTGCGGGCCGCCCCGCCCTCGGCCACGGTGCGGGAGCTGCGGCGCCCCACCGACGGCGTGATCGCCAAGTTCGACCGTTCCACCGGCGCGTTTCTCGCCTTCGACGCCGACAGCATCATTCGCACGTTCTTCAAACCCAACGACGGCGAAGCGTACTTCGAGCGCCAGGCGCGTCGGCGCCCGCGCTCCTGAGCTTGCCGTGCGTTCGCCCGCCGCTACTCCCACCGCTTCCAATGCTCGAACGCGATGAATGGCTCGCCCAGTGGTCCCGCACGGTGACCGAAGTGGAGCGTGGCTACGAACTCACCTTCGACGACTACCTCAACGATCTCGACATGCGCCACAAGCTGCGCGTGATCGGGGAACACGACGACCAGTGGGCCGACCTGCTGGAGCTCGACACACGCTTCCGGAACGCCACCTTTCCGAGTGGCCGCTGCGTGTGGGGCGAGGAGAACGCCGAGGAGGAGGGGTGGACCGAGGCGCAGCACTGGTACTACTGGCGGCTCCCCAAGAAGCAGGGGCTGGCGTTCGAGGCGGAGTACTGAGGCGCCGTTGAGCGGTGGCGGGACATCACAAAAGTGATGTCCGGCCAGGACTCGCTATCTTTCGAGGCTATGTCGGAACTTCCGCTGCCTCAGACCGCGTCGGCCGAATCCTTTTCGCCCGAGCAGATCGCCGCCGCCACCGCGCTGCTGGAAAAGCTCGCGGCCGATCGCGCCAACCTGCTCGACATCCCCGACGAGCAGCGCACCCGCCTGCTCAAGGCCGCCGGCGAGGTGTCGCGCCCGGATGCCATTCTGCGCCGCCAGATGGTGAAGGCCACCAAGCGCCTCAAGAAGGTCGAGCGCACGGCCAAGCTGCAGGAGGCCGAGAACCAGCTGCAGGAAACGGGCATCCGCAAGCTGCGCCGGCAGACGGTGTTCACTACACCGAACTATCTGCTCCCCGGCAGCGACGAGCAGATCACGGTAGACGAGCCGGATTTCACCGAGGCGCTGGAGCCGCAGCACTGCTACGTGTGCAAGCAGCAGTACACGGTGATCCATCACTTCTACGATCAGCTCTGCCCCACCTGCGCGGAGTTCAACTACCGCAAGCGCACCGAGCTGGCCGATCTGAGCGGCCGCACGGCGCTGCTCACCGGCGGTCGCGTGAAGATCGGCTATCAGGCCGGGATCAAGCTGCTGCGCGCCGGTGCGCATCTCATTGTCACCACGCGCTTCCCACGTGACTCGGCGCAGCGCTACGCCAGTGAGCCTGATTTCGAGCAGTGGAAGCACCAGCTCGAGATCTATGGGCTCGACCTGCGCCACACGCCGAGCGTGGAGGCGTTCTGCCATCATCTGATGGAGACGCACGACCGGCTCGACTTCATCGTGAACAACGCCTGTCAGACGGTGCGGCGTCCGCCCGACTTCTACAAGCACATGATGGATCTCGAACGCGCGTCGCTCGGCGATATGCCCGAACAGGCCCGCAAGCTACTGGGCGCGTACGAGGGCGTGCGCGGCTATCACCTGCTCCCCGAGGCGGGCGTGTCGCGTGAGGAGGAGATGATCACGCCGGCCACGCTGCCGCGCGCGCTGGCCGAGGTGGCGGGCATCACGCATGCGGCCGAGCTGTCGCAGGTGGCGCTGCTGGCCGAGGAGTACCAGGACCAGTCGCAGCTCTTCCCCGAGGGGCGCCTGGATCAGGACCTGCAGCAGGTGGACCTGCGCGAGCGCAACTCGTGGCGCCTGCTCATGCACGAAGTACCCAGCGTGGAACTGCTGGAAGTGCAGCTGGTGAACGCCATTGCGCCGTTTTTGATCAACGCGCGCCTCAAGCCCCTCATGCTGCGCACACCGAACCGAGACAAGCACATCGTGAACGTGAGCGCGGTAGAGGGGCAGTTCTACCGCAAGTTCAAGACGACGCGCCACCCGCATACGAACATGGCGAAGGCCGCGCTCAACATGATGACCCGCACCAGCGCCGCCGACTACGAGACCGACGGCATTCACATGAACGCCGTGGATACCGGCTGGGTGACCGACGAGGACCCGGTGCACATTGCCGCGCGCAAGGTGGAAGAGCATCGCTTCCATCCGCCGCTGGACATCGTGGACGGTGCGGCGCGCATCGTGGACCCCATCATCGACGGGATCAACACGGGAACTCACGTGTGGGGCAAGTTCCTCAAGGATTACACGCCCACGGATTGGTAATGGGCGATCGAACCAACAACTGAAGACTCTCACTACGAACTACAAACTCCTCAAGGCGGATGCGATCCCCCCGCCACGGCAGGAAACAGGTGAACTCCGGGCGAGCTTATAGTTCGTAGTGATAGTGACAAGTTGTCAGTTGACCGCTCGAGTCCCCGCAACGCCAGAACCGCCATGCGCCGCACGCTTCGCCTTGCTCCCGTACTTCTGCTGGCCTCCTGCACGTCGCTCACCGCCACCACCGACAACTCGGGCTTTCTCTACGCCACCCTGCGCGGCACGGTAACCCGGGCCAACGGCACGGCGGTGCCCAACGTGGAAGTGGGGGTGTCGTGCGTGGGGGCCAGCAACGACCCCGTGGGCTTCACCACCGACGCGAACGCGTCGGGGGCCTTCGAGGTGGCGCTCAACATGCCGTCCATCTTCTCCCCGCTGGAGGGCCCGAGTTTCGTGTGCCGCGTGCTCACGCCCGTGATAGGGTTGCCGCTGGCGGAGCGCTCGATCACGGTGGTGGTGGGCAGCAACCGCAATGCGCGCCCGGTCACGACGGTGTCGCTGGTGGTGCCGTAACGCGCCGACCGTCGTTCAGGATGGCAGGCAGCAGGAGCAGCACACCCAGGGTGCCCGCGACCGTGCCGCCCGCCGTGGCCAGGGCAATGCCGCCGAACAGGGAGTCGGCGTCAGTGCCAAGACTGAGCGGCGCGAGTGACGCCAGCGCAGCAAGAGTGACGAGCACGATCATGGCGGCGCGGTCGAGTGCTGCGCGCATCACGGCAGCGGCGCGCATGGTGCCCGTGCGGCGACGGGCTTCGAGCGCGGCATCCACGAGCAGAATGGCCTGATTCACCGACAATCCCACGACGAGGATCACGCCCACCGCGGCTTCGCGCGTGAACGCAGTGTCGGTGGCCCAGAACGCCGACACCACGCCGGTGAGGGCGATGGGGAGCGAGAGCAGCACCATGATGGCCCCCCACACGCTGTCGAACACCAGCGCCACGGCAAGGACCACGAGCGCAGTACCGAGCGCGAAGACGAGCCACAACCCCTTCGCGCTTTCGTCGTCCTGCCCGAAGAACTGCTCGGTGAGATCGACGAACGTGTATCCCGCCGGCGCGGAGAGTGACCGCATGAACGACTTGTGCGTGCGCTGCGCCAGCTTGTTGGGGCCGCGGAAGTCGTAGCTCACCTGCCGGATGTACTGCTGGTCCTCGCGCTCCACACTGCCGAGGGCTTCACCTTCGCGGATGGCGGCCACGTCGGCGAGGCGCACCGGCGTGCCGGCGGGCGACATCATGATCGCCTGTTCGAGCGCCGCGAGATCGCGATTGGCGGCGCCGGCGTCCTTCACGGTGACGGGCAGCTCTTCGCCGCCGATCTCGAGGCGCTGCGCGCCCACCTGCCCGCGCATTTCGCGCGCCAGTGCCGCGGTGAAGTTGGCGGTGGTGAGCCCCACCCGCGACAGCGTTACGCGGTCGGGTTCGAGCGTGATGAGGGCGCTGCGCTGACTCCCGCGCCAGCCACCGCTGGTGATACGCACATCGCGCACTCGTGTGATGCGCTCGAGCCGTTGCTTCACGTCGAGCGCCAGCGCTTCCACCCCCGCGTACGAAAAGCCCTTCACCTGAATGCGGAAGCTCGCGAAGCTGCCGCCCTCTCCACCGTTGGAAAACGACTGGCCCTCGCCCGACACGGACACACTCGCTCCCCCGAGCAGCACACCGCGCTGTGTGAGTTGCTCGTACAGCATGAGTGGCGAGGAGGTGAAACCACCTTCGCGGGTGAAGCGCACGGTGAGTGATGCGCCTGTGCCACCGCCCTGTGCCCGCACCTGCTCCACGCCCGGCGTGGCCACGGCAAGCTGCTCGAAGTCGCGCATGCCCGCATCGAGCGTGGCCGGGTCGGAGCCGCGCGGGAACGAGAGGTACACATTCACCGTGGTACGTCGGTCACCCCAGTTGCCCCAACTGCTGCGCGGGACCTTCTCGACGAACACCCACGTCATGCCCGCGACGAGTGCGACACTCACCACCCGTGTGACCCAGCGATGCCGCAGCGACGGCACCAGCACTCGCATGTACGCCCGACGCGCCCAGCCCGCCCCACGCCGCTCTCCATGTCCCGCCCCTAGCGCGTTTGCCTTCCTCCCAATCCCCTTCCCCCCCGCCGGCACCATGACCAACGCCGTAAACACACTCCACGCCAGCGCGATCACGAACGCCAGCGCAAACGGTGTGAATGCCGCGCGCGTATTGCCCTGCAGGTAAAGAAACGGCAGCAGCACCACCGCCGTGGTGAGCGTGCTCCCCAGCACCGCTGGCGCCATTCGCCCCGCCACCTCGGCGCGCAGCGACGGCGTATCCGGCGCGAGCGCGAGCCGCTCCACCACCACGACCGCGTTCTGCACCAGAACGCCCACGCCCATCCCGAGCCCCGCGAGCGTGAGCAGGTTGGCGGGAATACCGAAGAGGTACAGCGTGAGTGCCGTTCCCGCGACCGCCACCGCCGTGGTACCCATCACCGCCCAGACCGCGCGCCGCGGCCGTAGCATCAGCAGCAGCACCACTGTCACCGCGAACATCGCCAGCCCGCCGCGCCGCGCGAGATCCTGCAGCTCCTCCGCCAGGGCAAGGCTATCATCGCCCGCGACGTTCAGCCGCATGCCCGGTGGCAGCTGCGGTCCCAGCGCCGCAATCTCGCGCCGCAACATCGCCGCCGTGGCGATGGCATCGGCGCCCGGCTGGCGTGTCACATCGAGTGCCACCGCGGGGCGCCCGTTGATGCGAAAGAACTGGCCGCGTGCGTCTTCTTCGGCTCGCACCACCGCGAGCTCACCCAACCGGAAGCGCCGGCCACCCGGCGCCACCACCGGCAGCGAGGCGAGCGAGTCGAGTGCCGCCGGCTGATCGCGCAGCACCACGGCCTTCACCTGGGTACCGCGCGTGAGTGTACCCAGCGAGGCCACTACACGGGCCGAGGCAACGGCTTCATTCAAGCGTTCGGGAGCGATGCCGAGCTGGCGCAATCGTGCGGCATCGTAGCTCACCGCAACGCCGAACGTCGTTCCACCACGTGACGTGACGCCGGCCACGCCGGGAACGTTCGCGAGGCGCGGCTTCACCCGTTCGTTGAGCGTGCGCTGCAGCGCGCCCGGCGTGTACGGGCCCGTGATGATGAGCGACAGCAGCGGCGCTTCCTCGAGCCCCTCGGGCACGAAGTTCGACACACTCGGCTGCGTGACGCCCGGCGGCAACTCCTTGCGCAGCAGTTCGAGCCGTTCGAGAATGCCGAGCCGCGCCATCTGCACATCGGCCTGCGGCTCGAGTTCCACCGTGAGCGATGACGTGCCATCACGACTGGTGCTGTTCACGCGTTTCACGCCGCGCACGCCCTGCACCGCCCCTTCGAGCGGCGCGGTCACGTACGCCTCCATCACCTCGGGCGACGCGCCGGACCAGGTGGCATTCACGTTGAGACGCGGCAGCTCCACGGCCGTGCGCGTGGCCAAGGGCAATCGCGTGAAGGCCATGCTTCCCGCCAGCAGCAGTGCCACCGCCAGCGCCCACATGACCGCCGGCCGGTTCACGGCGGCGCGAATCACGCTGTGCGCCCGGTGGAAGGTGGCTCCGGCAACGCGCGCACGGTGGCGTCGCGCCGTCGTTCGAGCACGGCATACGCCGTCGGCAGCAGGAAGAAGGTGACCAGCAACGCCGAGATGCTGCCGCCGATGATGCCGGCCGCTAGCGGCTGGTACAGCGCGCCGCCACTCCCCCAGCCGAATACCAGCGGCAACACGCCGGTGATGGTGGTGATGCTCGTCATCGCGATGGCGCGCAGCCGTTTGGCGCCGCCCTGCAGAATGGCGTCGTGCAGCGGCACGCCCTGTTCGCGCAACGTGCGGATGGCATCGAGCTTCACCACCGCTTCGTTGTCGGCCATGCCGATCATCACCACGATGCCGATAAGGCTTACCGCGTTGAGCGACTGCCCCGTGAGCCACAGGAACATCACCGCGCCCGCACCGGCGAGCGGCACGGTGAGCATCACCACCAGCGGAATGGTGAAGCTCGCGAACTCGGCGGCGAGCACGAGAAACACCAGCGCCGCCGCGAGCACCGCGACCAACACGAGTTCATTGCTCGTGCGCGCGCGTTCGGTATCGGCGCCGCCCACCTGCCAGATCACACCAGCCGGGAAGGTCACGCCCTCCAGCGCACGCTGAACCGCCTGCGTGGCGCGCGCGGTACCGCCTTCTTCCACCAGCGCTTCGACGATGGCGACCGGCCGCTGATTCACGCGCACCACCTCGAGTGGCGCGCGCACTTCCTTCACCGTGACCAGCTGTGCGAGGGGCGCACCACGCAGCGGTGTGCGCAGCGCGGCATCGAGGTTCTCGTTCGCGAGTCCGGCGTAGCGTACCGCAATGGGGGTGCGGCGATCGGTCTCGCGCAGCGTGCTCGCGGCCACCCCACCCAGCGCGCCCTGCAACGCACTCACCACCAGCTGCGGCGCAATGCCACGCTCGGCCAGCCGATCGCGCTGCAGCGCCACCTCCACCACCGGCTGCGTACTCGCATACGCCTCGCGCACATCGGCCAATCCTTCGAGTGGGGCCATCACGCGCCGCACCGAATCGCTCCACGCCTGCGAAACCGCTGCCGACGGCGCCGACAGCTCCACGCGCACCAACCGCCCCTCGCGGCCGATGAGTGCGCCGAACTCAGACTGCCCGGCGAGATCTACCGACAGCGCCCCGTTCGCGAGATCAGGTAGCCGCGTGCGCAGCGCCGCCGCAATGTCCGATGCCTTCGTGCCCGACGGCACCTGTACGATGACCTGCGCCGTGGCGCTCGACCCCGGGTCGGCACCCGCGAGAATCTCTTCATCAGTAGCCTTGCCCACGCGCGCATACACATCGCGCGCGCCAAGTGTGCGTGCCACCTGCTCCACCCGCGCCACCTGCGTGGCAGTGGCATCGAGACTCGTGCCCTGCGGCAACGACAGCTGCGCCACCAGCACCCCGTCGTCCACCCGCGGCAGAATCTCCTTGGGGAGATGCCACACCAGTACCGTGGTAACCACCACAGCAACGAGCGCCATCGCAAACACCGCCCGCGCGTGGGACAACGACCAGACCATCCCCCGCTCATACAGCTGCGCCAGCCGATGCCCCAGCGCCGTCAGCGCCGTTCCATCAGTTACCGCAATCCGAGCTTCCACCCGCCGTGCTTCCGGCGGTCCGCTGTTCCCCCGCCTCCTTCCCACGATCATCACCGGCATCAGCGTCAGCGCCAGCAGCAGGCTCGCCGCCGTCGTCGTCACCACACTCAAGCTCAAGTCTCTGAACAACGCCGCCGCCAGCCCCTGCACGAACACGATGGGCCCAAACACCAGCATCGTGGTAAGCGTGCCGGCAAAGAGCGGTGCACTCACATCGTTGGTGCCCATGATCGCCGCCTCGCGCAACGGCATCCCTTCATCACGGCGTCGCCCCACTGCTTCGGCCACCACGATCGCCGTGTCCACCAGCAGCCCCGTGCCCAGCGCGAGCCCGCCCAGCGACAGCACGTTGATGCTCACGCCCAGTGCCTGCAGCGCCACCAGCGCCATGAGCACGGACAGTGGCACGGTGAGCCCGATGGCCAGCGACAGGCGCCAGTCGCGCAGGAAGAGCAGAATGATCAGCAGCGACATGATGCCGCCGGCCACGATTTCCTGACCCAGGTTGGAGAGCGCATCCACCACGAAGTCGGCCTGCGCCGCCACCACCGTGAGCGCGAGCCCCGGGTATTCCTGTTCCAGCTGCGCAATCTGTTCGGTGAGCCGCTTCGTGACCGCCACCGTGTTGGAGCCCGCGTCCTTGTACACCACCAGGCCGACGGCATCGGCACCGTCGAGCCGAGTACGCGTGTCGGGCTCGGCCAGCGCGAGCTGCACCGCACCCACATCGCGCAACAGTAACCGCCGTTCGGGCGGGCCGATGGGCGTATCGAGCAGTTCGCTCGATGACTGGAACTCCGTGAGCGCGCGCACCGCGAAACGGAACTGGCCGCGGCGAATGGTGCCGCCGGCGCCGGTCACGTTCTGCTGCGATATGGCATCGGCCACATCGGTGGTGGTGAGCCCGAGTGCGCGCAGGCGGTCGGGGTCAAGCGACACGCGGACTTCATCGCGCGGAGCACCGGCTACGGCGACACTCGCCACCCCTTCGATCTGTTCGAGGCGACGCGCGTGCACATCAGCGGCGGTGCGGGCGAGGGTGCGCAGGTCCACGCCTCCCTCACCCACTTTCCCGGTAGCGCGTGACGTGAGCGCGAGCACGGCGATGGGCCGTTCACCCGGGTCGCTGGTGAGCAGCGTGGGGCGATCGGCCTTCTCGGGCAGCGTGCTGCGCGAGGCATCGAGCCGTTCACGTACCGCCAGCACGGTGGCACGCATGTCGGTGCCCCAGGCGAAGCGCGCGGTGGTGGTGGCCTCGCCGTTGCGGCTCACGCTGCGCAGCTCCACCAGCCCCGGCGTGGCGCCGATGGCCTGCTCCACCGGCTCGGCCACGAAGCGCGACACCTCAGTGGCGGCAGCGCCGGTGTACGTGGTGCGCACCGTGAGCACCGGCAGCGACACGTCAGGAAGGAGCGACACCGGCAGCCGCGACAGCGATACACTGCCCAGCAGCAGCACGGCCAGCACCACCGCCACGGTGGCGACCGGGCGGCGTACGGCGGCGGCGGCGACACTCACCGGCTGTTCGTCTGGCCGTTGCGCTCCCGGTCGCGCACCACGCGCACCGGCGCATCGTGTGTGAGCGTAAGGTGCCCATCGACAATCACCGCGTCACCCGCGCGCACGGGAATCTCGCCGCTGCTGCTGTCGGGGAGCACCTCGGTGAAGGTGCCATTGCTGCGCCCCGGCACGATGTACGTCCACTGCGCGCGACCGTCCTTCACCACGAACACCAGGGGTCGCCCATCGCGCTCGATGACCGCGCGGGCTGGGACAAGTCGCCGGTTGCGCAGGCGAGCGGCCTCGATCTGTACATCGGCGTACATGCCTGGGCGCAGCAGCGCGGTGCTCGCCACTCGTACCACAGCGTGACCGGCCCGGGAGACGGTGTCGACCAGCGGCAGTACCGCTTCGATGCGTCCGCGCACCAGCTGTTCCGGAGCACCGGCGCTGGTGATCAGCGCTTCGCCCCCCTCGCGAATGAGCGGCAGATCGTGCTCCAGCACCTGCGCGTCGATGACCAGCCGGCGGGTGTCCACCACCGTGGCGATCGCCTGGCCGGCGGCGACCTTTTCCCCCGTGGCCACGTTGATCACCTGCACCACCCCGGCCACCGGGCTGGCGATGACGGCACGCGCCTGTTCGTACCGCGCACGTTCCAGCTGCAGCCGCGCGCCGGTGAGCCCCGCCTTGTTCATGAGGGCGCGGCGCTGTTCGGTGGTGGGGCCGCGTCCGGTGACGAGCGATTCCGGTACATAACTCTCGAGGAATCTCTGCTCGGCTTCGTCGGCCTTGGCTTGTGCTTCGCGGGCGGCGAGATCGAAGGGGTACGGATCGAACTTCACGAGCGTTTGGCCCACGGCCACGCTCTGGCCCGGGCGCACGATCAGCTGCAGCACCGTGCCGGCGACCTCGGCCTTGAGCGGCACCACAGCCTCGGAGCGCACCTGGCCCGTGGTGCTCACGCGCAGAATGAGATCGCCGTCGGTGGCGCCTTCGGTGACAACAGGGAGGGCGACAGCGGGGGCGGCGTCGGCGGGTGCGTTCACCGTAGCTGCCGTTGTGGATGATCCCGTAGTGGATGCCGCCGCGAGTGGGTCGCCGTTGGCCGCATCTCCTTTAGCAGTGTTGCACCCGGCGATGATCAGGCTGCCCAGAGCAACTGCGAGCGACCACCCTTTCGCTGGTATACATCGTTCGATGACTGCTCCCCGAACCATCCCGTGTGTCATGATCCCTCGTGCTGCGAATGATCCAGCGAGCGGCTGCGCCCGTCATTGCATGCGCGCCATCCGATTAGTAGCGTCCGGAGCGGAACAATGCAGCGTGCAGTGCGACCCGTCCGTCCTGTGCCGTCAGCGTTTGGAAGCCGAGGCGACATCGATCCGGACGATGCGGGAGGTTCCCTCGTCCGCCTCCTGCACCCCGACCAGTCGCTCGCCATAGGCCCCCACCAATCGCACGACATTGGGTACCCGCACGCGCCGCTGTAGGGTGCCATCGGCACCGATCACATCCACCACGCGATCTGTCGCGCCAGCCGACGAGGTGTTCACGACGACGGCGTTCCCCGACGTGGTGCAGAACAGCTGCTCGAGCGCCAGGCGCGCTGCCGGCTTGACGGCGAGCCGCTTCGCCAGGACCTCCCGGAAGGCGGGCAAAGGGGGCGCAGTTTCGAGCGCCTGCGTCGAGAGCGCCGTGTGTTCCTCATCGGACATGGGGTCGGCCTGATACGCCGGGCGATGGATCGAGTCGCTCGCACTCGAGGTCCCCGCACGAAAGCGTCGCACGGTCCACCCGTCACTGAACGCGGTGATCAGATCACCGTTGCCGCACACATCCCAAAGGAGCGCGCGCTCCCACGGGAGTCGTGCGAGAGCCTGCCCTCCAATGCCGTGCACCGCCACCGCACGATCCACGAACCGCGCGACGGTATCGGTCCATCTGTCTCGCGCCATGCTGAAACGCAGGATGGTTGCCGAAATCGTATCGCCAATGGCTCGTGCCGGCGGGAGCGTGTACGCGTGCAGCGCACCGCGGCGGATGCGCATGTTCCGGAAGTACGGCGGCGGCATCACGCTCGTCCCGACTGCGGAATCGCCAGCGATGAACGTGGAGAGGCGCGCATTAGCGATATCGAAGACGGTGACCCCGTCCCCCTCGAGTCCGCTTTCACCAAGCGCGATGGGTGCGCGCACCTCCCCGGGCCCCCCGCCGGACCGCGCGCCGATGCGGACTGTACCAACCGAATCGATACGAGACAGGGCGCCGCGAGCGAGAACCCACGTCTCACGCTTCGCTATCGCGACGTCCTGCACTGGATCAAACACACATGCAGCTGCGGGCACAGCCACACACAGTACGGTGTCAAGCACGGCAGGCTCGGCAGCCTGCGATGCATACGCCGCCTCCGTTATCGCACCCGCTGCGCTCGCATGCTGCTCAGGCTCGGCATCGCGACAGGCTACCAAGGCGATGAGGGGAAGACCCACGATGATCTTCCAACGGCGCGGTACCGCACGCGCTAGCGCCTCGCAGACAACCACTCGTGAGATCACTGTTTGGATTCCCGAAGCATATCGTCAAATGTGGGTGCGTCGAAGCCGATAAACTGAAGAACGTTCAAAACTCGCTTTGCACCTAGACCCGATTGTCGAATCATCCCAGTCGAATCGATAACCAAAACGATCGGAGTTCCCGGGATCTGGGAAAGACTCTCTTGCGAGATGCCGAGATTTCCACGAATCGAGTCCGGCTCAGCACGGGTCGATACCACGACCATAGACTCCTTCCAACGAGGATTTCGCTTATCCATGGCGCTGGCGAACCAGTCACAAAACGGGCAGCCACGCTGCTCGATATACACAACTCGACCGTGGCCCTTTACCTCTTCTGCCAAGCTCGTGGCTCCACGAGGACCAACAAGCATCACTGGTTGATCAGTTACTCTGTCTGCAGTGGCGAGGAACCGAGCCTGCGCTTCTAAGTTTGCGAAGTTCTGCTTGAGATCGAGAAAGACCTTTCGGTCGTTCCGCAATGTCGCCTGCGAATAGCCAGAAACGACAAGTGCAGCAGTCAATGCGACTGGGAAAAGCAGAGAAGTCTTCATTGATGAAGCAGGGAGAGGGTGAACAAACGCGCTGACGAGGCGACCCTACCTACAGCTTCCTAACGAGTACGCTCAAGTCTGTCCTGGCTTCACCGAACAGAACCACGAACACATACCGTTGGGACACGGGTTGTAATACGCCAACCCCTCACAGCCTCCGACACAAACACACCCACCCGCCTCTTCCGCCGTCAACGGCTTCGGCGACGCCGCTAGTACAGCCACCGTCGCAGCAGCGACAAGGCCACAATGATGCTCTTCATACTCTCCTCCGAGTAATTGATTGAACTGACAGCGCCTCGTCAGCGCCCACCAAGACCTCACTCTTTGGGAACCCCGCTCCTCCGAGGCTGCCCTGCGTCATTGTCTGCGTAACGCCTACCGCCAACTTCGACCCGGTGGCAATGATTGCGTCAGGGCCATCTTCTGTCAATATCCAATCTCATTCACCACGACACGGCGGAGCCAAATCGGGGTAAGCCCAAACGTCCACAGAGACGCAGTGTTCACCTCACGTGCTCCTAAGGAATCTCTGATCAAGTAGTGCATCCGGGAGGGGAGATCGAAATACTGACGCGCGCGATTCCCCCCTTTGTCGGAGCCAGTGGATGACTTAGGAGCGCAAGTTTGTGGTCTAGCCCCTGGTCTGCACCTGCTCACGAATGAATGACTCGAGGGTGCGCCACATCGGGCTTGACGTGGCCGCGGGGATGTCGATCTTCAACATGGGCAGTGGCTCCTTTTCGTGGCCGGGATTCTTCCAGGGGTGATTGGCTCACCCGAGAAGGTGCCACCGTCTGCCGTTCGTTTCCACACTCTTTGATTTTGCCTCCAACGAGACGCACGAACGCACAACAAACAACAAGAATGGGAGACGCACAGCGCCTCCTCCGCGGAAAGAGGTTGGCACAATCATTTGACTGCCACCAGAAGGTGCACAAGCGTGCGCGCGTTCGCACTGGGCGCCTTCCTGCACTCCTTTGGCTTCATCCAATTCTAATGTTCCTGTCACGCGTCGCTAATACGCTATCGCCCTACTGACCGTACAATCGCGCAAGTAGCCATCAGCGATGGTGCGCCGGTTCACCCATGGAGGAGTGCTCCACAGGTCCTGCGCGCTTACCTCACGTACGCCCCGCCCTTGCGACTGAACCAATGCCAGTTACCCCGCTGTTGCCACCCGAACCGGCAGTGCATCGCCCGCACTGGCGTGCCCCAACGCTGACCGCCAGCGTGGCGCTCTTCACGGCGCTCGTCGTGGCCGTCGCACGACAGCCCCGGGCCGTCTCCACCGGCGTTCGCTGGACGAGCAAGCGAACCATGCGCGAGATCGAAGTCGAGCCCCTCGAGCCGATGGAGCTTGGCGTGTTCACCACCGGCACAGAGGGCGGCAGCGCATGGATCCGGTGGGTCGCCACCGCGTTGCTGCTCTTGCTCGCGCTCATACTGTTGCGTCTGCTGTTCACACGCATGATGGCCTTGAAACGACGAGCGCGTACCACCACCGTCGGCACGACGGATTCTGCCGCACTCCCCACCGCCGAGGCCGACGCTCGTGTGCTCGCCACCGGTCTCGCGGCCGCCATGGAGGTGCTGAGCATTGAACGCGACTACGGCAATGCCGTCGTGAAGGCGTGGCAAGGACTCGAAGATGCGGCGGCACTTGCTGGCCTTGCCAGGCAACCTGCTGAAACGGCCTCCGAATTCACGGCTCGCATTCTCTTTCGCTCGCAGCGTTCCGCGGCAGCGATCGCCGCCCTGCTCACCCTGTATCAGCGTGTACGCTTCGGGGAGTACACCCCCAACGCCACCGACATCGCGTCCGCCCACCGGGCGCTCACCATACTCAAGTCATTATGGGAAGCAGATCTTCCTGAGCGTCGCCGCGCACGTACGGGGCGCCAGTGAGCATGTCCACTTTGCGCTTGGATGACTCGGTGGAGCACCCCACACCACAGTCCGCGCTGCCACCACGCGCGATGGCTGTCGGCGTGGCGTCGTTTGCGGCGGCCGTACTTATCGTGTGGTTCTTCGGCTTCAGTGTAGTGTGGGCGACGGCGATGATCCTGGCATTGTTGCCGGTGAGCATCGTGATCGCCCAAGTAACGGTGCGCGAGCATCCGCGCTGGACCGCGCCACCTGAACCGCCAGCTCGCGGTGCACACCTCACGGTCGCCACCATCGAGAAGTCACTCGCTGCCGCGGATCGACTCGCTTGTCACGACCTGCTGCGGCGACTGCGACTGGTCGTAGCGCCGGAGCGCCCCGATCGTGCGGCCCGATCACAATTGGTTCGCCGCATGCGGGACATCCTGATGGCCGAGCTGCGCGAATCGGGCTACGCGGCCGCCTCGGACACTGACGTTACAGAGTCAAGGCTTGGCCCAACAGCACGGCCATTCCTTCATCCGCATGACAGCACCCCCGTAAGCGAACTCCTCGTGACACAATGCCTCGATATGATCGAGCAGCGTAGTCAAAACAATCCGAGCGCCCGATGAATATCTCTGATACACTGACGAATGACGCTATGACCATTCCGGAAATCACCGCGCTCGTGGCCGACATACGCACCGAGGTTGCGACAGCAGTGGTGGGGATGGAGGAGGCGATCGAACTGGCGCTGGCCGCGATTCTCGCTGGTGGACACACACTATTCGAGGACGTGCCCGGGCTTGGCAAAACACTCGCCGCCCGCAGTATCGCGACGGCGATCGGGCTCGACTTCCGACGCCTGCAGTGTACGCCGGATCTACTGCCAGCCGACATCACGGGTTCGTTCATCTACGCACCGAGGACCACATCGTTCGAGTTTCGCCCCGGCCCGGTGTTCACGGGGCTCTTTCTCGCCGACGAGATCAATCGCACCGCGCCCAAAACCCAATCTGCACTGCTCGAGGCGATGGCCGAAGGACAGGTAACCGTGGAGGGGAACAGCTTCGCGCTCCCGCGTCCGTTCCACGTGATTGCCACCGCCAATCCCGTCGAGTACGAGGGGACATACGCACTACCCGAAGCCCAACTCGATCGGTTCATGGTGCGGTTACGCGTCGGCTATCCGGGGCGCGATGGAGAGCAACAGGTGCTGTTGAATCGTGTGGCACGACGGCGCGAACGTGCCGATGTTTGTGCGGTCGTGAATGCCGCCACACTCACCCGCATGCAGGCCGGCGTGGAGACGGTCACGGTGGAAGCCGATGTCATTCGGTATTGCGTGGATCTTGCGGAAGCCACGCGCACCCATCCCGCCATCTCGGTTGGCGCATCGCCACGCGGGTCCCAAGCGTTGCTGCTCATGGCACGCTCGATTGCCGTGATTGCCGGTCGCGACTTCGTGCTCCCGGAAGATGTTAAGCGCGTGGCGGTACCAGTACTCGCGCATCGGCTGTCGCTCACCACGCAGGCGTGGGCTGCTGGCACGAACGTGGCCGATGTGGTGAAGGAGATCGTCGAGCGGGTTCCCGGGCCGCAGGTGGCGGCGGCCAGGCGCGCATGAGCGCGCCGCTGCGGCCGACGGAGTTATCCACCGACCCGCCACGCACCGTACCGACGGAGTGGCGACGGTCGGCTCGGCTCGATGATTCGGTGGTGATCGCATTGCTGCTCGCCACGATCGGCACGATCACCAGCCGCGTGGAAGTGGTATTGCTCGCCCTGCCGTTCATTCTTTCGGCCGCCGTGGCCATCGATCGCCGGCCACGGCGCACAGAAACGAGTGGGCTGGACGTCGAAGTGCAACGAGTCCAGAGCGCAGTCGACGCACATCATTTTGCGTATCGCGTGGCGATCGGCCCGGACAGCGTCACGGAGCTGGTGCATCTGCGGGTGGCCGAGGAAGGGAGCGCACCGTATGTGCTGCTGGCATCACCACGGGCCACGGGTATGGTTGCCGGTACAGTCCCAATCGCACATACCGGTCGTGTGCGGGTGGTCGAGGTGGCGTATCGTCTCATCGGTACCGACGGCGCGTGGATCTCACTTCCCATGGCGCCAGTTGTGGTGGAGCGCGTAGTGATGCCGAGTATCAAGCCGCTCGGCGAGATTGCCCTGCCGCGCAGACTCGCGGGGCTCACGGGTACGCACACCTCAGCTCGTCCGGGTGACGGTGGTGAGTTCCGCGATCTGCACCCATACGCGCCCGGGGATCGGCTGCGTCGCATTGATTGGAAGGCGACCGCGCGCCGCTCGCAGGGCTTCGGCGATCTGTACGTACGGCGCACCGACGCCACGGCCGATGCAACCGTGATGCTCGTGCTCGACAGCCGAGACGACGTTGGCGAAGTGGTGGAGGCATGGTCGCCGTCGTTCCGCGGTGACTCCGGGGTTACCGCGATGGACCTCACGCGCGAGGCGGCGGCGTCGATTGCGGCGGCGGCCGTGGGTGCCGGCGATCGTGTGGGCCTCATCGATCTGGCGGCACACGATGGCGTGGTGGCGGCTGGGTTCGGCAAGCGCCATCTCAACAGGCTGCTGCGGCGTGTGGCCGAATGCACCCCGCGCGGCGTTCGCTTCAGCCGGCGGCGTGCGCCCATCGTACCAGCGGGAGCCATCGTCTACGCGCTCTCCACGTTTCTTGACGATGAAGTCACCGAGATGGCGCTGCTGTGGCGGGCCTCGGGGCATCGCGTGATCGCGGTGGATGTCTTGCCGACGCCAGACCTCGAGGGCTGCCCATCGCGAGCACTCACCGCGCACCGCCTGCTGATGGTTGAGCGGCGACACCGTCTCAGTATGCTCGAGAATCACGGCATCGAGCGGCTCCGGTGGCAGGAGGACGCTGCCAACCCCTCGCGCGCGATTGTGATGCACTCGCTGGTGCGGGCGACACGGAGGCGCGCGTGAACACTCCGACTGTGGTAGCCCGCGATGGGTCCGTGGCTGGCATCAACCGCGTGTGGTTCCCCGCCCTGCTGCTCCCGTTCGCATACATGGCGGTGGCGTTCGCATTGTCGATGCAGACACTGCCATCGGGCTTCTACGTAGCGTTAGCCCTCGTCATTGCGGCGGCAGCGGTGCTCACCGGCAACCAACTGCTTGCATGGCTGTTACCCGTTACGCTCGGCGCGGCGGGACTGACCAGTTCCCCCGGTACCACGCGTGAGGCTGCGGCACCCGAGCCCGTGTTATTCGTGCTGCTCGCCGGGTTGCATCTGCTGCACATACTCGGCGGGCTTTCGCGCCTGCTGCCGTTCACCGCCCGCATCGAACTGGCAGCGCTGGCCGCGCCCTTCCGCAGCTATGTAGTGGTGCAACTGTTCTCGCAGGCCTTCGCGTTCGTGGCGCTGCGCGCGCTCGGCGATGCTCCGAAGGGTCCGGCATTTCTCCCGATCGCCGCTGGCGTGGTGCTGGGTGCACTGGCGCTGTCACTCACACGTGGTGCGTTCGATCACCCGGAGGGTAGCGAACAGTAGATCAGGACACAACTCAGTCCGCGTGTGTCGCCGAACGATTCGTTTACCAACTCAACCCGCGCCCCTCTCTGCCAATATGAGTGAGACACCGATCCATCCCGAGTTTAGTGTACGAGGGTGATCGAGGCTGTTCCCATGTCGTCCGCTCTTTCCGTTGCGCCGTTGCTTCTTCATGA
>VYLE01000387.1_pt1 | contig 27699 bp, 27 predicted proteins | sample 5114391 | NCBI WGS metagenome assembly VYLE01 (sample SAMN12291771, study PRJNA351875) | freshwater metagenome | isolation source: freshwater lake | place: USA: Michigan, Kent Lake | collected 2013-08-15
TCAGGTCTGTGGGATATCATCGGCTCCCTCGTCACCATGTTCAAACCAGAAGAGTGCCGAAACTACTTCGCTAGCTGCGGATATGATGCATATTAAGTGGAAAATGCTCTAAAACTTCTTTCGCCAGCTGAAGCGGACATCACACCACTGCTACCAAAGCCAAAGTAATGGCTTGTGCAAGGCAGGCTCATTCGCCCCCAAACGCACAAAGGCCGCACCGGTTTCCCCGTGCGGCCTGCTCTCAACAAGTTGAGTGCGACGGACCCAAGTGCTAGGTATAGCTTTCGCTTCGCCTTCAGAAGTATTCGTTAGAATTAGACTATGTTGACCCCACCTATTGAAAGGCGTTTTCTTCTTTTGTCGCCTTGCTAACTTTCTACTCCCGCTCTTGCTTCCGTGAAACCAAGCATACGCCTGATTTTTATTTTGACAAGAAGTTTTTTGGATGGCGCGAAATTGAGATTCACGCATAGAATCAGCGGTATCCGGACTATCCACAAATTTATCCACCATTTTATCCACAGGAAAACGAGCGGGCCCTTTCAATCTGGTTTGGCAATACACATATTCCTCGCGGGCAATGATTTAGGGTAGGCTTGGTACCATGTGTCGTACCGCTGTTTGGCCCGGCACTTCATTAGCCCTTATTAGGAGGGTAATTCATGGAATTTTTTTGGTTCTCCGCCGTTTTGGTTGTTATGGCGGTCATTTTTGTTACCACATTTGTCAAAATCGTTCCTCAAGGTCGCCAGTACACGTTGGAGCGATTTGGTCGCTATTTGCGTACCCTACATCCAGGCATTCACTTCATTACCCCGGTTATGGACCAAATCGGCCGTAAGATTTCCATGATGGAAAGCGTCTTAGACGTCCCGCGCCAAGAAGTTATCACGCGTGACAACGTGATGGTGCGTTGCGACGCTGTGGTCTTCACCCAAGTATTTGACGCCGCCAAAGCCGCCTATGAGGTCGAGGATTTGCGCTTGGCGATCACCAATCTATCGCTAACCAATTTGCGCACCGTGATCGGCTCAATGGAATTGGACGAAGTTTTGTCCCAGCGAGACACCATCAACGCCAAGCTGTTGCAGACGATTGATGCGGCTACCAATCCATGGGGCGTCAAAGTCGTGCGGATTGAGATTAAAGACTTGTCGCCTCCTTCGGACCTCAATGAAGCGATGGCCAAGCAAATGAAGGCAGAGCGGGAGCGGCGGGCGGAAATCACGTCTGCCGAAGGCGAAAAGGCGGCAGCCATTCTGCGTGCCGAAGGCCATAAGCAAGCGGTTATTCTGGAAGCAGAAGGCCGCAAGGAATCCGCTTTCCGGGACGCAGAAGGCCGTGAACGGGCAGCAGAGGCTGAAGCCAACGCAACGCGCATGGTGTCGGACGCAATCTCGGCCGGCGACGTCAACGCCCTCAATTACTTCCTCGGCCAATCCTATGTAGAGGCTTTTGGTAAGCTGGCCTCATCGCCCCAACAGCGCACGGTGATCGTGCCAACCGAATTAAGCGCGATTGCCTCAGCGATCGAAGGCGTGCGTCAATTGACCATGTCCGGCACGGCAACTCAGGGTCAAGGCCAAGGCCAAGGCCGCACCGCTGTTCCAACCACGAAGGGCTAAGACCATGGATGAACTTATCAGTAATTGGGCAGGCTTTGGCGTGTGGACTTGGCTTGGCATTGGGGCGGCGCTTTTGGCCGCTGAATTGCTGACCGGTACGGCTTATTTGCTATGGATTGCGACAGCGGCAGCCCTAACGGCCGCTCTTGCCGCGATCTTCCCTGAAGCAAGTCTGCCGTTGCAAATGGTTGCCTTTGCCTTGTTTGCATTGGCAACGACCGTTGCGGGGCGCCGGTTTTTTAAACCAGACACGACGCCATCCGAAGATCCTACCCTAAACTCCCCGCTTCAGCGTCATATTGGGCAAACTTCGATTGCGGTTGATGACTTTGTTAGCGGCATGGGTCGGGTTCGTTTAGGCGACACGGAATGGGCGGCGAAAACCTATGACGGGGCCGAACCAACCAGTGGCAGTGTTTTGGTGGTGACAGGGGTTGAAGGCGCGGTCCTTCATGTGACACGCGCCAATTAAGCCTTCCCATCCCCAGACAGGTGCGGCTATAGGTTTCTGATGGATCGACTATTGGAAGGCTATAGCCGTTTTCGTCGCGATGCTTGGCCGCACCAGCGCGAACTCTATGAACAATTGGCCGATGGCCAAACCCCACGCTTATTGGTGATTGCGTGCTCAGACTCTCGTGCCGATCCCGGCCAAATCTTTGACGTTTCGCCGGGTGAGCTGTTTGTCGTGCGCAATGTGGCCGCCCTTGTGCCACCTTTTGAGCAAGGCGAAGGCTTGCACGGAACCTCTGCGGCCATTGAGTTTGCCGTCCAAGCCCTTGGGGTCAAGACGATCCTTGTCATGGGCCACGCCCGTTGTGGCGGGGTAAAGGCTGCGATCGACCGTGGGCTATGGGGTACCAAGGCTGGGCATGAAGGCCAAACAATGCGGTTCGTAACCCAATGGATCGATGTGCTGGTTCCTGTTGTTGTGGCCTTAAACACCGAAGAGATCGAACCGTGCGAGCGCGCGAGCGTCGAACTTTCCATGTCGAACTTGTTGAGCTTCCCGTTTGTCGCGGAAAAAGTCGCAGCAGGCACCCTTAATCTAGAAGGTGCCCGCTTTGATATTGCCACCGGTGGGCTGGACTTATTCAACCATGAACGCGGCTGGGTGCGGGCTGATCCGCGCGCAGCGGATTAAGGCAACAAGCTTGCCATTGTCGGCCAGCCACTAATCATCTCCGACACGGCGAAATAAGCGGGAATGCCGATGATGATGTTAAACGGCAGAGTGATACTGATGGAGGTGGTCAGGTAGAGGCCTTCATTCGCCTCTGGCATGGCCATACGCACCGCAGCGGGGGCAGCGATATAAGACGCACTGGCAGCCATGGTAGCGAAAACAGCCGTACCGCCAACCGAGAAGCCCGCAAAATGGCCGACAATCAGGCCAATCGTTCCGAACAGGATGGGCATGGTGATGCCAAAGCCCAGCATGAAGGGCAAAGGCGCTTTCGATTCCCGCAGGCGCTTAAGAGCAACCACGCCAAGCTCCAACAAGAAGAAAGCCAATACGCCTTGGAAAGGCGTAATGAAGACGGTGGAAACCGCTTCGATCCCCTTGGCGTCGGTCAACAGGCCAACCAGCAAACCACCGCCCATCAGCATGACACTTTTGCTGGTGATTGCTTCGCGCAGCACATGGTTGACACTGATGGTACGGTTCTCCGACATCAGGCGCGCCAGCACGATACCGATGATGATGCCGGGCACCTCCAGCACAATCAATAGAGCAGTTAGATAGCCTTCGATTTGGAATCCGCTCAGCGTCGCAAAGTTCAATGCGGCCATAAAGGTCACAGCACTAACCGAGCCGAAGTGTGCGGCCATAGCACCTGAGTCGACGATGCTTTGTTTGCCGAGCTGTCTTGCGACATAGAAGGCAATCAAAGGCGTCAAAACACCCATGAAGATGGTGGCTAGGAACGGCAGCAACATCGATGCGCCGGCCGAATTATCAAGCGCAATCCCGCCTTTGAGGCCAATCGAGAACAAGAGGTACATCGAGATGGTCTCGTGGACCTGCTGCGGTACGCGCAAATCGCTTTTCACATAGGCAGCAAAAGCCCCTAGTGCGAAACAGATAACAGCGGGCGAGAGGAGGTTAGCGGCGACCAGATCAAAGTTAAGCATGGTGGGGGCGCTAGCCGGAAACCCCACAGTTTGCAAGCTTTGACCCGACTTTTATGACCACAACATTGTGATGGCGCGGAAGCGGATCAAAGCTTGTCGTCTGGGATTTACTTCTCGAGCTCAACTTGCAGCGAGACTTGGATCGAATAGCTTACTTCGCCTGCAGCAACAGGTGTCGGTGCAGCGGAGTCAGCCATCGCAGCGCGTGCCATCATCATGGGCATGGGTTGGGGCGGCGTATAGCCACCGCTCTCATTAATCGAGACAATGCGTTTAACCCGCATGCCAGCGGCCTTGGCATAAAGCTCTGCCCGGCGCATCGCGGTGGCCATAGCTTCAGCGCGGGCTTGGTCCAGCATGGATTCAGGATTTTCAATGCCAAAGTTTGGCCCGTCAATCTCATTGATGCCTTGGGCGACAAGGGCGTCCATCACGGTGCCGATTTGGTCGATCTTGCGCAGCTTTAGGGTCACGCGGTTCGAAGCTTGGTATCCGACAATGCGCGGGCGGGTGCCATTGGTGTAATCATATTGCGGGCTGAGTTGCACGCCAGAGGTCTGCATGTCCTTGTCGGCAATGCCTGCGGCTTTCAGCGCCACAAAGGCCGCTGACATTTTGCGCGCATTGTCTTCCATGGCGGCTTTGGCAGTCTTAGCGGTCGTTACGACTCCTGCCCCCATGGTCGCCATATCTGGCGCTTTCTTCTGATCGGCGCTGACAGTGAAGTTCAAGGTTGTCGGCGTGACCGGTGCTGGTGCCACGCAGCAAGGCGCGCCCATAGCCGGTGCGGCCTGCGCCATCGCCGACAGGGGCACGAAACCCGCTGCACTGATCGCGAGGGCCGATAAGAGGGTGTGGCGATGAAACTGACGCATGATGTATTCCCTTCCCAGATTGGTCTTGTGGTTTCTACCTAAACCAACATGAACAGAGTCTGCACTGCTTTTGGCAAAAAAGAGACCGATCTGCGTTCAAATGAGGACGAGGCTTTTGCGACGCACCAAAAACCGCTATCTCCCCGCCTCCCGCCTCTGGTTCGCCATGGCACGGGTCGTTAGCTCAATGGTTAGAGCCGGCCGCTCATAACGGTCTGGTTGTAGGTTCGAGTCCTACACGACCCACCAGCCTTCGCTCTTCGAGCTACGGCTCGGCGAGCCGAAGCACGCAGTGCGTAGGCTGCCTGTTTACCACGGCGAAGCTCAACGAGCGAAGCCGGGTTGTTTGTATCCCGGCCAGCCGCGGCGAAGCTCGCAGAGCGAAGCCGGGCCCACACGATCATCTCACACCTGTGTTTCCAGTGGCTGATCTTCCCAAATAAAAGGAAGTTCAAAATTGAAATACGTCTACATTCTAGAAAGCCTCGACGGGCAACACTTCTATGTCGGTGCCACCGCCGATCTAAAGGCCAGATTGGCCAAGCATAATGCAGGCGAAGTGACGCACACCTCCAAATTTGGTCCTTGGCGGGTCAAAACATACCTAGGATTTTCCGATGATTCCCAAGCCTGGGCATTTGAGAAGTATCTGAAATCAGCTTCCGGCAGGGCGTTTGCTAAGAAGAGGCTATAGCCTCTTTACCCCTTCATCCCCCAAAGCCCTGCGAGGTTATTCTTCTGCATGTCGCTGGAGCCTCCGACGATGCGCATGCCAAGGAGGTCGCGGACGTGGCGTTCCATGTCGAAGGCGTCGGACAGGGCATAAGCACCCAGCACGCGTTGGCAAATGAGGGCGATTTCGGCGGCGGTGTCGGCGACGAAGAGTTTGGCCATGCTGGATTCAATGCCGCAGGGCAAGTTCTGCGTGGCGAGCCAAGCTGCGTGGTAGAGCATATGCCGACAGGCTTCGAGCTTGGTGCGGGCCTCAACCAAGGCATGGCGGATGGCCTGATGGCCGGAGATGACCTTGCCAAACTGCACCCGCTCTTGCGCATAGGCCCAAGCCTCTTCGACGGCGGCTTGCGCAATACCAAAGGTCACGGCGGTGATTTCAAGCTTTTCGACATCGAGTGCGCGGCCGGCCAACATGCCCCAGCCCTTGCCCCATTTTTCAGGCCCGCCCACGATGTGGGAAACGGGAATGCGGGCATTGTCGAAATAGACGTCACTCGACAGCGTATAGCGCAGATTGACGTGCTCTATCGGTTGCAGGGTTACGCCCGGCGTATCTTTCGGGATCAACACAAAGGCGAGGTTTTTGCGCTTCTCATCGCTTTCGGTGCGGATCAGGCAATAGATGTAATCGGCAAAGTCCGCGCCCGTGCACCAGCGCTTGGCCCCATTGATAACCACATGGTCGCCGTCAATGACGCCGCGTGTGGTGACGCTGGACAAGTCGCCCCCCACATCGGGTTCAGACAGGCCATAGCAGAACATCAATTCGCCTTTGGCCAAGGCAGGCAAATAGGCGGCCTTTTGCGCGTCATTGCCATTTTCAGAAATGTTCATCCCGCCATAAAAAGCGCAATGGATGAAGGGTCCTGCCAAAAACGCCCCTGCTCGGCACAATTCTTCGATGACGGCCACAGCGGCATAGACGTCCTGGCCGAGGCCGCCAAACTCTTCTTCAACCGTCAGACCGCAAATACCCATAGCGGCAAGCTCTGCAAACAGGTCGCGCGGCCAAGTGTGGGTGCGATCCCACAACTGGCGCTTTTCACGTGGGGCCTTGGCTTCCACAAAGCGGCGCAACTGATGGCGTAATTCGGTAACGTGGTCGGGTTCTGGGGCAAAGGCGTGTGGCAATTCTATTCCCCTGTCAGATTCATTTTGCGCTTTTCTTTAAAAGCAGCGACAGCTTCGGCGCGGTCCTTGGCCATGTTGGACAAGGTCTCGTAGGCGACAGCGGCATCCATGGTCAGATTAGCCGCCTGGCGCAGTTGTTGGTTCATGACCACCTTAGTCCAACGCACAGCCCAACGTGGATTGCCGAGGATCTTGCCCGCCATTTCTGCGACTTTGCTGTCAAGTTGGTCAGAAGGCACGGCATAATTGACAAGGCCAATGCGGGCCGCTTCTGCGCCAGAGATCAAATCCCCCGTCAGCAGCATTTCCTTGGCCCGCGCGACGCCGATCAAGGCGGGCCAAATCACGGCACCACCATCCCCTGCAACCAGGCCGACTTTCACATGCGGGTCGCCAATCTTGGACGTATCTTCGGCGATGATCACATCGCACATCAAAGCAATCGTGGCCCCAAGCCCTGCTGCTGCGCCATTCAGACGACAGATGATCGGCTTTTCGAGTTCCAGCAGAGACAGCACGATCCGCTTGGCATCAGGCGCAATGGCGCGGAAACTGGCTGGATTGCTGATCTGCTCGTCAAACCAATCTAAATCACCGCCTGCGCAGAATACACGGCCCTTGCCGGTCAAGACGATCAAATCGCTATCTGGATCGCGCTGGCAGTCTGTGAAAACGCGAGCCAATTCCTCATGCATGGCTTCATCGACGCCATTGACAGGATTATTGCCGCTGATGGTGACAACCAGAACACGCGGGCCATAGCCTTGGTCATAGGCAAATTCGATGCGGGAATAATGTTGAACCTCCATCGACCTCACCCCCGCTTAAATACGCGCAATCCGGCGGCCAAAAGTGGCGCCGGGTTGGAACAAAGCGCAAAAGGCCGCAGGCAGGCTTTCAACGCCCTCAGAGACCACTTCTTTCAATTTGAGTTGCCCGCTTTTGATCATGGCGGCGGCTTCGGCTTGAGCCTCTGGGAAGGCGCGCAAGTCATCAAACACCACCAGCCCCTCCATCTTCAGACGATGGGTGATGAAGCGGTCGGTATTGCGAATGCCATGCCGGTCCGGCAGCGCGACGTTGTAGTCGGCCACTTGGCCCGACACCACAATGCGGCCAAACGGGCGCATCAAAGGCAGGATGGTATCAATCATCGCATTGCCGACATTATCAAACAGTACGTCGGCACCCTCGGGCATGGCCGTAGCAAGGTCTGCCGCAAACGTGGGGGAGCGGTAGTCGATTACTTCGTCAAAGCCAGCCTCAGCCTTCAACCAATCGGACTTATCGCCTGCGCTGGCAACACCAACAACACGCGAGGCACCCCAAGCCTTGGCCAACTGGCCAGCGGTTGCGCCAACAGGGCCCGCGGCGGACGTCACGATCACGCGGTCACCGGGTTTAATCTGGCCAATGCGCTTTAAGCCAAACCAAGCCGTCATGCCCGGCACGCCCAGGACACCGATCCAAGCCGACAATGGTACATCCAAGTCAGGCAATTTGGCGCAATAGCCCCGGCCATTGGAGATAGACTGGCTGGCCCAGCCCGAGCCTAAAGTCACCAATTGGCCGACTTCAAAGGCAGGATTTTGGCTTTCCACCACATGGCCGACAGCAAAGCCATCAATCGGATCGCCAATTTTCAAAGCACCGGCATAAGAATCCGTCCCCGAAAGGCGCGACCTTGTACCGGGGTCGGCAGAAACGAACTTGTTTTCCACCCGAAACTGACCCTCCTTCAAAGGCGGGGCTTCAAACGTCTCAAGTTTGAAATCCTCCAGCGATGGGGTTCCGGTGATATGGCGGGCGAGGGTGATGCGGTGAATCTGGGTCATGCCCACACCTTGGCGCGCAACGGGCGTCCTGTCAGCCCTAAAGTGCATCTGATCTGTTTTGCTATAGTGACAGCAGAGTTTGGCTCGGGCAAGGATTAGCTAAATAGTGATGAGGCAGAGCATGACCCAAGAAACCGACACCCGCACCGGCGCAGACCAATTGGTGGCGACTTTGGCCGAACATGGGGTCACGGCTTGCTTTGCCAATCCCGGCACCAGCGAGATGCATCTGGTCCAAGCCCTCGACCGAGAGCCGCGCATTCGTTCGGTCTTGTGTCTGTTTGAAGGGGTAGCGACGGGGGCGGCCGACGGGTTTGCCCGTATCGCGGGCAAGCCTGCGATGACGCTTCTGCACCTCGGGCCGGGCTATGCCAATGGCGCGGCCAATATTCATAATGCGCGGCGCGCCTATGCGCCCATGGTCAATGTGGTGGGTGATCATGCCACCTATCACCGCACCTTGGACGCCCCCTTGGCATCCGACATTGAGACCTTGGTAAAGCCCAATTCGCGCTGGGTCGGCGTGGTGGAACAGGCCAGCGAAGCCGGCGAAAAGGCGGCGAAAGCCTTTGTCGAAACCATGGGGCCACCAGCAGGACCTGTGACCCTGATCCTGCCCGCTGACAGCGCTTGGAGCGCGGCTGGCCCCGATGCCCCACGCGTATCGGTGCCGGGGTTATCGCTTGTAGACCCTGCCCAAGTCGAAGCGGTGGCCGACGCCATCCAACTGGCGCAAAAGCCCGTGGTGCTGGTCAACGGCCCTGCCCTTTATGATGAGGCCGCTCTCGAAACCATGTCGCGCTTGAAAGCCGCCGGCGTCCGGGTTTTATGCGATACATTTGTCGGGCGGCTCGCGCGCGGTGCAGGCCGCTTTGGGCCAGACCGCATGGCCTATTTTGCTGAAATGGCGATGGAGGATCTCGCAGGCGTTGATCTGATGATTTTGGCAGGCACCGGTGTGCCTTGCGCCTTTTTCGCCTATCCGGGCAAGCCCAGCATTTTGGTGCCAGAGGGTTGTACCACCATCGAGCTTTCGGGTCGCAGCGAAGATACCGCAGAAGCCTTGGCCGCTTTGGCCGATGCCCTCGATGCGCCAGAGGCTCCACCAGCGCCATCGCGCACCGTTCAACCCATGCCAACCGGCAAGATCACCCCTTACACCTGTGCGGCCTCGCTGGCGCGCCATATGCCAGATCAAGCGATTATCTCTGACGATGCGGTTACCGCAGGCCTGCCTCACTTCATGGCAACCCAAACCGCCGCCCAACATGACTGGCTGTTCCTAACCGGCGGCGCAATTGGGCAAGGCTTGCCTTTAGCGGTTGGGGCAGCAGTGGCAGCCCCAGACCGCAAAGTCATTACGCTAACCGGCGATGGCGCGGGCATGTATACGGTGCAAGCGCTGTGGACGATGGCGCGCGAACGCCTGCCCATCGTCACCGTGGTGTTTGCCAACCGGTCCTACCGCATCTTGAATATTGAGATGGGCCGCACGGGTGCAGGTCAACCAGGCCCAGCAGCCAGTTCCATGCTGTCGCTCGACAAGCCCGCCCTCGATTGGGTCAAACTAGCCGAAGGGCAAGGGGTTGAGGCGGTGTCTTGCGACACCGCAGAGGCCTTTGACATCGCCCTTGCCCGCGCCATCGCGGCCGATGTTCCCGTGCTGATTGAAGCGGTGATGTAGGAAACCCTACAACGGAATATTGTCGTGCTTCTTCCAAGGGTTCTCAAGCTTCTTGTGCTTGAGGGCGCGTAGGGCCTTGGCGACCCGGCGGCGGGTGGAGTGCGGCATGATCACATCGTCGATATAGCCGCGCTGAGCTGCGACAAACGGATTGGCGAAGCGGTCTTGATACTCGGCGGTGCGCGCGGCAATCGCATCTGGGTCGCCCATGTCGGCGCGGAAAATGATCTCCACCGCCCCTTTAGCCCCCATCACGGCGATCTCGGCGGTCGGCCAAGCATAGTTGACGTCGCCGCGCAAATGCTTGGAGCTCATCACATCATAGGCGCCGCCATAGGCTTTACGGGTGATGACGGTTACTTTTGGCACCGTGGCTTCAGCAAAGGCAAACAACAGCTTCGCGCCATGCTTGATCAAGCCGCCATATTCCTGCTTGGTACCCGGCATGAAGCCCGGCACATCGACAAAGGTGACGATGGGGATGTTGAAACAGTCGCAGAAGCGCACAAAGCGGGCGGCCTTGCGGCTGGAGTCGATGTCGAGAACCCCCGCCAAGCTCATAGGCTGGTTGGCGACCACGCCCACGGTGGAGCCTTCAATACGGGCAAAGGCCGTGATGATATTCTTGCCAAAGTCTTTGGCGATCTCGAAATAATCGCCATCATCGACGACCTTCTCGATCAATTCCTTCATATCATAGGGCTTGTTCGGATTGGCTGGGATCAGGCTATCCAAGCTCATTTCCACCCGCTCTGGATCATCATGGGTCGGCCGAGTTGGCGGCTTCTCGCGGTTTGACAGGGGCAGATAATCAACCAATCGACGCATTTGGAACAAGGTGTCGAAGTCATTGTCGAAGCTGCCGTCAATCACACCAGACTTGGCACCATGCACACTGGCCCCGCCTAATTCTTCGGCGGTGACGACTTCGTTGGTGACCGTTTTGACCACATCCGGGCCGGTTACAAACATATAGCTTGTATCCTTCACCATGAAGATGAAGTCGGTCAAAGCGGGCGAGTAAACATCGCCACCGGCGCAAGGGCCCATGATCACGCTGATCTGCGGGATGACCCCAGACGACATCACGTTTTCCATGAAGATGTCGGCATAGCCTGCCAAAGAATCAACGCCTTCTTGAATGCGTGCGCCACCGGCATCAAACAAGCCAATCACGGGCGCGCCATTGCGGGCAGCCATTTGCTGGACTTTGACGATCTTGGCAGCGTGGGTCAGCGACAAGGAACCACCAAACACGGTGAAGTCTTTGGAGAACAAATAGATCAAGCGCCCATTGATGGTGCCCTGGCCGGTGATAACGCCGTCGCCCGGGAACTTTTGCCCATCCATGCCGAATTCGGTGCAGCGATGCTCGACGAACATATCAAATTCTTCGAAGCTGCCTTCATCGAGCAAGATTTCAATCCGCTCACGCGCCGTCAACTTGCCTTTAGCATGTTGCGCATCCACCCGCTTTTGGCCGCCACCGGCACGGGCTTTGTCACGTTTGGCTTCAAGCGCTTGAAGAATATCTTGCATGGGTCTGTCCCTGAAAAAAGTCACGCTGTGGGCAGCGCTGGCGGTGTTGGAACTGGGTTAGCGGGACAAAGCCGCGCTGACAAGTTTTCGCAACGGCAAGTCCTAAAGGGCCGTTAGACCCAAAAGCTCTTCACAGCGGCTGATCCAAGTCTGAAGCGCGGGGTAGCGATGGAGCTCAAACCCGCCCTGATCGGCAAAGCGGGTGTAGGGCAACAGTGCCATATCTGCCAAGGTGAAGGAGGAGCCGACAAACCAGTCCCGCCCACGCAAATGCTCTTCCATCCGGGTCAGAATGACTTGACCGCGCGGCAGAAGGCTTGGGTCAATCTCATTATCGGTATGCCCCAAGAGATGCACCCTCGCACGACGAACCGCGATGACGGGCTCATGGCTATATTGCTCCCAAAACAGCCATTCATACATTTTGGCGCGATCGAACGCGTCTGTAGGGATTAGCGCCGACCCTTCGGCCAGATAGAGGATGATCGCGTTGGATTGGGCCAGTGTTCGCCCGTCGTCGAAGCCCACAACGGGGACTTGGCCAAACGGATTGAGGGCACGAAATTCTGGTGTCTCCGTCTGCCCCGTCAGCGCTAATACCTCATGCCAAACAAAGGACAGGTTCAAAACCTCTGCCGTCCAACGCACTTTCAGGCAATTGCCAGACCGATCATCGCCGTAAATCTCCATATTCCCCACCCTATCTGCAAATGACTTCGGACCGCCTAGCACAGCTTCACATTAGATTGTCTCAAGAGTCCGCCTAAAGACTGTTAGAGGTAGGTTCTGCCCTCCAGCCTCGACGGGCTAGGTTACATTGTTTATGCCTACACCTTCGCGCGGTGCCCAAAGGTGCGCCCCACACGACTTTAACAGCTAGGGAAAGACTGCCTGTGAGCTCTGCAATCAAACCAGTTATCTCCGCAACCGGCCTTTATACGCCACCAAATTCCATCACCAATGAGGAATTGGTGGATAGTTTCAACCGCTATGTGGAGCTCTATAACGCCGAGCACGCCGCCGCGATTGAAGCCGGTGAAGTAGCTGCACTGACGCCGTCATCGGTGGAGTTCATTGAGAAAGCCTCTGGCATCAAGGCCCGCTTCGTCGTCAATAAGGATGGTATTTTAGACCCCACCATTATGGCCCCTCGCATTCCAGAGCGGCCGAATGAAGAATTGTCGATTCTCGCTGAACTGGCCGTGCGGGCTGCCCGACAGGCGCTCGAGCGCGCTGGCCGCGACCCGATGGAAGTCGATGCTGTCATTTGTGCGGCCTCAAACATGCAGCGCGCCTACCCCGCCATGGCCATTGAAATTCAGGCTGCACTCGGCTGCAACCCCGAAGGCTTTGCCTTTGACATGAATGTAGCTTGTTCCTCCGCGACCTTTGGCATTCAGACAGCGGCAGATTTTGTTCGCGCCGGTCATGCGCGCAGTGTTCTGGTGGTCAATCCTGAGATTTGCTCCGGCCATTTGAACTTCAAGGATCGCGACAGCCACTTCATCTTTGGCGATGTCGGTACTGCAATTCTGATCGAGGCGGCAGATGTCGTCGGTGACAAGCCACATTGGGAGATTTTGGGTACCAAGCTCAAAACGCAATTCTCCAACAATATCCGCAACAATTTTGGCTTCTTAAATCATACCGCCCCCGAAGGGATTGGTGCCAAGGACAAGCTGTTTGTTCAAGAAGGCCGGAAGGTGTTCAAAGAAGTGGTGCCCATGGTGGCGGCCATGATTATCGAGCATATGGAAACCTTGGGCCTTGAAGCATCTGGCCTGCGCCGCATGTGGCTGCATCAAGCCAATGCCAATATGAACCGCCTGATTGCTGGAAAGGTTCTGGGCCACGAAGCCAGTGAAGATGAAAGCCCCACGGTGTTGGATACCTATGCTAACACCTCCTCTGCTGGGTCCATCATCGCGTTCCACAAGAATAGTGATGACTTGGGCGTGGGCGACACTGGCCTCATCTGCTCTTTCGGCGCAGGCTATTCTGCTGGTTCTGTTTTTGTCCGCAAGGTGGCCTGAAGGGCCATTGTGAACAGCATAGGCTGAAACCAAGCCAAGGTTACAAGAGTTTCACTCGACATTCCCAATACAGCCTGCAAGCTACACTTACTTGAAGGTGTGGATTGGGGATTCCCGACATGTTGATCTTTGCATTGCTAGCAGCTGGGCTTGGCTCACCTACTCAAACCGAAACAATAGAGAAAGAAGTCCTTGCCGTGGTGCCCAATGTCGCCATTAAGCGAGAATTGGCTGAGCCACCTTTGAATGACCAAGACAAGCACTTCTTTGAACCGCGCTTCACGACAAGCCCACAAACACGTGGCTACATGGTGATTACGCCAACGCCGCCGGGCAAACGGTCATTGGCCCGTAAAGAAGGCGGAAACTGGCTCGAGCCACCGGGCGGCTGGGTCTCGCCGGACCTAAAGTCCAAGCGTTTCCGAATTGAACCCTTGAAAAAGCCAAAGGCCAAGATCCGGATTCAGCGCGGAGGCAATGAGTAAGGCCTTTCTTGAATGCATGCGCAACGCTGAGCCCTAAAGATCACATCGCGCTTAAGCTACAGCAACGCCTAGGTGCAAAGCGCGGCAGGCTAAGGTAATCATGCGCCATGCGTGCTGCCCCTTACATCTCCCCCGTCAAGATTGACCTGACCCGTCAAGCAGATGGCACCATCTTGCTGACAACCCCCCATCCCTTGCGACCGGCCTTCGCCAATGTTGTCGCGCCCTTGGCGCACTGGGCCGAAGCTGCCCCACGCAGGCTATGGCTTGCAGGATTTGAGGCAGGGGCTTGGCGGCATTTAAGTTATGAGGACGGCTGGACCTTGGTTCAGTCGCTTGCCGCTGGCCTTTATGGTCGGTTTCCACGCGGCAGCATCATCGCTATCGCGTCTTCTAATTCGATTAGTCATGCACTTTTGACCTATGCCGCCCCTTTGGCCGGCTTAGCCGTGGCGGCAATCACACCGGCTTATTCCACAAAAGCACGTGACCCACGTCGACTGCATGAAGCTCTCAAAACGCTGGGTGCAGCAGCGGTCTTTATGGAGGGTCAAGCTTTCGCCAAGCCAGCATTATGGGCGGAAGAAGTTGGCGTGCCAGTGGTCTCGCCCGGCGATGGATTTGGTACAGCTGGCGAAATCTCGCTCGATCACCTCTTCGCCGATCCACAGGATGCACCTGACTTGGACAGCATCGATCCGCGCGATGCGTGCAAATATCTTTTAACCTCGGGCTCAACCGGCTCGCCCAAAGCGGTGACGGTGACCCACGCCAATTTGGCCACTAATGCGGCCCAAATCCGCTCGACCTTTGACGAACAACGTGAGGCCGAGATTTGGCCAGATGGCATCATCATGGCAAATCATCTGCCGTGGAGCCATTCTCTTGGCGGCAATGCCGTGCTGCATATGCTGTTGCACGCTGGCGGTAGTCTCTGGATCGACCCCGGCACACCAACGGCTGAGGGCCTATCGGCCACGATTGCGACCATCAAGCACGTCAAACCGAATTACCATATCACTGTGCCCTTAGGCTGGACGCTTCTGGCGAGCGCCCTGGAACAGGATGAAGCTTTAGCCCAAGCCCTCTTCGCCAACTTGCGCATCATGCAATATGGCGGGGCAGCGCTGACCCAAGATGTCTATCGGCGTCTGCAGCAGGTGGCCGTGCGCCAAACCGGGGAAGAAATCACCTTGGCAGCAGGCTATGGCGCAACAGAGACCGCGCCGACCGTCTGCAACGTTCATTGGCCGAACGAAGTCATGGGTCTTGTCGGCTTGCCGGTTCCGGGTCTCACGCTGAAGTTGGTCCCACAAGGCAGTAAGCTGGAGGCCCGAGTGAAAGGGCCGGGCATTACGCCGGGCTATCTCAATGCACCTGACAAAACAGCCGATGCTTATGATGAGGACGGCTTCTACAAGCTTGGCGATGCGCTACGCTTTGTTGACGCCAATAAGCCAGAAGCCGGCCTCGCCTTTGATGGCCGCTTGTCCGAGGAATTCAAGCTCTCAAATGGCAGTTTTGTGCCTGCTGGCCTTGTTCGCCCTGCCCTTGTGCAAGCATCAGACGGCCTATTCAGTGATGCGGTAATCTGTGGTGAGGGCCAAGAGGAATTGGGCGCACTGGCCTTCATCAATCTGGGCAAAGCGCGCGCGCTTGCTGGCCTAGACGAAGACCTCGACACTTTAATTTGGCATGAAAAAGTCCGCGCACACGCCAAGGCGTCACTAGAAAGAGCGGGGTCAGGTCAGCCCGCGACAAGACGCGTCACCCGCCTCATCCTCTTGACCACGCCGCCCAGCCTTGAGGATGGCGAGATCACCGACAAAGGCTATCTAAACCAAGGCGCATGCCGAACCTATCGCGCCAGTGCCGTTCAAGCCCTCTATCAACAAGAGCCAACTCTAGAGCGCATTGATCTGGTTTAGGCTGGTAGCACAAAATTAGCGGGATGCTTGCCGACAGCGCGATCATAGTGACTGCGGATTAGTGCCCAGTCGGCTTCGTAATCGCCGGTTGGCTTGATAGACCCACTGATGCGGACAGTTTTGGTGGCAAAGTCCATCACGGCAAACACGATGGGCACGACTGCGGCTTGGGCGATCAGATAATAGCCCTTTTTCCATTCTTCAGCCCGCGCGCGCGTCGCTTCAGGAGGAATCGCCAAGAACAAGTCGCGCGCATTGGCAAAAGCCGTTGTCATGCTGGTGACAAGGCCATTGCTGGTTGAACGGTCAACGGGCACACAGCCCAGCCATTTCACGATGCCGCCAAATGGGCCCTCAGTCAGGCTTTTCTTCCCCATGAAACGCAAAGTGATGCGATATTGGCCTGCTGTCGCCAGCATCAAGATACCATCCCAATTGGAGGTATGGGGAGCCGCGAGAATCACCGCTTTTTGAAGGTCAGGCCAATCGCCCTGCAACCGCCATCCGCTAAGCTTTAGATACATGGCACAGATATAGCGCCAGACTTCGGGCAGAATGCCGCGAAATGGCGCTGGTTTGTGGGTCGCTGGATCGAAAATCTGGTGGCCGTCATTAGTGCTCACGCGTCGTCCTCCAAGGCTATTCTCGTATTCTTTTGCCTAGACTAAAGGTTTGCGTTCTTCGCCACAGCTTGTCCAACCATCAATTACAGTCTGATTGGATTTTTGCTGCGTTAAACGGTCGGGTTTAGGTCTTGATGCCCCACCAATGCGTGGTGTCAGATTAGACACATTTCTAACAGCAATCTGCGAGAACGTGTCCGCTTCATTGACTTTACGTACAATTACGCTCACGACGTCAACACGGAGCCCACCATCCAGGGGGATGATGGGTAAGTCGCGCCATGTTCGGCGCCTCGCCGCAAAACATTGTGAGACGATAAAATGACCGACAACAACGGGACCGGTGATACCGGCCCGATTAGCGAGACTCCAGATGGCGTAACCTTCGCCGATTTGGGTTTTTCGCCCCCGCTTTTGAGCGCTATTGCCGAAACGGGCTATACCAAACCAACCCCCATCCAATGGAAAGCCATTCCAGAAGTCTTGGCGGGGCGCGACGTTTTGGGCATCGCCCAAACTGGCACCGGCAAGACAGCCGCTTTCGTGCTGCCAATGATTGAGCGCTTGGCGCAAGGTCGTGCCCGCGCACGTATGCCGCGCACCCTGATTCTTGAGCCAACACGCGAATTGGCCGACCAAGTCGCCGAAAACTTCCGCAAGTATGGCAAGAACCACAAGCTGACGATGGCGCTTTTGATTGGCGGTGTCTCGTTCGGCGATCAAGACGCCCTTTTGACCAAAGGGGTCGACGTGCTGATTGCAACACCGGGCCGCCTGCTGGATCATTTTGAACGCGGCAAGCTGTTGCTAACCGGCGTCAATATGCTGGTGATCGACGAAGCAGACCGCATGCTCGACATGGGATTCATCCCGGATATCGAGCGTATTGTGAAGCTGACGCCATTTACCCGCCAGACCTTGTTCTTTTCGGCCACCATGCCGCCTGAGATCAAGCGCTTGACCGAGCAATTCTTGCAAGCGCCTGCAAAAGTGGAGGTTGCACGCCAATCTCAAGCGGCTGCGACCATCACCCAACGCCTGTTGAAAAGCCCCTCCTCTGACCCGAAGACGAAGCGGGCGGTACTTCGCGCGGCCATTCAATCGGCCATGGCAACCATGAAGAATGGCATTGTGTTTTGTAACCGCAAAACGGATGTCGATATCGTGGCGAAATCGTTGAAAGTATATGGCTTTGATGCCGCCCCTATTCATGGCGATTTACAGCAAAGTGTGCGTACCGCCACGCTGGACCGTTTTCGCAACAACGACCTTCAAATCCTCGTGGCTTCCGATGTAGCAGCCCGCGGCCTCGATATCCCCGATGTCAGCCACGTGTTTAATTTCGACGTGCCGCGTCATGCTGAGGATTATGTCCACCGCATAGGCCGGACCGGCCGTGCCGGCCGTTTGGGTGAGGCCTTTATGGTCGTCACACCGGGCGACACCAAAGCGCTGGATGCCGTGCAAAGTTTGATCAAGACCACAATCGAATTTGCCCAGATCGAAGGCATGCCACAAGAGAAAGTCCAGGACGATCGTCGCCCAGCACCAGCCTCGGGCTCCAGCAAAGGTGGCAGTCGTCCACGTCGTGGGAAGCCTGCCGCACAAATTGAAGTCGATGCGGAAACTGCTGAAGTCGTCGAATCCGCCGCTGAACCGGCAGAGCAAAGCGAAACTGCGCCCGTTGAAACCGCTGCTGAAGCAACAGGAAGCCGAAGCCGAGGTGGACGCAATCGCCGCCGCACAAAACCAGAGAACAGAGCCAGCGAGCCTGCTTCTGACCCAATGGCGGTGATTGATTTGGGCGGAGATGATGAGGGTGAGCAAGGCTTTGAATTGCTCGCCCCACAAGATACTTCGGAAACACCCCGCCAAAGCCGTGGTCCACGGGACAATCAAGCCAGAGGGCCACGTGGCCGCGACCGCAATGAGCGCGACCGCAATGATCGGGGTGATCGGGGTGGCAGAGACCGATATCGCCAACAGGATCAGGACCCCGATGTTCTGGCTTTTGGCAATGATTTGCCAGCCTTTATGAAAATCCCCATCCACCTAGGCCCACTGAGCGACGACGAGGCCTAGAACTTTAAGGTCAGAAACTTGGCTTTGGAGGCGCGTCCAAAGCCAAGCCGCGACTTTGTGCCACGCATACAAACAGGTTTTGAGTGTGAGATTGGCTTGCAGGATGCCTGCGGCTGTGACAAAACCAGCTGATGATGCGAACCATTCTCAAAAACTCCCGTACCCGCCTGTTTGTTTCGGTTGCTGTTGCATCCACAATTTTGCTGACCCTTACGGGTTGCGGCGCGTCTGAGCCTGCGGCTGGCTCCAAAGGCGAAGTCAATATTTATTCGGCCCGCCATTATGATGCGGACGAACAACTCTATGACTTGTTTGAGAAAAATACGGGCATCGCGATCAACCGCATTGAGATGAAGGGCGACCTTCTATTGGAGCGCCTGAAAGCGGAAGGCACACAGAGCCCTGCTGACGTGATCCTTTTGGTTGATGCTGGCAATTTCTGGCGGGCTGAAACGGCTGGCCTGTTTCAATCGGTTCAATCAGCAAAGCTAGACGCGGCTGTCCCCGCCACGTTGCAAGGGCCAAAGAAGGATTGGTTTGGCTTTGCGAAGCGCGCCCGCGTGATCGCCTATGATCCTGCGCGGATCAAGGCAGACCAAGTTGCCACTTACGCGCAATTGGCTGAGCCTGCGCTGAAAGGCACAATCTGCGTCCGCCCATCCAGCAATGTCTATAATTTGTCTTTGATGTCATCCTTCATCGCAGACTGGGGCGTACCCAAGGCAGAAACTTGGGCCAAAGGCGTTGTGGCGAATTTTGCTCGCTCACCGGAAGGCTCGGATACAGATCAGCTCAAGGCCATTGCCGAAGGCAAATGTTCGGTGGCCATCGTGAACCATTATTATGCTGTGCGTTTGCAGCGCTCGACAGACCCTGCTGAAAAAGCCGTAGCTGCCAAGATTGCTTTGTCCTTCCCGGATCAAGCTGGTGCAGGCACCCATGTGAATATTTCAGGCGGCGCACTTGCGGCCCATGCCCCAAACAAAGCCAATGCGATTGCCTTTTTAGAATTCCTCGCAAGTCCTGAAGCACAGAAAATCTTTTCGAAGGCCAATGATGAATTCCCCATCCTTGCTAGTGCGATGGATGACAATAGCGAGCTAAAGGCGCTCGCAGGCTTTAAAGAAGCCCAAACCCCGATGGCTGTTCTGGGGACCAACCAACCAGAAGCCCAGAAAGTCTTTGATCGCGCGGGCTGGAAGTGACCACACTTGAGCCGGCAACGAGACCCAGCCCCGCGCGGGATTGGGAAAGGCTTGGCTCTACCAAGCTGCTTGGTTTACCGATCAAAGATTGGTCACTCTATGCACTCTTGATCGCTGTGCCGGGACTTCCGGTGCTGTTCACCCTGCTGGCCGCCCTGCGTCCAAGCACCAGTTTCGATCATATTGCACACGTACTTCTAGGCGAAATGGCGCTGACCTCACTCGCGCTCTTAGTCTTGGCGACTTTGGGGGCAACCATCTTCGGCGTTATTGCCGCTTGGTTCGTCACGGCCTATCAATTCTGGGGGCGGACCGTGTTGAGTTGGGCGCTAGCATTGCCCTTGGCGATGCCTGCCTATGTTGCAGCCTATGCTTGGGGTGATTTGACCGGTGCGCGCGGATTTTGGATCGCAACTTTAGTCTATGTCACGACCCTCTACCCTTATGTCTATCTAGCCGCACGCGGCGCTTTTGAAGCCCAATCGGTGTGCGCTTTGGAAGCCGCCCGCTTGTTAGGTGCTGGTGCTTGGAAGCGCTTTTTCACAATTGCTCTGCCTCTGGCGCGCCCCGCGATTGCGGCAGGGGCTGCCCTAACGGGCTTAGAGATTGCTGCCGATTATGGGGCAGCCGATCATTTGGGCGTTTCCACCCTGACCATTGGCGTGTTTCGTGCCTGGTTTTCCATGGGTGATTTAGCCGCGGCGGCCCGCATTGCCTGTCTCTTGCTTGTTGGTGTGTTGTTCCTCGTTTGGCTCGAGCGCAAGTCGCGTGCAGGATTAGTGTCTGGCGGCTCGACCCGCTGGCGCACGCCTCAACGGGCGCAAGTTTCCGGTTTGCATCAAGTTCTGATTACCGGCTTTTGCCTTGTCATTTTGACGATGGGCTTGTTCATTCCTGTGCTGCACCTCGCAAGCCTCGCGATCGCAAGTGGATTGCCCGAGCGGGCCTTAAGCCAGCCATTGGCTGCTACGGCGCTGCTTTGCGCGCTGGGGGCGAGCGCCACTTTGGTTTTGGCAGGGCTCAGCGCCTTTGTTGGACAGCGCAGCGCGCAAGCCAGCGCTTTTGTCCGTGCTGTCAGCCTCGCGGGTTATGCCACACCCGGTGCTGTGACCGCCTTAGGCATATTGGCAGCTTTAGCCTTGAGCGGGTCTCATGTCGTTGCAGCTTTAAGCGGACCACTCGCGATTTTGGCGCTCTGCTATGCCTATGCCGCAAGATTTACCGCAGCAGGACTTGAGCCCTTAAGTGCTGGCCTTGAAAAGTCGACTCGTTCGATGCGGGAATCGGCACAGACGTTGGGTGCAAGCCGGAGCAAGCGCTTTGTCAGCTTGGAAGCCCCCTTAGCCGCTCCGTCAGCCTTTGCGGCTGCTCTGATTGTAGCTGTTGAGATCGCCAAAGAATTGCCTGCAACCACCATTCTGCGTCCCTTTGGGCTCGACACGTTGGCAGTCCGCGCTCATGCCTATGCGGCCGATGAGCGCCTAGGTGCAGCTGCGTGGCCTGCACTTGCAATTGTGTTGGTAGCTTTGATCCCTACGCTTTTGTTTTCACATGGTCTTTCAAAGTCACGGGCTGGGCAATCATGAGCGAGTTTGCCCTTGAAGCACGCAATCTCAGCCGCACTTTTGGAGCGGTCAAGGCGCTGGATGATGTGAGTCTTAGCCTAGAGGCTGGCAAAGTCCTGGCCCTGCTGGGTCAATCTGGTTCTGGTAAAAGCACGCTTTTACGCGTCCTCGCTGGGCTTGAAAGCATAGACGCGGGTGAGGTCTATGCGGACGGTAAACTGGTCAGTGACGTGCGCACAACCGTGCCGCCCGAGAAGCGTCCTCTGGGCATGGTGTTTCAGGACTATGCCCTATTTCCCCATCTGACCGCTTTAGGGAACGTCGCGTTTGGATTGGGCCATTTGGGTAAGCCAGAGCGGCGCACCTTGGCGGCATCTTGGTTGGAGCGCGTGGGCCTTGGTGACCGTGGCGGCGCATTCCCGCACGAACTGTCCGGCGGCGAGCAACAGCGCGTTGCCCTTGCACGCGCCCTTGCCCCCAGCCCCCGGGCAATCCTGATGGATGAGCCATTCAGCGGCCTTGACCCACATTTGCGCGCTGACCTGCAATCGAGCATGCTGGCCACCCTAGCCGAAGCGGGGGTTGCGGCTTTGATCGTCAGCCATGACACCGAAGAAGCACTCGCAGTGGCCGATCAAGTCGCGATCATTGAGCATGGCCGGATTTTACAGAGTGGCTTGCCAAGTGAAGTCTATCGGGCACCCAAGTCACTCGAGGCAGCACGCGCTCTTGGTGCTGTTTGGAGCTTAGATGGCAATGCCCAAGGCGGTCAGGTCGAAACACGGCTCGGCACCTTTGAAAGCCCGTTTGATGGCCCGGTCGTTGTCTGTTCTCGACCTGAATCAACTCTGGTGAAACCTTCTGAGGTCGGGGAGTTCGCCGTGGTCGATCGCCGGGGCGTTGGCCGCTTTTTGACCCTGAAGCTGCAAGCCATCACTGGCGAAGGCGCTTTCATTACCGCGCTAGTAGAAGCCAAAACCGCACCGGATAAAGGCCAACGTGTGGCGTTAAGCCTGCAACGCGAAGATGTGTTTGTCTTTAAGGCATAAGGCCGTCTATTCATCTGACTTGAAAAACCCTGCAAGCTTGCCCAAGGTGGCGGGATGACTGCTTTGACTGCCGCCCTCACCCGCTTGATACAGACCCGCTTTGGGCCAAGCGCAGAAGTGCGAGAAATGACACGCCTGTCAGGCGGGGCAAGTCAGGAAACTTGGGGTTTTAGCCTCCATGTACCTGAAGAAGCGCCGCGTCAACTCATCCTGCGCCGGGCACCATTTCAAAGTACCGCAAAGGGCGAGGCAATCGGCCTTGTTAGAGAGGCGCAGGTCATTGCTGCTGCTGCCCAAACTGGCACGCCGGTCCCCGAGATTGTGCATGTCTGTAGTCCAGAAGATGACTTAGGCGATGCCTTCATCATGGCCCATGTAGCAGGCCAGACGATTGCGCGAAAAATCCTGCGCGATGAAGAATACAGCCTTGCGCGCCCGCTTTTGGCCTTTCAATGCGGCGAGGCCATGGCGAAAATCCATGCCGTCGCGCCAGACAACTTGCCGTCAGATCTGCCTATAAGCCATGGGCTAGATCAATTGGACCGTTATGAAGCTATCTACCGCGGATTCTCAATGGACCGTCCAGTATTTGAGCTCGCCCTATCGTGGCTGCGCCAACATGCACCGGCCCCCTTGCCAACGACTTTGGTGCATGGCGATTTCCGCAATGGCAATTTGATGGTCAATGAAAGCGGTCTCGCCGCTGTCTTGGACTGGGAGTTGGCCCATCAAGGGGACCCGCGCGAGGATTTGGGCTGGATTTGCGTCAATTCCTGGCGCTTTGGCGTACGTGACAAAAAAGTCGGTGGCTTTGGTTCCCTCGAAGACCTGTTAGCAGGCTATCAGGCCTCTGGCGGCCAGTCGTTCGAACCAAAGGACGTGGACTGGTTTCAGGCCTTGGGCAGCTTCAAATGGGGTATCATGTGCTTGATCATGTATCAGGCCTTTGCCACCAAAGCCGATCCGTCGATTGAGCGGGCGATGATTGGCCGGCGGGCTTCTGAAGCCGAGATAGACTTACTCAATCTGATCGAAGGTCGCCCCCATGCATGAAGCCCCCTCCTCTGAAGAATTGCTGGGATCGGTCATCGGGTTCTTGAACCACATCGCCGCTCCGCAACTCAGCGGCCAAGCCGCCTTTCACGCGCGCGTAGCCGCGAATGCTTTGGCTTTGGTCGAGCGCGAAATGGCGCAAAGGCCCGCAGCAGACGCCCGGGCGCGATCCCTATTCGCTGCCCTGTTGAACGATGAGGCAAGCACTTTGGAAGCCTTGAACGGCCAAGTCTGTGCGCAAATCCGGTCTGGCCAACTAGGCTGTGACAACCCAGCACTATTGGCTGCCCTGCGTGAGATTACCTCTGCCCAGCTGGCCATCGATCAGCCCAGCTATAGCGGTCTGAACCCATGAGCCAGAAGTGGCAACGTTGGATCATAGGCGGGATCATGAGCCTCAATCTATTGGTTGGGCTGACAGCCTATTTCATGCGCGATAATTTGTTCCGTGAGCTGATCCAGCCTGCGGTACCATTTCAAGTCGACGAACCACCGCCCGTCCCCGACTATAGTGACGCGGCCGCTTGGGCTTTCCGCCCTCAGGGGGCCAACGCAAGCCTTGGCAAAGCCGACATTTTCATCGTGCATCCCACAACCGCTTGGAGCGGCAATACGGGTTGGAACATGGATATCGCCGACAATGTTTCCCGCACAAGGCTGGAAACGGTAGCCCTGCCCAATCACGCTGAACCTTTTGCTGCAGCAGGCCCTCTCTGGGTTCCACGTTATCGCCAAGCCGTGCTGTTTGCCTTGTTGTCACAGCGGGACGATAGCCGCGAAGCGCTCAACCTCGCTTACGAAGATGTCGTGCGCGCCTTTGTGACCTTTCAGCAAGCCCGCAACCCCAAGCGACCCTTTGTTCTGGTCGGACTTGGGCAAGGTGGCCTGCATGTGCTCCGGCTCCTACAAGAAAAAGGCGATTTGGGGCCGATGTTGGCCGCAACCTATCTGATTGATCAGCCTGTACCCAATGCTCTGTTCGAAGGTCCACGTGCGGTGCCAAGCTTTCCTAAGCCTTGTCAGAGTGCAAAACAGACCGGCTGCTTTGTTAGTTACAATAGTGTCGATGGTGGAGACCAACGTGGTGCACGCATCGTGAAAGAGCGTTCAACGATCTGGACTGCAGATCAGGGCTATCACGCCATTGGCGGGGGGCGGTTTGCTTGTGTGAACCCGCTGTCTGGGGCAGCCCCACTCAAGAATGCACCCCCGAGCACCAATCGAGGCTCTGCTGCCGCCAGTGGCCTCGAACGCGGCACCGAGCCTGCCTTATTGCCCGGAGAGACGGGTGCCATGTGTCGCAATGACTTGTTGTGGGTCGAAGTAAACCGCCCTGCAGCCCTGTCACGGGCGCGGTTCGAACTGGGCACCTTTTATAAGATCACCGGCTACAATCTGTTTTATGCCGCGCTCAGCACCGATGTCCAAGCCCGGGTCAACGCGCTGAGGTAAAACCTGCTCTTCACAGAAAAAAGCCCGCCGAGCCCAAAGTTCCGACGGGCTTTTGACTGTTCGGCTTAACAGGATTTACATCCCAAAGCGGGCTTTCAGTTCAACCGTCATCTCTTCAATCGCCTTCACAGTAACCGGATCCTTTTCACGGGTTTTCCAGTATTTGGCGATCTTCTTGAAGTTCTTCAAAGGTGCCTTAACGCCTAAGATCGGGAGGAGTTTGACCACAAAGAACAGGCTTGGGGTGATCGTGCAATCTGCCAAGCTAAACTTATTGCCAGCCGCATGTTTCTTGCCCGTCAACACATATTCGAGGTGACCAAGTGCGGTATAGACGTCTGCAATGGCTGCTTTGACGACTTCGGGATCTTTGCCGGGGCCCAATAGCCCAAACACCTTGCTCATGGCTGGGCCCACATAAATGTCATTCACCCGCGAAATCAGACGCACTTGTGCGCGCTCTTCGGGCTTACGTGGACGCAGAGCAGGCTTTGGGAATGCATCTTCGAGATATTCCAAAATGACTTCTGACTCAGGTAAGGACATGCCCGAGTCGGTCACTAGGCAAGGGATTTTCCCGATTGGGTTGATGGCCAGAAACTCTTCGCTTTTCAGGCCGCCGCCCGGAGGGGGCAAATACTCAACGTCCAAACCCTTAGCGGCAACCTGCATTTTCACGCGCTGCACAAACGGGGAAAGGTCACTGCCATATAATTTCATCGCTCAAGCTCCCTGGTTCTTATGTCATATAGCGTGCTTTAGCTGCCCATAGGGCAAGCGCTTATCGATCATTTACGACTCGCACAGCGCGCCTTTGTTGAAACGATAGGTAGCGCCAGACGCGCGTCTGGCCAATAACTTTGACAGCCTAAATGCCAATCAATGCAGTCAAGTCACAAGAATTGACCAGCTAATGTTCAAGTCTTCCAGACTTGCCTAGCAATGAATAAGGGCGCTTGACCGGGTCTCGCCTCAAAGGCCGATAATCGCCACCGAGCAGACATTGCTGGCAGGTGCCCCGCCGAGATTGTGCGTTAGCCCTAAGCTGGGGTTGGACAACTGGCGATCACCCGCGCGACCCTGCAATTGCAAATACATTTCATAGAGCATCCGCAATCCCGAAGCACCAATGGGATGGCCAAAGCATTTCAAGCCACCATCAATCTGGCACGGCACTTGGCCATCGCCATCATAAAAGCCATTCATGACATCTTTCCAGCCTTGGCCTTCGGGCGAGATGAACAGATCTTCCATCGTGACGAGCTCGGTCACCGAGAAGCAATCATGGACCTCAATCATCGAAATCTGGTCACGCGGGCGGTCAATGCCCGCCTCAAGATAGGCCTTCTTCGCGGCGATGCGGGCCGTATGGAAGTAAGAGCCATCCCAAGAATTATGCTGGCTTTCCATCCCGTTAGAGACCGATAGCTGCAAGGCCTTCACATAGACCAAATCTTTCTTGCCCAAAGCACGCGCGATTTCAGGCGTCGTAACGATAGCAGCCGCAGCACCATCGGACACACCACAGCAATCAAACAGGCCCAGAGGCTCTGCAATCATCGGGGCGGCAATCACTTGTTCTTCGGTCACCACATTGCGCAAATGCGCTTTAGGATTCTTTGAGCCATTGGCGTGGCTTTTGACCGAGACATGGGCAATGGCGCGCTTGAGATCCTCGCGTGACACATTGTGCTTGGCACGATACGCGCTGGCTAATTGGGCGAAGTTACCGGGGGCCGAACCATTTGGGGCGGTCTGGGGAATATAGGTTCCCATATTGCCAGTCGGCAGGCCACCATAGCCCGTATCTTTTAGCTTTTCCACGCCGACAGCAATCGCGATGTCAGCTGCGCCAGCGGCCACAGCATAGACCGCGCCTCGAAATGCCTCAGAGCCTGAAGCACAAAAATTCTCAACTCGCGTCACCGCAATATTGGGCAGGCGTAGTGCGATCGACAAAGGAGTGCCGCCCTTACCGGTGCCGATTTCGTCAATGTGGGTTGAGAACCAAGCCGCATCCAATTGTGTCGGCTCGATCCCAGCATCGGCCATAGCTTCCAAATAGGCCTCGACCATAAGTTCTTCTGGACCGCAATCCCAACGTTCTCCAAACTTGGAACAACCCATTCCGATAACGGCGACCTTGTCACGAATTCCTGCGGCCATGATGATGCCTCCCTGAGCCTATGCGGCATGTATTTTTATAGACTGTGACCCAGATTGGTCAGGGTTTCAAGCGGCAGTTTGGCTACTTTGATCGCGCTTGGGGCAGTGCGATCAAAAAAGGAAAGCGCTTCATCCCAATCCTCGGTGTGGATGCCATAGGGCACAGCCGCTAAAGCAAGCTTTCGACGCAGTCCCATACGATTGTCCCTCTACTTGCCCGCCTCAACGGGACTACGGCAGGGCCGGCACCATTGCCTTCTCGACAAAAAAGTACCACAAAGCTGTCATCCCCGAAGGCGTCAGCCTATCGGGGACCTTGTGCCGCAAAGTCCTAGGGGGTCCCCGCTCTGCGCTATCGCTTCGGCGGGGATGACTGGGTAGGGACTCTCCCCTCTCCCCATGGGAGAGCAACCGTGTTTAAGATGGAGTGGTTTTTGCCCAGTCTGTGTGGTCTCGCATCATGGCGTTGAGTTGGGTGATGAGTTTTCGCATGAGGGC
>VYLE01000389.1_pt1 | contig 27328 bp, 28 predicted proteins | sample 5114391 | NCBI WGS metagenome assembly VYLE01 (sample SAMN12291771, study PRJNA351875) | freshwater metagenome | isolation source: freshwater lake | place: USA: Michigan, Kent Lake | collected 2013-08-15
CTTGCCGCCGCGGCTCCGGCGCCGGCCGCGCCCGCCGCGTGGCCGGTGGACCCCGCCACGGGGCAAACGCTCATCAACGGGCGCCCGGTCGTGGGCCGCGTCTTCATCATGCAGAAGACCGACGGGACGGTGAAGTACCCCAACGTCGCTGACGTGATCGCACACGAAGCGCTTGCGCCGCTGCCGCCCGTGGTGGGCACCAGCTACACGCCGGCTCCCATCACCAACCAGCGTCGCATGCGTGGCATCATGGTGCAGAGCACGCTGTGGGACATCGACGCCAAGCGCAGCGCTGTGCGCCACCGCTACTACCCGGCCAGCACCCCGGCCAATCAGCTGGGGCAGTAAGGCCGAGCGGCCTCGCCACCGTTCGTTCGACCGGCGCGCCCGGGGCTTCGGCCTCGGGCGCGTTGCTTTGGTACCACCGCAGGTGACCCAGCATTCTCACGGTGGCACGTCGAACAGGCGTCCGTGGTGCAGTCGCATCACCCGGCTCCCCTCCCCGGGCAGGCAATACCCGTGCGGCGCCGGTTCATGCAGGGCGGCGCGAGGCCGTTCGACAGCCGGATCGTCGCCTGACGCGACATGTTGGGTTACCAGCACCAGGGCGTCTCCGGCGGTGCGTGCGCGCTGCGCCCACTGCCGCCACTGCTGACGCGTACCGGCGACCTCCTGCCGCCGGCGTGTGGCGCGCAGCAGATACACCACGGCGCGGCTCGGTGAAGCCGCCGCCTCCCACGGCGCGCTGCCCCATCCCTCCTGCACCGCCTGCATTGCCTCGAGACTGATGCTGCAGCGCCGGATACGCACCCCCGTGCGAACGAGACGTTCACCAGTGAGGTGCGCGCCCACGGTCAGTGCGCCGTGACCACGCAGCGCGGCCAGCAGCACCGTGGCGCTGGACGGGTCGCGATGGTGCACCACGATGCAGTCGCCCTGCCGCACGCTGAAGTGCACCCGATCGAGGAGCCGCACGCTTGCACGGCACAGCGGGGGAAGCCCCGCCTGCCATTCGGCGGAGGCGTTCACCAGCGACAGCAGCGGACGCGATGCAGAGGTCATGCGTCACGATGCACGATGCACGCGTGGCGTGTGTCATCGAAATCGTGCACACCCTACCTTTGCCACGCGCGCCATACCCTGGCTCCATGGCAACGCGGCGTCCCCGTGTCTACGGAGACGCCGCGTTGCGACCCTGTGGCAGGATCAACCCGCCGATTCAGCGCCCCGGATTCGTCTGCCCGAGCCGCTCGATTTCGGCGATCAGATCGGCTTCGGCGGTCTTCGCGTCGGATGCCGCCGCGGGAGACGTCGAGGCCGGCAGCTGCGCCGGTGGGGCGGACGGCGCGGCCGCCTCCGTGGGCCCTGCGCCAAGCTGACGCGACGGTGCCGGGGCACCAGCGCTCAGCATGCCCATACGCTGCTTGAGCGCCGACAGCTGCAAGTCGGCCGACACGCCACCGGACGCACGCTCGAGCTGCTTGAACTCACCGGCCAGACGATCGCCGCTGAACTCCTCGTCGATCTCCTGCGCGGCCTGCAGCTGACGCTCGTTGGCGGTGATCTTCTCCTCCATGCGCGCAAACGCTTCGAACGCCGAGTTCTCCGATAGCCCCGACATCGTTTGCGAGATACGCGCCTGGGCCTCGGCACGCCGCTGGCGCGCCAGCAGCAGGTTCTTCTTGCGCTTCGCTTCCTCGATCTTGTCGTTGAGATCGCGCAGCGACTGCTTGAGCTTCTCGGTCTCCTGCTTGTGTGCCTCCCAGGTGGCCGCCAGCTGCTGCCCGTGCTCGAGATGCTCCTGCCCACGCATGAGCGCCTGCTTGGCCAGGTCGTCGCGCCCTTCCTGCACCGCCAGCATGGCGCGCTTCTCCCAGTCGTCGGCCAGCTTGAACTCGGCTTCCGCCTGATCCTTGAGGCGCTTCTCGTCGGCGATGGCGGCGGCAACCTGCTGCTTGGCCTTCGCCAACTGATTGCGCATGTCGACGATGATCTGGTTCAGCATCTTCTCGGGGTTTTCCGCCGAGGAGATGAGGTCGTTCAGGTTCGACTTGATCAGCGTCGAAAGACGATCGAAGATACCCATGGATCAGCGAGCCTCGCGGAAGGCGGCCAGCTCACGCAAATGTCCGGTGAGCGAAAGTGTCATGCTTTCGAACGACGCCAGGAACTCTTCGAAGTCAAGGTGCGCGAGTTCGAGCGCCTCGGTGAGCACCACGGCATCGCCATCGATTCCGTACGCGCCATGCAACAGGTCGGTGGCGTTCAGCTCCAGGAGGCGACGGTTGAGCGCGGCCGATTCGGCGGCGTCTGCCGGCAGGGGCATCACCTTCACGCGCAACAGCACCACCGGCGGGTTGTGGGTGACGACGACATCGAAATCGAGTGCGCCCCCCGGCTTCACCACCCAGAGTCCGGGTTCGACTTCCTGATACGTGGCGCCGTCGGCATTGAGCCGGTCGAGGAAGGCCTCGATGTCTTCACGCGTGACCATGTTCGATTCCCTTGAGGTTCGGTTGCTGAGCCGTACGGGAGCGGGCGCGGTTTCGTTTCGACACGACCCACGCCCACCGCGGAAGATACGCCGCAAACGGGTCAGGGACAGCGACCGACATAGATCGCGCCCTGCCGCCCTTCGGTGACGAGCAGCAGGCGACCATCGGCGAGCCAGGTGAGCCCCTCGGCGGTATCCTCGCGAATGGGGAGTGCACATCGGGCCACCAGGGCACCGGGACGTCCGGTGGCCGGATCGGCCTCGAACACATGCACCGCGCCGTACGACAGCAGGGCCAGACGTCGCCGGCCGTCGACCAGCGGCGCCGACAGGCTGGCGTCGGTTATCCAGTCGTGCGCCGTGCCGCGTTCGGGGATGAGCGGCAGCGAGTCCACCACCGCCGCCGTATACGCGCCCCCCTGTCCCCACGCCGCCCGGGGTACATGGTACACGCGCACCGGGCGCCACGCACCGCCGGCACCTCGCGCAGGGCGCTTGGTCACCAGCCACAGGCCGCCATCGGCACCGGCGTATATCGCCTCCACGTCGTGCGATCCATCGGCATAGCGCACATCGAGCGACCGCAGCACCCGCACCGTGCCCATGGCGGCGCGCGGCTCCGCGAGCTGGTACAACGTGAGCGTTCCGCGAATGGCCGCGTTGTCACCGACGTCGCCAATGGTGAGGCACTGTCCCTCATTGCAAGGACCGGTGGCCAGCGCTTCCCAGTCCCGGTTCTTCGCCCCTTTTACGTCGACCCGCCCGAGGGCGCGCCCCGTGCTGTCGAAGGCAAACAGCGTTTCGTCGTTCCCGCTGTCGTTCTGACTCCAGATCACGCCGGGCTCCCCTACCGACACCACGGCGCCCGACGCTTCTTCCAGCGCGTCGTCGGCGAAGCGCCCACTGCGATGGGTCTCGCGCAGCACGGCGTCGCCCTGGCGCACCCACCGCCGCTGGCCGCCTCCCACGTGATCGCACCCCGCCACGAGCAGGCCGGTCAGCAGCAGACCGGCGCGCCACGCAACGGCGGCAGCAGCCGCCCCAGCGGTGCCCCCGCCTCCCGCGCCCCCCCGCTCACCCACCGGTGCGCTTCAGCTCGTACAGGCGCTCTCGCGCAAGTCGGCGTCCGGTCGGCGTGGCCGCGAGACCGCCGCCGGCGGTCTCGCGGTAGCGCACGTCCATGCTCGCGCCGATCTCCCCCATCGTGTCGATCACTTCGTCGGCCGGGATCGCGAATTCGACGCCCGCCATGGCCATTTCGATGGCCGCGAGCGCAATCGCAGCGCCGGTGGCGTTGCGGAAGACGCAGGGCAATTCCACCAAACCGCCGAGCGGATCACAGACCAGCCCGAGCGTGCCCTGCTGCGCCAGCGCCGTGGCGTGCCCCACCTGGCGCGGGGAGCCGCCGAGCATTTCCACGGCCGCGCCGGCGGCCATACCGGCCGCGGCACCGGTCTCGGCCTGACATCCGCCTTCCGCCCCCGACAGCGAAGCCCGCTCCGCCACCACGGCGCCAATGAGACCGGCCGTGGCCAGCGCATCGACCACGCGTTCGTCATCGATCCCCTGGGCGGCCGCCAGTCCCGTGAGCACGGCGGGGAGGACACCGGCACCGCCCGCAGTGGGCGCCGCCACGATCACGCCCATGGCTGCGTTCACCTCCTGCACCGCCAGCGCCCGCGCCAGCACATCGCGGAAGGCCGTACCCGCCAGTGGGCCGGCCGGCCCCGTACGCAGCTTGGCCGCATCGCCACCCACGAGCGCCGACGCACTGCGCAGGTCGCCCACCAGACCGCGATCGACGGCGCCACGCATCACCTGCAGCGCGCGCCGCAGCGCATCACGGATCTCCTCCACGGGGCGCCCCTGGTCCTGCGCTTCGGCCTCGAGCGCGACGGTGGCCAGGGTGGTCTGCCGCGCTTCCGCTTCGCGGATCGCGTCCGCCAGACTCTTGAACATCAGCGTGCTCCTGCGCGTAGCGGCGCGGTCATGCACTCACCTTGTCGAGGCGGAAGGCCCACGTTACCCACGGAAGCGCCCGAATGGCGTCGCGCACGGCCTCACGAGGTTGGTCATCCACCTCGATGACCATGAACGCGTCGCCTCCCCGCTGTTTCCGCGACAGCTTGAGCGTGGCGATGTTCACATCGGCCTCCGCGAGAATGCCGGCGATGCGCGCCACCGAACCCTTCACGTCGTGCGCCACCAGGACGATCGTGTGCAGGTTGCCCGATACTTCCACCGGGTACCCGTCGATCTCCGTGACGAGTACACGGCCCGCGCCGAGCGATGCGCCAACCATGACCGACCGCCGCCCCCCGCGCTCCAGCGAGATGCGCACGGTGTTGGGGTGCGCTTCGTCGCCGAGCGACGTCTTTTCGAAGGTGTACTGGAGTCCCTCGCGCTCCATGATCTCGAGCGCCGTGCGCAGCCGCTCGTCATCGGGGCGAAAGCCCATGAGTCCACCCACCAGCGCCTTGTCGGTACCGTGCCCCTCACCGGTACGGGCAAAGCTGCCGTGCAACTCGATGTGCGCCGTGTCGGGCGTGCCGCCCACAAGGCAGCGCGCGAGCAGCCCCAGGCGACAGGCGCCGGCGGTGTGACTGGAGCTTGGCCCGACCATGACGGGGCCGATGATGTCGAGAAGGGAAACCATAGAAGGGCAATGTAGCGACCGAGGGCGATGTCGCGACGCCGCCGCGGCGTCCGCGTCTCTGACGCGCCTCAGAGGCGCAGCATGGGGGCAAGGTAGCGACCGGTGTGGCTCTGCGGCACGCGCGCGACCTCCTCCGGCGTGCCCTGCGCCACAATGGTTCCACCCCGCACGCCACCTTCGGGTCCGAGGTCCACCAGCCAATCGGCGGTCTTGATGACGTCGAGGTTGTGCTCGATCACCAGAATCGTGTTGCCGCGGTCCACCAGCTTGTGCAGCACGTCGAGCAGTACGCGCACGTCCTCGAAGTGCAACCCGGTCGTGGGCTCATCGAGGATGTACAGGGTGCGCCCCGTGTCCCGCTTCGACAGTTCCGTGGCGAGCTTCACGCGCTGCGCTTCGCCGCCGGAGAGCGTCGTCGCGCTTTGCCCGAGATGGATGTACCCGAGTCCCACGTCGCGCAGCGTCTCGAGCTTCTGCACGATGCGCGGCTGATGCTCGAACACACCGCACGCATCCTCCACGGTGAGGTCGAGCACCTCGGCAATGCTCAATCCGCGGAAGCGCACCTCAAGCGTTTCGCGGTTGAAGCGCTTCCCCTTGCACACGTCACACGGCACGAACACGTCGGGGAGGAAGTGCATCTCGATCTTCACGAGTCCGTCACCCTGGCACGCCTCGCACCGCCCGCCCTTCACGTTGAAGGAGAATCGCCCCGGGCCGTAGCCGCGGATCTTGGCCTCGGGCAACTCGGCAAACAGCTCGCGCACCGGTGTGAAGACCCCCGTGTAGGTGGCCGGATTCGAGCGCGGCGTGCGGCCTATGGGACTCTGGTCGATGTCGATGATCTTGTCGAGATGATCGAGTCCCGTGATGCGCGTGTGGAGCCCCGGCAGCACCCGCGCCCGGAAGAAGTGACGGGAGAGCGCCTTCTGCAGAATGTCGGTCACCAGCGTGGACTTGCCCGAGCCGGACACGCCGGTGACGGCCACGAAGCAACCGAGGGGAAACTCCGCCGTGACATCCTTGAGATTGTTCTCCCGTGCGCCGTGCACCGTGAGCGTGCGCGCGGCATCACGTGGCCGACGGGCCACGGGCACCTGGATACGGCGCGTTCCGCGCAGATAGGCACCCGTGATCGACGCCGGCGTGTCCAGCACATCCTGCACCGAGCCGGCGGCAATGACCTCGCCCCCGTGCTTGCCCGCACCGGGGCCAAGGTCGATAAGATAGTCGGCCTCGCGAATGGTCTCCTCGTCGTGCTCGACCACGATGACCGTGTTGCCAAGGTCGCGCAGCTGCTTGAGTGTGCCCAGCAGCCGTCCGTTGTCGCGCTGGTGCAGACCGATGCTCGGCTCGTCGAGGATGTACAGTACCCCCACCAGCCGGGACCCGATCTGCGTGGCCAGGCGAATGCGCTGCGCCTCGCCGCCGGAAAGGGATTCGGCGCTGCGATTGAGCGTGAGGTAGTCGAGTCCCACGTCCACGAGAAAACGCAACCGCTCGCGGACTTCCTTGAGAATGGGACCCGCAATGCCGGGATCGAGGCCGGGATGTCCGGCGCTGCGCACCGGTACGCGGTCGAAGAAGGCCAGGGCGTCGGCCACGCTCAACTGCACCACATCGCCGAGGTTGCTGCCGTGCACCGTCACCGCGAGGGACTCGGGGCGCAGCCGCTTGCCGGCACACGCGGGGCACGGCGCCGCCACCATGTACGCATCGAGTTCGAGACGCACGCCATCGGAGCTGCTCTCGTCGTAGCGGCGCTGCACGTGGGTGACGATCCCCTCCCACGACGTTTCGGACGCCTTGGCCGCCGTCTTGGCCGCCGTACCCTTCACTGCCTTCGTGACCGCCTTGCGCGCGCGCGGTGGTGCGTCGCCCATCCCGTACAGAAGCTGTTTGCGCACCGACGCCGGAATCTTTCCCCACGGTGCGTTGAGGTCGAACCCGAGCAGCTTGGCCAGCCCCGGCAGGATGACCTTGCGCAGGTAGCCGTCGGGTTCGCCCCAGGGGAGGATGACCCCTTCGAGGATGGAAATGCTGGGGTCGCCGAGCATGAGCTCCTCGCTCACGCTGCGGGTGGTCCCGAGGCCGCTGCAGCTCTCGCAGGCGCCGAAGGGCGAGTTGAAGGAGAAGTGGCGAGGCTCCAGCTCGGGCATGGAGATGCCGCAGGTGGGGCACCCGTAGCGCTCGGAGAACATCTCCGTGTGTGGGTCCCCACCGTCGTAGCGCACCACCTCCACCAGTCCTTCGGCCAGCCGCAGCGCGGTTTCCACCGAATCGGTGATGCGCCCGCGGTCTTCCGTGCGTACCACCAGCCGATCGACCACCACGGAGATCGAGTGATTGAGCCGGCGGTTGAGCTTGGGCGGATCGGCGAGCTCAATGAGTTCCCCGTCCACGACGGCGCGAACGAACCCCTGTTTGCGTGCGCCTTCGAACAGCTCGCGGAACTCGCCCTTGCGCTCCTGCACGAGGGGCGCGCGAATCTCGAGTCGCGTCCCGTCGGGCCACGCGAGGACCTGTTCGGCAATCTGCGTGGGACTCTGTCGCTGTACCGCCCGGCCGCAGCTGGGGCAGTGCGGTGTTCCGGTACGGGCGAACAGCAGGCGCAGGTAATCGTAGATCTCGGTGACCGTGCCCACCGTGGAGCGCGGATTGTGTCCGGCCGATTTCTGCTCGATGGAGATGGCCGGCGACAACCCTTCAATGGCGTCCACGTCGGGCTTCTCCATGAGCCCGAGGAACTGCCGCGCGTAGGCCGACAGCGACTCCACGTACCGCCGCTGCCCTTCGGCGTAGATCGTGTCGAACGCGAGCGAGGATTTTCCGGAACCCGACAAGCCGGTGACGACCGTCAGTTTGTCGCGCGGGATCGTGACGCTGATGTTGCGCAGATTGTGCTCGCGCGCCCCACGAACCACGAGGGCGTCGGATGCGGGCGCCGCGGGCAGATTCACAGACGGGATCGTCGGTTCAGGCATAGTCGTGGAAGCTGCGAGAAGCCCCGGAGGGACACAACCCCGCCGGGTCCGTGCCGCCCGGCGGCTCTCGGTCGTCTATTGCGCATGATCGAGATCTCTTCGCTTTCCAAGCAGTACGGCACCTTCACCGCCGTACGCTCCCTTGACCTCGTGGTCCCCGCCGGCGAGCTGTTCGGCTTTCTGGGGCCCAACGGCGCCGGCAAGACGACCACCATGCGCATGATTGCCGGCATCCTGCAGCCCAGCGCCGGTGCCATTCGGATCGCCGGTCATGATCTGCTGGCCACCCCCATGCAGGCCAAGCGCGCGCTGGGGTTCATTCCGGACCGGCCGTTCATTTACGAGAAGCTCACCGGCATCGAGTTCCTGCGTTTCAGCGCCGGGCTCTATGGCGAGGCGGGGCCCGACGTGGATCGTCGCGGCCACGAGCTCCTCGCCCTGTTCGACCTGGAGCCCTGGCGGGACGAGTTGGTGGAGAGCTACAGCCACGGCATGCGGCAGAAGCTGATCATCGCCAGCGCCTTCGTGCACCGTCCGGCCGTGATCGTCGTGGACGAACCAATGGTCGGTCTCGACCCGAAGTCGTCGAAGATCCTCAAGGACCTGTTTCGCGAGTACACTCGCCGTGGCCACACGGTGATGATGAGTACGCACACCCTGGAGATCGCCGAAGGCATGTGCGATCGCATCGGCATCATGCAGAAGGGGGAGTTGGTGGCGTGCGGGACCATGGACGAGCTGCGCGCCTCGTCGGGACAGGACGACGCCCTGGAGGACATCTTCCTGCGACTCACGGGCGACCTCGTGGCGCGGGAACTGGTGGAGGTGCTGGATGCCTGAGGCGGGGATGCCCCGCGTGCCTGGCACCATGGATGGCGGCGCGTGGTCGCTGCTGCGCCCCAAGTGGCAGATGGCACGCAATCGAACCCGCCACCACCAGCAGGGTGACCTGCGGCGCGTCGTCGTGGTGGGGTCCGTCGCGCTGCTCTTCTGGAGCGCGACCTTCGCACTCGCGCTGCGCCTGCTTCGCTATTTCCGCAGCGCCGAGGACATTGGCGCGCTGCTGGCAGCCAAGCTCCTGGCCATGATCCTGCTCTCCTTCGGCTCCATCCTCCTGCTCTCGAACACCATCGCGGCGCTCTCGAACTTCTTCCTGGCCCGCGACCTCGACCAGCTGGCGGCCGCGCCGGTGCGCAGTGGATCGTTGTACCGGGCGCGCCTGGCCGAAACCGCGTTGCACTCAAGCTGGATGGTGGCGCTGCTGCTGGTCCCGCTGGTGGGTGCCTACGGCGTGGCCTACCGCGGGGGGCTCGACTTCGTGCTCTTCGCGCTCGCGGTATTCGTACCGTTCCTGCTCATTCCCGCCGCCCTCGGCTCGGCGGTGACGTTGCTGCTGGTGAACATCTTTCCCGCCCGCCGCACACGGGACCTGTTGAGCGTGATCGCGGCCATGGCGGTGGCGGGACTCGTGCTGCTCTTCCGCGCGGCGCGCCCCGAGCAGCTCGCGCGTCCCGAAGGCTTCGCCAACTTCATGCAGTTCGTGGCCGCCCTCGACACCCCGAGTTCGCCGTGGCTTCCCAGCGAGTGGGTGAGCGAGGCGGTGGTGAAGTACCTCGAAGGGAAGGCCGCGTGGCCACCGCTGCTGCGCCTCTGGGCGGCGGCCGCCGTGCTGGTGGGGGTGGGACATGTGCTGTATGCGCGCGGGTGGCGCCGCGCCTACAGCATGGCGCAGGAAGGGGCTACCAAGCGCGGCACGGCACGCAGTGCCCGTCCGTGGCTCGACCGTGTGCTCGCCTTCCTTGGTCCGCGGCGTCGTGAGCTGGTTCTCAAGGAAATGCGGGTCTTCGCCCGCGACAGCACCCAGTGGTCGCAGCTCGTGCTGCTGGCGGTCCTGCTGGTGGTCTACGTGGCCAACGTGCGTTACCTGCCACTCAATGGCGAAGGCGTGACGGTGCTCCTGCGCAACCTCATCCCCTTCCTCAACCTGGCGCTGGCCGGCTTCGTGCTGGCGTCGATCGCCGCGCGCTTCGTCTTTCCGAGCGTCTCACTCGAGGGGCGCGCGCTGTGGCTGCTGCGTTCGAGTCCGCTGCCCGTGGGCGAGCTGTTGTGGGCCAAGTTCTGGGTGGGTGCCGTGCCGCTGCTGGTGCTGGCGCTGGTACTCGTGGGAGCCACCAACGTCATGCTGCGCGTCACGCCGTTCGTGCATGTGGTGTCGCTGGTGTCCATCACGGCGCTGGTGTTCCCGCTCACCGCGCTGGCGCTGGGGTACGGCACCTTCTATCCGCGCTTCGATTCCGAAAACGCCGCCCAGATTCCCACCTCCTTCGGCGGCCTCCTGTTCATGATCACCGCCATTGGCCTCATTGGCGTGGTGGCGTTCCTCGCCGGACGTCCGGCGGCCCGCTGGGTGGTGGCCGAGCATTTCGGGCGCGTGCGCGATCCGCTGGACCTGGCGGTGCCGTTTGCCATGGGGGTGCTGGTGTGCGCGGCGGCCACCGCGTTGCCATTGCTGCTGGCGCGGCAGCGCCTCAACGCGCTCGAACGGGGATGACCCGCGGTGCCCATGGAGGTGAAGGGGCGCCGGCGATCCTTTAGCTTTGCGCCTCATGTCTCCGCGCGCCGCCGCCCCGTCCTTCGTGACCCCGCCCCCTGAAACGGCCACCGCCTTTCGGCGGCGATTGCATGCCTGGTTCCGCAAGCACTCGCGTGACTTGCCCTGGCGGCAGACCCGCGACCCGTACCGCATCCTGATTTCGGAGCTCATGCTCCAGCAAACGCAGGTGTCACGGGTGCTGGACTTCTACCGGCGTTTCCTCGAACGCTTTCCCGATCTGCCCACGCTCGCGCGGGCCCGGTCGCACTCGGTCATGGAGTACTGGGCGGGGCTCGGGTACTACGCACGGGCGCGCAATCTCCATCAGCTCGCGCGCCACGTGACGGCCAAACGCGCTGGCGTCATTCCCAGTGAGCCCGAGCAGCTGCGCGCGTTGCCTGGCGTGGGCGCCTACACGGCGGGGGCCGTGGCCTCGTTCGCGTACGAGAAGCGTGCGGCACTCGTGGACACGAACGTCGCGCGTGTCCTGCACCGGGTCTTCGCCCCTGAGCTCAACCCCAAGAGTGGGGCCGGGCTCAAGCGACTCTGGCATCTGGCCGAACAGCTGCTCCCGCGCAGCGGCAAGCAGTGCTGGACACACAATCAGGCACTCATGGAGCTGGGGGCCCTCGTCTGTTCGGCGCGTGCCCCCAAGTGCGGCGTGTGCCCCGTGCGTGGCCTGTGTGCCAGCGTCGATCGCATACCGCGATCGGTGCCAAAGCGTGCCACCGGCTCGTAATGCCACGCGACGCCACCGGCCGGCGGCTCCGCTCGATCGCGTGAGACGATCCTTCGATGATCCTGCGATGATCCTTCGATGATCCTCTGTGAGGTTGACGGGGTGCGTGCGCGCACCGCGCCGCTGCACGACCGCGCCGCACACGCCAGCGCCGAAGCGCTGGGGCAGGCGTGGTTCGGCCCCAACTTCAGCGCGTCGTGCTTCGACGCGTGGGCCGCGCGCTGCACCAACATCCTGTTCGTGGCCGAATCCGCGGAAACAGGCGACTTCCTCGGCTACGCCGATCAGCTGTTCCTCGCGCCGGGCACGGCCGCCGCGTTGCGCGCCGGCCAAATCGACGAAGCCCAATTCACCGAGCATGATGTGCTGGGCGATGAGGCCGTGGCGCAACTCCCGGCGGGAAGTGCGGTGACCCTGTACCTCGCGGGCATGTGCGTGACGCACCCCGGTACACCGCACGGTCGTGCCGCCGCGCAGGCGCTGCGCGGCTGTCGGCGCGCCCTGCTGGCCGAATGGCGTGCCCGCGGGTTTGCCATTCACCTGCTGCTCGCTGCGGCCACCGAGGCGGGGCGCAAAATTGCCACGCGCGCCGGCGGTGTACTGATTGGCACCGGCGACGCGCGCGTGGATGGCTACGACTTGTACGAACTGCCCGATCTGCCCGACTGGTAACCGTCAGCGGTCAGGCTGCGGCGAGTTGCGTGCCGCAGCCGCTGCAGAAGCGCGAGCCGACCAGATCGATTGCCGTGCCGCACGCACCACACTTCTCCGGCAAGTAGCGCCCGCAGCTGGAGCAATACGTGGCATCCGGCTCCGGCCGCGGTCCGCACACCCCACAGCTGCGCACGTCGGCGCGGGCACGGGCAATGGCCGCTTCCACCGGATCGAGCGCACCATCGAGTACGGCCCGCGCCGGCGCGGGGGCTGCGACGGTGCCACCACCCGCCGCCGCCTCCGCCGCCCGCAGCTCCGCCAGGGCTTCGCGGGTGTAGCGCTGCTTCATGTCGGCGTAATCGCTCTCGCTCAGCTTCCCGGTTTCGCGATCGAATTCGATTTCGCGGAGGGCATCGACGGCGGTGTTGACCGCTTCGTCCTCGTCGCGGCGCCGCTTGCGCGCCGGCTTCACGCTCTCCGACGCATCCATGGCCCCAAGCAGCGGCGACAGCACGAGGGTGAGGGCGGCGAGCGCCAGGCCGGTCCCCACCACCAGCGGCAGGGCGCCTTCGGGCAGGGCCATTACCGCTCCTCCCGTAAGGCCGCCTGCAACTTGGCCAGTTCCTCGGGGGTGGCATCGAGCGTGGTCTCGTCGGTGTTTGCTGCCGTGCGCGACGGACGTGCAGACTCCGTGCGCTTCGCATTCAGGCGCCAGCTGCGCAGCAGCACACCAATGCCGACCCCCCCTATGGCCACCGCCGCAAACGGGGCAAACCACGCCACGAGGCTGAACCCTTCCTTGCGCGGCGCGTTGAGGATGAAGTCGCCGTAGGTACCGGTGAGCGCCTCCATGATCTCGGCGCCGCTGTAGCCACCGTCCACCAGACGCTGAATGTCACCGTGCACCGCCGGCGAAATGCCGCAGGAGAAGTCGGTGGTCCGGCACGTGTAAATGTCGAGCGTGCACGGACACGGACAGGCCAGTTCACGCTCGAAGGCTTCGAGCTGCTTCGCGTCCATGGTCGGCTTCGCGCCGGGCTTGGGTGGGCGCGACACCGGCTTGTAGCTGTCCGATGTCATCTCCTCGCCACCCGGGGCCGCCGCAGCGGGCTGCTGCGCCCACGCGCGACGGGACACGAGCGCCGTTCCGGCAGTCAGCGCACCCGCCCGCAGGAGGAACGCCCGCCGCGACTGCCCGCTGTGGGAGGTGAGCGGACTACGGGACTCCATCACGCGCCCGCACCCACCGGTTCGAGTTCGCGCCCCATGGGGATCTGCGCCACGTACCCGCCTTCGCGTTCCGCCTTCTGCGCCTGCGGCCACATCACGATGAGTCCGCCGAAGGCCATCACGATGCCGCCAAACCAGACCCACCACACGAGCGGGTTGAAGTTGATGTGCACCGCGGCGGTGTCCCGATCCACGGCGCCTGTGAACACCAGGTACACGTCCTGCTTGGGCGACTCGAGAATGCCCACCTCGGTGGACGGCTCGAAGGTGGGCTCCCCGCGCGAATTCACGTGCTGGCGCTTCTCACTGGAGAGCAGCCCCATGCGCTTGCCATCGCGGGTGACATCGAACGTCACGGCCGTCACGCGCCGGTTGAGCTGCTCGAAGAACGAGATGCCCTGACTGGTGAACACCCAGTCGTGACCGTAGGCGTCGGTCATCTTCACCGACTCGCCGGTCTTGAGCGTGGCCGTGATGTCCTTCTTGAACATGAGGCCGGCGAAGGCACAGAAGAGCACCACCACACCGAAGTGCACGATGTAGCCACCGTAGCGGCGGCGATTGCGACCGATGAGGCGGAAGAAGGCCGCCAAGAGGCCTTCGCTGTACATGCGGCGCCGTGCCCCCACCCCCTTCACGAACTCCTGGATGATGGTGCCGAACACGAACCCGGCCAACAGGTAGGACGCCAAGGCATACGGGTCACGCATTCCCAGTGCGAGCAGGGCCGCGAAGACCACCACACCCGCAATGAGCGGCGCCGTGAACTGCCGCTGCAGGTTGGCCACGGAGGCCCGGCGCCAGGCAATGAGCGGACCGATGCCGGTCAGCGCGAGCAGCAACAAGCCGAGGGGGCCGTTGACCGCGTTGAAGAACGGCGGCCCCACCGTGATCTTGTCGCCCTTCACCCACTCGGAAAGAATGGGGAAGAGCGTGCCCCAGAGCGTGGCGAAGCAGATGCCCACCAGCACCAGGTTGTTGTACAGGAAGGCGGCCTCGCGACTCACCATGCTTTCCAGCTCGGCCTTGGCCTGCATGTCATTGAGGCGCGTGCTCACGAGGTACACGGTGACCGCCGTGGCCGCGATGAGGAAACCGAGGAACCAGTTGCCGATGGGGGAGCGCGCGAAGGCGTGCACGCTTTCGATGACACCCGAACGGGTGATGAACGTGCCCAGAATGGTGAGCAGGAAGCTCAGCACCACCAGCGTCACGTTCCACTTGCGCAGCATGCCGCGCTTTTCCTGGATCATGATGCTGTGCAGGAACGCCGTCACCGTGAGCCACGGCAGGAACGACGAGTTCTCCACCGCATCCCATGCCCAGTAGCCGGCCCAGCCCAGCTCCACGTAAGCCCACCACATTCCCAGCACGATGCCGATGGTGAGGAAGAACCAGGACACGAGGGCCCAGCGACGCACCGCCCCCAGCCACTGCGCATCGAGCTGCCGCGTGACGAGCGCGCCAATGGCGAAGGCAAAGGGAACCGCGGTGCCGACGTACCCGAGATAGAGCATGGGAGGGTGCGCCGCCATGCCGGGGTTCTGCAGCTGCGGGTTCATGCCGCGGCCGTCGGCCGGCACCCAGTCGAGGCGCTCGAACGGATTCTCCGCGAACGCCATGGTCATGAGGAAGAAGAGCGCCACGACGCCCAGCGTCCCCGTCACGAACGGCATCATGGCCCGGTTCTTGTCGCGGTTGGTGAACACCGCGATGGCCGCGTACATCGTCATGATGAGCGTCCAGAACAGCAGCGACCCCTCCTGCCCGGCCCAGAATGCCGTGAACAGGTACACCTTGGGCAGATTCGCGCTGGTGAACGACGCGACGAACTTGAGCGAGAAATCGTGTGTGAAGAGCGCCGTCCACAGGCCGATCGAGGCCAGGACGACGAAGCCGAACGTGGCGTACATGGCCCGTTCGCCACTCTTGATCAGATCGGGGCGCGCCTGCATGCCGCCCGCAAAGGAGACCGTGGTCGTCCAGGCCGCCATCAGCAGGGCGATCCAGAGCGACAGCTCACCAACAAGAATCATGACGCCTCGCGCGGTGCGCGGAGGCCGGGCGCCGACTCGCGCCCGGCGCGTGAGTTGCCACTACGGTGTGACGGGTCGCGGCACGGACGGCCGCGCACGACGAACGCCGAGTTACGCCTTGGGGACGTTGTCGGGGTGCTTGCCACCCGGCGGGTCCTGCCCCGGCTGCCCCGGCGCGTTCTCATAGCGCGAGGCGCACTTGGCCAGGAGCGTGGTGGCCTGGAACACCCCGTTGGCGTCGAGACGCCCCTCCACCACGATATCCACGCCGTCGGTGAAGGTGTCGGGAGCGACGCCGCGATAGTGCACCGGGTACGTCTTCGTACCGTCGGTCATGATGAACGTCAGCTCGCGGCCGCCCGGGTCACGCTTGATCGTGCCGTCCACCACGCGGGCGCCGATTTTCACGCCGTTCTTGGAAAAGCGCGGGTTGACGGCCACCTTCGCCGCCAGTTCACCCGGCGTGAGGTAATAGGTGGCCGTCTCGTCGATTGAGCTGGCCATGAGATAGGAGGCAGTGCCAAGCACCAGCACGCCGCCGAGCAGGAACTTGTTGCGAGCTTTCACGGGGTCGCGGTCCTGTTAGGTCGGGAGGGTAGGCGGGAAGATACTACAACGGCCGGGAAATGGCACTCTTCCCGACAGAATTAATCGGAATACTACCGGGAATCACGGGCCCACCCCAGCGCCGCCCGGACGGCGCGGCGCCACCCTTCATACGCGGCAGCGGCCGCGGCCGTTCCGCCCGCCGAGGGGGAGAAGCGCGTGAACTGCCGGCTGGCCAGGAATTCGCTCCCGTTGGCCCAGACACCGGCGGCCAGACCGGCCAGGCCGGCGGCTCCCAGGGCCGTCGTTTCGACCACGTCCGGGCGGTCGACCGGCACCCCCAGCACATCGGCCTGGAATTGCATGAGCCAATCGTTGGCGGTGGCGCCGCCGTCCACCCGCAGCTTGTCGAACGGCACCCGACCGTGGGTGCGCATGTCCCCCAGTACGTCGCGGGTGGCGTAGGCCATGGCCTCGAGCGCCGCGCGCGCGAAGTGCGCCACGCCGGTCCCGCGGGTAATGCCGACAATGGTACCACGGGCGTTGGGCTCCCAGTCCGGCGCGCCGAGCCCCACGAGCGCGGGCACGAAGTACACGCCTTCGTTGGAGGGCAACGAGCGGGCGAGCGCCTCCGTCTCACGGCTCGTGGCGATGATCCCCAGCCCGTCGCGCAACCACTGCACGGCGGCGCCGGCAATGAAGATGGAGGCCTCGAGGGCATACACCGGCTCCCCGCGCTCGTCACAGGCGATGGTGGTGAGCAGGCCGGAGCCCGACGCCGGCTGGTGCGTGCCCGTGTTCAGCAGCAGGAAGGCGCCGGTACCGTAGGTGTTCTTGCCGTCGCCGGCGCTCCACCCTCCCTGCCCGAAGAGCGCGGCCTGCTGGTCGCCGGCGATGCCGGTAATGGGCAGCGACACGCCCAGCGTGGCCACGGTGGTGCGCCCCACTTCGCCGCTCGATGACACCACCGTGGGCAGCAGAGCGGGCGACACGCCGAACAGCGCGCACAGCTCCTCGCTCCAGGAGCGCCGGTGAATGTCGTACAGCATGGTGCGCGACGCATTCGTGTGATCGGTGGCGTGGACCGCCCCGCCGGTCAGGTGCCACACCAGCCAGCTGTCGATCGTCCCCGCGCACAGCTCGCCGCGATCGGCACGCGCGTGGTGATCGCCCTGCGCCAGCAGCCACTCCAACTTTGTCCCGCTGAAGTAGGGGTCGGTCACCAGTCCCGTGAGTGCGCCAATGCGCGCCTTGTGGGGTTCGAGTTCGGCGCATCGCGCGGCGGTGCGCCGATCCTGCCACACGATGGCACGGTGCACGGCACGTCCCGTGGCCCGTTCCCAGAGCACGACGGTCTCGCGCTGGTTGGTGATCCCCACGCACACCGGCGCCTCGGCGCCCGCCTGCGCCGCCGCCGCCATTGCCTCGCGGGCCGCATCGAGCGTGCGCTCGAGAATCTCGTGCGCATCGTGCTCCACCCATCCGGGGGCCGGGTAGTGCTGCGTGATTTCGCGGTAGGCGCGGCCCACGACGCGCCCATCGCGGGCGATGACGAGACAGGTGGTGCCGGTGGTACCCTGATCGATGGCGAGGACGGACATGGGTCGCTCAGGCGAAGGGAGGAGTGACGAGACCGCGGTCGGTGAGATAGCCCGTCACGAGCTTGTGCGGCGTGACGTCGAAGGCGGGATTCCACGCCGGCACGCCGGGCGGCAGCTCGCCCAGTTCATCGCTGCTGCGGTGTTCGATGACGATGTCGGCTCCCGTTGCCGTGGCCGGATCGATCGTACTCCACGGCGCCGCCACGTAGAACGGTACCGCATGGGCGCGTGCCGCGAGGGCCACCCCGTACGTGCCTACCTTGTTCGCCACATCCCCATTGGCCGTGATGCGATCGGCGCCGACGATCACCAGATCCACCTGCCGCTGCGCCAGCAGCGACGCGGCCGCGCCGTCGGGCAACACGGTGACGTGAATGCCGGCACGGGACAGCTCCCAGGCCGTGAGCCGCGCACCCTGGCGGAGGGGACGGGTTTCGTTGGCATACACCGTCACCAGGCGACCGGCCGCATGGGCCGCGTAGATCGGCGCGAGCGCCGTCCCGATTCCCGCGGTGGCCAGCGCCCCCGCGTTGCAGTGGGTGAGAATGCGAGCCCCGTCCGGCACCAGTGGCAGCCCATGCCACCCCATGGCGGCGCACATCTGCACGTCTTCCTGGCGGATCACCTCGGCCTCCACGCGCAGCGCCTCCAGCAGCCGCTCATCGTCGGTGTCGGCAGCCAACCGGAGTAACCGGTGCACGGCCCAGGCGAGATTCACCGCTGTGGGACGGGCGTCGACGAGACGCGACGCGTATTCCGGAAGCAGGGCACGAGCGGTACTCCCCTGCCCCCCGCTGTCAGCGGCCAGCGAGACCGCCAGGCCAATGGCGGCGGCCACCCCGATGGCGGGGGCACCACGCACCGCCAGCGTCCGGATGGCGTCGATCGTCTCGGAGAGCGCGACGAGGTCGCGCACCAGCTCGCGCTCGGGGAGGAAGCGCTGGTCGAGGATGCGGAGCGCGCCGGTGTCGGGGGACCAGCCCACGGAGGGGATATGCATTGGAGGGTAAGGTAATGCCGGCGGCGACCGGCGCGTCGCTAGCTTTAGGCTGCTCCCACTTCCCTGCCCCGAGCCCGCGCGCCCATGTACGAGTTCCTCACCTTCGACGTTGCCGACCGCATTGCCACCATCACGGTGAACCGGCCGGACAAGCTGAACGCGCTCAACGACGCCACCATTGCCGAACTCGGTCGCGCGATCGACGAGGCGAATGCCCGCGCCGACGTGGCGGCGGTGCTGCTCACCGGAGCGGGCCGGTCGTTCATTGCCGGCGCCGACATTTCGGAGCTGGAGAGTCAGTCGCCGCTCGAGGCGCAGCGCCGCGCGCGTGTGGGGCAGGCGATCTTCCGCCGTTTCGAAACCAGCCCCAAGCCGACGGTGGCGGCCATCAACGGGTTCGCGCTGGGCGGGGGCTGCGAACTCGCCATGGCGTGCCACGTGCGCCTCGCGAGTGACAAGGCGAAGCTTGGCCAGCCGGAGGTGAAGCTCGGGATCGTACCGGGCTACGGCGGTACGCAGCGGCTGCCGCGCCTCGTGGGTCGTGGCGCCGCGCTCCGGTTGCTGCTCACCGGTGACATGATCGACGCCGCCGAGGCACTGCGCCTCGGACTCGTGGATCAGGTGGTCGCGCCGGAGGCGTTGCTGGACACCGCGCGCACCCTGCTCACCACCATGGCGGCCAATGCCCCGCTCGCCCTGGCCGGGTGCATCGAGGCGGTGAACCGCGGGCAGGACGTCCCGCTCGAGGAAGGGTGCACCATCGAGAGCGATTTCTTCGGCCTGCTCTCGGCGACCGCCGACATGAAGGAAGGGATGCGGGCGTTCCTCGAGAAGCGCGCGGCCACCTTCATCGGCCGCTGACCGACCACCGCGCGCCGGTCCTCACCCCGTGCTCCAGCACTTGACCGCGCGCGACTATCGCAACTTCGCGCGCCTCGACGTGGCGGTGCCCCCCGCCGGCGTGGTGATCGTGGGGGAGAACGGGCACGGCAAGACCAACCTGCTGGAAGCCGCGGCGTTTCTGGGGTCGCTCCGCTCCTTCCGTGGCGCACGGGATGCCGATGTGGTGCGCTTCGGCGCAGCCGCGTTTCACGTGCGGGCCACGCTAGCGGCCCCGGCGGCGTGGACCACCGTGAGCGTGGGCTACGAACGTTCCACCAAGCGCAAGCGCGCCACCCTCGACGGCGTGGAGCAGTCGCGGCTCACCAATGCGCTGGGCGCGTTGCCGTCGGTGGCCTTCTCGCCCGATGACGTGACGCTGGTGACCGGCGCCCCGAGTGACCGCCGGCGCTACCTCGACGTGATGCTCGCCCTGTCCTCACCGGCGTACCTGCAGGCGCTGCAGCAGTATCGGGCCGCGCTGCTGCGACGCAATGCCACGTTGCGTACGGCGCAGCGGGATGGCGGGCGTGGCGACTTCGCGGCGCAGGTGCAGCTCTGGGAGCCGGCGCTCGCGGAATACGGGGGTGTCATTGCCGCCGCGCGTCACCGGTTCGTGCAGGAACAGGGGGCGCGCTATACCCAGCTGTGCACGGCCATCGGTGAGCGGGAGCCGGCGCTGTTGCGCTGCGTGGCGGCAGGCGGCGACAACACCGACGCGCTGTGCACCAGCAGCCACGCGCAGTCGGCCGCGCTCACGCGCGCCTTTGCGCAACAGCGCGCCAGCGAACTGCGGCGTGGCGTAACGCTGGCGGGTCCGCACCGCGACGAGCTGCTGCTGCAACTGGGGGCGCGCGACTTGCGCACCTTCGGATCGGCCGGGCAGCAGCGGAGCGCGGCTATTGCGCTGCGCCTGCTGGAACTCGCCACGTTGCGCGCGGCGCTGGGCCATGCCCCGCTGTTGCTGCTCGACGATCCCTTCGCCGAGCTCGACCTGCGTCGTGCGGGGCGTGTCCTGGAGCTGCTGGAGGACGCCGGGGCGACGCAGGTGCTGCTGGCCGTGCCGCGGGACGAGGACATTCCGGCGGCCTTCACCCGGCTTGAGCGACGCACGATGCACGACGGCGTGCTCACATGACGCCCCTCCGGAGCGACGCATGAGCGAACACAAGCGCTCGCCGTCGAAGTTGGGCGACGTGGTGGCGTCGGTGCTCAAGCATGCCGGGCTGACCGATCGCGTGGCGCAGGCGGCGGTGATTCCCGAGTGGCCCGCCCTGGTGGGCGCGCAGATTGCCGGCGTGACCGAGCCGTTGCTGCTGCAACAGGACGGCACGCTGGTGGTGATGGTGAAGACCCACGCGTGGATGCAGGAGCTCACCCTGCTGGAGCCGCAGCTGCTGACGCGGCTCAATGCCGACACGTCGCGTCCGCCCATCGTGAAGTTGCGCTGGATGCTGCGCCGGTGATGTCCAGGTTCCTGCCCCCAGCCCCCTGCGCCCCGCCCCCTTCCGGCACCGCTGGGGAGCAGGGGCGGGAAGCGGGGAGCAGGAGGCAGAAAACCCGTCCGCAAGTCCTTACTTGACAACAACTTAGAAACCCATCGGGCAGTTGCTTCCACCGCCCGGTGTGGGTATATTGAAAGGTTGTGTTTCCGGGCCAGTCCTTGCCCTCCAAACCCTCCGGTAGCTTCCCGCATCATGGCCAACAGCAGCGCAGAGTCCGAGAAGGAATACGGCGCAGAATCCATCACCGTTCTCAAGGGACTCGAAGCGGTCCGCAAGCGCCCCGGCATGTACATCGGCTCGACGTCGGCGCGCGGTCTGCACCATCTCGTGTACGAGGTCGTGGACAACTCGATCGACGAAGCGATGGCGGGCCATGCCAAGCGCATCTTCGTCACGATCCACGAAGACAATTCCATTACCGTCGAGGACGACGGCCGCGGCATTCCCGTGGACGTGCATCCCGTCGAGAAGATGCCCGGCGTGGAAATTGCCCTCACCGTGCTGCACGCCGGCGGCAAGTTCGAGAAGGATGCCTATGCCGTGTCGGGCGGTCTCCACGGCGTGGGCGTGTCAGTGGTGAACGCGCTCTCCGACAACCTCAAGGTGTGGGTGAAGCGCGAGGGGAAGGAGCACTACATGGACTTCGCGCGCGGCACGACCACCACGAAGCTCAAGGTGCTGCGCACGGTGCCGGCGAAGGAAACGGGTACCAAGGTCTGGTTCAAGCCCGACGCGACGATCTTCCAGGAAACCACGCGCTACGACTGGACCACGCTGGCCAGCCGGCTCCGGGAGCTGTCGTATCTCAACAAGGGCATCCAGATCACGCTGCGCGACGAGCGCCCCGACGAGAGTCGTGACGGGCAGCCGCGCGAGGAGCTGTTCTGGGCCAATGGCGGCTTGCGCGACATGGTCACGTTCCTCAACGGCAACAAGAAGCCGTTGCACCAGGATGTCGTGTACCTCGACACCATGCGCGACGGCATCGCCATCGAGGTGGCGCTGCAGTACAACGACAGCTACGCCGACACCACCTTCTCCTTCGTCAACAACATCAACACGCACGAAGGCGGCACGCACCTCACCGGCTTCAAGAGCGCGCTCACCTCGGTCATCAACAAGTACATCGAGCGCTCGAGCAACCTCAACAAGAAGGACAAGGAAATCCGTCTCTCCGGCGACGACGTGCGCGAGGGGATCACCGCGGTGCTCTCGGTGAAGGTGCGCGAGCCGCAGTTCGAAGGGCAGACCAAGACCAAGCTGGGCAACTCGGAGGCCGAGGGCGCCGTGCGCAGCGTGGTCAACGAGCTGCTCTCGCAGTACCTCGACGAACATCCGAAGACGGCCAACGCCATCATCGACAAGGCCATTTCGGCCGCCCGGGCCCGCGAGGCCGCGCGCAAGGCGCGCGATCTCACGCGCAAGAAGTCGGCACTCGATGTGGCCGCGCTGCCCGGCAAGCTGGCCGACTGCTCGCTGTCGGACCCGGCGCTCTGCGAGATGTACCTGGTGGAGGGCGACTCGGCCGGCGGGTCGGCCAAGCAGGGGCGCAAGCGGGATTTCCAGGCGATCCTGCCACTGCGGGGCAAGATCATCAACGTGGAGAAGGCGCGCTTCGACAAGGTGCTCTCCAACGAGGAAATCCGCACCATCATCACGGCCATCGGCACCGGCATCAAGGAAGAGTTCGACATTGCGAAGTGCCGGTACCACAAGATCATCATCATGACCGACGCCGACGTGGACGGCGCGCACATCCGCACGTTGCTGCTCACGTTCTTCTTCCGGCAGATGCCCGAACTCATCGACGCCGGGTTCATGTACATCGCGCAACCGCCGCTCTATCGCGTGGCCAAGGGCAAGGAAGAGTTCTACGCCTATTCCGAGAAGGAGCGCGACGCGTATGCCGAGCGCCTCGGGGGCCCGGAAGGGCGTGGCAACATCATGATTCAGCGCTACAAGGGGTTGGGTGAAATGAACCCGGAGCAGCTCTGGAAGACGACCATGGATCCGGAAACGCGCACCATGCTGCAGGTCACCATGGAAGACGCCGTCCTGGCCGACCAGACGTTCCAGACGCTCATGGGCGACGAAGTCGAACCGCGGCGCCTGTTCATCGAAACGAACGCGCGGTTCGTGTCGAATCTCGACATCTGAGTCGTTTGCACGCCGCACGAAGGGCCCCGGTCAGCCGACCGGGGCCCCTTGCGTTTCCGGTGCACCGGGCGCGGCGACCGCCGATCCGTGCCAGGAGTCCCTACGTGGCGATCGCGTCCACGGCACCCACGGCGTCGGCCGAGGCCACGGTCTCGCCGCGCAGCAGGCGCAGCGCGTCGGCGAGCGCTTGGGCGGTGCCAGCCAGCGCGAGCACGTCACCCACCGCCAACCGCTCCGCCCCCACCGGCAGCAGCACGTGGTCGTCGCCGCGGGTGATGGCCAACACCACCGCGCCCGTCTGCGAGCGCATCTGCAGGTCGCCCAGCGTCCGGCCCGCCGCGGCATCTCCCGCACGCATGACGCACGGCACGGGGTCGCCCAGGCCGGGCAGCACCCGGTGCACGGTAGACAGGTCGCGGGGCGACGAGGCGGGCGCGGGCGCAGATGCGGCCGCGCGAACACGGTACCGATGACCACCGCGGCGAGCAACGCGGTATCGAGCACCAGCAGTCGAATCGTCCGACGGACCAGCGGGGCCGTACCCGCCGAGTCAGGCGTCGTGCGCAACGAGGCGATCCACGTGCCGTAGAGGCCCACGAAGGTTTGCATGGGACGCGGCAACCGGCGGTCGACGAAGGCGGCGAAGGCGCCCGACGCACGGATGGCGATGGGCGTGGTGAGCGTGGTGACCGCCGACACCGCCACGGCCACGGGGTAGAGGAAGTCACCCACCACCCCGGCCGTGGTGCCGACGGCAGCGATGATGAAGGCGAACTCGCCGATCTGCGTGAGACTCATCCCCGCCTGCGTGCTGGTACGCACGTCGCTGCCGGACAGGAACGCGCCCACGCTCACCGCGAGCAGCGTCCCGGCCACCACCACTGCGGAGAGCACGACGACGGCCACCCAGTGCTCCGCCACGAGCCGTGGGTCGATCATCATGCCGACCGACACGAAGAACACCGCGCCGAACATGTCGCGCACGCCCACGACGAGGTGTTCGACGCGCTTGCCTTCCCCCGACTCGGCCACCAGAGAACCCGCGATGAAGGCCTCGAGCGCCACGGAATAGCCGGCATCAAGCGCCAGCAGCGCGCCGCCGAAGCAGAGCCCGAGACTCACCACGCATGAGCAGGATCACGCCCAGCTCGGAGAGCGTGGTGACCATGCTGCGGTCGGCGAAGAGCGGCCCCCCGAGGTACGGCCCGAGAATCATGCTGGCCACGAGGTAACCGAACACGACCGGCTGGCGGATGCGCTGGAACACGACCGTCGTCAGCGCCGCCACGCACAGGACCAGTGTCAGATTCGACAGGAAGGCGTGGGCATTGGCCGTGGTAGAAGAGAAGCGAGGAGTCCTGCGTTCACAATCGGCCGTCGCACGGCCTGAATGACAAAGGCCACCGGCACATGCCGGCGGCCTTCTGCTCCGTGACCTGCTGCGCGGTTACGGCGTGGTGTACTGCCCCTTGGCCTCACGGCTCAACTGGCTGGAGAAGTTGAGTGCCACGGTGATGAGTGCACCGAAGAGGAACGTGAAGGCGATGTAGCAGACCGTCGTGACCGTCGGCTCCATGCCGCCCGTGGGGCTGGGCGTGGAGATGTACATGAGCAACCCGTACAGGCCCAGCAGCGGCAGGAGCGCGGCCGCGGCCACCAGGCTGAGCAGCTTGTTCGTGGACGGAGCGACTTTCGCAGGCATCACGAGATCGGACAGGGGTGCGAGGCACCGGTGAGCAGGGAGGGGCCGGAGGGCCGCCGACGTGGCAAAGCTAGACGATCCGGAGGCGAACGGGGAGTGGGGGCCTACGGTTCCTCGTCCTCAGAGGCCCAGACCGCGACGCCGGCCGGCGTAACCCGGTGCGAAATGAGGGGCAGCGGCGGGTCCGCCTCGTCCGCCAGGCGGATGGACTCGCCGAGTGCCCGGCGGCCGGCGGCAACCCCAGCGGCATCGCGGGCGAAGATGGTGGCCAGTGGCTCCCCGGCGCGCACCACATCGCCGGGGCGCGCCGTAATCACGAACCCCACGGACGGGTCCACCTGATCGTCCACCCGGGTCCGTCCTCCCCCCAGCGCCGTGATGCCCCGACCGATCGCGCGGGGCTCCACCTGGGCCACGACGCCGTCGCGCTGCGCCAGGTACAGCTCGCATTCGGCGGCCTGCGGCAGCAACCCGGGGTCGTCGACCACGGCCGGGTTCCCCCCCTGCGCTTCGATGATCTCCTGGAACTTGCGCGCGGCGCGGCCACTCGAAATCGCCACCTCCATGCGCCGGCGGGCCTCGTTGCGGCTCGACGCCGCACCGCCCAGCACCAGCATCTCGGCGCCGAGGGCATAGGTGACGTCCATGAGATCCGCCGGTCCGTCGCCACGCAGCGCGGCAATGGACTCCTCCACTTCCAGCGCGTTGCCGCAGGCGCGTCCCAGCGGGCGGTCCATGGCCGTGAGCAACGCCACGACCGGGCAGCCGTGATCTGCGCCAAGCTCGATCATCGTGCGCGCCAGCGTCAGCCCACGCTCGAGCTCGGGAAGGAACGCCCCCGACCCGTACTTCACATCCAGCACAAGCCCGGTGAGCCCTTCGGCGAGCTTCTTGGACATGATGCTGGCCGAAATGAGGGGAATGCTCTCCACGGTGGCCGTGGCATCCCGCAGCGCATAGAGCTTGCGATCGGCCGGCGCGATCTCCCGGGTCTGGCCCATGAGGGCACACCCGATGGCCTCCAGCTGCCGCGTGGCGCGCTCGAGCGACAGATCCGTGCGAAACCCGGGGATCGCCTCGAGCTTGTCGAGGGTACCACCCGTATGGCCAAGCCCCCGCCCCGACATCATGGGCACGGCCACCCCGCACACCGCCACCAATGGCGCGAGGACCAGGGACACCTTGTCTCCCACGCCGCCGGTGGAATGCTTGTCCACCCGTCCGACCGCGAGGTGGTCCAGCTGCAGCATGGCGCCACTCTCGAGCATGGCGTCGGTCAGGGCCCCGATCTCGGTGCGATCGAGCCCGACGAAGTAGATGGCCATGGCCAGGGCGGCCATCTGGTAGTCGGGCACTTCGCCCGCCGCGTAGTGTTTCATGAGGGAGCGCCACTCGGCCGCATCAATGCGTCCGCCATTCCGCTTCCGCTCGATCAGAGTTCGTGCTTCCATACGTCATGCCAACCTACACCAGCCTGTCCGCTCCCGCACGACGGCCGCGCACCCTGTCGGGCGCACTCTGCATTGGCGCGCTGGTGGCGGGCAGCGCGGTGGCGCTGCTTCCGTGGCGCTCGGCTGCGGCCCAGTTGCCGGCGGCAGCGGCGGCAGCGGCGCGTGAGCCCGCCACCTACACGGAGCTGTGGCAGGCGGCCGCCGTGGCGGTGGACCAGGGGGAGTTCGAACGCAATGACGCCGTGCGCACCGCGCTGTACGCCAAGGCCACCGCGTATGCGCGCCGTGCCGTGGCGCTCAACCCCGGTGATGCCGAAGGCCATTTCCACCTGTCGCGAGCCGTGGGGCGCACGGCGCTGGCGCTTGGTCCTCGCGAACGGGTGAAGCTGGGCATCGAGGTGCGGGAGCAGGCGCTGGCGGCACTCAAACTGTCACCGCGTCACCCGGGCGCGCTGCACGTCATGGGCGTGTGGAACGCCGAAATCATGCGCCTCAACGGGATTGCCCGTACGGTGGCCAAGGCCTTCCTCGGTGGACAGATCTTCTCGACCGCGTCCTGGAGCGAAGCCGTACGCTATCTCGAACTGGCGGTGCAGGTGGAGCCGGAGCGGCTCGTGCACCGGCTCGACCTCGCGCGCATCTATCGCGACCTCGAGCGCACGGAAGACGCGCGCGCCGCGTACCGGGCCGCGGTCGCCAGTGCCGATTTTGACCCGAATGACCGGGTGTACCGGCAGCAGGCCACCGAAGAACTGCGTCGGCTCAAGTAACGGGGAGAAGGGGGCGCCCCCCCTTCTCCCCAGCGGTTACCCGCGCACCCGATCCTGAAGCTCCTGCGCCAAGTCGCGACTGCGTCGCGCGCCACGACGGGCCAGCCGACGCGCCATGCGATCGGCATCGTCGCGCAGATCGGTGACCGCCTCGCTGCCACGCACGTACAGCCGCCGCGCACCGCGGCGCAGGTGGCGTCGCGTATCCTCGCCGCTGGCCGGTGCCATGAGCAGCGCCATGCCGGCTCCGAGCGCCGCCCCGAGCAGCAGCCCCAGCCCGAACGCGCGGCCGTTAGGGAGTCTCTGATTAAGTCGTGCACTTTCGCCGGCG
>VYLE01000522.1_pt2 | contig 27300 bp, 28 predicted proteins | sample 5114391 | NCBI WGS metagenome assembly VYLE01 (sample SAMN12291771, study PRJNA351875) | freshwater metagenome | isolation source: freshwater lake | place: USA: Michigan, Kent Lake | collected 2013-08-15
GGGGGGGGGGGGGGGGGCCCCGCCCCTACCGCCGCCCCGCCTTACGCGTGGACAAAAGCAGGTTCGTCTCCGACACCGTCACCCCCTCCATAGCGCGGATGCGGTGGATCGTCTCGTCCAACTCCAGCAGCGTCTGCGTCCCCAGTTCCACGATCACATCCCAGCGCCCATTGGTCGAATGCACCGCCTGCACCTGCGGCAGCCCGCCCAGCCGCGCCATGATCTTCTCTCCCCCCCGCCCCTCGATCCCGATCATCATCAGCGCCCGCACGGGCGAGGCGCTCACATCCGCCCGCGTCAGCACGGTGAACCCCGCGATCTCGCCCTTGGCCGTCAGCCGCTCCATCCGCGCCCGGACCGTCGCGCGGCTCAGCCCCAGCCGATCCGCAAGGTCCGACAGGGCCGCCCGCCCATCCCGGCGCAACTCCGCCACCAGCCGTTGGTCCACCTCGTCCATCATGGCCAATCTCTCCGCCGTTTCGGTCAATCCCCTATCCAGATCGACCATAACAACGCTGGATTTTGCCGCAACCCGGAAAGACCCTCCCAGCGAAGGAGAAGCCCCATGTCCAAGACCATCCTCATCGGCGCGCCCATCGATTCCGGCCAGCGCTATCCCGGCTGCCTCATGGGCCCGTCGGCCTATCGCGTGGCGGGCCTCGCGCAGGCGATCCGCGATCTGGGCCACGGGGTCGAAGACTGGGGCGATGTCGCCCTTCCCGACCTAAGACCCGCCCCCTGCCCCAATGCGGCTGTCCATTCCTTGGCCGAAACCGTGGGCTGGACCGAAGTCCTCGCCGACCGCACCGATGACGCCCTTTCGCAGGGTGGCCTGCCCATCATTCTGGGCGGCGACCATTCCCTCGCCCTCGGCTCCGTCGCGGGCGCCGCCGCCTTTGCCAAACGGCAGGGCCGCCCGCTCTTCCTCCTCTGGCTCGACGCGCACAGTGACTTCCACACCCCGCTCACCACCACCTCCGGCAACCTGCACGGCACGCCCGTGGCCTATGTCGCAGGCCGCGACGGCTTTGACGCCTTCCCCGCCTTCCCCGCGCCGATCCCGCCGCAGAACATCTGCCTCTACGGCATCCGCTCGGTGGACCCCGCCGAACACGCCGCTCTCCTCACCCATGACATCGCCATCAACGACATGCGCGTGCTGGATGAGAACGGCATCGTCGCCCCCCTGCGGGCCTTCCTCGACCGCGTCCGCGCGGCGGGCGGCATGCTGCATGTCTCGCTCGACGTCGATTTCCTCGACCCTTCCATCGCCCCCGCCGTCGGCACCACCGTCCCCGGCGGCACCACCTTCCGCGAGGCGCATCTGGTGATGGAGCTTCTCCATGAATCCGCCCTCGTCACCTCGCTCGATCTGGTGGAGTTGAACCCCTTCCTCGATGAACGCGGCCGCACCGCGCGGCTGATGGTCGACCTCGTCGCCTCCCTCATGGGCCGCAAGGTCTTCGACCGCCCGACCCGGAGCCACATGTGATGCTGAACCCCCACGAAAAACTCAACGTCGTCCCCTTCGTCTCCGTCGACCGCATGATGAAACTCGTCCACCGTATCGGGGTGGACCGCATGCTCACCGACCTCGCCGCCGCGATCGAGGCTGATTTCCTCCGCTGGGGCCAGTTCGACAAGACGCCACGCATCGCCTCGCATTCCGATGTGGGGGTGATCGAACTCATGCCCACCTCCGACGGGCAGACCTATGGCTTCAAATATGTCAACGGCCACCCCTCCAACATGAAGCGCGGGCTGCAGACCGTCACCGCCTTTGGGTTGCTCGCCGATGTCGAAACCGGCTACCCGGTGCTCCTGTCGGAAATGACCATCCTCACCGCCCTGCGCACCGCCGCGACCAGCGCGATGGCCGCCAAATGGCTCGCGCCTGCGGGCGCCACCACCATGGCCCTCATCGGCAACGGCGCGCAGGCGGAATTTCAGGCCCTCGCCTTCAAATCCGTCTGCGGCATCACCGACATCCGCCTTTACGACATCGACCCCGCCGCAACAGAGAAATGCGCGAAGAACCTCGCCGGGCGCGGCCTGACCGTCACGCCCTGCCACACGGCGGAAGAGGCGATCCTCGGCGCACAGATCATCACCACGGTCACCGCCGACAAGACCAACGCCACGATCCTGACCGACAACATGGTGGGCTCCGGTGTCCATATCAACGGCGTCGGCGGCGACTGCCCCGGCAAGACGGAACTGCACCGCGACATCCTTCTGCGCTCCGCCATCTTCGTCGAATACCCGCCCCAGACGCGGGTGGAGGGCGAGATCCAGCAACTCGCCCCCGACCATCCCGTCACCGAACTCTGGGAGGTCATCGCAGGCAAGACCGCAGGCCGCACCGATGCGCGCCAAGTCACCCTCTTCGACTCTGTCGGCTTCGCGATCGAGGATTTCTCGGCCCTCACCTATATCCGCTCCAAACTGGCGGAAACGGGCCTCTACGAAGACCTCGACATGATCGCCGACCCCGACGATCCGCGCGACCTCTTCGGGATGCTCCTGCGCGCGGCCTGACCGAAGGCGCGACCTGCCCCTTCATCTTGGCCCAAATACTCAATTCGACACATCCACCCCGCGCCCGGCCCCGCCTAAGGCGTGGGGTGGGTTTAAACCCCACCTTAGCGAAACGTCACCGCAGCGCGCGGCGCGTGGCCACAGTTTGCTGCACAGATTGCGGCACAAAACAGGGCACAGCCGTTTCGGCCCTTTTCAGTGCAGGTGGAACTCCCCCACAACGTTCCGCCACTCACCCGGGCTGATCAGTTTTCGATGGGTGAACCGCACCGAATGCAGCGGCCCCTCGATCTTTTCCTGCCAGAATTCGATGAACCGGAACAACTCCGGATAATCCGGTGCCAGATCATAGTGCTGCCACACGAAGGTATTGAGAACATTGCGATAATCCGGCATCCGGTAGAAGAATTCCGCCGTCGTCAGACCATATCCCCGCAGCATCAACTCCGTCTCGCTGCGCCCGTCCAATGTCGCCATGCGCGCCTCCTTGCTCGCCCCCCTCTGGAAAGGCTGCATCGATTCGCGTCTTCTGGCAATGATTTCAATATGTTGGCACTCATCTGCCCGTGCTGCCAAAAGCCCGGCCCTTCGCGCATTGCACCCCATATGCGGGATGGTGTAAGGTCGCGCACAACAAGATATAGGCCGCGCGCCGGAACTCAGAGGCTCACGTGAACGATACGCCGGAAACCCCTGAAAACCCAGACGATTCCGCCCCCAAGAACCCGTGGCACGGCCCTCAGGTCTCCATCGCGGATGAGATGAAGACCGCCTATCTCGACTATGCCATGAGCGTGATCGTCTCCCGCGCCATCCCCGATCTGCGCGACGGGTTGAAACCCGTTCATCGCCGCATCCTCTTTGCGATGCAGGAATCCGGCAACACGCATGACAAGGCCTATCGCAAATCCGCCCGCCCCGTGGGCGACACGATGGGGAAATACCACCCCCATGGCGACTCTGCGATCTACGATGCCCTCGTCCGCATGGCGCAGCCGTTCAGCATGTCGCTGAAACTCCTTGATGGACAAGGGAATTTCGGCTCCATGGACGGCGATGCCGCCGCTGCCATGCGCTACACCGAAGTGCGCATGGACAAACCCGCCGCCTTCCTTCTCGCCGATATCGACAAGGAAACGGTGGAGTTTCAGGACAATTACGATGGCAAGGACCGTGAACCCACCGTCCTGCCCGCCCGCTTTCCCAACATGCTCGTCAACGGCGCGGGCGGCATCGCGGTCGGCATGGCCACCAACATCCCGCCTCATAACTTGGGCGAAGTGATCGACGGCACCCTAGCGCTCATCGAAAACCCCGACCTTTCGACCGAGGCGCTGATGGACATCATCCCCGCCCCCGATTTCCCCACGGGCGGCGTGATCCTTGGCCGTTCCGGCGCCCGCAAGGCCTATCTCGAAGGGCGCGGCAGCGTCATCATCCGCGCCAAAACGCGGGTGGAAGAAATTCGTAAGGATCGCTTCGCTATCATCCTCGACGAGATTCCCTATCAGGTGAACAAGGCGTCGATGATCGAAAAGATCGCCGAAATGGTGCGCGAGAAAAAGATCGAAGGCATCTCGGGCGTCGCCGACGAATCCGACCGCATCGGCGTGCGCGTTGTTATCGAATTGAAACGCGACGCCACGCCCGATGTGGTGCTGAACCAGCTTTACCGTTTCACGCCGATGCAAACCTCCTTCGGCTGCAACATGCTGGCCCTGAACGGCGGCCGTCCCGAACAGCTCACCCTGCGCGATTTCCTCACGCATTTCATCACCTTCCGCGAGGAAGTTGTCGCCCGCCGTACGGCCTTCGAACTGCGCAAGGCCCGCGAACGCAGCCACATCCTCTGCGGCCTCGCCGTCGCCGTGTCGAACGTAGATGAAGTCGTCCGCACCATCCGCGCCTCCGCCGATGCCGCCGAGGCGCGGGATAAACTGATGACCCGCCGTTGGCCCGCCGCCGATATCGCGGCCTATATCCGCCTGATCGACGACCCGTCGCACACCATGAACGACGACGGCACCTACAACCTGTCCGAGGCTCAGGCCCGCGCCATCCTCGATCTGCGCCTGCAGCGCCTCACCGCGCTCGGCGTCAAGGAAGTCACCGACGAACTCGAAGAACTGGCCGCCAAGATCAAGGATTACCTCGACATCCTGTCGTCCCGCGACCGCATCATGTCCATCATCTCGGACGAATTGCGCGAGGTGAAGGCCCTCTTCGCCGTCCCCCGCCGGACCGAGATTCAGGATTGGTCCGGTGACATGGAGGACGAAGACCTCATCGAACGCGAGGATATGGTCGTCACCATCACCTCCGGCGGCTATATCAAGCGCACGCCCTTGGCCGAATTCCGGTCGCAGAACCGCGGCGGCAAGGGCCTCGCCTCCATGCAGACGAAAGAGGATGACGTCGTCACCACCCTCTTCGTGGCCAATACCCACACTCACCTTCTCTTCTTCACGACCGACGGCATGGTCTACAAGATGAAGACATGGCGCCTGCCGCTGGCGGGTCGCACCGCCAAGGGCAAGGCCATCGTCAACATCCTGCCCATCCAGAACGGCGTCTCCATCGCCGCCCTGATGCCCGTCGACGTGCCGGAAGAGGAATGGGAAAACCTCCAGATCGTCTTCGCCACCTCCGATGGCGACGTCCGCCAGAATGACCTCAGCGACTTCACCAACGTCAAACGCAACGGCAAGATCGCGATGAACCTGCCCGAAGGCGTGTCGCTGGTGAACGCCGCCATCGCCGATGAAAACGATGACGTGATGCTTGTCACCGCAGGTGGCCGCGCCATCCGTTTCCCCACCACCGACATCCGCGTCTTCAAATCCCGCGGCTCCACCGGCGTGCGCGGCATCCGCCTTGCAGCGGGCGATACTGTCGTCTCCATGGCCATCATCCGCCATTTCGAAGCTACGCCCGAGGAACGCGAAGCCTATCTGAAACAGCGCCGCCTCATGGCCGGTGCGGTGGAGGATGACGCCGAAGCCGATGATGATGAAGAAAGCGTTGCCACCCCGAACGCAAGCGCGCTCGGCCAGCTTTCGCCCGAACGCTATGCCGAAATGTCCGCCGCCGAAGACCTGATCCTCACGATCACCTCGGGCGGGTCAGGCAAGCTCTCCTCCTCGCACGGCTATCCTGTCCGGGGCCGGGGCGGCATGGGGGTCAAGGCCATGGATGGCGCGATGCGCGGCGGCAAGCTGGTGGCAAGCTTCCCGGTCGAGATGTCGGATCAAATCATGCTCGCCACATCCACCGGCCAGTCGATCCGCGTTCCGGTGGAACAGATCAGCTTCCGCTCCCGCTCTGCCGGGGGGGTGAAAGTGTTCAACGTCGGCGAAAGCGAAGAGGTCGTCTCCGTCGCCCGCGTTGCCGAACAGGGCGATGACTGATCTTTCCGCACGGCTGGCCGACCTGGCTGCGCAAGGAAAAACAATCACTTACGGCGCGCTTGCCCGCGATCTGGGCTGGCGCGTCGCAGACCTGACCGCCGCGCTTGAACAGATAATGGAAGAAGACGCCGCTGCGGGCGCACCGCAGCGCGCGGCGCTTCTGGAAGGGCGTCTGTCGAACGGCATGCCCGCCCAAGGCTTCTTCCAGAAACTCGCCGAACTGGGCATCGCCCCCGGCGATCCTGCTTCCTATGTCGCCGAAACCCGCGCCGCCCTGCTTGCGGCATCTGCCTCTGCATAGCTGCACAACAACCTTGCACCCACGCCTATTTGGTGCGTCCGGGACTCATGTTAGCCACGGCGCAGTCCCGGCATGTCAGTCCGGGGCACAGCACAGACAGGGACAGGAACCCCACTTATGCACGCACTCACCTCCTACGGCCCCCTTGTTGGCCGCATTCTCATCGGCCTGCTTTTCCTCCTCGCCGGACTCGGCAAGCTTGGCGATGTGGCGGGCTTCTCCGGCTATCTCGCATCAGGCGGCCTGCCAGCCTTCCTCGCTTGGCCTGCGGTGATCTTCGAACTTGCCGTCGGCATCCTTCTGGTCATCGGCTATCAGACACGGATCGTAGCACTGGCCACCGCCGCCTTTTGCGTGGTGGCGGGCGTCCTCTACCACTTCGCCCCGGCTGACCAGATGCAGATGGCCATGTTCCTGAAGAACCTCGCCATTGCCGGGGGCCTGCTCATGTTCGCCATCCACGGTCCCGGCAAACTCGCCCTCGACAAGGCCTGACACGCCCTTCCCCCTCTCCCCCAGCCATGGGGGAGAGGGTCGGGGAGAGGGGGACTTCCCCTTCCCCACCAAACCCCCTAAATCCCCCTCATGACAGAAACACTCCACATCATCGGCGGCGGCATGGCCGGGGCCGAGGCTGCATGGCAGGCCGCCCGCATGGGCGTGCCGGTCGTCATCCATGAAATGCGCCCACAGGTCGGCACCTTCGCCCACCGCACCGGCAGCCTTGCGGAAATGGTCTGCTCCAACTCCTTCCGCTCCGACGATGACGAACGCAACGCGGTGGGCCTGTTGCATTGGGAAATGGGCGCCGCAGACGGCATCATCATGGCCACCGCCCGCGCCCACCGCCTGCCGGCAGGCGGAGCACTCGCCGTCGATCGCGACCCCTTCGCCGAGGCCGTCACCCGCACCCTGCGCGACCATCCCCTGATCACGGTCGAGGCAGGTGAAATCCGCCAGCTTCCGACCGACGGCCACTGGATCATCGCCACAGGGCCGCTCACCTCCGGCGCGCTGGCCGAAAGCATCCGTGCCACCACGGGGGCCGAACACCTCGCCTTCTTCGACGCCATCGCCCCCATCGTCTATGCCGAAAGCGTGGACATGTCGGTCGCTTGGATGCAGTCCCGCTATGACAAGGGCGAGACGGAGGAAGAACAGACCGCTTACATGAACTGCCCGATGGACCGCGCGCAATACGACGCCTTCATCGACGCGCTGCTGGCGGCCGACAAAACCGAATTCCACGAAGGCGAAACCGCAGGCTATTTCGACGGCTGCTTGCCGATCGAGGTGATGGCCGAACGCGGCCGCGAAACCCTGCGCTTCGGCCCGATGAAGCCGGTGGGCCTGACCAACCCCCACCGCCCGGACGTCAAACCCTACGCTGTCGTCCAGCTTCGCCGCGACAACAAACTCGGCACGCTCTACAACATCGTGGGCTTCCAAACCAAGATGAAATACGGCGCGCAAACCTCTGTTTTCAAAACCATTCCGGGGTTGGAAAACGCCTCCTTCGCACGTCTCGGCGGCATCCACCGCAACACCTTCATCAACTCGCCCACCCTGCTGGATGACCGGATGCGCCTGAAATCACGCCCCAACCTGCGCTTCGCCGGGCAGGTCACGGGCGTGGAAGGCTATGTCGAATCCGCCGCCATGGGCTTGCTCGCAGGCCGTATGGCCGCCGCCCAAATCCTTGGCCGCGACCTTGCCCCCCCGCCCCCCGACACTGCCATGGGCGCGCTCATCACCCACATCACCGGCGGCGCGGATGCGAAAACCTTCCAGCCGATGAACGTCAATTTCGGCCTCTTCCCCCCGATCGACGCCAAGGGCGGGCGCAAGGGCCGCAAGGACCGCTACAAAGCCTATACCGACCGCGCGAAGGACAGCTTCCGGGGCTGGCTCGCCGCGCAATGACATTCCGCACCCGGTTCGCCCCCTCGCCGACCGGGCCGCTGCATCTCGGCCACGCCTATTCCGCCCTCCTCGCCCATGACATGGCCCGCGCAGCGGGGGGCGAGTTCCTGCTCAGGATGGAAGACACCGACCTCGACCGTTGCCGCCCGGAATGGGAAGCGCAGATCGTCGATGATCTAACCTGGCTCGGCCTTCGCTGGGAGGGCCCCATCCACCGCCAATCCGACAAGATTGCCGCCTACAATGCCCGCCTCGAACCGCTGGCCGGTCGCGGCCTTCTGTACCCCTGTTCCTGCAGCCGCGCCGACATCCGCGCGGCCCTGTCCGCCCCGCAAGAAGGTGTGGCCTTCGCGGTCTATCCCGGCACTTGCCGCCACCGCGCCATGGCCGACCGTCGCCCCGGCGATGCGCTGCGCCTGAACCTCGCCGCCGCGCTTGACGCCCTCGGCACGCCAACGCACTTCACGGAAAGCGGCCCCGGCCACGCCGGCACCCACCAGATCGACCGAACGAGGGCCCTCGCACAAATCGGCGACGTCGTCCTCTCCCGCAAGGGCGAGGATATCGTGGCCTATTTCCTCGCTTCCGCCTTCGACGACGCCGATCAGGGCATCAGCCATGTGATCCGGGGCGAGGACCTGTTCGATTTCACCCCCGTGCAGGTGATCCTGCAGCGCCTCTTCGGCCTGCCGACGCCGCTCTACCACCACCACCGCCTCATCCGCGACGAGAACGGCAAGCGGCTGGCCAAACGCGACGACGCCCGCGCCATATCGAAATACCGCGCCGACGGCGCCACCCCTCAGGACGTCCGCCGGATGGTCGGCCTGTGACACTGCCGCTTCATCTGTTTACAAATATCCTCAGGGGGTGAATTGGCCGAAGGCCAAGAGGGGGCGCGAGCGCCCCCTTCCTTCACACCATCGGCTCCGTCAGAACGACCTCGCCCCCGTCCCGCACCGCCGTATAGAAACAGGACCGCCGGTTCGTGTGGCAGGCCGGTCCCTCCTGCTCCACCAGCGCCAGCAGCGCATCGCGGTCGCAATCCACCCGCAACTCCACCAAACGCTGGATATGCCCCGACGTCTCGCCCTTCACCCAGAAGGCGCCGCGCGACCGGCTCCAATAGGTCACCCGCCCACTCTCCACCGTCCGGGCCACGGCCTCCGCCGTCATCCATGCCATCATCAGCACCTCGCCCGTGGCATGATCCTGCGCAATGCAGGGGATCAGCCCGTTCGCATCATACTTTAGGCTTGCAGGGTCAAAGGACATCGGTCCTCTCCTTGGCAGGGGCGGCAGACGGGTCTATCTAAGGGCGAAGCCGGGAAAGGAAAAGCCATGAGCGACAGCGACCTCGTCAAGCTCTATTCGGGCCGCATCCTCGAACTCGCGGCAGATATCCCGCATCTGGGTCGCCTGTCCGCGCCCGAGGGGACGGCGAAGAAACGCTCGCCCCTTTGCGGCTCCACCGTCACTGTGGATCTGACGCTCGATGGTGACCGCATCGCCCGCTTCGGGCAGGACGTGAAAGCCTGCGCCCTCGGGCAGGCCTCGGCCTCCGTCACCGCCCGCGCCATCCTCGGCCGCACACGGGAGGAGGTCGCGCAGGCCCGCGCCGAACTCGAAGCCATGCTGAAACGCGGTGGCCCCGTCCCCGCCGCCCCCTTCGACGGGCTGGAGGTGCTGCTGCCCGCCCGCGACTACGCCAACCGCCACGCCTCGATCCTGCTGTCGCTCGACGCGACGCTGGCCGCGATGGATGAGGCGCTCAAGGCCCGCGCGGCGGGCTGACCCTCAACCCGCTCTTAACCCAACCATGAAAAAACCGCCGCACGTCCTGCGACGGCGGCGGTCAGTGGCGTTTCGTTCGTCAGATAGGCAGGGCCGCCATCCGGGTGCCGCTTGGGGACAGGCACATGGAACAAAACCGCAGGCAGAACCTCAGGCAGATAGAATGTGCAGCGACACGACCAGCATGGAGAACAGCGCGACGACACCCACCAGATCCTCGATCACCGTGGCACGGGAGCGGGAGAGAATATCCTTCATATCCGTCAGCATCGTCACCTCCATTGGCTTGTTGCTCATTTGTTCTCATAAATCCCCGGCGCTGTAAAGAACTTTTTAAGAACATTCGGGATCATATCAAGAACAATCCCTCCCCCAGTTATGGGGGAGGGTTGGGGAGGGGGTTGCAACGGAAACGCAGGCCAGCCCGGTCACGCCCTGCAGCGCGCCCTCAACCGACCCCGATCAACCGGATCGCCCGGTCCTGATCCAAAAGCCACAGCAGCATCCGCGCCGCCTTTCCCCGTGGCCCTTCCAGTGCCGGATCATCCGCCAAAAGCCGCCGCGCGTCGCTCTGCGCCACCGCCATCAGCGCCCCCTGCCGCTCCAGATCTGCCACGCGGAACCGCGGCAACCCCGACTGCGCCGTTCCGATCAGATCGCCCGCCCCCCGCATCGCCAGATCCTCCTCGGCGATGCGGAACCCGTCCTCGGTATCGCGCAGCACCTTCAGTCGCCGCTCGCCGCCCTCGCTCAAGGGCGCCTGATACATCAGCAGGCAAGTCGACTGGGCCGCCCCCCGCCCCACGCGCCCCCGCAACTGATGAAGCTGCGCAAGGCCGAAGGTCTCCGCCCGCTCGATCACCATGATCGAGGCATTGGGCACATTCACCCCCACCTCAATCACCGTCGTCGCCACAAGCACCTTCGTCTCGCCAGAGACGAACCGCGCCATGGCCGCGTCCTTCTCGGCGGGCGGCATCTGGCCATGCACCATCCCCACCACCCCATCCCCCAGCGCCGCCCGCAGATGCTGGAACCGCGCCTCGGCGCTGGCATAGTCCAGCACCTCGGACTCCTCCACCAACGGACAGACCCAATAGGCCTGCCGCCCCTCCGCCACCGCCTGACGCAGATGCGCCACCACCTCCTCCATTCGCCCTGTCGACACCAGCGCAGTGCGGATCGGCTTCCGCCCCGGCGGTTTCTCATCCAGCACGGACACATCCATATCGCCATAGGTCGCCAGCGCCAGCGACCGCGGGATCGGCGTCGCCGTCATCACCAGCGTATCGGTCGCCGCGCCCTTCGCCCCCAACTCCATCCGCTGCGCCACGCCAAAGCGGTGCTGCTCATCCACGACCGCCAGCCGCAGATCGGCGAAATGCACATCCTTCTGGAACACCGCATGCGTGCCCACCAGCACGGCAATCCGCCCCTCGGCCAGATCGCGCAGTTTGGCCGCCCGATCCGCCCCCTTGTCGCGCCCCGTCAGCAGGTCCAGCCTCACCCCCGCCGCCTCTGCAAGGGGCGCCAACCCGTCGAAATGCTGTCGCGCCAGAATTTCGGTGGGCGCCATCATCACGCCCTGCCCCCCCGCCTCCACCGCAATCAGCAGCGCAAGAAACGCCACCAAGGTCTTCCCCGCCCCCACGTCCCCCTGCAACAGACGGTTCATGCGGAAGGGGCCCGCCATATCCCCCGCAATCTCCTCCACCGCCCGTGATTGCGCGCCGGTCAAGGAATAGGGCAGGCTGAAAACGACCTTCGCCCGCAATAGCCCATTCCCGACGGTCGGCAGCCCCTTCTGCTTGCGCAGGGTCGCCCGCGCCAAGGCCAGCGTCAGTTGATGCGCCAGAAGCTCGTCATAGGCCAAACGCTGCCGCGCCGGATGGGTGGGCGCCAGTTCCGCCGCCCCCGCAGGCCCATGCACGGCCACCATTGCCTCGCGCCAGGACGGCCATCCCTCGCGGGCCAGAAGCGGCCCGTCGATCCATTCCGGCAGGACCGACGCGCGGGTCAGGGCCCCTGCCACCGCCTTCGCCACCAGCTTCTGCGTCACCCCGGCGGTCAAGGGATAGACCGGTTCAAAGACTGGCAACTCCCCCGCCTCCTCCAGCCGCAGCACATGGTCGGGATGCACCATCTGCGCCACGCCGTCGAACAGTTCCACCTTGCCGGAAACCAGCCGCCGCTGCCCCGTGGGCAGCAGGCGCTGCAGGAAGTCCCCCCGCGCATGAAAGAAGACCAGCGTGAACTCCAGCTGCGCATCCCGCACCAGCACGCGATAAGGCTTCCCCTTCGTGCGCGGCGGAAAATGCGCGCCGACCTCCACCTCCACCGTCACCGTGCAGGGCGGCACCACATCGCGGAGCGACGCCTTCCGCGCCCGGTCCACCCCGGAATGGGGCAGCAGGAACAACAGATCCTTCGGCCGCTCCACCCCCAGCCCGGCAAAGGCCTTGGCCGTCTTCTCGCCCACGCCCTCTAGCGTTTCCAGCCCCGCGAACAGCGGAAAAAGTTCAACCGGCCGCGTCATGCATCCCCGATGAGGGCGAGCCATTCGTCCTCGTCGATCATCTTCACGCCCAGCCGTTCCGCATCCTTGGCCTTCGATCCCGCGCCGGGGCCAGCCACCAGCAGATCGGTCTTGGCACTCACCGATCCCGCCACCTTGGCCCCCAGCGCCTCGGCCCGCGCCTTCGCCTCGGCCCGAGTCATCTTTTCCAGGGTCCCCGTAAAGACCACCGTCAACCCGGCCACCGGCGAACTCGTCGCCCGCGCCTCGGGCGGCAGCACCTCCAGATGCGCGACCAGCCGCAGGATGGAGGCACGCTCCTCCGGATTGGCCAGCGTGTCGGACAAGGACAGCGCCAGCACCGGCCCAATCCCATCTCCCGTGATCAATTCCTGCCACGCGGCCTTTGCCGCTTCCGGCACATCCAGCGCCTCCACCGCCCTGTCCCGCGCCTCTTTCACCCGCGCGCGCCGCCCCTCGGTCATCGACGCTGCGCGTTCCTCCGTCTCGGCCTCATCCGCCGCGCGATGGGCCAGCGCCGCGGGCCGCGCTAGGTCCACCGCCGCCGCCAGCGCCTCCCAACTCCCGTAATGGCGGGCAAGATCCTGCGCCGCCACCTCACCCACATGCCGCATCCCCAAGGCGAAGATCAGCCGCGCCAGCGGGATACGCCGCCGCTCCTCAATCGCGGCCCAGAGATTGGTCACCGATTTCTCGCCGAAACCATCCCGATTGCGCAGCTTCTGCAAGGGGTTGGCGGCATCTCTTGCGGCAAGCGTGAAGATGTCTGCAGGCTCCTTCACCGGCAGCAGGTCATCGGCGAAGAACATCTCCACCTGCTTGCGCCCCAGCCCTTCGATGTCGAAAGCCGCGCGCGACACGAAATGCACCAGCCGCTCCACCGCCTGCGCGGGGCAGATAAGGCCGCCTGTGCAGCGGCGGACCGAATCCCCTTCTTCCCGCACGGCGTCCGACCCGCATTCCGGGCAGCGATGCGGGAAGACGTAAGGTTCCGCCCCCTTGGGCCTGCGAGACAAATCCACATCCGCGACCTTGGGGATCACGTCCCCCGCCCGATACACCTGTACCCAGTCGCCCAGACGGATATCCTTTCCGCCCCGGATCGCCTCACCCTTGCTGTCGCGCCCTGCGATGTAATCCTCGTTGTGCAGCGTGGCGTTCGACACCACCACGCCCCCCACCGTAACCGGGGCCAGCCGCGCCACGGGCGACAGGGCCCCCGTCCGTCCCACCTGAATGTCAATCGCCTCCAGCCGCGTCCACGCCAGTTCGGCGGGAAACTTATGCGCGATGGCCCAGCGCGGCGTCGTCGCCCGGAAACCCAACCGCGCCTGCAGGGACAGGTCATCTACCTTGTAAACCACCCCGTCGATGTCATAGCCAAGCTCCGCCCGCATCGCCTCGATCCGGCGGTACTGCGCCAGCAGCGCCGCCGGTCCATCGCACCGCACGGTCAGCGGATTTGTCTGAAACCCCAAGGCCTTCAGCCGCGCGATCGCTGCAAATTGCGAAGCGGCCAGCGGCTCCGACAGCGCCCCCCAAGCATAGGCGAAGAACCGCAGCGGTCGCGCCGCCGTGATGGTGGCATCCAACTGCCGCAGCGACCCCGCCGCCGCATTGCGCGGATTGGCAAAGACCTTGCCCCCGCCCGCCGCCTGCCGGTCGTTCAGCGCGGCGAAATCGGCATGCGACATGTAGACCTCGCCCCGCACCTCCATCACTGCAGGCGCGCCCTCCACCCGACGGGGAATATCGGCAATGGTCAGCGCATTCTCGGTGACCGTCTCGCCCACCTCGCCATCACCCCGTGTGGCCGCCTGCACCAGCACCCCGCCCTCATAGCGCAGGGAAAGCGACAGCCCGTCGATCTTCGGCTCGGCCACATAGGCGATGGGCGCATCGGTCCCAAGGAAGGACCGCACCCGCGCGTCGAAGTCCGACACCTCTTCATCCGCAAAGGCATTGGCCAAAGACAGCATCCGCACCTCGTGCCGGATCTGCCCGAACCCTTCGGCCACCGTGCCGCCGATCTGCTCGCTGGGGCTGTCGGCGCGCTTGAGCTGCGGAAACCGCGCCTCAATCGCCGCGTTGCGTAGCTTCAGCGCGTCATAGTCCGCATCCGAAATCTCGGGCGCGTCCAGCGTGTGATAGGCGCGGTTGGCCTCGACAATCGCCGCGGCCAACCGTGCGAGTTCCTGCTGCGCTTCTGCCTCGGAAAGCTGATCGATGCTCTTTCCGTCGGTCATCCGTTCCCCCAAGGTCGCCCCCCAAAAGGTTTAGGGGGCGACCCCGGAACAGTCCAGCGCCCGCCGCAGGCTTCAGCTGGCCGCCGCGATGGAAACGCGGCGATGGGCGATCTCCGGCACCGGATCGCGCATCACGTAGCCGCGCCCCCAGACCGTCTCGATATAGTTCTCGCCCCCCGTCGCCTCTGCCAGCTTCTTGCGCAGCTTGCAGATGAAGACGTCGATGATCTTCAGTTCCGGCTCGTCCATCCCGCCATAAAGGTGGTTCAGGAACATTTCCTTGGTCAGGGTCGTGCCCTTCCGCAGGCTGAGGAGTTCCAGGATCTGATACTCCTTCCCCGTCAGATGCACGCTCTTGCCGCCCACATCTACCGATTTGGCGTCAAGGTTCACGTTGATATGCCCCGTGCGGATGATGGACTGGGCATGGCCTTTCGACCGGCGGATGATCGCGTGGATTCGCGCGATCAGTTCCTCGCGGTGGAAAGGCTTGGTCAGATAGTCATCCGCACCAAAGCCGAATCCCCGGATCTTGCTGTCGGTGTCGTCCGACCCCGAAAGGATAAGGATGGGGGTTTCGATCTTGGCCATCCGCAATTGGCGCAAAACCTCGTGCCCGCTCATGTCGGGAAGGTTCAGATCCAGAAGGATGAGATCATAGTCGTAGAGTTTCGCCAGATCGATGCCATCTTCCCCTAAATCCGTGCAGTACACGTTCAGGTTGGCATGAGTCAGCATCAACTCGATGCTCCGCGATGTCGCGGGATCGTCTTCAACCAAAAGCACTCGCATGTCACTCTCCGTAAAGCCGCCCTTAGGCGACATTGCAGACCACTCGTTAAACAAAGATTACTATGGCAGATTTTCCGTCAATCTCAATCTAAAACTGTCGATATTGCTGCACCTTGGTCGCCCGCAGCGCCGCAGCCCCGTGGCGGGTCATCGCAGCCTCCCACGCGCTCAGTTCCTCATCGGTCAAGGTATAGCGCTCCAGCGCCTCATCCCGCCCGATCAGGCCATGCTGGACGGCCTGCACCACGACAGCCTTGCGCCGCGCCACCCAGCGATAGGTGTCGGGCGGGGGAAGATCGGCCCGTGTCAGGATGCTGCCATCTGGCAGGGTCACATGGCGGGGGCCGGGAACGCGCTTGATGTACATGCGGGGTCTCCTTCGTCTTCCCCCGAACTATCGCGCGCTTTCCTTAACCGATGCTGAAGGCCCGCAGCGCTCCCTCTTGTGGCCCGCCCCGCTTTTCCTGTATTCCAACGGCCTTCCACCGCCTTTCCCGCCGGGACCCCGCCGATGCCGCTCGACCGCCCCCTCAACTCGCTTGGCCTGCCCAAGGCCCCAGCCGATACCCGCGTGGTTGTCGCCATGTCGGGCGGTGTGGATTCCTCGGTCGTGGCCGCCATGCTGGCGGAAGAGGGGTATGATGTCGTGGGCGTCACCCTGCAGCTTTACGATCACGGCGCGGCGCTGGCCAAAAAGGGCGCATGTTGCGCGGGCCGCGACATCCATGATGCCCGCCGGGTGGCCGAAACCATGGGCTTTCCCCATTACGTGCTCGATTACGAGAACACCTTCCGCGAGGCGGTTATCGAGGAATTCGCCGACGCCTATCTGGCTGGCGCAACCCCCGTCCCCTGCATCCGCTGCAACGAACGGGTGAAATTCAAGGACCTTCTGGCCACGGCCAAGGATCTGGAGGCCGACTGCATGGCCACCGGCCATTACATCCAGCGCAAGATCGGCGCGCTGGGACCGGAACTGCACATGGCCGGCGATCCGAACCGGGATCAGTCCTATTTCCTCTTCTCCACCACGCCGGAGCAGCTTGCCTATCTCCGCTTCCCCTTGGGCCACCTTGCCTCCAAGGCCGAAACACGCGCGCTCGCCGCGCGCTACGGCCTGCCCGTGGCCGACAAGCCCGACAGTCAGGACATCTGCTTCGTCCCCAATGGCAACTATGCCGCGGTGATCGAGAAGCTGCGCCCCGGCGCCGCCGATCCGGGCGAGATCGTCGATCTCTCCGGACATGTGCTCGGCACGCACCGGGGCGTGATCCATTACACGATCGGGCAGAGGAAGGGCCTCGGCATCGGGGGCCTCGGCGACCCGCTCTATGTGGTGAAACTCGACCCCGACACGCGCCGCGTGATCGTCGGGCCGAAAGAGGCGCTCTCCACCCGCACCGTGCCGCTGCGCGAAATCAACTGGCTGGGCGACGCACCGCTGGCCAGCCGTGCCGAATGGCATGTGAACGTCAAGGTCCGCTCCACCCGCCCCCCGCGCCCCGCCGTGATCCGCCCGCTGTCGGAAACCGAGGCGGAGGTGGAGTTGCTCTCGCCCGAAGACGGCGTCAGCCCCGGGCAGGCCTGCGTCTTCTACGCCCCCGAAGGCAGCCGCGTGCTGGGCGGCGGCTGGATCTGGTCGGGTAGACATTCGCCGCCACCACATCGGTAACCCGGCCACGCAGCGCAACTACCCAAAGAAAACATGGCGCAAAGGCTGATGTTTTGCTGCACAGTGAACCGCGTGGGTCCGTGCATCGGAGCCATGTATTTGTTGTGTAGAGGGATGTAGTGAATGAGTAAGCCTTCAAAAGACGTGTTGGACAAGCTGAAGACAAAGGATGGTCATGTCGACGTGATGATCGACGGCATCTTGGTGTCTTTACCGCAGCCCGTGGCGCTCTGGCTGCGGCGTGTTTTCCACGATGATGATCTTCATCAGCACCAACGGGACCTTTGGGAGTGGATGATGAAAAATCCTTTGCCCAAGCCCCAGACCTAGAGGAAACTTCCTCAAAGAACCGAAAGCACCGATTGCGCCGCCCTCAAACCGGGCGGCGCGCCGCTAAATCCCAACCGGTCCATCGTCACCCGCATCGCCGCATCCTGCGCCGAAGGGTCCGCCAGCAGCGCCTCCACCGCAGGCGCGATCAAGTCCGCCCGACAGCGCGCGCCGATGAATTCCGGCACCACCCGCGTCTCGCTGACAAGGTTCACCAAAGTCACCGTGTCGATCAGCGCCGCCCGCCGCATCAGCCAGAGCGTCAGGGGATGCATGTCATAGGCAATCACCATGGGACAGCCATTCGCCGCCAGTTCCAAGGACACCGTCCCCGACGCCGCCACCGCCACATCCGCCGCCGCAAAGGCCCCGCGCTTCCGCGCCGCCTCTTCCACGATCTCAGGCCGCACGGTCCAGCCCGCCGCCATCTCGCGCACAAGCCCGGCCACGCCCCGCACCGTGGGGAGCGCGACGCGCAGGCCCGGATGGCGCGCGGCCAGCCGACCCACCACATCGCCCAGCACCGGCATCAGTCGCGCTACTTCCCCGCGACGCGACCCCGGCAGGGCCAGCACCAGCGGCCCCTCGCCCGCCCATGCCTTGCGCTCCACGTCAGAGGCCAAAGCCTCCGCCACCACCGGATGCCCGACGAAATCGCAACTCATCCCCGCCGCCTGCATATAGGGCGGCTCGAACGGCAGCAGCGCCAGCACATGATCCACGCAGCGCGCCATCTTGACCGCCCGCCCCGGCCGCCAGGCCCAGACCGAGGGCGCCACGTAATGGATCGTCCGCAACCCCGGCTTAGCAGCCTTCACCAGTGCCGCCACCCGCAGACCGAAATCGGGGCTATCGATCGTCACCAGCGCCGCCGCGTCGGACGCGATCACCGCTTCGGCCACCTCGCGGATGCGGCGCTTCAGGTGGAAATACTTCGGCAGAACCTCAGCAATCCCCATCACCGACAGTTCTTCCATGGGGAACAGCGACCCCATCCCTTCGGCCTGCATCAGGGGCCCCGCGACGCCCGCAAACTCTACCCCCGGCGCAAGGCTCTTCAGCCCTGCCATCAGCGCCGCCCCCAGACGGTCGCCCGAAGGCTCCCCGGCGACGAGGAAGATTTTCATGGCTCCCGCGCCCAAAGGAAAAGACCCGCCGCCTCTGCCTCCGCCCGCATCACAGGGAGGTCGAGGCAGATCACGCCGCCCGCCTCCCAAACGATCCCGCCAAGACCCGCTGCCGCCACGCGGCGCACGGTTTCAACCCCCAGCGCGGGCAGGTCGATCCGACGGTCCTGCAGGGGCTTCGGCGCCTTATAGAACACGCCCTTCGCCCCTGCCGGGCGCAGGCCTGCCGGGATCGCCGCCACCGCGCCCAGCATCGCATCCGTCCCGGGCAGCGCCTCGACGGCAAGGCAGAGGCCATGCTGCACCACCGCGCCCTGCCCCACATCGACGCGCCCCAGCGCCGCCACGATGGCGGCTGCCCGCGCCGCGTCCGTGCTGTCCCGCTCGTTCACCGCACCGCACAGAACCCCGGCCCCCGGCACCAACGCGGGCGCGATCTCCTGCACGCCCGCCCCATCGCGGCCAGCAAACGCGGCACCATCGTCGCCGTATCGGGATCGAACAGCGCCGGGTCCAGCCTAGGCCGCTGCACCGCGCCTGCAAAACAGACGCGGGTGACGCCCGCATCCTCCAGAGCCCGCAAGAAAGGCACCAGCCGCTCCACCCGGAACCGCAGGTCAGGCTCCACGCCCGCAGGCGCGAACCCCTCCAGCGACGCCACGAAGGGCCGCTCGGCCATCGCGGCCATCACCGCCGCAGGCAGGCCACCCGCCCCCGCGATGATCGCCGTCCGGGTCATTTCGGCGTCAGGAAGGACCGGTCCGAGGCTGACAGGATGAACTCCGTCACCTCGCGCACATAGGCGCTGTCGGTCTCGTCAGCCAGCTTGCGCGCCCGGTCGAGGAAGGTCCCCTCCCCCTGCGCCAGCATCTGATAGGCGGCGCGCAGCGCGGTGATCTCGCCCCGCTCAACGCCACGCCGCTTCAGGCCCACAAGGTTCAGCCCGTCCAACTCCCCGCGCGGGGCCTGCACAAGGCCGTAAGGGATCACGTCATTGGTCACCATGGTCACCGCGCCGATGATCGCGCCCTGCCCGATCCGAACGAATTGGTGCACGCCCGACAACCCGCCCACGATCACGTCATCGCCCAGCACGCAATGGCCCGCGATGGCCACATGGTTCACAAGGATCACGCGATTGCCGATCTGCGCGTCATGGCCCACATGCGCGCCGGTCATCACCAGAACGTCGTCGCCCAGCCGCGTCACGCCACCGCCGCCCTCGGTGCCCACGTTCAGCGTCGCCGCCTCGCGGATGCGGCAACGCCGCCCGATGACCAGCCGCGTCTTCTCGCCCTTGTATTTCAGGTCCTGCGGTACCTCGCCCACCGTGGCAAAGGGGAAGATCACCGACTCCTCCCCCACCTCGGTCCAGCCGGTGACGACGGCATGGCTCTTCACCACCACCCCGTCCTTCAGCACGACCTCCGGCCCGATCACCGAAAAGGGACCGACTTCGCAGCCCGCGCCGATCACGGCGCCCGCCTCGACCACGGCGGAAGGGTGGATGCGCGCCTCGGGATGAATGCTCATGTTCAGGCCTTCGGCACGTCGAACATCGCCATGAAGGTGGCCTCGCAGGCCAACTCCCCATCCACGATGGCGCGGCCCTCGAACTTCCATACCCGCCCGCCGCCGCGCAGCGCCTTCACATGCAATTCCAGCACGTCGCCCGGCACGACCTTGCGGCGGAACTTCACCCCGTCCACGCCCATGAAGAAGACCTTCGCCTGCTTGTCCACCAGATCCATCGACAGGCCGACCAGAATGCCACTCGTCTGCGCCATCGCCTCGATGATCATCACGCCCGGAAAGATCGGCATGCCAGGGAAATGCCCGGTGAATTGCGGCTCGTTGATGGTGACGTTCTTGATGCCCACGCAGCTTTCGTTGATGACGATGTCGCGCACCTTGTCCACCAAAAGAAAGGGATAGCGGTGCGGAATGATCCGCTGGATCAGATCAAGATCGGCGCTCAGGACGGCGCCGCTGCCGGTGGCCTCGGTCATCGGATTCTCCTTCTTCCGCGGCCCGCCACGACGGGCCACCGGGACGTGACTAGCAACTTGACGGGGCCGAAACAAGCATCCGGCATTCAGGGCGCGGGCGCATCTTCGGTCTCTGGCATCGGCGCGGGTGCCTGCCCGCCCGCCGCATCATCCGCCGCAGCATTCCCGGTCGCGCCCCCCGCCTCGGGCAATGTCGCGCCATCACCCAGCACGGCATCGATCCGCGCTATGGCCTCATCGGTGATGTCCACCCCGCGCAGCGACAGGATCACCATCTCCTTGTCAAAGATAGCCACTGCCCCGCTTTCGCGCATCAAATCGGCCAGCACGGGGATCGCCGCCTGCAGGAACCGCTGCCGCTCCGCATCCCGGCGCGAGGTGATGGCGCGCGACTTCGCATCCTGCGCGGCCCGGATCGCTTCGGTCTTCGTGTCGAATTCCTCGGCCAGCATGCGGAATTCCTCGGACGGCAGCGTGGGACGCTGATCGGTCAGCGCGCGCTCCTCGGCCTCAAGCGCCTGCTCCAGACGCACGTTCTCGGCGATCAGCGTCTCGCTGTCCTTCTGGAACTGCGCCTCAACCGCCTGTCCGAACCGGGTCTCGACCAAGAGCCTCTCGCGGTCCAGCGTCAGGATCGGAGCCTGCGGCACAGCCGCCCCGGACTGCGCCTGTTGCGCCATGGCCGACCCACCCGCCAGCAGCAGCAGCGCCGCCAGCGCCGCCCGCATTGCTGCCTGCCGACGGCCTGCCATCAGAAGCGCGTCGAAACCGTCAGGTCGAAGGTCTGCTCGCGGTCGTAGGCTTCCTTCACCACCGGCTTCGCGAAGTTCAGGCGCAGCGGACCGACCGGCGTCTCCCAGAAGATCGACACCCCGATGGCCGACCGCAGGTTCATCGAGTCGTCCACTGGATTGGCACCACCCGCCCCGCCATTGATGTTATCAAGGCTCCAGACCGACCCGACATCAAAGAAGACGCCGCCGGTGATCCCATATTCTTCAGGCAGGCCTACCGGGAAATCGGCCTCGAACCGCGCCACGGCGAACATGTTGCCGCCCAGCGCATCGTTCAGCGCGTTCAGGTCGCGCGGCCCGATCCCGCCGGGTTCAAAGCCACGAATCTTGCCGCCGCCAAAGAACCGGTCGGTGATCTGGCTGTTCGTACCGCCGAGGCTGTTGATCATCCCGCCTTCAAAGATGGCGCGCAGCGTCACCTCTTCCTGCGCGACCTTCGTCTCGGCCAGCGCCAGCGCGGTGGTCATGATGTATTCCGTATCGCCGCCCAGACCCGCGATGTCCTGACCAAAGCGCAGCAGCACACCACCCTTCGGGTTCAACCCGCTGATGCGCGAGTCATAGCTGTAGGTATAGCCGATAGAGCTGGTCACCTGCGCGCCCAGCGCGGCTTCCTGCGCGATGATGTTGGACGCCCCTGCAGGGACATCCGAAATCTTGGAATCCTTGTAGGTATAGCGCACTTCCAGACGGCTCAGCTCGCCCAGCGGAAACTCCAGCGCAGGCGACAGACGGCCCACCCGGGTGTCATAGGTGCTGGAATTCTCGTTGTCCGACTCCCGGTAGGAGACCGAGAATTTCAGCGCCACATCCCGCCCAAGGAAGGCCGGCTCCACAAAGCCGAAGGACCCTTCCGCCGTATCCGTGCCCGTGGTGATCGAGGCACTCAGCCCCTGACCGCGACCAAGGAAGTTCTGCTCAGTCAGGCCGATGTTGAACCCGACGCCCGTCGACACGCCATAGCTCGCGCCGAAGTTCAGCGAACCGGTCGGCTGCTCTTCCACATCGACATTCACCACCACCTGATCCGGGCTGCTGCCCGGCTCGGCATTCACCTGCGCATCGGCAAAGAAGCCCAGCGCTCGGATGCGTTCCGCCGCCTGCCGGATTTCCCGGGCGTTCAGCGGATCGCCTTCCACCGTGCGGAACTGGCGGCGCACCACCTGATCCAACGTCGTGGTGTTGCCCTCGATATCGATACGCTCGACGAAGATGCGCTCGCCCCGGACGATGGCGAATTCCACATCCAGAATCCCGCCCCGCTCGTCGCGGGTGATGCGCGGATCGACGCGCACGAAGGTCAGACCCTTGCGCAGCGCCAGATTCTCCATCCGCGCGATGTTGTTCTCGATCAGGGCCGGTGACCAAACCTCGCCCGTCCGGATGCGCTGCACACCCGCGAATTCCGCCGCGTCCAGCCCCTCGACCTCCGACACGGTGGAGATTTCGCCGATCCGGAACTGCTGCCCCTCGCGGATCGTGATGGTCACGAAAAAGGCGTCGCGCTCGCGCGATACGTCCGACGTCGCGTCCAGCACCTGCACATCGGCATAGCCGCGCGCCAGATAGAAGTCGCGCAGAAGCTGCTTGTCCAGCTCCAGCCGCTCGGCCACGAAGGTGTCGCCCTGAATGATCTGGCGCAGCAGACCGGCCTGCTTGGTTTCCAGCACCTGCCGCAGGCGGCGGTCGGTGAAGGCGCGGTTGCCCACGAAAGACAGACGCTCGATCTCGGCCACGCGGCCTTCGGTGATCTCGAACACAAGGTCCATGCGGTTGCCGTCGCGCCGGATGATGCGCGGATCAACCGTCGCAGCGATCCGGCCGCGCACGCGGTAAGCCTCGGCGATGGCAGCGGCATCCTCTTCCGCCTGCGACGGCGAATAGACCAGCCGCCCCTTCGACTTGGCGATCTCGGCCAGTTCCTCGTCCTTCAGCCGGGCATTGCCCTCAAAGTTCACGATGTTGACCATCGGGTATTCCACGACCCGGATCAGCAGCGTGCCGCCCTGCGGAATCAACTCGACAGATTCAAAGAGACCGGAATTGACGATATTCTGATAGGCGTCGTTCAGACGCGCCGCGCTGACCGTCTCGCCGCGCCCGATTCCGGCATAGGCGATGATCGTCTGCGGCTCGATGGCCTGATTGCCTTCGACGGTGACCGCCGAAAAGCTGTAGCTTTGCGCCAAGGCAGGCGCGGCGGGGGCAAACGTAAGGGCGGCTGTCGAAAGGAAAATCGCCGTCATTGCCGGCCGGAACATCCCCGTGCTCGACCGCACCGACGTATCGAACACGCCTGTCCTCTTCCACATGGATCCCGCCCCGCCTTAACAAATTCTAGTGTCTTCACTAGCCTGAAGAGCAGGGATTGTCAAAAGGCTGTGGTCGCTTTCCCGGCCTTAGTGGCCCAGAAGTTGCGCGCCCAGAAAGGCCCCGGCCAAAAGGCCTGCCGCCATCGTCGCCAGCGTGAAGATGCGATCCGCATTCACCACCATGATGATGGAAAGGCCGCGATAACCTTTGGTGATGCTGCTCATGTTGACCTCTCCGATCCTGTTGTCAGGAGACGGATAGGCCCCGATTGTGGCGCGAGTTTGGCTCCCTCCCGGCGCTTTCGCGACACAGAAAGCAAGGTCCTCCCCCCACGCTCTGCAAGGCTCATGCCACGCAGCGCGCGGGGTGGCAGGGATCAGGGGCAGAACAGATCGTTGGACAGCGCAAAGACCATCAGCGTCAGAATCGCCGTCAGGCCCACCGCCATCAGAACCCGCAGCGCGCGCGCCGAAGGCGGTTTCCCTGTCACACCCTCATAGGCGTAAAAGACCAGATGCCCACCGTCCAGAACCGGCACCGGAAAGAGGTTCATCAGACCGACCGCCGTCGACAGCATGGCAATGAACCAGATGAAACTGGTCACACCCGCGCTCGCCGCCGCGCCCGAGGTTTCGGCGATCCCGATCGGCCCGCGCAGGTTGCAGGACGAAATCGCCCCCGTCACCATGTGCCACAGCCCCGACAGTGACGTCGTGGCGATCTCCCAAGTCTGAGTGGCCGCAAGACCGACGCTTTCCAGAACCCCCGGTCGCCGCGTCTCGGGCTCAAAGGACAGTGCCCCGGTCAGCCCGATCAGCCAGCGCGTCTCGAACCCGCCCTCCGCGCGCGGCAGATCCACCCGGCGCGGCGTCAGCGTCAGGTCCAGTTCTGCGCCGTCGCGCAAAAGGCGCAGCGTCAGCGGCTCGCCGCCCGAGGCCCCGACGACCTCGCGCAATTGCGGAAAGGTCACGACCGGCTCTCCGTTGACCGCGACGATCAGGTCGCCGGGCATCAGCCCCGCCTCGCGCGCTGCCGAGTCCGGCTGAACCGTCTCCACCAGCGGCGGCATCGGATGGCTGTCACTCAGAAAGACATCTGCCCCGCCCCGGTCGACCTGGTACTCCACCACCGCCGCGTTCGGCAGTTCGCTCGCCGCCTGCATGAAGGCCGCGAAATCTGGCGTCTCGATCCCGCCCAGCGCCTCGATCCGGTCGCCGGGTTGCAATTCCGACGTCTGCGCGGGCAGGCTGCGCAGGCTGCCCACCGTCGGCGCATCCGTCGCCACGCCGTTCCATAGGAAGATCGCGGCGAAGATCGCGATAGACAGCACGAAGTTGAACACAGGCCCCGCCGCCACCGTCGCCGTCCGCGCCCAGAGCGGCGCGCCATGCATGGTCGCGCGCCTCTGTTCGGCGGTCAGTTCCTCCGCCCCAACCGACTGACCGACGGATGAGGCATTGGCGTCCCCCATGAACCGCACATAGCCGCCCAAAGGCAGCGCGGCGACCTGCCAGCGCGTCCCGCGCTTGTCCAGCCCCGACCACAGCACGGGGCCGAAACCGATGGAAAAGACCTCGGCATGGATGCCCGACCAGCGGCCCACGATATAGTGGCCGTATTCATGCACGAAGACGATCACGATCAGCGCGGCGACGAAGGCCAGCACTGTATAGGCCAGTCCGCCGAAACTCGGGATCAGATTGATGACTTCCACCCTGACTCAGTCCTCTCTCAACCCGGCCGCGCATTCCGCAGCCTTCACCCGTGCATAACGATCCATGGCCAGCACTTCTTCCAATCCGGTCGGGGCTTTTCCAAGGCCCGTCTCGGCCGAAAGAACGGCAAGCGTCTCCTCAACTACGGTTGCCATCCCCAGAAATCCAAGACGTCCTGCCATGAAATTGTCGAGAGCGACCTCCTTCGCCGCGTTGAAGGCCGCCCCGGCCAGCCCCCGCACCCGCATCACCTCGCGCGCCAGACGCAGCGCAGGGAATCGCTCGGGATCGGGCGCTTCGAAGCTCAGGCTGCCCAACCGCGCCAGATCCAACCGCTCCACCGGCACATCGCCCCGCGCGGGCCAATGCAGCGCAAAGCCGATCGCATGCCGCATGTCCGCAGGCCCCAGATGCGCCATCACCCCCCCGTCCCTGAACCCCACCAAAGCATGCACGATGCTTTGCGGATGGACCAGAACCTCGATCATCTCCGGCGGAAAACCGAAGAATTCCCGCGTCTCGATCAATTCCAGCGCCTTGTTGAACATCGATGCGCTGTCGATGCTGATCCGGCTGCCCATCGACCAATTCGGATGCGCCTTGGCCTCGGCCACCGTCGCCCGGGCCAGTTTTTCCATCGGCCATGTCCGGAACGGCCCGCCCGAAGCGGTGATGATCACCCGCTCCACCGCGTCCGCATCTTCGCCCGTCAGGGCCTGAAACACCGCCGAATGTTCGCTGTCTACCGGCAGGATCGTCGCCCCATGCGCCCGTGCCGTCTCCAGCAGCAGGGCCCCTGCCGTCACAAGGCTTTCCTTGTTGGCCAGCGCCAACATGCCCCCATGCCGCAGCGCCCGCATCCCCGGCACCAGCCCGGCCGCGCCGACGATCCCGCTCATCACCCAATCGGCCGGGCGGTCCGCCGCCTCGGCAATCGCCGCTTCGCCCGCCGCAGCCTCGACCCCCGATCCGGCCAGCGCCTCCCGCAGCGCGGGCAGCTCCTCTTCATGCGCCACCACCGCCACCTCGGCGCGCAACTCGCGCGCCATCTCGGCCAGCAGGGTCACGTTGCGCGCGCCCGTCAGGGCCACGGTACGATAAGCCTCCGCCCCGCCCGCCCGCCGGATCAGGTCGAACGTGCTCTGCCCGATGGAGCCGGTGGCCCCGAAGATCGAAATGGACCGCATTCCCTCAGCCGATCGGTAGATTCTTGAAGAACAGCCCCAGCAGCATCACCAGAACCGTCGCTCCGATCAATGCATCGAACCGATCCAGCAGCCCGCCATGCCCAGGGATCAGATGCGAGGAATCCTTGATCCCCGCCCGCCGCTTCATCCAGCTTTCCCAGATGTCGCCCAACTGCCCGGCAAAGGCCACGATGGGCGACAGCAGCACCAAGAGCCACCCGCCCATCCCCGCCAGAACAAAGCCTGCGCCCACTGCCGCCGCCCCGACCCAGCCCGCCACCGTGCCCGACCATGTCTTCTTCGGGCTGACCTTGGGCCAGAACTTCGGCCCTCCGATCGTCCGCCCCGCGAAATAGCCCGCCACATCCGACATCACCACAACCGTCACCAGCCACAGGATGCCCGTCGTCCCAATGGTGTCGCGCAATTCCACAAGGCCATAGCCCGCCACCATGATCGCCGCCGCATAGGCCGCCGCCAGCCGCCGGTCCCGGCGCGGACTCAGCGCCAGCGCCAGCGACGGCACCAGAACCATCGCCGCCGCCAGATCCGACCGCAGCACCAGCGCCGCCGCCAGCGCCGCCGCCGCGATCCCCGCCATCAGCAGCGGGCGGTT
>VYLE01000390.1_pt1 | contig 27282 bp, 31 predicted proteins | sample 5114391 | NCBI WGS metagenome assembly VYLE01 (sample SAMN12291771, study PRJNA351875) | freshwater metagenome | isolation source: freshwater lake | place: USA: Michigan, Kent Lake | collected 2013-08-15
GGGGCGTAGCGCGCCGGGATATGGTCCGTCTTCGGACGAGGCTGTGGCTCGGTCAGGCGGAAGGCAGGCGGGCGCGGGGCTTTCGGCTTCTCCGGCTTGGGCATCGTCTTGTTGGCGGCCCGGCGAGTGGCGCGCGGCGTGGGCAGGGGCAGCGTCATGCCGGCGGCGATGAGGTGCAGCGCGCGGCGCACGGCGGCCTCGGCAGGCAGGAGATAATGGCGCGCGAGATGGTGCAGCAGGCGGGTTTCGAGGAGCGCGCCCTGCGGCGGGACGAGACGGCGGCGCAGCTCATCCGCCAGCCAGATCGCTAGCATCGCGGCCTGGCCGATAAGGCCATTGATGCTGTCCTGTTCAGGGGTGGCGGGCTGGTCCATGGGCAAGAGTATACACCCGGCCCGGAGGGGGTTGCGTAAGTATCTTTGTATTTCGCGCAAGGCGTTGAAAGGATTGGGGGTGGGTGGGGGAAATTGGTTGCGCAAGTGGTCCGTAGACGGATTAAAAAGCCGGCTTGAAGCGTCACCGAATTCCATTCGGGGGCAATGCATGTTTTTCCAGCGCAGCTCTTAGAGGAATGCTGAACGCAATAAGGAAAAGCGGCCAAGAACCAGCGGCGACTGTGATGAGCAATCTCATCAACATGCCCTTTGCAAGGTAACTTGCTATCTGCCAGTTGAGGCAGAATTGGATCATAGCAACTAGTACAGCGAGATACTGAAAGACAGCATCGGAGGCTGCTACATCTGAAGATTGTCCAACGAGTAAAGGTAGGACGAACAAAACCAGTAGGAAGCCGCCCGCCACACTCCATGCCAAGTGATACTCGCGCTGATCCTTCCAGTTCTGGAGTTGCATGGCGACAGCCACAGTCCAGAAGCTAGGCACGAAAGTCAGAAGAAAATAGAAGTTCGCAAGGCTGGTGGAGTTACCCAGGTTGAAAAAGCCTGAATGAAAATATTCGTCATGAATATGGCAGCGTGCACCAACAGCATGACCAGATGATTGGTCAGGATATCGGGCCGCAACAGAAAACTCACAGCCTCGCCACCACATCCGTCATCAGCGGCCCGATCTCGGTGTTGAGGACAAGGTCCGCGTATGGGTCCTGGTCGGTGGGCTCGCGGTTGATGATGGCGAACTGGGCGCCGAGGCGTTTGGCGAGGAGGGGGATGCCGGCGGCGGGGTAGACGACGAGGGACGAGCCGAGCACCAGCATCAGGTCGCAGAGCGAGGCTTCTTCGGTGGCGCGCTCCATCTCGGCCTCGGGCATGGCCTGGCCGAAGGAGATGGTCGCGGTCTTGATGAGGCCGGTGCAGAAGAGGCAGGTGATGTCTTCGTCGGCTTCCCAGCGATGGCGCAGCGCTTCGAGTTCGTAGCGCTTCGAGCAGGTGAGGCATTTCGCATAGGACGCGTTGCCGTGGATCTCGATCACCTGCTTTTCCGGCACGCCGGAATCCTGGTGCAGGTTGTCAACATTCTGGGTGATGATGCTGGCGACCTTGCCGGCCTTCACGAGCTCGGCGAGGGCATAGTGGCCGGCATTGGGGGAAGCGCCGGTCCAGCCGGCGGTGCGGTTGAAGACGCGGGTCCAGGCTTCGCGGCGGGCGTCGCGGGAGGCCACGAAGTCCTGGAACATGATGGGCTTCATCTTCGACCAGACGCCGCCGGGGGAGCGGAAATCCGGGATGCCGGATTCGGTCGAGATGCCCGCGCCGGTGAACACGGCGACGCGGTGTGCATTGCGGATCATGTGGGCGAGGATGTCGGCGTCGGTCATGGCCGACAGAGTAATTCGTTCGCCGGGAAGTTCTAACTTTTTTATCTGTCGCGGCGCTTGTCCGAAAACCGGTTCCCACTTTTCGGAGCGCCGCTCACCGGTACATGCCGTCGCGCAGGTTGATGCCGTGCTCGACCCACATCTTCATGGCGCAGATCATCTGGCTCCAGCCCATGCAGTTGCCGTAGGAGGCTTTTAGGCCGCCGGGGGTCTGCCGCCAGCCTTCCTCGGCGATGGTGACGAGGGTGCGCCCGTCGCCGAGATCCTCGAAGCGCATCGTGACCGTGGTCATGTTGCCGGCGGCGGCGACGTCAACGGGTTGGCCGTCTTCCAGCGGCGGGCCTTCGTTTGCCTCCCATTGCAGGATGATGCGGCGGTTCTTCTCTACCTCGACGACCTTGACCGGGAAGGCGCCGGGGAAATCGTGGAAGTCCCACATCACGCTGGCGCCGGTTTCGAGGCGGCCCTTGGCGCCGCCAGTGGTGAAGTAGCCGGAGAGTTTCTCGGGGTTCACGACGGCCTCGAAGACCTCGTCGACCGGGCGGGCGATGCGGCCGCTGACTTCGAATTTCAGGTCCATCACTTTCTCCTTGTGCTGAGCCGTATCATGTTATAAAAATATAACATGTCAACCGCCAAGATCGACACGCTTGAAGACCTGGTGTTCCGGGCACTCGCCGCGCCGGTGCGCCGGGCGATGCTGGATGCGCTGAAGGACAATCCGCTAACGACGGGCGAGCTGTGCGCCCGTTTCCCGGCGCTCGACCGCTGCACCGTGATGCAGCACCTGAAGGTGCTGGAGACGGCAGACCTGGTAATTGCGCACAAGGTGGGACGGGTGCGGTGGAACTATCTCAACGCGCTGCCGATCAAGGAGATCCATGACCGCTGGATTGGCCCGCATGCGGCACAGGTGGTCGGCGCGCTGGCGCGGCTGAAGGCGGACCTCGAAGGCTGAGGCGGGGCTGTGCAAGCAGGCAGCGGCGCGCTTACATGGGCCCGCGAGGAGGCGGGCGGCGTGCAGCGGACAGCGATCATCGGAGATGTGCACGGCATGCGGGACGCGCTGGCGGAGCTGCTGGGCGTGCTGCGCCTCGGGCCGGGCGACCGGCTGGTTTTCGCCGGCGACCTTGTGGACAAGGGGCCGGACTCGGCGGGCGTGGTGGAGGATGCGGCGCGGCTCGCGAGGGAGGCCGCGTTCGAGGTTGTGCTGGTGGAAGGCAACCATGAGGAACGCCACCGGCGTTACCGGGCGAACCTGACGCTGCGCCCGAAAGTGGCGCGCCAGCAGGCCGCGGATGCGCCCGAGCTACCGGCCATTACGGAGAGGTTGTCGCCGGAAGCGTGCGCGTTTCTGGATGGCGCGGTGTGGTTTCACCGCGAGGCAGAGCACGGTGTGCTGGTGGTGCATGGCGGCATTCCGGGGGATATGCGCGTGTTTCCGGACCGGGCGGACGACGTAGCGGCGCTGACCGGCAAGGCGCGCGACAGGTTCAGCAAGATCCTCCGTACCCGGTTTATCAGCCGCGAGACGGGGACCTACCTCGGGCTTGGCAAGCAGCAGCCGGGCGATCCGTTCTGGGCTGAGGTTTATGACGGGCGGTTCGGACATGTCGTGTTCGGCCACCAGCCCTTCTTTGACGGCCCGGCGCTGTTTGCGCATGCGACAGGCATTGATACCGGCGCGGTGCACGGCACGGGCCTGACGGCGCTGGTGTATGAGGCGGGCGCCGGGCGGCGGTTCGTCAGCGTGGCGACACCGGTCTACCGAGCGCGCCGGACGCTAGACCCGAGCGACGCCTAGGCACCTGCGCGGCGGAGGGGCCAGCCCGGAGGCGAATCCCTTGCACTGCGGCCCGGCGGCGGTTAGGCCTTGAGCCACAAGGTTTTCCGGAGGGGCGCCCCATGAATCTCGTTCTCATCGTGCTGGCCGTGATTGTCGCCATCATCGGCATGATCATCCTGATCTATAACGGCCTGGTGCAGAAGCGGCAGCGCGTGAACCAGGCCTTTGCCGATGTCGATGTGCAGCTGAAGCAGCGCTTCAACCTGATCCCGAACCTGGTCGAGACAGTGAAGGGCTATGCGGCGCACGAGCAGGAGACGCTGCAGCAGGTGATCGCGGCGCGCAACGCGGCGCAGACGGCGAGCACGGCCGGCGAGATGGCGACTGCGGACTCGGCGATGCGGGCCGCGCTGGGCAAGATCTTCGCGCTGGCCGAGGCCTATCCGGACCTCAAGGCCAATACGAACTTCCTGCAGCTGCAGCAGGAGCTGTCGGCCATTGAGGACAAGCTGGCGGCGGCGCACCGGTTCTACAACTCGGCGGTGCAGGACTATAACACGGCGCGCGAGCAGTTCCCCGGATCGATCATCGCCGGCAGTTTCAATTTCGAGCCGCGCGAGTTCTTCGACGTGGGCGCCGACAAGCGCGCCTCGCTGAGCGAGGCGCCTTCGGTCAGCTTCAAGAAGGACTGAGGCGGCGCCCGCGCCGCTGCCCATTCCGGCGCCGCCGGGGGCAGATTACAAATGTGAATGAATTCAGGCGCTGGACGCTGGCCCCGATTTCGGGTGAGCATGCGCGGACTGTTGCTGGAGGAGGCCTTCCCATGCGTTTCGCCCTGATTGCTGCGGCTGCCCTGCTGCTGGCCGGATGCTCGCCCAAGACGGGGACGGCAGATGCCGAGGCGCCGCTGGTGGCAGAGGCCCCGGGCGCTGTGCAGGAACCGGCCGCGCCGGACACGCAGGTCGACCCGACCCTGCTGGACCTTTCCCGGATCGCGCTGGCCATGCGCATCCCGTCATCCTTCCAGGCCTATGATGATGGCGCCTACCTGCAGATCAACCTGATCAGCCCGCGCCTCGGCGTGGATATTGCGGAGACCTTCCCGCTGGTTTCCACCAGCGATGTCGAGAGCCCGTTCCTGACCAGCGAGGCGCGCCCCGATTTCACCATCTGGACCTATGGCACCAAGCCAGAGGACGCAGCCCGCCTGGCGGCACTGAGCGCGGAAGTGGCGCGGCTGAAAGTGGAAGCGCCGGGCGAGAACGAGCTGACCTTCGGCGCGGTGGCGCCGGGTTGCTGGAAGGAAGCCGAGCAGAAGCCGGACAGCCTTGCCCGCACCCTGTATATCCGCGTGGTGCCGGAAGAGGACTTCCAGATCTTCGTGCCGGAACAGGTGCTGGCGGCCGGTGACATTCCGGGGCTGGAGAGCTTCTGGGCGGCGTGTACGGAGTAGGGGCGGCAAGCCACAAAAGCCAACCCTCATCCTGAGCGAAGCCGAAGGATGGGCCAGGCCGGGCGGCCTAGAAGCCCCGGCTCTCCTTCGACTTCGCTCAGGATGAGCCTTTGCGACGCCGGAGATTGGCAGAGGGCTCTCGCCCCTTGGTGTGGTCCTGTGGTATACGCGTGCGCCATGAGTGATGCGCTTGGTCCCGGCGATCTGGTTCTCTGCGTCAATGCCGCCCCGAACCATGTGACGGGCGAGCCCGTGCCGCTTGTGGCCGGCGAGACCTACCGCGTGTTCGACCTCTGGGAATTTGCGTGCCCGTGCGGGCGCTCCGACGCACTGGTCGATGTCGGCCTCGGCTGGGCCTGGTGCCAGAGCCGGTTCCGGAAACTGCCGAAGCCGAAAGCAAAGGCGAAGACGAAGAAGCAGACGACGCCGAAGAAGCTGGAGAAGGTTTGAGGGCGGGCGAGGGGCGCCTATTGGCCCTAAACGGCTAGTCGATCTGCAAGGAGACTTTGGCTTGAAGAACCTGGGGCGGGTCAGTCGTTAGCTTCAGGTTTCGGCCATCAGCCTAATCCACAACGGAAACCCAACCTGTTTCGATTGAGCCGTCGGTTTCTGCAATCCAATCAATAGGCCGAGTATCCGTGCACCTGACAAATGGAATGGACGCTCGAATTTCGTCGGCCTTGCGTGTCGACCGAAAGCTAACCTCAAGAAACTCATTCGAGATATCGATCTTGGTGGCGTCTGGATCTGGCAGACCGAACTCCGGGTTCGTTGCAAACTGAAAGTCGGACAGCCCCGGGAGCCGACCTGAAACAAATGTTCCCATAGACAGCATTGAGCCACCTAACGCGGCTGTTGGAATGCAAATGCTTTGCTCAAGTTTGAAGTGCAGGTGCAGGCCATATGAGTAAGACCCGTCAGATAACTCGCTGGACACACCAAAAACCTTGGTCAGCTCATAAGCTTTTTCGTGCATATCTTGATGATCAGCATCCGACCGTGTGGTTTCAGAAACCGCATCTTCTTGTCGGTTCATCTCACGGACACCGCAGGCTGCAAAGCAGCCGCAAAACACTAGAACTACTCCGATGTGCGCGTTTGTCATTTGCGTTCTCCAGGCAGAGCGCCACCAGCAAGCTTGTCAGTACTTGTCAAAGCGTCTCCGCCTTCCTCTGGTTATACTTCGATACCGGAGAAGCGAAGACCAGCACCAACCTCTTAGGTCCAAAGATCATGGGAAATCGAGAGCACAGCTTCGCCCAACGCGTCGAGGGAATGTCTGATTTCGGCGATTTCCTGACGATCAATGACGCTCTTTGAAGTCCGCTATCGCCTCGGCTGCGCGGCGAACCAGGGTTCGAGGCGGGTCAGGGCTTCCTGTATCTCGGGGGTCGAGAGGGCGAAGGAGAAGCGCATGAAGTGGTGGCCTTCGACGGGGTCGAAATCGACGCCCGGGGCGGTGGCGACGCCGGTTTCTTCGAGGAGGCGCAGGCAGAAAGCGAGGCTGTCATCCGTATACTGAGAGATGTCGGCATAGATGTAGAAGGCGCCGTCGGGCGGGGCGATGCGCTGGAGGCCGAGGCGCGGCAGGGCGGCGAGCATCAGGTCGCGGTTGGCGCGGTAAACGGCGACATTGCGGTCGAGCTCGGCGCGGCTGTCCATCGCGATCAGGCCGGCATGCTGGGCGAGGGAAGGCGCAGTGAGGAAGAGGTTGCCGATATAGGCGGAGGTGCGGGCCACGCCCTCTTCCGGAGAGACGAGCCAGCCGAGCCGCCAGCCGGCCATCGAGAAGTATTTCGAGAAGCTGTTCACGATGTAGGCGCCGGGATCATACTCCAGCATGGAATGGATCGCGGGGCCGTAGGAGAGGCCGTGATAGATCTCGTCCGAGATGAGGCGCGCGCCGGCGCCGCGGGCATAGGCGGCGATGGCGGCGAGTTCTTCTCCGGGAAGGATCGTGCCGGTGGGATTCGCAGGGCTGGCGAGCAGGATGCCTTGCGGGGCGGGGTCCAGCGCGGCGAGGGCGGCGGCGGAGATCTGGTAGCGGGCCTCGGGGCCGCAAGGGATTTCCACCGGCTCGAAGTTCAGGGCACGGATGGTGTTGCGGTAGGCGACGTATCCGGGGCGCGCGAGGGCGATGCGGTCGCCCGGATTGAAGGCGGTGGCCAGCGCGAGCACGAGGGCCGGGGAGGCGCCGCAGGTGATGGCGATGCGGGCGGGATCGACGATGACGCCGTAGGTGTCGCGGTAATGGTGGGCGATGCGCGCCTTCAGGGGCACGCTTTCCCAATAGCCCATCGCTTCGGTGTCAAGCACGCGGTGGGCGGCAGCGATGGCGGCGGAGGGCGCGCCGGTGGAGGGCTGGCCGAACTCCATGTGCAGCACGCGCACGCCGGCGGCTTTCATCTCGTGCGCGCGGCGGCTGATGGCGATCGCCTGGAAGGGCGAGATGTCCTGTCCCATGGCTTACTTCGCCGCGATGGAGGGCAGCCAGGTGGCGAGCTGCGGCATGGCGGCAATCATGGCGATAAGCAGGACCTGAAGCCCGATGAAGGGGATCGCGCCCTGCCAGATCTGCAGCGTGGATACTTCCGGCGGCGCGGCGCCGCGCAGGTAGAACAGCGCAAAGCCGAAGGGCGGGGTGAGGAAGCTCGTCTGCAGGTTCACGGCCATCAGGATGGCGAGCCAGACGGGATCGCAGCCCAGCACGATCAGCGGCGGCGCAACGAGGGGCACGACGACGAAGACGATCTCGATGAAGTCGAGGAAGAAGCCGAGGATGAACATGACGAGCATGGTCATCGCCAGCGCGCCCCATTTGCCGCCGGGCACGCCGTGCAGGATTTCGGCGACAATGTCGTCGCCATCGAAGCCGCGAAAGACGAGGCTGAACATCGAGGCGCCGATGAGGATCAGGAACACCATCGAGGTAATGTGCGTGGCGCTCTTGAGGGCGGGCGTCAGCTGTTTCGCGTTGCGCAGGACGACGAGGCCGGCCGTCAGCGCGGCGAGGAAGGCGAGGGTGGCGAGAACGGTGATCGCGAGGCCGGCATATTCGGCGAAGGAGTGCGTCGCGGTGCCGGCGCGCAGGTCGAGCACATTGCGCAGCACGAGGATGAGCAGGAGGCCCGCGAGCCCGAGATACATCACGGGTGACAGGCGGCTGCCGGTTTCCTTGTCGAGGCGCAGGCCCGCGAGCAGCAGCGCGCCGCCCGCACCGATGGCGGCGGCCTCGGTCGGCGGCGCAATGCCTGCGAGGATGGAGCCGAGCACGGCGATGATGAGGACAAGCGGCGCGCCGAGGCTAAGCGCGATGTCGCGGAAGGTGACAGGCGCCAGATCATCCGTGGACGTTGCCGGCGGGCAGGCTTCTGGGCGCAGGAAGGAGATGACCGCGATCCAGATCAGGTAAAGCGCGACGAGGAGCAGACCGGGAATGAGCGCGCCTGCAAACAGGTCGCCGACCGAGACGACGGCGGAGCCGCCGCCGGTCTGGAGGCTCGCCTGGCTCGCGGCATTGGAAATGGCGTCTGCGAGCAGGATGAGGACGATCGAGGGCGGAATGATCTGGCCGAGCGTTCCGGAGGCGGCGATGGTGCCGGTGGCGAGGCGCGTGTCGTAGCCCTGGCGCAGCATGGCGGGCAGGGCGATCAGCGTCATCGCGATCACGGTTGCGCCGACAATGCCGGTGGAGGCGGCCAGCAGCGTGCCGACGAGGACCACTGCATAGGCAAGGCCGCCGCGCACGCCAGCCAGCAGCCTGCCCGCCATGGTCAGCAGGTCTTCCGCGACGCGCGAGCGCTCGAGGATGACGCCCATGAGGACGAACAGCGGCACGGCGATCAGCGTCGGGCTCTGCATGATGCCGGTGCCTTCGATGCGGCTCGGGAAGGCTTTCAGGAACGTGTCCGGGAACACGCCGAGGGCGATGCCGATCAGGGCGAAGATGAGGGCGACGCCGCCGAGGGTCAGCGCGACGGAATAGCCCGCGAGCAGGCCGCCGAGCGCGACGATGAACATCAGCGTGGCGAGGATTGCTTCAAGTTCCATGGCCGCTCGCCTCCGCGTCTCCGGCGGGTTCGGACGGGGGCAGCGCGCCCGTGAGGCGCAGCGCGGCCTTCAGCGATTCCGACAGGCCCTGCGCCATCAGCAGCACCGCGAAGACCGGCACCAGCGTCTTGAAGAGGTAAAGGATCGGCAGGCCGTCGGACTCGCGCGAGCCCTCCAGCAACAGCCAGGAGCGCGCGAGGCCCGCTTCGCCGGTCATCAGGATACGGACACAGAGCGGGAAGAGCAGCAGGTAGGCCCCGCCGAGCTCGATCCAGTTGCGGCCCGCCTCGCCGAAACGGGGGCGGAGGATGTCGACGCGGACATGCGCGCCGTCGCGCAAGGCGGCTGCGGCGCCAATCATGAACATCGCAGCGAAGGCATAGGTCACCGCTTCATTGAGCCAGGTGAAGGACAGGCCGAAGGCATAGCGCAGCAGCACGACGATCAGCTGCAGGAAGACCAGCAGGACACCGCACACCATTGCGATGCCGAGTGCGGAGCCGGAGATGCGGTCGATGACCGCGATCAGGCGTTTCGCGAGGCCGTCTGCCAGCCGCGGGACGGACAGGACGATCAGAGGCAGGAGGAACAGGGGAAGGGTCGCGATGCCCACCCATTTCAGCACGGTGCCCAGTGTCAGGAAGATATGCGGATCCATCCGTTGCGGCCCCGCTGGCTATTTGCCGAGGTGGCGGGCGGCGTAGTATTTGCCATCCGAAACATTGGCCCAGCCGCGCATCAGCTTGAGCGAGGTCTCGAAGCTCTCATAGATGCGCTTCTCGATGCCGTCCTTGCCGCTGGCAGCGCGCACGTCGAAGGCGGCTTCGGACATGCGCTTGACGACTTCATCCGGGAACGAACGAAGCTGCGTGCCGTGTTCGCGCACGAGAAGGTCGAGGTGGACGGAGTTCTGGTAGGTGAATTCGCCGAGCGAGAGATGGTTCACGGATTCGCAGGCGGCCTTGATGATCGCTTGCTCGCTGGGGATCAGGCTGTCCCAGACCTTGCGGTTGATACCGACGGCGAGGCTGGCGCCGGGCTCATGGAAGCCGGGGCCGTAATAATAGGGCGCCTCGCGGTGGAAACCGAGGGCATAGTCATTCCACGGACCAACCCATTCGGTCGCGTCGATCGCGCCGGTCTGCAGGGCCTGGTAGATTTCGCCGCCGGCCAGCGAGATCGAGGCGCCGCCCAGTGCGCGCAGCACTTCGCCGCCCTGGCCCGGGATGCGCATCTTGAGGCCGACAAAGTCGTTGAGCGAATTCATCTCGCGCCGGAACCAGCCGCCCATCTGGTGGCCGGTGTTGGCGCCCTGGATCGACTTGATGCCGAACTGGCCGGAGAGTTCGTCCCACAGCTGCTGGCCGCCGCCATGATCGATCCAGCCCATGATTTCCTGCGCCGTCATGCCGAAGGGCACGGCCGTGAAGAAGGGGAAGGCGGTCGACTTGGCGGTCCAGTAATACTCGGCGCCGTGATAGATGTCCGCCGAGCCGTTGGCGACCGCATCGAAGCTCTCGAAGGGCGGCACGAGTTCGCCGGCGGCGAAGACCTTGATCTCCATCAGCCCGTCCGACATCTCGAACACGCGCTCGGCAACGCGCTCGGCGGCGCGGCCAAGGCCTGGCAGGCCTTTCGGCCAGGTGGTGACCATGTTGAAGCGCCGGCGGCTGCGGCTGATCGCCGGGCCGGAAAGGGCCTCGCCGGACTTCGGATTGGCAAAGGTGGCGGCTGCGCCTGCTGCGCCGAGCAGGCCTGCGCCCACGAGATTTCGCCGGTTGATCATCGCCTCGCTCCCCAGTTCTGCCCGCCGGTCTCTGATGGACCGGTCTGCCGGGCAAGGACTACTCGTCGTCTCTCAAGAGCCGCCAGCGGTCGCCGTCAAGCACTTCCAGCGGCTGGTAGCGCCGCTTGTAGGCCATCTTCGGGCTGCCCTTGACCCAGTAGCCGAGATAGACGTGCGGCAGGCCAAGCTCCTGCGCGTGGCGGATGTGATCGAGGATCACATGGTGGCCGAGGCTGCGCTTGTCCTGTTCGGGGTCAAAGAAGGTATAGACCATCGAGAAGCCGTCGCGGAGGATGTCCGTGATCGAAGCGGCGACCAGCGGCGCGGTGTCTTCCGGGCCATCGCGGTATTCGAAGATCAGGCTCTGCACCGGGCTGCCGCCCACCATCGCGACATAGTCGCGGTAGGTCATCTCGGACATGCCGCCATTGTCGTGGCGCGTCTTCACATAGGATTTCAGCAGGCGGAACTGTTCGCGCGTCGCCTGGGAGACGACCGGGCGGCGAACGAGGCTTTCGTTCTTTGCGATCACCTTGCGGTCGTTCCGGCTGACCTCGAAATCGCGCACAGGCACGCGAACGCTGCGGCAGGCATTGCAGCGCAAGCAGGCGGGGCGGTAGGCGATGGACTGGCTGCGCCGGAAGCCGGACTGGCTGAGCACATTGTGCACCGCGTCGGCCTCGGGAATCGCGAGGTTGGTGAAGGCTTTCCGTTCCTTGCGATCTGGCAAATAGGGGCAAGGGCTGGGGTTCGTGACGTAGAACCTCAGCGACCGCTCCAGGCCGGCTGGCAAAAGATGGGAATCCGTGAACTTCATGTGAGGGAACGATACACTGCGCCGGGGCGGCGCCAAGGGGCCAAAAGGTTACGGACTCGGGCGCGCGGCAAAAAAGACACACCGGCGTTGCCGGAATGCCTCACGATGCGGCGTTCAGATGAACTTTCAGGCTGATCCGGCGGTTCTGGGCAAGGTGGGGCTGGCCGGGATCCAGCGGCTTCGTGTCCGACAGGCCGGTGACGGCCATGAACCGGGCCGGGGCCACGCCGCCGGCTTCCAGAAGGCGGCGGGCCTCGTTGGCGCGGTCAGAGGAGAGTTCCCAGTTGGAATAGCCCGCGGCGGTGAGGCTGAACGCGTCGGTGTGGCCTTCAATCGAGAGCGGATTGGAGAGCGGAGCGAGTGTTTCGGCGGCAGCGGCCACGAGGGCGGCGCCTTCAGCCGTCAGCGCGCCGCTGGCGCTTTCGAACAGGGGGCGGCCCGACGTGTCGACGAGATCAAGGCGGACACCGTCCGGCTCGGCGGAAAGGATAACGCTTTCGCCTGCGGCCTTAAGGGTTTCGGAAAGCTGTATGAGGCTGAACAGGTCCGCCGCCTCGGAAGGCACGGCGGGGGCGGGGCTTGCGAGCTCCAGATGCCTCGTCTTGAATTCGGCGGCGATGGCGGCGCGGGCATCGGGCGAGACGCCGCTGACCAGCCACATCAACAGGAAGAATGCCATGAGCGCGGTCAGGAAGTCGGCATACGCCATCTTCCACGTGCCCATCTTGCGGGCCGGTGGTGCAGGCATTCTGCCTGCGATTTGCCGGTGGGTCGTGGCATATGCCATCGTCCTGGTTCCTGTCCTTCTGACGGAGATCATCGTGTATCAGGTCATGGTGAAACCCACGCTTCGGCGAGGGATGGGATTTCGATGAAATTCAATGTATTGGCGTCCCGAATTGGCACAGCCTGACAAGGAGACATGGATGGCACGCACCGCTTTTCTCGGCCTGGGGGTGATGGGTTTCCACATGGCGGGGCATCTCGCGCGGGCGGGGCATCAGGTGTCGGTGTGGAACCGCACCGCCGCCAAGGCGGCGGCCTGGACCGGCGTGCACCGGGGCGAGGCGGCGAAAGACCCGGCCTCGGCCGTATTCGGCGCCGAGTTCGTGATGATGTGCCTGGGAGACGATCCGGACGTGCGCGCAGTGTTCGACGCGTTCGAGCCGAGCCTCGGCGCGGGCATGACCGTGATCGACCATACGACCGCCTCGGCGGGCCTCGCGCGGGAACTCGCGGCGCGCTGCAAGGCGAAGGGCGCGCACTTCATCGATGCGCCGGTGTCCGGCGGCGAGGCGGGGGCGATCAATGGCAAGCTGACCATCATGTGCGGCGGCGAGGCGGCGGCCTTTGCGGGCGCCGAGCCGGTGATGAACGCGTTTGCCCGCAAGATCACGCTGATTGGCGAGACGGGCTCAGGGCAGCTCGCGAAATCGGTGAACCAGATCTGCATCGCCGGCATTGTGCAGGGCCTCGCGGAGGGGCTGCACTTTGCCGAGAAGGCGGGGCTTGATCCGGCCAAGGTGATCGAGGCGATTTCGGGCGGCGCGGCGCAGAGCTGGCAGATGGAGAACCGCTGGAAGACGATGACCGAGGGCAAGTTCGATTTCGGCTTTGCGGTCGACTGGATGCGCAAGGACCTGCGCATCACGCTGGATGCGGCCGAGGCGCTGGGCGCCGAGCTGCCGGTCACGAAAATCGTCGATGGCTACTATGAGGAAATCCAGGCGATGGGCGGTAATCGCTGGGATACGTCGAGCCTGATTGCGCGGCTTGGGCTGTAGGGGCTAGGTCTTCCTGTCCACGAAGTGAGGCAGGCCATGGCTGATCCATCGACGCGCGAAGTCCATCCGGCGGCCGGAGTTGCAAGCGATTTGCCCTATCGACTGCACGGCTTGAAGCTCTCCTATTTTACGGGAAAGCTAGAAGCCTATTTCCGGGTCAAAGGCATCCGGCATGAGTTTGTGCCGATGAATACCGGCGACTTCCGGGCTTGCGCGCGCGCCACGGGCATCGCCCAGATGCCGCAGGTCGAAACGCCGGATGGCCGCTGGCTGACGGATACCACAGCCATCATCGCGCACTTCGAGAAAGATGACTTGACCCCGGCGCTGTCACCGCGCGACCCGCTGACCAAATTCTTCAGCTTGCTGTTCGAAGACCTGTTCGACGAATGGCTTTGGCGCCCGGCGCTGTATTACCGGTGGGCCTTTGCGGAAGACCGTACGCTGATGAGTGCCCAGATCGCTCGCACGATGTTGCGGGATGTGCCGCTGCCCTTCAGCCTGCGCCGCCGCCTGATCCTTGCACGTCAACGCCGCCAGTACCTCAGCCAAGACGGGATCACCCACCGGACGGCGCCGGCGATCGAAGCGCTCTACCGCGACGTGCTGCAGATGCTCGAGGTGATCTTCCGTGTCCGTCCCTTCCTGATGGGAGCGCGGCCCGTTGAAGCCGATTTCGGCCTGATGGGTCCGTTCCTGCGCCACTTTTCGCACGACCCGACACCGGCCCTGATCCTGCGCGAGACGGCTCCGTATACCCAGGCCTGGGTTTCACGCGTCTGGGCCATGCTTCCTCAGGATGCCGAGGCGGCGCGGTTGCCCGAAAGTGTGCCCGATGATCTGCAGGAACTGATCACGATGGCCGCGCGCGATTACCTGCCATATCTGGCCGCCAATGCGTTGGCCGTCAGCCAGTCCGCCGCAACAGTCCGATATACGCAAGGCGGAGCGGACTGGTCAGTGCCGGCGGCGCCGTACCGGGCAGCATGCCTCGATGCGCTCAAGACCGCCTACCTGGCCTTGCCGGACACGGCGCGCGCAGCCGCAGCCGTCCGGCTGGGCCCTGCGGCAGCTGCCATTCTGTCGGCTCCAAAGACGGCATTCGTGCCAATTGATGGCCGCCCCTTGGGCCGCCTGTGGGAAAACGCGCGCACTGCTTGACGTGGGTGGGAGACGCGCCGCAGTCTGCTTCCACCGGAGGAGGAACCGATGGCGAAAGCAGAACCCAAGACGAAGGCAACCGAGATTGCCCCCAAGGATTTCATCGCGGCCATGGAAGACGGCCCGCGCAAGAAGGACGCAGAAGTGCTCCTGAAATGGATGACGAAGGTCACCGGCCTCAAGCCGAAGATGTGGGGGCCGAGCATCATCGGCTTCGGCCGCTATGCCTACACCTATGACAGTGGGCATTCCGGCGAGATGTGCCTGACCGGCTTCAGCCCGCGCAAGGCGAACATGGTGGTCTATGTTCTGCCCGGCTACACATCGGCAGAGATGACAGAGCGGCTCGGCCGCCTTGGCAAGCACAAGACGGGGAAGAGCTGCCTCTATCTTGGCAAGCTGGCGGACGTGAACATGGACGTGCTGGAAGAGATCGTCAGCGACGGCCTCGCCCACATGCGCAAGACTTACAAGACTTGGGACGCGTGAGCGCCGCACCCTCTTGAAGGGGATTGACGGCGGAGCAGAATGACAACTATGGTTGTCATATGGATTTGTCTCATGATCCCTCCCTTAGCGACGACCTGCGCGATGTGCTGCGGTTTGCAGACACCGTCTCGCAGGCGCACTTCCGCTTGTCGGACATCGTTGGCGCTGTGCACGGCGATAGGCAGATGGCTAATGCCAGCCGCGGCATCCTGCGTTACCTGATGGCAGCGGGGCCGCGCACAGTGCCGGAAATTGCAACCTGGCGCGCCACCAGCCGCCAATTCATCCAGCGCCTTGTCGACGCGCTGGCAGAAGAGGGGCTGGTCGACCTCAAGGACAATCCGCAGCACCAGCGCTCGCGCCTTGTCGCGATAACGCGCAAGGGACGCGCGCGGGTGAGCGCGATGGTCGCCAAGGAAGTCCGCCTGCTCGAGCAGGGCCTTGCGCGCAGCGGTGCGAGCCTCGCCGAAGTACGCGCCGCGACGGCCCTTATCCAACGTTTCATCGGCGTGATCGACACGCTGCAACACGACATCGATTCCGGAGATACTCCATGATGCTGCGCATCCTTCGCTTTTCTGGTGCGGGGCTTATGCTCCTTATGCTGATGACGCTTGGCCTGTCGGTCTCGTCCTGCGCCAGCAATTCGGCGCGACTGGCGGCGCTGGAAGGCACGGCCGCGCCTGCGCCTTACCGGATAGAGCGGGACGCGTACGGCGTGCCGACCATCTATGGCGAGACCGACGCGGCGACCGCTTTCGGGCTCGCCTATGCGCATGCCGAGGATGATTTCGCGACGATCCAGCGCCAGGTGCTGGCCGTGCGCGGGGAGCTGGGCGCGGTGGACGGCGCCGAAGGGGCGCAGGCGGATTATTTCGGCAAGTTGATCGACGTGAAGGGACAGCTGGCCGCGGGCATCAATACCGTCTCGCCGGAGGCGCGCGCGATGGCGCAAGGCTATGCGGACGGGCTTAACCTCTACGCCGCGCAGCATCCGAAGGAAGTGCTGCGTCCGCAGGTCTTCCCGCTGACGGGCGAGGATGTCATCGGCGGCTTCGTGCTCGTCTCGCCGCTGTTCTTCGGGGTGGACAATACAGTCTCGCGCCTGTTCGGCAATGGCCAGCTTCCGCCGGACCGGGAGCCGGAAGAGCGCGGCTCCAATGCCTTCGCCTTTGCGCCGCACCGCACGGCGGATGGCTCGACCGTGCTCGTTTCGAATTCGCACCAGCCTTGGGAAGGGGCGGCGGCCTGGTATGAAGCGCGCGTGGCGAGCGGCGAAGGCTGGTCGATGCAAGGCGCTCTGTTTCCGGGCAGCCCGGTGATCCTGATGGGGCACAATGCGCATCTCGGCTGGACCAACACGGTCAACCGCGCGGACTTGACGGATGTCTACAAGCTGGTGCTGGACGAAAGCGGCAAGCGCTATCAGCTGGACGGGGAGTGGAAGGACCTCACCCACCGCCATGTCTGGCTAAAGGTGAAGATCGGGCCGGTCGTCGTGCCGGTGCGCCAGAGTGTCTGGGGCTCCGTACACGGACCAGTGATCAAGAACAAGTCGGGCGCCTGGGCCATCCGCTATGCGGGCTACGGCGAAGTGCGCCAGTTCGAGCAGTACTATAAACTGAGCCGCACGAAATCGCTGGAGGACTGGCGCGGCGTGATGGCGATGCAGGCCATTCCGGCCACCAACTTCATCTATGCCGACAATCTCGGCAACATTGCGTATCTCTACAATGTGCGCCTGCCGAAGCGCGATCCGGCTGTCGCCTGGGAAAACGTGTTGCCGGGTGATCGCAGCGCCCTGATCTGGACCGAGTATGAGCCGCCGGAGCGCATTCCTTTCCTACTGAACCCGCCTGCCGGCTATATCGTCAACGCCAACAACCTTCCGTGGCTTGCCACCGCGCCCGCGGATGACATGAAACCCGAGGACTATCCCGACCTCGTCGGCGTTGAGACCTGGATGACCAACCGCATCCTCCGGGCAAAGACATTGCTGGAAGCCGACGACATCTTCGACGATGCCGACATCCACCGCATCAAGTTCGACAAGGGCTATGACAAGGCCTCGCGCCTCGGCGAGGCGTTTGTCCTGGCGCTTGAGGATGCGCGCGCCGCCGGCACGCTCGGCGAAGCGGTCACCTTGCTGGATAGCTGGGACTGGATGGCGGACGGGCAGGGCGCGGCGGACTCGCTCGCGCTGATCGTGTTGCAGGAGTTGCAATGGAAGCTCTACCAACGCGAAGCACCGCGCCCGGGCCGTGAGATCCTTGCCGATGCCGATGCCCACCTGCGGGAGCATTTTAGCAAACTCGATGTGCCGTATGCGGAGTTTGCCCGCCTGCGCCGGGGTGAGGCCGATTTCCCCGTTCAAGGCGGGCCTGAGACGCTGCGCGCGCTGATGTATGAGGCCGATGAGGACGGGCGCTACAAGGGTATCGGCGGCGACAGCTTCATGCTGGTCGTCAAATGGCCAAAGGATGGCAGCGCCCCGCAGACGCGCACCATCTATCCCTTCGGCGCCGCGATGGGGCGGCCTGGCTCGCCGCACTATTCGGACCAGGCGGAGATGTTCTCGAAGGAGGAATTCAAGGATAGTCCGTTGCCGGTCTATGAGTGACGCCGCCGGTCAGGACTTGAAGAGCGAGTAGACGGGATCTTCCGGAAAGTTTCTTCCGATCGGTGTCCTTGTGCCGAAGCGCTCGGCTTCGGTTCCGGGCGGCAAGGGCATCTCTTCGGTCCAGTCGAACACCACAACGCGGTTCAGGATGCGCCACTCGTCGCCGCGCTTCACGAACCAGTCGAGATAGCGCCCCTTCATGTCCCATTGCTGCATCTGGCCGTTCGCACCCCGTTGGCGCTGAAACGCCGAGAAATAGCTTTCGACGGCTGCGCCTCCGGGGCGAAACTCGATGAGGATATTGTGGATCTGGTGAATGCCACGCTCGATGTAAGGAAGTGTTTTCATGGCCCAGTCCACGAAGCCGCTCGCGCTGCCCTGATAGGGGCCGTGGTGATCAGTTCCGTCGGGCCAGTAGGCTGATCTGAGTGCGGCTTCGTCAGCCCTGTCGATTCCGCGCGCATACCGGAAGAGGCAATCGCGAATGGCGTCCTTCGCCACCAGCTGCTCGAGCGCGCTGGCAGGACCTTGGGTGTCACTCATCCGCCCAGCTTCTCCGCCGCGCGTTCCGCAAAGTACGTGATCACGCCCGCGGCGCCGGCGCGCTTGAAGCTCAAGAGGGTCTCCATCATCACGCGGTCGCCGTCGATCCAGCCATTCTGGGCGGCGGCCATGATCTGCGCGTACTCGCCGGAGACCTGGTAGGCGAGCGTCGGAACGCCGAAGGTGGTGGAGACACGGTGGACAATGTCCAGATACGGAAGGCCCGGTTTCACCATCACCATGTCGGCGCCTTCGGCGAGGTCCAGCGCGACTTCGCGCAAGGCTTCGTCCGTGTTCGCCGGATCCTGCTGGTAGGTTTTCTTGTCGCCCTTGAGGGCTGCGGCCGAGCCGATGGCCTCGCGGTAAGGGCCATAGAATCCGCTCGCATACTTGGCGGCGTAGGCGAGGATCATCGCGTTGGTGAAACCCTCTTCCTCTAAGGCCGTGCGGATGGCGCCGATGCGTCCGTCCATCATGTCTGACGGCGCGACGACATCTGCGCCCGCGCCGACATGCACGAGGGCCTGCGTCACCAGCCGCTCGACCGTCGCATCGTTCGGGATCGTGCCGTCATCGTCCAGCAGGCCGTCATGGCCGTGGCTCGTATAGGCGTCGAGCGCAACGTCCGTGATCAGACCAACCTCCGGCGCGGCATCCTTCATCGCCTTCAGGGCGCGCGGAACGAGCCCGTCGGCTTGCAATGCGCCGGTGCCCTCGGCGTCCTTGCCTTCGGGGCCGATATACGGAAAAAGCGCGATCGCCGGAATGCCGAGCGCCTTCGCGCGCTTCGCCGCCAGCGCGGCTTCCTTCACCGACAGCCGGTCCACACCCGGCAGCGAAGCAACCGGCATGCGGCCCTCGCCATCATGCACGAACACGGCCCAGACAAGGTCGGCCGGCGTCAGGTGGTTCTCGGAAACGAGCGAACGCACCCAGGAGGCCTGGCGCAGGCGCCGCATCCGGGCGGCGGGAAAGGACTGTGGAAACTGGGTCATGGCTCTAGCTTTGCGACAAATCCGGGCGGCTCACAACCACCCCGTCCTGCGGATCATGAAACAGCGTTTCGAAACATCGAGGCCGTTGGCTTTCTGAATGTCTTCAATCTCGCGCATCCAGTCCTGCATCTGTGCCCGGGGCAATTCGCGAAAGCCGAGGCGGCGATAGAAGGGGCCGTTCCAGGCGAGGTCCCGGAAAGTCGACAGCGTCACGGATTTCAACCCCCGGCGCGCCGCATCCTTTATGACGCGCCCCATCAGCGCCGCGCCCAGCCCCTTGCGGCCATGGGCAGGGTCCACGCTGATCTGGTCGAGATAGAGCGTAGCGCCGCGCACTGACGTGAGCGCGAAGCCGACGGCCTCGCCCTTGTGGCGCACCGCGAAGATATGGCCGGTGTGCATGGCGCCTTCGAGCGCGGCGACGGGCACATGATCGGCGAGGGCGGCCTCGGGCAGGTAGCCCGTGCCGGCGAACAGCTTGCTGGCGGCGAGGTCTGCGAACACAAGGTCGGCCACGTCCTCCGGGGCCGCCGGCGTGATCAGGTAACCCTGGGGAAGGCGCCGCATTGACATCAGGCCGGGCTCTATCGCAATTCGGGCGCAGACATATTGAGATTGGGGCGCCTTGCCAATGAGCCTGATGTTTGACGACGAACGGATCATGATCCGCGACATGGCCCGCCGCTTTGCGGAGGACCGGCTGCTGCCGTCCTCAGAGGCCTGGGACCGGGACAGCCATTTCCCGGTGGACGTAATCCGCGAGACGGCGGCGCTCGGCTTTGCGGGCATCTATGTGCGCGAGGATGTCGGCGGCTCCGGCCTGACGCGTACCGATGCGGCGCTGATCTTCGAGCAGCTCGCCTATGGCGACGTCTCCACCGCGGCCTTCATCTCCATCCACAACATGGCCTCCTGGATGATCGACACGTTCGGCACGGACGCTCAGCGCAAGGCCTGGGTGCCGCGCCTCACCTCGATGGAGTTGATCGCCTCCTATTGCCTGACCGAGCCGGGCTCCGGCTCCGACGCCGCCAGCCTCAAGACCAAGGCCGTGCGCGACGGGGATCATTACGTGATCTCCGGCACCAAGCAATTCATCTCTGGCGCGGGCACTTCCGACCTCTATGTGCTGATGGCCAGAACATCAGATGACGGAGCAAAAGGTGTCTCGACCTTCCTGATCGAGAAGGGAACGCCGGGGCTCTCGTTTGGCGCCAACGAGCGCAAAATGGGCTGGAAGAGCCAGCCGACCGCGCAGGTGATCCTCGACGAGGTGCGCGTCCCGGCTTCCAATCGTATCGGCGAGGAAGGCCACGGCTTCCGCTTCGCCATGGCGGGCCTCGATGGCGGCCGGCTCAATATCGCGGCCTGCGCCCTCGGCGGCGCCCAACTCGCGCTCGACAAGGCGATTGCCTATGCGAAGGACCGCAAGCAGTTCGGCAAGGCCATCGCGGATTTCCAGGCAACGCAGTTCAAGCTCGCCGACATGGAAACCGAGCTGCAGGCCGCCCGCGTCATGCTATACGAAGCCGCCGGCCGCCTCGATGGCAAGACACCGGACGCGACCCGCTGGTGCGCCATGGCGAAGCGCTTCGTCACTGATACGGCCTTCAAGGTCGCCAATGACGCCCTGCAGATCCACGGCGGCTACGGCTACCTCGCCGACTACCACGTCGAACGCATCGTCCGTGACCTGAGGGTCCACCAGATCCTCGAAGGGACGAACGAGATCATGCGGGTGATCATTTCGAGGGATATGCTGAAGGGGTGAGCCCGGCGCAACCTGGGAACCCCTTCTCCCAAGGGAGAAGGGGCTTAGTACCGCGGCACCCGTCCCCGTATCCGGTCAAAGCCCTGCTTGATCGTCGCAAACCGTGCGTCGATATGCGGCTCGAATTGCACGTCGGTGAAGATGTGCGGCCAGTCGCCCTCGATGGCTTCGCGCACCAGTTCGCCGACATAGAGCGGATCGATGCCCTTTGAGATTGCCTCGGTCACGGCCTTCAGGATCTCCGTACCCGGACCTTCTGTCGGCACGGTCTGGATCTGCCCGGCAAACCGGTCCGGAATGTTGCGGCCCGAAGAGACGATGTTCGTGCGGATCACGCCGGGGCAGAGCACCGAGACGCCGATGCCGCGCGCCGCGAGTTTCGGGCGCAGGTCTTCCGACAGCGCGACGACGCCGAACTTGGTCACGTCATAGGCAGGGTTCGTCAGCGCCACCATGCCGGCGATGGAGGCGGTCGAGACGATCTGCCCGCCTTCGCCATGGCTTTCGATCAGCGGTCCGAAAATCTCGATGCCCCAGATCACCGACATCAGGTTGACGCCGATCACCCAGTTCCAGCCAGCCTCGGTCCAGGTGCCATAATCGCCGCCGCCGCCGACGCCGGCATTGTTCACGAGGATGTGCACCTTGCCGAAGCGCGCGATGGTTTCATCTGCGGCGCGCTGCAGGTTATCCTTAAGTGACACGTCGGCGACCACGCCTTCGACATCGGCGTTCGTTGCGCGCAAGCCCACGACCGCCGTGTCCAGCGCGGCTTTCTCGATGTCGCACATCATGACCTTCACGCCCGCCTGCGCCAGCGCGGTCGCAATGCCGAGCCCGATGCCGGACGCTGCGCCGGTCACGAATGCGGTCTTGCCCTCTAGTGATTTCACGTAGTCCTCCCGGGATTGTTTGCCGGAGCATGCGCCTGCAAATCCGCGCGTGCAATCGGCCCTGCCGCCTCACGCCGCGTCACTTTTGACGAAACCCTGACGGAGTGGCATCAATCCGGAATGCCCGCTGACCTCATCCTCGAAACGCTGGAGCGCGCGGGCGAGGCCTGCGCTGATCCGGCCCCTCTGGTCTACCGGCGCCTCTTCGCCTTGCGCCCAGAATTCGAAGCCCTCTTCGTGATGGATTCCGATGGCGGCGTGCGCGGCTCGATGCTGGAAACCTGTTTCAACGCACTCCTCGGCCTGCAGGATGAGGGCCCGGTGCAGCGCGTCATCATCTCCTCCTCGCGCTTCAGTCACACCGCCTATGGCCTCGCCGAATCGGATCTCGACCTGATGTTCGGCGCCATCCGCGATACGGTTCGCGAGCTGAACGGGGCACACTGGACGCCGGAAGCCGCTGCAGCGTGGGACGCACGCCTCGCCGAGATTGCCGCCATCGCCTGACCCACTGGCGCCGGTGAGCCACCTCCGCTAGGGTTGCCCGGACGGCAATTCGCCGTCAAAGGGCACCCCACATGACGGACAAGACCGAAGACAGTTATGGCAGCACATCGCGCCTGAACCACTGGATCGGCGCGGTCCTGTTCGCCAGCCTGCTGATCGTCGGCTTCGTCCTGTCTTATGATGTGCTGCCGAAGGAACAGGCAGGCGAGGTACGTAACCTGCACAAGGCGACGGGCACGCTGGTCCTCCTGTTTGCCATCTGGCGCGTCACCTGGCGCATCGGCCAGGGCTTTCCGTCCGCTGCGTCAGACCGTGCAGGCTGGGAGCTGACGCTCTCGAAAGCGGTTCACGGCGCGATGCTGCTGACGCTGATCGTGATGCCGCTCTCCGGTGTGCTGATGTCGCTGCTGGGTGGCCGGCCCATCGACATGTACGGCCTCTTCACCATCCCGCCCATCGCCGAGATGAAGGATGTCGGCCGTTCGCTGCGGGAGGTGCACGGTTATGCTGGATATACCCTCGCCATCCTGATCGGCCTGCATATCGCCGGCGCGCTGAAGCATGCCGTCATCGACAAGGACGCCACCCTGCGCCGCATGCTGTCGGGCAAGGCTGCGGCCTGATCGCTGCGATCGGCCGTCAGATCAGCTTGAACTCGACGCCGATTTCGAGGCCGCTCTCCCAGCGCTTCATGCAGATGCGCGGATACTTGAACTGCGGAATACGCAGCTCGAATTCGTCCGGGAGCAGAACACCTTCCGGAAGCGCAAGGCGTGCGCCGCCCGGCGATACATCGCGCACTTCCACTTCCTGCTTGCGGAACCAGCCGAGCTTCACCAGCCCGCGGGCGTCGACGCGCACCCGCTGGCCGCGCCGGTTGATCCGGGCAACTTCGAGGCGCGGGGCATGCAGGGGCAGGTCAGGCATGGCGTATCCCAGAGGAAGGCGGGGGTGTTTCAACCTCTGTTATCGCACAAATCTGTAAAGGCTTGCCGAAGGCCCTTGTCACAAATTCGGAACCCTGCCTTTACCTTTTGGCGACGTTCACTTGAGGGGGCAGGGCAATGACCAGCGATGTGTTGATCCGGCAGCAGGGCGGCCTTGGCCGCATCACGCTGACCCGCCCGGGCGCGCTGCACGCCCTCAATACCCCGATGTGCGCCGCCATCCTGGACGCCGTCACCGCCTGGGCGAAGGATCCATCCGTCCAGCTGATCTGGATCGACCATCAGGAAGGCACGCGCGGCTTCTGCGCCGGCGGCGATATCCGCATGCTGGCCGAGAGCGGGGCGGGCGACGCCAGCGAAGCCCGCGCCTTCTTCCGCACCGAATACCGCATGAACGCCGCCCTCGAGGCTTTCCCGAAGCCCATCCTCTCGGTGATCGACGGCGTCACCATGGGCGGCGGCGTCGGCCTCACCGTTCACGGTTCGCACCGCATCGCCACCGAGCGCACCGTCTTCGCCATGCCGGAAACCGGCATCGGCCTCTTTCCGGATGTCGGCGGTGGCTGGTTCCTGCCGCGCCTCGGCGGCGAGATCGGCACCTGGCTGGCCCTCACTGGCGCACGCCTCAAGGGCGCGGATGTCGCCGCGGCCCGCGTCGCGACCCATTTCATGCCGTCCGAACTTGTGCCCGCGCTCGCGCGCCATCTGGAGTCCGCAGACTTCTCCGCCGGCGCCGCCGAGCTGTTGAATGAGATCCTCGGCCGGCTGACTCACGCCGTGCCCGCCGGCAGTTTCGAGCCGCACCGCGAGACCATCAACCGCTGCTTCCGCTTCGATACGGCAGAGGAAATCCTCGCTGCGCTCGATGCGGACGGCGGCGACTGGGCGCGCACCGAAGCGGCAACCCTCCGCGCCAAGAGCCCGGAGACCGTCAAGGTCGCCCTGCGCCAGCTGCGCGAAGGCCGCGCCGCGCAAAGCTTTGAAGACAACATGCGCATCGAGTTCCGCATCGGCTGGCGCAAGGTGCAGAGCGCGGATTTCCTCGAAGGCGTGCGCGCCGTCATCATCGACAAGGACAATGCCCCCGCCTGGCAGCCCGCCCGCCTCGAAGACGTCACCGACGCGGACGTCTCCCGATACTTCGCCCCGCTCGGCAAAGACGAGCTCACCTTTGTCTGAGCTTCCGGTGGCTGGACAGGCTGGCCGCGCCGCGCTGATATCGCCCCAGCAGATCAGGAAACGTTTCGATGCGCGGTGAAGTGCTGAAGCCCGATGGGCTGGATGGTCCGGGTCTGATCCTCGGTGAGGATGGCAAGCGCTATTTTTACACTGCCGCCCGGGTTCATCGCGGCGCAGTGCTTGCCGCCGGCAGCGCGGTCGATTTCATTGGCCTCGGCGAAGATGCGCGGGATATCTATCCGCTGGGCGGCGTGGCCGCCGTATCCGCCCCTCCAGCCAGCGTGAATATTGACGCGGCCTACAAGCCTGCTGTCGCGGCCCGCAATGATGGTCTCTTCACTTACTTCTTGCGCGCCATGTCAAAGAATTACTTCCAGTTCTACGGCCGCGCGCGGCGTGCCGAATACTGGGGCTATACTCTGTTTCTGCTGCTTTCGCTGGTGGTCTTGTTTGTGGTCGATGCGCTGATTTCTGCGTTCTTCTTCAACAACATCGGTTCTGGCGAGCCGGTCTACTGGCCGATCCTCACCGTGCTCTTCTATCTGTTCAATGTCATTCCAAGTATTGCGATCACCATCCGGCGCCTGCACGACCAGGACATGACCGGCTGGCTCTACTTGATCAACTTCATACCCTATATTGGCGGCATCATCATTTTCATTCTGATGTTCTTCGATTCCCGCCCAAATCCCAACAAACATGGGGCGAGCCCCAAGTATGGCGCCGCGCAGACAATCCAGGTCTTTTCCTGAAGCGGAAAGCCGTTACGCCTCAGTAACGGTTAAGAAGAGCTCGGTTTTATTAACGCTCGTCTTTCAGGGCCATGTTTTGCTTATCAAAATATTAGGCGTCATCGTGTAACTCTACTCAAACTACAACAAAAGTTGAGTGGTGGTTACAATGATGATGGTCGACATGCAGGACACTGCATCTACTTCGATTGGCGATTCTTTCCTGAAGTCGCTGTCCCTTCTTGAGCAGGCTCATCGCCGTCTGCACGATGTCGTCAAGGACGATCTCGAGCGCGGCGGCGAGCGGTCGCTGACCGGTGTGCAGGCTCTGCTCCTGTATGAAATCGGCGATGGCGAGGCCCCGGCCTCGGTGCTGCGTGCCCGCGGCGCGTTTGCCGGCACAAGCCTCTCCTATAACGTCAAGAAACTGCAGGAGGGCGGCTATCTCGTCCAGACGCGTTCGGAAGATGACAAGCGCACGGTCACCCTGCGCCTCACCGATCGCGGCAAGAAGGTGAAAGCCCGCGTCGAGAAGCTGTTCGCGAAGCAGGCGACCGCACTCGAGCCGACCGCCAGCGTCCGCGCTGACGATCTCTCGCAGCTCAACAAGACCATCTCGCGCCTCGAGCGCTTCTGGTCCGACCAGATCCGCTACCGTCTCTAGAAGCTGTCATCCCGGGCAAAGCGCGAAGCGCGATTGACCCGGGAGAAAGCCCCCGGCCATGCACCGGGGGCTTCCCTTCATCCGCTCACGGATGGCCGGTCATTCCGGATAATACACTTTCAGCGTTGCCGCCGCCCCGCTGGCCGGCAGCGTCAGGCTCGTCTGCTCGAAGGTCGGCGCCGCGCGCAGCGTTTCGGCATTGATCGACGACCAGCCATCCATCGGGCGGCCTTCCTCGCTCATGTCGAACTGGCCGTTGCCGTTGAAGTCATGCCAGACCGAGATCGAGTAGACGCCTTCCGGCAAGTCGAAGGTGAAGCTGCGGCTGCCCGCGGCCGGCGCATCAACAATCTCGCCGGCCACGCCCTCATCCTTCATGTATTGCGCCTCGGTCTGCACGCCGACGTAAAACTTGCCGCCGCGCGCTTCGATTCCGTCGATGTTGACGGTCAGCGGGGCGGCCGCAGCGCTCGAGCCTGCTGCGAGGGCGGCAGCGGCGCAAATCAGGGCTTTCAGCGGGGTCATTTCGTGTCTCCTTTGTCTCCTGGACACCCACTTTGTAAATCAAAGTGGAATGGCCTGTCAACAAACTACTTTGCATAACAAAGCAAAATCATCGCTTGGCGCCCCGGCGCCCTACGGCCAAAGTCGGGCTAGGTCTTTAGGGGAGGGGAATCATGAAGCTCTATGCGGTCTTCGTCGGCGGCAACCATCCGCGCGCCAACATCGAGCTTCACGACCTGCGTTTCGTGATCGGCAATACGGTCGAGGAAACGGTGCCCCAGCTGCGCGCCGCCTGGTGGGGCACGCCCTCCTCGCTGCATATTGATGGCTATGCCGAGCTCACTCATGCCGAGGGCCGGCGCATCGAGGTTCGGCCCGGGCCAGCGCCCGAAGGCGCCGAAGACCGGCTCTGGTTCATCAATGTCGGCGGCTACACGCCGGAACTCTTCGGCGAGCAGCACCATTACCTGTTCATGGTCGGCGCCGAGAAGCCTGAGATCTGGGCCCGTGCGCGCAAACTGTCGCCGGACTGGACCAGCCGCCACAAGGACAATTTCGCCACCGTCGATGATGTGGTCGAAGTCAGCAGCCTTCTGGGTACGGACGGTTTCCACATCCATGTCGGAGAGCCCGACCCCGGCGCCCCCGGCCCGCGCATCGTGTCAGACTACGTCCCTCTCTGAATTGGTTGCACAAGCCGCACCTTGCGCAACGAATTAGGCCCCAATTCGATACCTAAGTCGGTCGTCATCCCGGTTTCGCCGCAGGCGAAGACCGGGATCCAGACTTCCTTGTTTTATGGGGCTTTCCGGGTCCCGGACAAACGCT
>VYLE01000391.1_pt1 | contig 27106 bp, 24 predicted proteins | sample 5114391 | NCBI WGS metagenome assembly VYLE01 (sample SAMN12291771, study PRJNA351875) | freshwater metagenome | isolation source: freshwater lake | place: USA: Michigan, Kent Lake | collected 2013-08-15
CGCCGCCCCGACCTTCACGCCGCCGCCGGAGACGGCCCAGCCGCGTCCCGCCCCGCGCCCCGCCGGAACCACCCCGCCTGCCGCGCCGGCCGTTTTGCGTCCGACGCCCGCGACCACGCCGCCTGCGAGGACGGAGCCGCGGGCTCCGGTGACTGTCGGCGGGACCTCGGGCGTGCAGATCGGTGCCTTCTCGACCCCCGGACTGGCGGACCGCGAATACGCCGCCATCGTCGGCCGCTATCCGCAGTTCACCGACGGTGCCGACAAGCGGGTCCAGGAGGTCACGGCCTCGAACGGCTCGACCGTCTATCGCACCACCGTCACCGGCCTGAGCCGCGATCAGGCCAACGGCCTGTGCAACGCCATCAAGGCCGCCGGCGGCGACTGTTTCGTGCGCTGAACCATCGGTGACCTCGGCGGCGATCTACGGCTGTAGCGGCCATCGGCTGACGGAGGCGGAACGCGCCTTCTTCGCCGGGGCGCGGCCGTGGGGCTTCATCCTGTTCCGGCGCAATATCGACAGTCCGGAGCAGGTTCGGGCCCTGACCGCCGAGCTGCGCGACAGCATCGGCGATGCCGGGGCACCGATCCTGATCGACCAGGAGGGCGGGCGCGTACAGCGGATGGGGCCGCCGCACTGGCCGAAATATCCGCCGGGTGCGGCCTATCTGAAGGCGGCGGGCGATCCGCTGGCGGCGCGTGAGCTGGTCCGGCTGGGCGCGCGGCTGATGGCGCACGACCTGAAGGCCGTCGGGATCAATGTTGATTGCCTGCCGGTGCTGGATGTGCCGGTGCCCGGGGCTCACGACATCATCGGCGACCGCGCCTATGCCCATGATCCGGCGACCGTGGCGCAACTGGGCCGGGCGGCGGCCGAGGGGATGCTGGCGGGGGGCGTCCTGCCGGTGATCAAACACATGCCCGGTCACGGTCGCGCCTTCGCCGACAGCCACCATGACCTGCCGGTGGTGGATGCGGATTTCGCGACCCTGGACGGCTGGGATTTCGCGCCGTTCAAGGCGCTGTCGGACATGCCGCTGGCCATGACGGCCCATGTGGTGTTCGACGCCATCGATCCGGAGCGACCGGCGACGACCTCCAGGAAGGCCGTCGAGCTGATGCGCGGGCATCTGGGTTTCGGCGGGCTGATCATGACCGACGACCTGTCGATGAAGGCGCTGTCGGGAAGCCTGCGCGATCGGGCGGAGGCGTCGCTGGAAGCGGGCTGTGATGTGGTCCTGCACTGCAACGGCGACCTCGACGAGATGCGGCAGGTGGCCGGGGGAACCGGCAGGCTGAAGGGCCGGGCGGAGGAGCGGGCAGTGGCGGCCATGGCCCGGATCGTCGGCGCGCCGGAGCCGCTGGACCCGTTCGAGGCCCGTCTGCGGTTTGATGCGCTGATGGCCGGAAAGCTCGACGCGGCGCGCGGACCTGACGTCGGGGAGGCCCAGGCATGACCGACGCCTTCCAGCCCAATCTGGACTTCACCGCCGCCGAACAGGTGGATGAGCGCGAGGCCTTTGTCGTCGATCTGGACGGCTATGAGGGACCGCTGCATGTGTTGCTGGCGCTGGCGCGGACGCAGAAGGTCGATCTGCTGAAGCTGTCGATCACCCGGCTGGCCGAACAGTATCTGGCCTTTGTGCATGAGGCGCGGCGGCGCAATTTCTCGCTGGCGGCGGACTATCTCGTGATGGCGGCCTGGCTGGCCTATCTGAAGTCGCGCCTGCTCCTGCCGCGCGCCGAAAAGGGCAAGGGCGACGAGGTGCCCGCCGAGCAGATGGCTGCGGCCCTGGCCTTCCGGCTGCAGAAGCTGGAGGCCATGCGCAAGGCGGTTGAGGCGATCACGGCGCGGCCTCAGCTGAAGCGCGATGTCTTCAGCCGCGGCGATCCGCAGGCGACGGTGATCGTCCCGTCCGACCGTATCGACGCCAGCCTGTATGAGCTGATGGCCGCCTATGTGACCCAGCGGCGGCGGGAGGAGCAGCGTCACTACAATCCCGGCCAGCGGGTCGAGGCCTTCGGGCTTGAGGCGGCGCGTGACTGGCTGCGCGAGGTCCTGCCGCGGCTGGAGCAGTGGACGCCGCTGGAGCAGGTGGCCCCGGCCCGGCGTGGCGAGGACGGCCCGACCCAGGCCAGCTTTACCGCCTCGACCCTGTCGGCCAGTCTGGAGCTGGTGAAGGAGGGGGCGATGGATGTGAAACAGGCCGAGGCCTTCGCCGACCTGTATCTGAAGCGGCGCGGGCGGGGTCAGGTGCTGGAGCTGGTGTCTTGAATTCCGCCGCTCATCCCAGCGAATGCCGGGACCCGGATAACGGGCGCGGGCGGCTGGCGTTGAGTCTTGCGCTCGCCCATCCCCGCTTTGAGATTTTGCATCTGGGTCCCGGCATTCGCCGGGATGAGCGGGCTTTTGAATGATCCAGTTTGCACCCGATCACGGAGAGATCGAGCGCCGCGTCGAGGCGCTGCTGTTCGCGGCGGCCGGGCCGCTGTCGGCGGCCGAGATTGCGCGGCGGCTGCCGGAGGGGGCGGATGTCGGCGGGGCCATTTCGGCCCTGCGCGAACGCTATCAGGGGCGGGGCGTCGAGCTGGAATGCGTCGCCGACCGCTGGCAGTTCCGGACCGCAGCCGATCTGTCATTCATGATGACGGAGGAGCGCGAGGAGCCGCGGCGGCTGTCGAAGGCCGCGCTCGAGACCCTGGCTATCATCGCCTATCACCAGCCTTGCACCCGCGCCGAGGTCGAGAGTGTGCGCGGGGTGTCGCTGTCGCGCGGCACCCTGGATCTGCTGCTGGAGATGGGGTTCGTGCGGCTGCGCGGACGGCGGCGGACGCCGGGGCGGCCGGTGACCTATGGCACGGCCGACCGGTTCCTGGAGCATTTCGGCCTGTCCAACCTTTACGACCTGCCGGGCGTGCAGGAGATGAAGGCGGCGGGCCTGCTGGATCTGTCGATCCCGGTCGGCTTCGAGGTGCCGGACCCGTCGCGGGCGACGGACGGCGATGATGAGCCCCTGCTGCCGGGCGACGAGGACGCGCCTGAGTTCGCGCAGGATTTCGTGGCTGAGGACTGAGGGCGGGGGGCTGGACGGCTGGTGCGCCCGGAACCCAATGCTCCGTTTGGCCAAGTGGCTAGTGGTTAGTGATTGCGACTTCCCTGACCGCGAGCATCGGGCGTCAGCAGCGGCCGCATCAGCCGCTGGTCACTGGCCACTAGCCACTAACCACTAATCACTTCGCGCTCGGTGAAACCGGTGATGCATTCCGCCAAAACCCCTGCTAGTCCGCTTCGATGATCGCTCGCCTTCGCCCCGTTCCGTTCGACCTCGGTCCTGTCCATTTCGTCGGCATAGGCGGCATCGGCATGAGCGGCATTGCCGAGATCATGCTCAAGATCGGCTATTCGGTGCAGGGTTCGGACGCCAAGGCGTCGGCCAATACCGAGCGGCTGGAGAAGCTTGGGGCGCGGGTCTTCATCGGCCATGACGCGGCCCATATCGGCGACGGCGTCTCGGCGGTGGTCTATTCGACGGCGGTCAAGGCGACCAATCCCGAGATGGTGGTGGCCCGCGAGCGGCGCATTCCGCTGGTCCGGCGGGCCGAGATGCTGGCCGAGCTAATGCGGCTGCAGTTCTCGATCGCGGTCGGGGGCACCCACGGCAAGACCACGACGACCTCGATGGTGGCGGCCATTCTTGACGCCGGCGGGCTGGACCCGACCGTGGTCAACGGCGGGATCATCAACGCCTATGGCACCAACGCCAAGGTCGGCGACGGCGACTGGATCGTGGTCGAGGCCGACGAGAGCGACGGCAGCTTCCTTCGCCTGAAGTCGACGGTGGCCATCGTCACCAATATCGACCCCGAGCATCTGGACCATTACGGCGACTTCGACGGGGTGCGGAAGGCGTTCGTGGACTTCGTCGAGAACATCCCCTTCTACGGCTTCGCCGCCGTCTGCCTTGATCATCCCGAGGTGCAGCGGCTGGTGGCGGCGATCGATAACCGGCGGCTGGTGACCTATGGCGTCAATCCGCAGGCCATGGTCCGGGCCGACAATGTCGAGATGAAGCCCGACGGCTGCCGCTTCGATGTGGTGGTGCAGGGTCAGGGTCTGGCCGCGCTGGACGAGCCGATCCGGATCACGGGCCTGCATCTGCCCATGGCCGGCTGGCACAATGTCGCCAATGCCCTGGCGGCCATCGCCGTGGCGCGCGAGCTGGATGTGTCGGACGAGGCGATCCGGGCCGGACTGGCCGGATTCGGCGGGGTGCGGCGGCGCTTTACGACCACGGGCATCGTGGGCGGGGTGCGGATCGTCGACGACTATGGCCACCACCCGGTCGAGATCGCCGCCGTGCTGAAGGCCGCGCGTCAGGTCGCCGAGGGCCGGGTCATCGCCGTGGTCCAGCCGCATCGCTTCACCCGGCTGGAATCCCTGATGGAGGAGTTCTCCACCTGTTTCTCGGACGCTGATGCGGTGTTCGTGGCCGACGTCTATGCGGCGGGTGAAACGCCGATCGAGGGAGTGGACAAGATGGCCCTCGTCGAGGGCATCCGCCGCTTCGGGCACCGGTCGGTGCAGGCGCTGGAGAGCGTCGAGGCCCTGCCGGGCGTGATCGCGGCCGAGGCGAAGGACGGCGATCTGGTGGTGCTGCTGGGGGCAGGGGACATCACCCAGTGGGCCTATGCCCTGCCAGGGCAGCTGGAGGGGCTGGCTTGACCGCCCTGCCGGAGGCGAGAGGCAAACTCCTGCGCAACGAACCGCTGGGGCCATTCACCTGGTTTCGGGTGGGCGGGAACGCCGACGTCCTGTTCATCCCGGCCGACGCCGACGATCTGGCTGACTTCCTGAAGGCGCTGGACCCGGCCGTGCCGGTGACGGTGCTGGGTGTCGGCTCCAACGTCATCGTTCGCGACGGCGGTGTTGAAGGCGTCGTCATCCGGCTGGCCGGACGGCCCTTTGCGGGCATTGCGACCGAAGGCGATCTGATCACCGCCGGTGCCGGCGCGCTGGACTCCATGGTGGCCAAGGCATCGGCCAAGGCCGGGCTGGCGGGTCTGGAGTTCTATGCGGGCATTCCGGGAACCATCGGCGGGGCCCTGACCATGAACGCCGGCTGTTATGGCGCGGAGACCAAGGACATCCTCGTCTCGGCCTGGGGGCTGACGCGGGCGGGCGAGCGGGTCGACTATGCGCTGGCCGATTTCGGCTACACCTACCGCCACTCCGAGGCACCGGCCGACATCATCTGGATCGAGGCGACCTATCGGGGGACGCCGGACGATCCCGAGGCCGTCGGCGCCCGGATCGCCGAAATCACCGCGCGTCGTGAACAGACCCAGCCGATCCGCGACAAGACCGGCGGCTCGACCTTCAAGAACCCGCCGGGCCATTCCTCCTGGAAACTGGTCGATGAGGCGGGCTGGCGCGGGAAGCTGTTCAAGGCGACCGGTGGCGGGGCGATGTTCAGCGAGTTGCACAGCAACTTCATGATCAACCCCGGCGAGGCGACGGCGGCGGACATCGAGGGGCTGGGCGACGCTGTGCGCGCCGATGTGCTGGCGAAGACGGGCGTCCAGCTCGACTGGGAGATCAAGCGGATCGGGCGGGCGGGCTGACGGCTCCCCTCCTCGTCGCGGGGAAGACGGTCGATTGGTTGACGGGCTGTTAAGGACAGTTGGGCCATCCAGCGTCTGTCCTGGAGCCCCGCATGACCCGCCCCTTTTCCGACCTGCACGTCGCTGTCCTGATGGGCGGACTGTCGTCCGAACGGGAGGTGTCGCTGTCATCCGGCAAGGGCTGCGCCGATGCCCTTGAGGGACAGGTGGCGAAGGTCAGCCGGGTCGACGCCGGGCGTGACCTGGCCCAGGTGCTGGCGGACCTGAAACCCGATGTCGTCTTCAATGCCCTGCACGGGGCCTGGGGCGAGGACGGCTGCGTCCAGGGCGTGCTGGAGACCCTGGGCATTCCCTATACCCACTCGGGCGTGCTGGCCTCGGCCCTCGCCATGGACAAGGAGAAGTCCAAGGCGGTGCTGAAGGCTGCGGGCGTGGTCGTGCCCGGCGGCGGGCTGTTCGACCGGCATGCCGTCGCGCGGGGGCACGTCATTCCGCCGCCCTATGTGATCAAGCCCAATGCCGAAGGCTCCTCCGTCGGGGTCTATCTGGTGCGCGAGGGCGAGCCGCCGTGCGCGGCACCGGGCGAGGCCGGCTGGGCCTGGGGCGAAAAGGTGATGGTCGAGCCCTTCATCGCCGGCAAGGAACTGGCCGTGACGGTTCTTGGGGAAGAATCCGGGCCGCGCGCCCTGACGATCACCGACATCACTCCGGCCAAGGGCTTCTACGACTATGAGGCCAAATACGCGCCGGGCGGGTCGGTTCACGTGCTGCCGGCGGTTCTGCCGCCCCATGTGTTCGAGCGCGCCTTACGTGAATCCGAGCTGGCGCACACCGCCATGGGCTGCCGCGGCGTGTCGCGATCCGACTTTCGTTATGACGATGTTAAGGACGAACTGGTCCTTCTGGAGGTCAATACCCAGCCCGGCATGACCCCGACCTCGCTCAGTCCCGAGCAGGCCGCCCATGTGGGGATGGACTACAAGACCCTGGTACGTTGGATGGTGGAGGACGCCTCATGCCCGCGGTAGTTCGCGGCGGTCGGCGACAGAGTTCGAACCAGCCTGCAAAACGCGGCGCGGCTCCCAAATCCCAGGGACGCGGCCGCGCGCCGCGCAACGCCCCGGCCACGCCCGGGAAGCTCGCGGCGCTCGGCCGGCTGGATCTGTCCCCCCGCGCAGTGGTGATTTCGATGGCGGCCGGCGTGCTGCTGCTCGCCGGCGTGCTGGCGACCGGGGCGCGGGCCGAGCGTATCGGTGCCTCGATCGGCCAGGGTGTGGACGGCCTGACGGCCGGCCTCGGCCTGAAACTGGAGAAGGTCTTCATCGAGGGCGAGAGCCCCGAGGCCACCCGTGCCATCCAGCAGGCGGTGCAGCTTTCGGCTGACCAGCCGATGACCTCGATCGACCTCGAGGCCGTGCGCCAGCGGGTCGAGGCGATCGGCTGGGTCAAGTCCGCGCGGGTGGTGCGCCTGCTGCCCGACACCCTGATCGTCCACGTCATTGAACACGACCGGCTGGCCGTCTGGCAGACGGGCGGCGTCAACCAGGTCATCGACAGCCACGGGACGGTGATCGCCGGGGCCGACGCCGGCCGCTATCCGGACCTGCCGCTGGTGGTCGGCAAGGGGGCCGAACAGGCCGCGTCCGAAGTCCTGCCCCTGATCGCCCAGCGCCCGCGCCTGGCCAGCCGGATCGAGGCGCTGGTGCGCGTGGATGAGCGGCGCTGGGACCTGCGGCTCAAGGACGGCAGCCTGATCCAGCTGCCCGCGTCCAACCAGGAGGCGGCGCTGATCCAGCTGGACGCCCTGGACCAGCGCGAACGGCTGCTGGAGCTGGGCTTCGCCCGCATTGACCTTAGAACGCCCGAAGAGGTCGCCGTCCGGCCCTCTGCCGGCGAAGCCTAGAGCGAGACGACCGATGGCCGGACGTGCTGTGGACAAGTCTGTGGATAGTGCCGGCCAGAAGGCGGGGCGTGCGCCGGTGGTGGCGGCCCTCGACCTCGGCCAGTCCAAGGTCGCCTGTTTCATCATGAAGGCCGACGGCGTGCGCCACGCCGACCGGACCATCCGCGTCGCCGGGGCCGGGCATGTCCAGTCCCGTGGCGTGCGCGGCGGCGGTATCGTCAATATGGACGAGGCGGCCCAGGCCATCGGCCATGCGGTCGAACGGGCCGAGCGTGCGGCGGGTAGCCCGGTCTCGGGTGTGGTTGTAACCACGGCAATCGGCCAGATGGCCAGTCACCGGGTCCAGTCCCGGGTTTCGCTAGGGGCCACGCCGGTCGGGGACGCCGATCTGGCGCGGGCCATCGGCATGGCCCTGGCCCAGATCCGCCTGCCCAATCGCCGGCCGATCCATGTGCTGCCGATCACCTGGTCGGTGGACGGGGCGAGGGGCGTGCACGATCCGCGCTCGATGAAGGGCCATTCGCTGGGGCTGGACCTGCTGGTCGTGTCCATGGCCGAGAGCGCCTTCAACAGCCTGAGCCACTGTCTGGAACTGGCTCACCTCGACCTGCAGGGCGTGGCTTCGGCACCGGTGGTGTCGTCGCTGGCGGCGCTGGAAGACGATGAGATGGATCTGGGCTGCGTCTGTATCGACATGGGCGGCGGCTCGACCTCGGCGGCGGTGTGGGGCGGGCGGTCGCTGTTGCATATCGAAAGCCTGAACGTCGGCGGCGATCACGTCACAGCCGATATCGCCCGTGGCCTGTCGACCTCGCGGGCCGGAGCCGAGCGGCTCAAGACCCTGCACGGCTCGGCCATGGCCAATGCCCATGAGGATCGCGAGATGCTGGAGGCCCCGCCGCGGGGCGAGGACGCCTCGGCCGGTCCGATCTTCGTCCAGCGCGCCATGCTCAAGACCGTCATCGCCCCGCGGGTCGAGGAGACGCTGGAGTTGCTGCGCGACCGGCTTCGGACGGCCGGTGTGGGGCTTGAGCCCGGTGCGGGTCTGGTCCTGACCGGCGGGGCCAGCCAGCTGAACGGCGTGCGGGAGCTGGCGATCCGGGTGTTCGACCGGCCGGTGCGGCTGGGCAAGCCGCAGCGCGCGCCCCACCTGGCGGATGCCGCCTCGGGCCCGGCCTTCTGCTCGGCGGCCGGGGTCCTGCTGCGCGCCGCCTATGGCCCGCGCGAGGCCGTTTCGGCCCGCAAACTGATGTCGCGGCAGATTTCGGCGGCCGATGCGCCCCGGGTCCACACGGGCGGAATTGTGGCGCGGGCGGCCGGCTGGCTGCGCGAAAACCTCTGAAGGACGGGTGCTGCGACCTGAGCCCGCACGGCATTTTTCCCCGGCGTGGCGAGACTGTGTCCGTATTGTAACAACAGGGGCGCGGATTGGTCTCCAAGTCGCCACAATGCCTTGTCCTTGCCCTCATTGCTGCTAGCGTGGTGGTCCGAAACAGAATCCGTCGTCCGGCGGAGGCTGTGTAATGCATCCACAACGGTTGGGGCCCAATCAACATGCTTCTCAAGCGCAAGTACCTCTTTGGCACGACGATCCTCGCGGGCGTCATGGCCGTCACGGCTCCGGCCTTCGCCCAGGACCAGCTCCCGGGCGTCAACGTCCAGGGTCAGTCCGACCAGGAAGCCACCGAGATCGACGAAGTCGTCGTCACCGGTTCGCGCATCCGTCGTGACCCGACCAACGCCCCGACCCCGCTGATCCAGGTTTCGCGCGAAGCTCTGCTGAGCACCGGTCAGTCGACGGTCGTCGACTACCTGGCCACCATCCCCGCCCTGTCGAACTCGCTGGTTCCTTCGGACACCACCGGTTCGAACCTGAACGACGGCGGTCTGTCCTTCGCCAACCTGCGCTCGCTGGGCACCGGCCGGACCCTGACCCTGGTTGACGGTCGCCGCCACGTCGGCGCTGCCGCCGGTAACCTGGCCGTAGACGTCGACTCCATCCCGCGCCTGCTGATCGAGAACATCGAGATCGTGACCGGCGGTGCCTCGTCGGTTTACGGCGCTGACGCCGTCTCCGGCGTGCTGAACTTCCAGCTGCGCCGCGACTTTGAAGGCATGGAAATCGATGCCAACTACGGCATGATCAACCAGGACGGCCAGGCCAACAAGCGCGTCTCGGCCCTGATCGGTACCAACCTGTTTGACGACCGCCTGAACCTGTATGCCTTCGGCGAGTACGAAGACATCGACGAGGTCCAGAGCCTGGACATCGACTGGCTCGAAGCCGCCCACGCCTTCGTCGGCATCGACGCCGATCCGACCAGCGCGCCCTTCGACGGTGAACTGGACAACCGGGTTTACAGCGGCGTCCGCACCCTGTCGCGTCCGCGCTGGGGCCAGACCACGCTCGCCAACTCGCAGCGTCCGACCGCGCTGAACGATCCCGATGTGCCGCTGGCCTCGTGTACCGCTCTGACCAGCGCCAACTGCTACAGCCTCGACCCCACCAAGACCTACGTCTACCAGGGCAACACCGCCCGTCTGGCCAACTTCGGCCAGCGTGTCGGCAACGTCGGTTCGAACCGCACGCTGAACATCGGCGGCGACGGTGAAAACCCGAACAACTTCGGCCAGGAAAGCCGCGTCCCGCAGTCGACCTCGCAGCGCTACCAAGTTGGTGCCAACTTCGCCGTGACCGACAGCATCGACCTGTCGGTCGAGTACAAGTTCATCACCGAAGACACCTTCGACATCTCGCAGCCGACCTTCTTCGACATCTTCCTGAACGACGGTTCCGCTGCCTCGACCTGGACCAACGTCATCCGGGCGATTTCGCAGTTCGACCTGCGCTATTCGGACAACGCCTTCCTGCCGCAGAACGTCAAGGATGCCATCACGGCGAACACGGTCACCAACTGGACCGCCAACGCCAACACGGACGGCACGGCTGTGACGCCTGCGGTCTCGCGCCAGTGGGCCCGTCACTCGATCTTCGGCCCGCAGCGTACCCAGGACAACACGCGTGAAGTCGAGCGCTATGTGATCGCCCTGAGCGGTGAGCTGGACCAGGTCGGTTTCATCAAGAACATCGACTGGGACCTGTCGTGGGTCTCGGGTGAAGCCCGCAACGAGAACGTCGAGCGCGGTGTTGACTCCCAGCGCTTCGCCCTCGCCGCTGACGCGGTCGTGGACACCGCCGGTGTCGTCAACGGCCGTCCCGGCGAGATCGTCTGCCGCGCCCGCCGCATCGAACGGTCCGGCGTGGGCGACCTTGACGATTACTTCCGTGGCGTCTTCGGCGGCCGTACTGCCTACAACAACAACGCCTCGTTCAAGGCCGCCGTTGACAACTGCGTTCCGCTGAACGTCTTCGGTGCCGGTAACCAGAGCGAAGCTGCCCTGAACTATGTCGACGCCGCGATCGTCGTCAGCCACGTCAACCAGCAGGACCAGGGCCTGGCGGTTGTCTCCGGCCAGCTCTGGGACTTCTGGGGTGCCGGCGAGATCGGCATGGCCATCGGCGCTGAATACCGCAAGGAATACACCGAGGGCGTGGGCCGTTCGCGCACGACCGGCGACCGCTTCCTGTTCCTCAACACCGGCGCGGACTTCCTGCCCGCCGAGTATGAGTCCAATGAATGGTTCGCCGAACTCTCGATCCCGCTGTTCCGTGACAGCTGGATGGGCGAATATGCCGAACTCAGCGGTTCGTACCGCGCGTTCGACTACACCACCGCCGGTGAAGGCAACGTCTATGGCGTGAACCTGGTCTACCGTCCGATCCAGGACATCGCCTTCAAGACCAGCTTCAACACCTCGTTCCGCGCGCCGAACCTCGGTGAGAACTTCGCGGGTGCCAGCCAGACGTTCGCCAACGGCTTCGTCGATGCCTGCGCCACCCTGCAGATCGCCGCACAGAACCCGGAGATCCGCGCCAACCGGATCGCCAACTGTACGGCTCTGGCCACGGCCGCCGGCTTCACCTTCGACTTTGCCGGTGCCACCGCGACCAACCTGGACGACTACAACCCGATCTATTCCAGCGGTATCGCGGGTATCAACCGGGGTAACCCGAACCTGACCCCGGAAGAGTCGGAAAGCTTCACCTTCTCGACCGTCCTCCAGCCGCGTATGTTCCCGAACCTCAGCATCATCCTCGACTACTACGAGATCGAGCTGAACCGCGTGATCGTGTCGCCGTCGGCTGTCGCCCTGACCGCCAGCTGCGTCAGCGGTACGTCGCTGAACCCCGACGCCTGTAACTCGGTGTTCCGCAACAACCCGCTCATCCCGTTCGGTGTGGGTAACGTCTCGGGCCACCCGATCGGCGGCTTCATCCAGCAGCCCGTCAACCTGGCGCAGCTGACCACCAAGGGTCTGGACTTCTCGGCCCGCTACTCGCTGGACACCGAAGAAGTGTTCGGCGTCGACCTGGGCCGGTTCAACTACAGCATCGGCGGCCTGTGGCTGATCGAGCAGGAGAACTTCACCAACGTCGCCGATCCGACCGACGGTACGGAAGTGGGCAGCACGATCTTCTTCCCGCGTGTTCGCCTGACGTCCTCGCTGACCTGGTCGCCGAACGATGTCTGGAGCGTCAACTGGAGCATGGACTGGCAGACGGCCCAGGACAGCACCAACTTCCGTGACACCCTCGGCAACGCGGACACCCGTCCGTTCGACACCTACGACACCGGCAACTTCGCCCGTCACGACTTCACGGTGCGCTGGAACGCTGCGGACGACCTTTCGGTCCGCTTCGGTGTGGTCAACGCCTTCGACGCCGAGCAGCCCACGTATCTGGGCGGTACCCTGCTCAGCAACATGGACCCCTACGGCACGCGCTTCTTCGTGGGCCTGAACTACCGTCCCTTCTAAGACGGTCGGATCCAGACAAGACGGAAAGGGCGGCTCGCAAGAGCCGCCCTTTTTCGTTGGTTCACACACCAAAAACTGCGGGCATGGTTAACGAAAATCGTGGCCAAAGGCCCGACTCACCCTATCCGGTAACACTCTCTTAAGCAGATCGGGCGTCTCCTTAACGCGCTCATAACCAATGCGATTCTGCGGGGTTTCGCATCGGACTGCAGGGGCAGGGTCGGATAAGGTCGGAAAAGAATGTCTCTCTCGCTGGTGCGTCCTCAAGCCACGGATCTCAAGCCGCGGATCGTCGTCTTCGGTGTCGGCGGTGCCGGCGGGAATGCGGTCAACAACATGATCGATGCCGGTCTTGAAGGCGTCGAGTTCGTGGTCGCGAACACCGATGCCCAGCATCTGTCGTTCGCCAAGACCGACCGCCGTATCCAGCTGGGCGAGACGATCACCCAGGGCCTTGGCGCCGGAGCCCACCCTGAGGTTGGCATGAATGCCGCCGAGGAATCCGCGGATGAAATCTATGGGCACCTGGACGGTGCCCACATGGTCTTCATCACCGCCGGCATGGGCGGCGGCACCGGCACCGGCGCCGCCCCCGTCATCGCCAAATGCGCGCGTGACCGCGGGATCCTGACGGTCGGCGTCGTGACTAAGCCCTTCACCTTCGAAGGCCGTCACCGCATGCGTCTGGCCGATGCGGGCATCGCCGAGCTGCAGCGTTATGTCGACACCCTGATCGTCATTCCGAACCAGAACCTGTTCCGCGTCGCCAATGAGCGCACCACCTTTGCCGACGCCTTCGGCATGGCTGACCAGGTGCTGCATTCGGGCGTGCGCTCGATCACCGACCTGATGATCCTGCCCGGCCTGATCAACCTCGATTTCGCCGACGTCCGCGCCGTCATGTCCGAGATGGGCAAGGCGATGATGGGCACGGGTGAGGCCTCGGGTGAGGACCGCGCCCTGCAGGCGGCCCAGAATGCCATCGCCAATCCGCTGCTGGACGAGACCTCGCTGAAGGGTGCCAAGGCCGTGCTGGTGAACATCACCGGCGGCATGGACATGACCCTGCTGGAAGTCGATGAAGCCGCCAACGCCATCGCCGGCGAGGTGGATGCCGACGCCAACATCATCTTCGGCGCCGCCTTCGACCCGGCCCTCGACGGCAAGATCCGTGTCTCGGTCGTGGCCACCGGCATGGAAGACCTCGCCGCAGCCAAGACCACGCCGAACGCCTCGACCTCGGTGTTCGATGCGCGCCGCCCGACCCCGCTCCATGCCGCCTCGCGCGCCGAGCCCGTGCGTGCCGAGCCGGTTCGCGAGCCTGTACGCGCCGCCCCGGTGCGCCAGGCGGAGGCTGCGCCGGTCGTCCCGACCTTTCAGTCCAGCCAGCCGGCCTATGGATCTGCGGCCCGTGCCCCCGAGCCCCGTTTCGAGCCGCGGCCGGAGCCGGTGATCCACGTCGCCGAGGAACGCACGCTGGAGCCGATCGTCGATCCCTGGGTCGAGGAATATGAGTCCACGCCGGCCAGCCGCGCGGTCGCGGAAACGACGGCACCGGTGGCCCAGGGCGATCTGTACGCGGATCGGTCGGCGGCCACGCATACGGCTCCGCACCACGATGCGCCGGCGCATGACGACTATGACGACCGGGATCACCGCAAGTCCGGCTGGAGCCTGTTCGGCCGCGGCAAGCGCCAGCCGGCCCAGCCGACCTATCCGCCCCAGTCGCGCACCACGGAAATGCGCTCGACCAGCCAGACCCAGCCGGCCCCCGAGCTCGGCGAGGCCGAGGATGATCTGGAGATCCCGTCGTTCCTGAGGCGACTGGCCAACTAGGTTTTGGGGATTAGGGACTAGGGATTAGGGATTAGGGAAGGGCGGCTCGCCAGGGTCGCCCTTTTCGTTGGTGAAAGGGGGAGCGCGGCATTGCATCCGGCACCTGACCTGCGTTTCCCACCTCCCAGGCCCTGATCCGTCATCCGCAGAACCGGTCGCTCCCCAACCGGGCGAAACGGTTACCGAAACCGAAACAATCCGAAACCTGACTTTCATTTCGCGCTTGCGAGGCGGCGGCTAGACCGTTTGTGAGGCGAACTCCGCACACAGGGCGGGGCGCAGAAATGTAATGAGTAGCGGTTTGCCGGTCAGAATCGACCATCGCCAGAAGACGACCATCGCCCCTGCGATCATCGCGGGCGTGGGCGTGCACACCGGTGATCGTGTGCGTCTGGCTGTTCGTCCTGCCCCGGCCGGTACCGGCATCGTCTTTGTACGCACCGACATCAGGGACCGTGACAACCGGATTCCGGTCTCGGGCGAGGCCGTGGTCGACGCCCGGCTCAACACCATGATCGAGAATGCTGCAGGGGTGCGGCTTTCGACCATCGAGCATCTGATGGCGGCATTCGCGGCCCTGGGTGTGTCGAACGCCGTGGTCGAGGTGGACGGCCCCGAGCTGCCGATCCTCGATGGCTCGGCCCTGCAGTTCGTCCAGCTGCTGGACCGCGCCGGCTTCCGCCGTCAGGAGGCCCCGGTCCGCTATATCGAAATCCTTGAGCCGATCCGGGTCCAGGACGGTGACAAGAGTGCCGCCCTGCTGCCTTGCGACCGCTATGAAATGCGGTTCGAGATCGATTTTGACACGCCGGTGATCGGCAATCAGGTGGTGGATTTCGTCGTCGACGAACAGACCTTCCGCGACGAGATCATGGCCGCCCGGACCTTCGGCTTTGCCCATGAGGTCGAGGCCCTGCGTCGCGCCGGTCTGGCCCGCGGCGGCAGCCTCGAGAATGCCGTGGTCATTGACGGTGACCAGATCCTGAACCCCGGCGGGCTGCGGATGGAGCGGGAGTTCGTCAAGCACAAGGCGCTGGACGCCATCGGCGACCTCTATGTGCTCGGCGCGCCCTTGCTGGGCCGCTATGAGGGCGTCAAGGCCGGCCATGCGATCAACAACCTGCTGGTCCGCGCCCTGCTGGCCAATCCGCAGGCCTGGCGCGAAACGACGCGTGTGCCCGAGATGGCGATGGCGGGCTGATCGCCTGCAGGATCAGCCCGGGCTGATCGCGCTCATCAGCCGGCCGAAATCGGCTTCCCCGTTCAGATACGCCCGCCGGTTCGAATAGAAGCGCGCTGCGTCCGTGCGCGTGTCGTCACCGGTCCAGGCGGCGTCAGCGACTCCGGCCTGTTCCAGCCGCCAGAGGACGAAAGCCGGCAGGTCGAACAGCCGCTTGCCGGCGCTTTCACCGGGCGCGAAGAACCGGACGCTGCCGGGCTCTTGAAGTTCGAAGCGGTCCTGGAAGTCCGCGCCGACTTCATAGCTGCTGCCGGCGATACAGGGGCCGATGACGGCGACCATGCGACGGGGATCGGCACCCAGACCCTGCATGGCTGTGACGGTGGCCTGGACGACGCCATCCAGCGCGCCCTTCCAGCCCGCATGGGCCGCCCCGACGATCCCCGTTTCAGGATCGGCCAGAAGCACCGGGGCGCAATCGGCGGTCAGGACGGCGCAGATCACGCCCGGAGTGGCGGTGACCGTGGCGTCGCCCTCGGGGCGCACGCCCTTCCAGCCGGCCTCGGCGACGCGGGCGACGGCGGAATGGATCTGGTAGCAGGCGGCGAGGTCGTCAGGGACGCCGCCCAGATGTTCAGCGATCCGGCGGCGGTTCTCGGCCACGGCGACGGGGTCATCCTGCGAGCCCACGCCGGTGTTCAGCCCTTCATACAGGCCGGTCGATACGCCGCCCTGCCGCGTGAAGAAGCCGTGGCGGACGCCGGCGCGATCCAGCAGGGGGTGGGTGATCGGGGCCAGGGTCATGATTCAAACCCCGGCACGACCAGGCTTCGCGGCGAGAAGATTGCACCGGCCTTGAACAGGGTTCCCATCTGGTCCTCGGCGGTCAGCCGGGCCAGCTGGCGGTCGATCACCGCGGCGGCGTCGGGGCGGGCTGCCTTCAACCGGTCGGCGCGGGCCTCGATTCCCAGCCTGTTCAGGAACTCGCCCTGGCCCAGGGTTCCGGTGACGTCGGCCCCGGCGTGGATGGCGGCTTCCAGCACGGTGGGAAAGTCCGCCCATTGGGTCAGGTCGACCTCGCCCGGCGTCTCCAGCGGGTCGACCTTCTGATGGCGGCGCAGGCCCTGGAGGGTATCGCCGGCCTCGCGCCGGGCGCGGCCATAGTCGATCAGCAGGGCTGCGCCCCTGGCCGCATGAACCAGAGCCCCGAGATCGCGGCCGAAGGCGGCCTGCTGGTCGGAAATCTCTACGGTCTGGCCGGGCTCCATTTCGAACTCAGGCCGTTTGAAGCCGCCGGATATCCGGACCAGTCCGAAGGTCAGGTCACCGTCATCGGTCACACCCACGCGGCGCTCGGCCCAGCCGTCATCTGTTCTCACGAACTGGCGGGCGGGCAGGCAGTCCAGCACCTCATTGGCGATCAGGATCACCGGGGCGTCGGTCTCGATCCGGTCGAGGGAGGTGACCCAACGGGGGTGGATGTCGCTGTCGGCCAGCATCCGGGCCTGCGCCTCGCGCAGCGGCGGGCTGGGTTCGATCAGGATCAGATCGACAGCGCGCAGGAACCCGGGGTCCAGCCGGGCGGCGCGCAGGGCGTCGGCCATGAGGGTCCCGTCGCCGGGTCCGACCTCGACCAGCCGCACCCGTTCGGGCGCGCCCAGCCGGCGCCACAGCTCGACCGCCCACAGACCGATCAGTTCGCCGAACATCTGCGAGATCATCGGCGCGGTGATGAAGTCGCCGGTCGCGCCGATGGCGGGCCGGGTGGCGTAGTAGCCGCTTTCCGGGTCATGCAGGCAGCGGCTGACATAATCCGCCACCGTCATCGGCCCGGTCAGGGCGATCTCACGCGCCAGACGGTCTTTCAGCAACATGGGCTCAGGCAGCGACCGGCGGCCGGCTCCAGGCCCGCCAGATCAGCCAGGCTCCGATGATCATCATCGGAATCGACAGCATCATCCCCATGGTCAGGCCGAGGGGCAGGTGCTCCATACCGAAGTCAGGCTGGCGGAAGTTTTCGAGAGTCGCCCGCGCTATCCCGTATCCGAACAGGAAGATGCCGGTGACATAGCCGGGCTTGGCCAGCAGCCGTCCCTTGTAGACAGCAAGCCAGAGGATGACGAACAGGGCGAGACCCTCCAGCCCGGCTTCATAGAGCTGGCTGGGGTGGCGGACCACGTCACCGGCCGGGCAGAAGCCATACAGCTGCTCGATGCGGTCGTTACAGAACCGGACCCCCCATGCGACCGTCGTCTCGCGTCCCCAGAGCTCACCATTGATGAAATTGGCGATGCGGCCAAAGAACAGGCCGATCGGCACGGCCGGGGCCACCAGGTCACCCAGGCTCAGCAGCCGGATACCGTTCTTCCGTGCGAACAGGAGGATCGCGAGAGAGACGCCGATCAGCCCGCCATGGAAGGACATGCCGCCGTCCCAGAGCCGCAGCACGGCGAGGCGTTCGCCGAGATCCACGCCGGTGAAAATCTGTGCGTAGAGCTGCGGCTGATAGAACAGGGCGTAGCCGAGGCGGCCACCGAGAATGATGCCGAGGGTGATCCACAGGATCAGGTCATCGAGCTGGATCGACGTGACCGGCGGCTTGCCGGGCTGCCAAAGCGCATTGGCCTTCGCGAGGCGAGCGGCATACCACCAGCCGACGACGATGCCGCCGACATAGGCGAGGGCATACCAGCGGATATCCAGCGGGCCGATGCTGAAGAGGACCGGGTCGAACTCGGGGAATTGCACGGGCGCTCCTGCGGAAAGGTCTTCGCCTGCGGTTTAGCAAGCGCGGCCGCGCTCGTCCCCGAAATTTCCGTAACTCCGGGCGCCGGCCGCCCAAATCAGGCCATGGGTCTCATCGACAGCAAGGTTTCGTTCACCATATCGGGTGAACCTTCGTTAACGACGCTCGCTGGTCCGAGCCGGAGACTCCCATGCAGACCCGTAACCCCCTCCTTGACGAGTTCGCCAAGCTGACGACCGGTGCCATGGGCCTGGCCCAGGCGGCCGGTGAGGAGGCCAAAACGGCCTTCCGTGCGGGCACTGACCGGATGGCTGCGGACCTTGATCTGGTCCGCCGCGACGAGTTCGACGCCCTCAAGGCCGAAATCGCGGCCCTTCGTGCCGAGGTTGCGGCGCTGAAGGCACCCGCCAAGGCCACAAAGAAGCCTGCCACGGGAACGTCCACAGCGGGTTCTCCCCCTCAGGACGCAGCCGGTTGAGCCGAATCTGCGAACCCGCCTACCGTTCGATGACAGGGCGTGAGTCGCGCCCGGAGAGTGCCTGATGGACATTGTTCGGCCCGAAGAAGTCGATGTTCCCTACGATCCCCTGGATGTCGTGGAACACGTCCTGGTGGCCGAAAACCTGCCATTCGACCGCACCGACGAGGGCGATCTGGCCTTTGCCCTGGCTGGCGACTGGAAGGATTACGAGCTTTGGTTCGCCTGGCGGCCGGAGGGCGACTGCCTGCAACTGTGCTGTGCCCTTGACCTGCAGGCGTCCAGGTCCCGCCGGGCCGCGGCCTATGAACTGGTCGGCCTGATCAACCAGCGCACCTGGATGGGCCATTTCGAGGTCTGGGCCGACGACGGTGAGATCGTCTTCCGTCATTCGCTGGCCCTGCCGATGGGTGAGCGCCCGACCCTGGCCCAGGCGGCCTCCATGATCGATGCAGCGGTCGAGGCGGCGGATCGCTACTATCCGGCCTTCGATTTCATGATCCGCGGCAACAAGAAGCCGCAGGAAGCGATCGATTCCTGCCTTTTCGAGACCGTCGGCACGGCCTGAGGCCATGGACGCGACCCCCGGAGCCGGAGCTGTCGCCCTCCTCGGATGCGGACGGCTGGGTTCTGCCATCCTTGAGGGCTGGCTGAAGACCGGCACGGTTGCGGCGCGCGATCTGATCATCCTGACCCCGTCGGACAAGCCGGCCGCAGAGGCGGCGCGGGCGCTCGGTGCGCGGGTCAATCCGCCCCTGGCCGACCTGGCAGAGGCACGAACGCTGGTGCTGGCGGTCAAGCCGGCGAAATGGCGCGAAGCCCTGGGCCCGCTGGTCGGGGCGCTGAACCCCGCAGCCACGATTGTGTCCGTGATGGCGGGGGTGGCGGCGGCCGATATCGGTGAAGTGACCGGCCGACCGGTGGCGCGGGTCATGCCGACGACGGCGGTGGCCCAGGCCCGGGGCGTGGCCGCCCTGTGGTCCGGTCACGATGCGGCCCGTGAGACGGCGCGTGGCTTGTTTGAAGCCATGGCCGAGGTCGTGGATCTGGACCTCGAAGCCAATATCGACGTCGCCACTGCCACGGCGGGATCCGCGCCGGCCTTCATCCACGCCTTTGTGCAGGCCCTGGCGCGGGCTGGCGAGGAAGAGGGGCTTTCAGCGGACGCGGCGATCCGGCTGGCCCGTGGGGCCCTGCGATCGGCCGGGGCGGGCGTCGAGTCCGGGGAGACGCTGGAGACCCTGATCGCCCGTATCGCCTCGCCCGGGGGCACGACGCGGGCGGGGCTGGACGCCATGGCGGCGGGCGGCGATCTCGAACGGGCCGCCGCCGCCGCTGTCAGCGCCGCTGTCCAGCGGGCGCGGTCCTTCTAGCGCGTGGTGTAGCGTCCGTCGGCAAGGTTGACCGCCAGCCGGCGATAGGCCCGGTCGGCGTCCGACCAGGTGTCGATCCCGGTGACATCCGCCAGATTGCTGGAAAACCAGTCGTAACGGACGGGCAGGATGCGGCCGTCGGCCGTGGTGATCTGGCCCTCGATGGCGGCACCGCCGATCGACCGGCTGTGATACCCGTCGAGGCCGGGGCGGTCGGCCAGTTGCCGGAATGTCGGCCGGTTGGGCTGCAGGTCGGTGAGCACCAGTTCGATACGGGCGCCTTCAAGATCGTTCTCGCGGGCGAGGGCGCGTCCGACCAGTTCGGCCAGCCGGTCGGCCTGTTCCCGGACCTCGCGGGGCCCAAGTTCCTCGGCCTTCTCCTGAAGGTCGGGACCGATGCTGACGCTGATCAGGGCGGGTTCGGCCATGGCCGGGGCGGCGCTGAACGCCAGAACGGCGGCGAGCGGTGCGAAGATGGCGGGATTACGCATGAGGTTCTCCGTTGACCCTGTCTGGGTCCAAGGTGGGCCCTTGGGCCCAGCTTCGCAATACTCCCCCGGCGACGCGTCCGCGGGTGGATTGCGATCAACCCGGCAGACGGATCAGGGCCCTGAGGCCGCCCATGTCGCTGCGTTCGAGTGTGATGTCGCCGCCGTGGCTGCGGGCCACATCCCGGGCGATGGCGAGGCCGAGGCCCACACCCTTGCGGTTCTGGTTGCGCGAGGCGTCCAGCCGCGAAAACGGCCGGAAGGCCTCTTCATGCATGTCTTCGGGAATGCCGGGGCCGTCGTCCTCGACGGACAACTCCAGCCCTCCGGAGGCCAGGGGGCGGGCGCTCAGACGAACGTTTTCTCCGTGGGCGGCGGCATTGCCGGCCAGGTTGGTCAGGGCGCGCTTGAACGCCAGCGGTCGCAGGGTGGCGGTCAGATCGGCGGGTGCGTCCACCTCGACCCCGGCTCCCGCGCGCCTGACGTCCTCGGCGGCGGCTGAGAGCAGGTCCGGGACCGACACCGCCTGGGCGGCCTCGCCGGCCTCGCCGCGGGCGAAGGCGAGGTATTCGTCGATCATATGCTCCATCTCGTCGAGGTCGCCCTCCATCGCTTTCGAGCGCTTGAACGGCGGTGCCAGGGCCAGTTCAAGCCGCAGTCGGGTCAGGGGGGTACGCAGGTCGTGGCTGACCGAGGCCAGCAGGGCGGTGCGCTGGTCGATGTGACGCTGGATTCGCTCCCGCATGGCGAGGAAGGCGTTGGCGGCGGCGCGGACCTCGCGCGCGCCGTGCGGCTTGAAATTCTCGTTCGTCTCACCCCGGCCGAAGGCCTCGGCGGCGTCGGCCAGCCGCTCGATGGCGCGGACCTGGTTGCGGATGAAGAGAATGGCGACCCCCATCAGCAGGACGGTGGCGATGGTCAGCCAGAGGACGAAGATGTGGGCCTGTGTGGCCACGGCACGCTCGCGCGGCGCAATGATGCGCAGGACGCCTTCCGGCTGCTGCAACCGGATGTCGACATAGGCGGGATACTGGGTCGTCGAGAACCAGAAGGGCTGGTCCAGCCGCGTGGCCAGGGCCTTTTCAAGCGTCCGGTCAACCACGCCGATGGGGCCGCGTTCCTGTTCCCGGGGCAGGACGCCTTCCTCCTGGAGCGCGACCGACAGGGACATGGAGCGCTCGGCCCGGTCCGCAATGACGGCGAGGTTTTCCGGGGTCGGGTCGTCGCGCCAGCTCTCGGCGGCCCAGGCAATGTCGCCGGCGAGGCCGTCGGACAGGCGGGCGGTCACCGTCTGCCAGTGCATGTCGAAAAAGGCCCAGGTGACGGCCACCTGCATGACCAGGACGGGCAGGACGATAATCAGCAGCGACCGTCCCCATAGCGAGGTCGGCATCTGCCGCTTCAGGAACCGCGGCCAGAGGCTGGCGGGGAGCAGCCTCATCAGCCCATCAATCCGGCGCCAGCATATAGCCGACCCCGCGCACGGTCTGGAGGTAGCGCGGGTTCTTGGGGTCCGCCTCCAGCTTGCGGCGCAGGCGGGTGACCTGGACGTCGACGGCGCGGCCGGTGATGTCGGCGGTGTCGGGCGACAGGCTCATCCGCTCGACGGCGGAATGGGCGTGGATGGCCAGGGTCTTCAGAAGCTGGGCCTCGGCCTCGGTCAGGCGCTGCAGCTTGCCGTCGCGCATCAGCTCCAGCCGCTCCATGTCGAACACGGCCGGCCCCAGCTTGATCTCGCGCGGGGTCAGGGGCTTGCCGCCGGTTCGCCGCAGGATGGCGTCGACGCGCAGGGCCAGTTCGCGCGGGTCGAAGGGCTTGGACATATAGTCGTCGGCACCGCGCGACAGGCCTTCGATCCGGTCGTCCGGGTCGCCACGCGCGGTCAGCAGCAGGACGGGGGTTTTCGAGGTCTCGGCCTTGGATCGCACCCAGGTGGTCAGGTCGAAGCCGCTCTCGCCCGGCATCATGACGTCCAGCACCACCAGATCGAACTCGATCAGCTCCATCAGGCGTTTGGCGGCGGCGGCATGGGCCGCGCCGGTGACGCGATAACCTTCGCGGGCCAGAAATTCCTTCAGCAGTTCGCGGATGCGGTCGTCGTCATCCACGACCAGCAGATGGCGGCCGGCCCCGGCGCCGGCGATCGGGCCCGAACGGCCGCTGGAACGCACATCGGTCATGCCGAAGCGACCCGACCGCGTGTCCAGGCGTTGACCTGAGCGATTCCGGCGGCTCTAACCCGGTGATCAGCGCGGGAGACGTTATTCAATGGCCTTCGTTCCTATCGACGATCGTGACGGTTGGATCTGGTTTGACGGCGAATTCGTGCCCTGGCGGGAAGCCCGCGTGCATGTTTTGACCCACGCGCTCCACTACGCTTCTTCGGTCTTCGAGGGCGAGCGGATGTACAATGGCCAGATCTTCAAATTGACGGAGCATACGAACCGCCTGTTCCGTTCGGCCGAGGTGCTCGACTTCAAGATTCCCTTCACGGTGGCGCAGATCAACGACGCCTGCAAGGAGACCTGCGCGCGAAACGGCCTGACCGACGCCTATGTTCGCCCGCTCGCATGGCGCGGCTCTGAACAGGTCAGCGTCCCGGCCCAGAACACCACTGTCCATGTGGCCATCGCCGTCTGGGACTGGCCCAGCTATTTCGATGCGGAAACCAAGGCCAAGGGCATCCGCCTGTGCTGGGCTCCCTACAAGCGGCCATCGCCCGAAACCGCCCCGACCGAGGCCAAGGCGGCGGGCCTGTACATGATCGGCACCATCAACCGTCACTATGCCGACGCGCGGGGCTATGCCGACGCCATGCTGCTGGACTGGCGCGGCTATGTCGCCGAGGCGACGGGCGCCAATGTCTTCTTCGTGCAGGACGGCCGGGTGATCACCCCGCCTGCCGACGGGGCGATCCTGAACGGCATTACCCGCCAGACCGTGCTGGAAATGCTGGCAGGACGCGGCATCGAGGTCGAGGTGCGCCACATCCTGCCCGAAGAACTGGCCGGGTTCAGCGAATGCTTCCTGTGCGGCACGGCGGCCGAGATCACCCCGGTGAGCGAGATCGGCGACCATCGCTTCACCCCGGGTGACCTCAGCCTCGGCCTGATGGACGAATACAGCCGGCTGGTCCGCGGAGAGCTCTAGACCGTCGGGGCGGGTTTCCGCCGGCGCAGAGCCCACCAGACGGCACCGCCGATGACGACGATCGGCAGCAGGACAGAGCCGGCGGTGATCAGGAAGGCCAGCATGCCCATCGACAAGCCGAAGGCGTCGCCGAGCGCGCGGGCGACCGGGCGTGTCGGACTGTCGGCGGCCATGACGCCGCCCTGGCGGTAGTCGAGCGTCAGCCGGGCCGACTGCACCCGGTCATTGAGGGCGCGCAGTTCGATCTGCTGTGCGTCGTACTGCTGCTGCAACTCCGCCAGATCACGTTCGATCTCAAGCCGCTGGGCCATCGTTCCGCCGGTTCGCGCCTGGAGCTGGCGGATGCGTTCGGCGAGTGAGGCGGTGGTCCGGGCCCCGGTTGTAGCCGCGTCGATGCCGCGCGTGACGTCCTCGCCCTCGGTGACGGCTTCGTCCAGCCGGCCGCCGGCGTTCTGCGCCTCCAGGGCCAGGCCACTGCGGAAGCGGTTGATCCATTCGGGCTGGCCGCGCAGTTCCAGCCGCCCGGCCGGCTCGCGCGCCGTCCAGTCGGCCTGGGCCGCGATCACCTGGCAGTAGCCGGGACCGGCGGCGACACAGGCCAGTTCGTGCCGGCTCATCATCTCGGCCCCGCGATCCCGCGGCAGGGACAGCGCATAGCGGTAGGCGTAGGCGATCTGCGCCACCGGGGCGAGCGGGGCGGGTCGCTGAACCACCGGTGACGGTGCCGTGGTGTTCCGGGCCGTCGCGGTTGCAGCGTCCGCAGGTGCCTCGGCGGCGACTTCGGCGGCCGGTGCCGCTTCGGACGAATAGTCTTCCGGCTTCTCATTCGCCGGCGAACATCCGGCCAGTACGATCAGGCCGGCCGAGGCCAGCATCAGAGCCTTGCGCATCGTCATTCTCCCTGTTCCGTGGTGATCACGGTTTCGTGATGACGCGCGTGGATCGCGACGGATTCAGGGCTGGAAACGAGCGAAACGGCGGCTTGCCATAATGGTCTGCGTGGCGTTCAACGGGACATGGTCGGCGGGGGAGCCGGCGGGGAAATACGTCCATGTTCAGTATGCTGAACCTTCAGAGCCTGCTGGGGCTGGCGGTCATCGTCCTGGCCTGCTGGGCCATGTCGGAAAACCGCAAGGCCTTTCCCTGGCGGCTGGCCCTCGGCGCCGTCGCGGTGCAGGCCGCCCTGGTGGTGGTGCTGTTCGGCATACCGGGATCGCAGGTCGTCCTGACAGCGATCACGGGCGCTGTGGACGGCCTGACCCGCGCCTCGGCGGCGGGGGCGCAGTTCGTGTTCGGCTATCTGGCCGGCGGCACCCAGCCCTATTCGGTCGAGAACCCGCCCGCCCTGTTCACCTTCGCCTTCAACGTCCTGCCGATGATCCTGGTGATCTCGGCCCTGTCGGCCCTGCTCTGGCACTGGAAGATCCTGAAGTGGATCACCCATGGGTTCGGCATCCTGTTCCAGCGGACCATGGGCCTGGGCGGGGCCTCGGCGCTGGCGGTGGCGGCCAACATCTTTCTCGGCATGGTCGAGAGCCCGATCGTGATCCGCGCCTATCTGGACAAGCTGACCCGGTCGGAGCTGTTCCTGATGATGGTGGTGGGTCTGGCGACCGTCGCGGGGTCGACCATGGTGGCCTATGCGGCCATCCTGGCCCCGGTGATGCCCAACGCCGCCGGCCATGTGCTGGTGGCCTCGATCGTCTCGGCCCCGGCCGGCGTGCTGCTGGCCCGCATCATGATCCCCGAGACCGCGGGCGAGGGCGGAGCCGCCGCCGACTATGGCTCGGCGCTCAGATACGACAGCGCCATCGACGCCATCGTCAAGGGCACGGCCGACGGCCTGATGGTGGTGCTGAACATCTCGGCCGTGCTGATCGTGTTCGTGGCCCTGATGGCCCTGATCAACGTCATGCTCGGCGGCTTCTGGCTGTTCGACGGGCCGGTCACGATCGAGCGCCTGCTGGGCTGGGTGTTCATGCCCGTGGCCTGGCTGTCCGGGGTCGAATGGGCCGAGTCCGGCAAGGCCGGCTGGCTGCTGGGCGTCAAGCTGACCCAGACCGAGTTCAAGGCCTTCATCGAACTGGGCAATGTCCCGGCCGGCGAGATGACCGAGCGGACCCGCATGCTGATGACCTATGCCCTGTGTGGTTTCGCCAATATCGGGTCCGTCGGCATCACGGTGACGGGCCTGAGCGTCCTGATGCCCGAACGACGCGAAGAGGTTCTGGGCCTGGTCTGGAAGGCCCTGTTCGCAGGCTTCCTCGCCACCCTGATGACGGCCGCCATCGTGGGGGCCATGCCCTTGGCCATGTTCCGCTGAAGCCGGAGACCGACCGATGAAGCTCTATACCTCTCACCGCGCGCCCAATCCGCGCCGGGTCCGCTGGGTCATGGCCGAGAAGGGGATCGAGGACGTCGAGGTGATCGAGGTCGATATCCTGACCGGCGAGCACAAGACGCCTGAATACCGGACCCGTGTGGGCGTGCCCCATGTGCCGGCGCTGGAGCTGGACGACGGCACCACGGTGTCGGAGTCGGTGGCCATCTGCCGCTATCTGGAAGCCCTCTGGCCTGAGCCCAATCTGTTCGGTGGCGATGCCCGCGAGCAGGCGGTGATCGAGATGTGGACCCGTCGCTGCGAATTCTACCTGGCCAACCCCATCATGCTGAGCGTGCGCCACTCCCACCCGGCGCTGGCGGCGCTGGAGGCGGTGCAGATCCCGCAGCTGGCCGAGTACAACCGGGTCGCGGCCGAGAAATTCATGAAGACCCTCGACCGGCGGCTGGCCGACCATGCCTTCATCGCCGCGGACCGGTTCACCATCGCCGACATCGTCGCCGTGGTCGGGCTGGATTTCGCCCGGATGATCAAATACCGGCCACCCGAGGAGCTGACCCATCTGGCGCGCTGGCTGGCGGACTGCCGGGCCCGCCCTGCGGCGGCGGCGGGCGTCTAGGGCCGAAGTGGGTGGCGGCCGCGGCCGTCCTCAAGCGCGTGCTGCCTCAGTCCTGATGCTCGATCACATGCCGGCCGCGCACCATGCGGACATAGGGCAGGGGCCGATCCGGGTGGGCAAGGCGTTCGCGGACCTCGCCGAGGACGAAGCGGGTGATGGCCGGCAGGTCCAGCGGTCGGGTATCGGCCAGTGGCAGCCAGGCGATCTCGTCCAGTTCGCCGGAGCCGGCGGTCGGTTCGGGGTGCAGCAGGGCGCGGGCGTCGGCCATGAAGAAGCGGGCATCGAAGCGGCGGCTCCGGCCCGGCGGGGTGATGGCACGGGCGACATAGGACAGGGCCGCCAGGTCAGGCAGGGCCCCGACCGCCCGGAACTCGCGCCAGGGTCCGGCGACCGAGGCGACGGGGGCGGGGGCGGCGAGCAACAGACCGGTCTCCTCGAAGGTCTCGCGCACGGCGGCCAGGGCGAGGGCGCGGGCGCGGCGGGCCGGCAGCT
>VYLE01000688.1_pt1 | contig 26916 bp, 22 predicted proteins | sample 5114391 | NCBI WGS metagenome assembly VYLE01 (sample SAMN12291771, study PRJNA351875) | freshwater metagenome | isolation source: freshwater lake | place: USA: Michigan, Kent Lake | collected 2013-08-15
CGGCAGCTCCCGCGGCTGCGCCGACCGTGATCGTGCTGCGTCCGCTACGGCCGCGCGAAGAGCTGTTCATCGTCCAGTCGGCATGTCGCGAGGATGTCCGGTCACTGTGCGGCAGCGTGGCGCCAGGCGGCGGCCGCATCATTCAATGCATTTCCAGCAATGCGGCATCTTTGTCACCGGCCTGCAAGGAGGTCCTCGCTCCCTTCGCCGCCCGCTGAGGCCTGGCATCCATCGACAACGGCCAGACGCACGAGAATGAATTCTCGGGCGCCTGGAGTGACATACGTCCTACGACATCCAACCACGACAACACAGGGAGAATTGCCATGCGTTCATTGCTGCTCATCGCGTCCGCCCTCCTCGCCTTCGGTGGAACGATGACGTTTGAATCCCGCGACGCCAATGCCGTGGTCTGTGCACGCGGCGTCTATCGCGCCGGCTGCGCCGGACCGAACGCCGCCGTCGTGGTCCGCAAGCCGGCGCCGGTGGTTCGCTGTACCCGCGTGCTGGTCAACGGCGTCTACGTGAAGCGCTGCGTCTGACGGACGCTGCCGTGCAGGCGGCCCGGCCATGCGTCACGGACCGCGACTGCCGGGCATGCCCCATCGCCTGGCCGGTCAGCCGCCCTGGTGCAGTGCGCCACACCCATCGCCCGTAGTTTTTGCTGGCGCGATACGCCGGAGCCGATTAGTCTAGCCCCAAATAGTAAGTATACTGTCAATTAGGGAGGCAGACGTTGCGGATCGCCGTGATCGGCGGAGGGCCCGGCGGGCTCTACTTCGCCCATCTCTGGAAGACGCGCCACCCCGGGGACCAGGTCGACCTGTTCGAACAGAACCCGGCCGACGCGACCTGGGGCTTTGGGGTCGTGTTCTCCGACCAGGCTCTCGAATTCCTGCGCGCCGACGACCCCGATACGGTCGATGCGATCGCGCCGCACATGGAGAGCTGGGAGAACATCACGCTGAACATCGGCGGCGACAGCGTCGCCATCGACGGCGTCGGCTTCTCGTCGATCGGCCGGCTCGAACTGCTCAGGTTCCTGCAGGCGCGGGCCCGCGACGCCGGTGTCACCCAGCGCTTCGAGACACAGATCCACGGCTTGAGCGAACTCAACGGCTACGATCTGATCGTTGCCGCCGACGGGCTCAACTCGCTGGTGCGCCGCGCCTTCGAAGGCGATTTCGGCACCTCGCTGTCCTACTCCTCCAACAAGTTCGTCTGGTACGGCACCTCGAAGCGCTTCGACACGCTGTCGCAGACCTTCGTCAAGACCGACCGCGGCGCCTTCAACGCGCATCATTATCGCTACTCGCCGACCATGAGCACCTTCCTGGTCGAATGCGACCATGCCACCTGGCAGGCCTATGGCTTTGCCTACAAGGACGCCGAGCAATCCAAGGGCGTTTGCGAGGAGGTGTTCGCCGACACGCTGGGCGGCCATTGTCTCGTCTCCAACAAGTCGATCTGGCGCAATTTTCCCTGGGTCTGGAACGAGCACTGGTCGTTCAAGAACATGGTGTTGATCGGCGACGCCCTGCACTCGGCGCATTTCTCGATCGGCTCCGGAACGCGGCTCGCGATCGAGGATGCGATTGCGCTGGTCAAGGCGCTGGAATCGGACGCGCATCTCACGACGGCGCTGCATCGTTATCAGGCCGCGCGCAAGCCGATCGTGCAGAAGCTCGTCAATGCCGCCCGCACCTCCGCCTTCTGGTACGAGCATTTCGCCCAGCACATGCAGTTGCCCCTGATGGATTTCGCCTACAGCTACATCACCCGATCCGGCCGCATCGACGATTCGCGCCTGCGCGCGATGTCGCCCGCCTTCATGGCGCGCTACGAGGCGACGAAGGCCGGCGGAGACGCGGCATGAGCGGCGAAATTCGCGACCAGGTCCCGGCCGACAGCCCGGGCGCCCGCGAGATCGGCTTCGCGCTGCCGGAGACCTACAACGCCAGCCGCATCCTGTTCGACAATCTCGCGCGCGGCCGCGGCGACAGGCTCGCGCTGAGCGGGCCCGCCGGCGCGCGGACCTATGCCGAACTCTGTGCCGAGGCCTGCCGGTGGGGCCATGGCTTCCTGTCGCTGGGCCTGCAGCGTGGCGACCGCGTGCTCTTGTTCCTCGACGACACGCCGGCCTATCCGGCCGCGTTCTTCGGCGCGGTGCGGGCCGGCTTCGTGCCGCTGCTGATCAACACGCTGACCCCGCCAGACCTCTTGCAATTCTACCTCGCCGATTCCGGCGCGACCGTCGCGGTGACCGACGCCGAATTCGCGGCGCGCTTCGATGCGGGGGCTTGCAAGGACACGCGGTTGCACACGTTGATCGTGGTCAACGGCGAGGTCGGCGATCACGCCGCCCCGCATGCGCTCTCCGCCCAAGGCTGGCTGCCGCAGTTTGCAGCCGACCTCGCCGAAGCCGCGACGCATCGCGACGAGATGGCGTTCTGGATGTACTCTTCCGGCTCGACCGGCCGGCCCAAGGGCATCGTGCATCTCCAGCACGACATGGCCTATAGCGAGCTCGCCTTTGCGCAGAGCGTGCTGAAACTGGCCCCCGACGACATCTGTTTCTCGGTGCCGAAGATCTTCTTCGCCTACGGCTTTGGCAATTCCGTCACCTTCCCATTCGCCGCGGGCGCGGCGACGCTGCTGCTGCCGGGACAGCCGAAGCCGGCAGCGATCTTTGCCGCCATCGAACAGTACAGGCCGACCGTGTTCTTCGGCCTGCCGACGCTGTACACGTCGCTGACCAAGGCCGACGGCGCGCAGCAGACGGATTTCTCGTCGCTGCGCATGTCGCTCTCCGCCGCCGAGGTGCTGTCGGCCGAGGTCTTCAACGCCTGGAAGACGCTCACCGGACTCGAGATCATCGAAGGCCTCGGCTCGACCGAGGTGCTGCACATCTATCTCTCCAACCGCCCCGAGCGGAAGAAGCTCGGCGCCGCGGGCCTGCGCGTCCCGGGCTACGAGGTCGCGCTGCGCGACAAGGACGGCCGCGACGTCGGAGACGACGAAGAAGGCATCCTGTGGGTGCGGGGCGATTCCAATACGCCGCTGTACTGGAACCGGCCGGACAAATCCGCCGAAACAATCCGGGATGGCGGCTGGATCTACACCGGCGACCGCTTCGTGCGCGATGCCGACGGCTTCCACTTCTTTCGCGGCCGCGCCGACGATCTCATCAAGATCTCCGGCCAGTGGGTCTATCCGCTCGAGGTCGAGCTGTGCCTCGCCGATCATCCCGATATTCGCGAATGCGCGGTGTTCGCCGCCGAATTGCCGGACCGGCGGATGACGCTGAAGGCCGTGGTTGTGATGAACAATCGAACCGCAGACCAGGGCGAAGCGACGCGGCGGCTGCAGGATTACGTCAAGGGCAAGCTGCTGCCGTACAAATATCCGCGCGAGGTGATCTTCATCGACGAACTGCCGAAGACCGGCACCGGAAAGATCGACCGGCAGGCGCTGCTGCGGATATGAGGCGACGGAGGTCACGACACGTTCAGTGTCGTCCCGGCAAAGGCCGGGACCCATGCGCAGCAGCAAGCGTCGTTGCGCAAGATGGTCACGACCCGTTTTCGCCGAACAACTGCTGCGGCGTATGGGTCCCGGATCGGCGCTGCGCTTGTCCGGGACGACGGCTGAGAATGACGCGCAAGTATCGGTTCACACGCTCGCCAGCGCCCCTCATCCCGCCTTGCCGAGGCGCTCCAGCGCGTCCTCCGCTCGCAGCGGGACGCGCGAGGCTTCGTTGTTGAGATCCACGAGTTGCGTCAGGAGCCCCATCAGCGTCTTGCGATCGGCGGGCTTCAGCGGCTCCAGCATACGCGCCTGGGCGCGCTCGACCGCAGGGATGATCTCACGCAGGAGCGCTGTGCCCGACCTAGTCAAATGGAGCAGCTTGATGCGCTTGTCCTCGACCGCGGGCTTGCGCTCGACATAGGCCTTGGCTTCCAGCCGTTCGATGACGCTGCCGAGCGTGGAGCGATCGAAGGCGATCACCGCCGACAACCGCGTTGCGTCGATTCCGGGATGGGTGTGGATCGCGATCAGCGCGGCGTACTGCACCGGCGTCAGGTCGAACGCCCGGCATTCCTCCATGAAGATCGAGACGGCGATCTGCTGCATGCGGCGAAACAGATAGCCCGGTGCGGCATAGACCGCCTCGATCGTGATCGGAGCGGCAGGCTTACTCGGCATCGGGCTGCTTCTCCGGGGCCGCGTCGGCGAAGGCGGGCAGCGCCCTGGCCGCAGTCTCTGCCGCGAGCAGGCGCGGATAGGCGGACACGTCGACACCAAAGCGGCGCGCATTCGCAAGCTGCGGCACCAGGCAGAGATCGGCGAGCGTCGGAGACGTCCCGAAGCAGAATGGGCCGGGCTCGTCGCGGATCAACGTCTCGCAGGCCGACAATCCCTCGCGATTGACCCAGGCCGCCCACTCCTGAACCTTCTCCTCGGCGAGGCCGAGCGCGCGCAGCCGCGCCAGCACCTTCAGGTTCTGCACCGGGTGGGTGTCGCAGGCAATCGCCAGCGCGAAAGCCCGCACCTTGGCGCGCTGCAGCGGATCCTTCGGGAGTAGCGGCGGATTGGGATGGGTTTCGTCCAGCCATTCGATGATCGCGACCGATTGCGTCAGCACCACGCCGCCGTCGCTCTCCAGCGTCGGCACCAGCCCCTGCGGATTGATGGCGAGATAGGCGGGTGCGCATTGCTCGCCCTTGCGCAGGTGATGCGGCAGATGCTCGGCCCCAAGGCCCTTGAGATTGAGCGCGATCCGCACGCGATAGGCGGCGCTGGAGCGGAAATAGCCGTGCAGCTTCATGAAGCCCTCCCCTTTTCATTTGTCCTTCCGGGGCGATGAGCGAGCATCGAACCCGGAATGACGGCAACCATGGCCGCGTCGTTGACGCTACCCAGACCGTCAGTATACTGTCAATCAACAAGACAAACGGGAGCGCGCCCATGGAAGCCGTCAAGACGCCGGAACGCGAGGCCTTCTACAGGAAGATCGACGGCGAGAATCTCACCGCGCTGTGGACCGTGATGAGCGACCTCATCACGCCGGAGCCACGAAGCGCCTGCCGTCCGCATCTGTGGAAGTTCGACGTCATCCGCGACTACATGACGGAGGCCGGCCGGCTGATCACCGCCAAGGAAGCCGAGCGGCGCGTGCTGGTGCTGGAGAATCCCGGCCTGCGCGGGCAGTCCAAGATCACCACCTCGCTCTATGCCGGCGTGCAGATGGTTGTGCCCGGCGATGTCGCGCCGGCGCACCGGCACAGCCAGTCGGCGTTGCGCTTCGTGCTGGAGGGCAAGGGCGCCCACACTGCGGTCGACGGCGAACGCACCGCGATGGAGCCCGGCGACTTCATCATCACGCCCTCGATGACCTGGCACGACCATTCCAACGAAACCAGCGATCCCATGTTCTGGCTCGACGGTCTCGACATCCCTCTGGTGCAGTTCTTCGACTGCTCCTTCGCGGAGGGATCGAAGGAGGACCAGCAGCGGATCACCAAGCCGGCCGGCGACAGCTTTGCGCGCTATGGCCACAATCTGATGCCGGTCGACGTCAAGCGCAGCTCGAAGACCTCGCCGATCTTCAGCTATCCCTATGCCCACACCCGCGAGGCGCTGGAGAAGGCCAGGCTTCGCGAGGAGTGGGATGCATGTCACGGCCTGAAGCTGAAGTTCAGCAACCCCGAGACCGGTGACTTCGCGATGCCAACGATCGGCACGTTCATCCAGCTGCTGCCGAAGGCCTTCAAGACCGCGCGCTACCGGTCGACCGACGCGACCGTGTTCTGCCCGATCGAGGGCCATGGCCGCAGCCGGATCGGCGACGCCGTTTTCGAATGGGGCCCGCGCGATCTTTTCGTGGTGCCGAGCTGGCACTGGGTCTCGCACGAGGCCGACAGCGACGCCGTGCTGTTCAGCTTCTCCGACCGACCGGTCCAGCACAAGCTCGACCTGTTTCGCGAGGACCGCGGCAACGCGTGAGATTTAAACCGACACCGCGTAGATCTCGTATTCCCCGCGCACCAGTTCGATATGCGCGCGCATCGCGGCGGCGGCGCCCTGCTTGTCGCCGCGCATGATGGCGACGACGACGCGGTCGTGCTCGGCCTGGGATTTTGCGAGACGGCCGAGATTGCGGAACTGGGCGCGGCGGAACGGCTGCACACGGACGCGCGTCGCCAGCGTGATCTCGGCGATGTAGCCGTTCTGCGATCCCGCATAGATCGCGTTGTGGAAGCGCTCGTTGACCTCGTGGAAGCGATCGGGATTGCCGGTGTAGCTGAGCATCCGCAGCTCCTCATGGACGGCCTCGAGGCCGTGGCGCTCGGCCGCCGACATGCGTTCGGCGGCAAGGCCGGCGCACATCGCCTCGAGCTCGGCCATCGCCTCGAACATGCTCTTGAGACGCTCGATCGAGGGCTGCGCCACCACCGCGCCGCGATGCGGCCGTGCCTCCACGAGACCGCTGGCGACCAGCTGGCGCAACGCCTCGCGGACCGGCGTGCGCGAGACGTTGAAGCGGCGGGCGATGTCGGTCTCGTCGAGCGGCGCGCCGGGCGCCAGCGCCCCGCGCACGATCTCGTCGGCCAGTTGCAGGCGCAGTTCCTCGGCGCGCGTGACCTTCTGCACCGATGGCAGCGCACGGTCGACGCGGGGCAACACCGCCTCGGCCGGCAGTGCCCCCTGCGGAAAATCGTCAAGCGTCATGCGATCAGGTCTCTTTCGGCTCGTCGATGATGCTGACATGGGCTGCGACGACGCGCCAGCCCTCCGGGAAGCGAATCCAGGTCTGCATCTGGCGCCCGACCTTGCCGGGCGCGTTGTCGCGATAGAACAGAGTCGAGGCCACGGCCGTGTCCCGGCCATAGCTGGTGATCACGGTCTTTGCGGTGCGGCGCATGAGGCCAACCGGGGAGCGCGCGGCGCGGAAGCCGGAGATCGCCTCATAGCCGTAGAGATTCTCGCCGATGCCGTAGCGCAGCGTGCGGGGATCGTTGCGGAACAGTTCGCCGAGCACCGCGACGTCGTTCGAAACAAGGGCCTGCTCGTAACGATCGAAGGCGGCCTTGACCTCCGCGATCACCTCGGGAAGATCGATCTCCATCTCAAAGTCCTCTTGGCGCCGGCGCGGACACCACGCCCATCTTCTCCAGCGCGTAGGCGACGCGCAACGCTATGTCCTCGCGCCAGGGCGCGGCGATGATCTGCACGCCGATCGGCAGCGGTTCCAGCGGCACGGGCACCGCGACAACGGGCAGGCCGATGAAGGAGATCGGCTGGGTGTGGATGCCGATATTGGCGCGCACCGGCAGCTCGACGCCATCGAGCTTGAAGGTCACCTGCCCCAGCTTCGGCGCGGTGCAGGGCGTCGCCGGCGCCAGCAGCACGTCGACGGATTTGAAGATCTCGGCGAGTTGCGCGCGGTACCAGCGGCGGAATTTCTGGGCGCGATCGACCAGCGGCGCCGGCACCATGGCGCCGGCGATCAGCCGGTCCCGCACGGCGGGATCGAAATCGTTCGGGCGCTTGCGCAGCCGGTCGAGATGCAGCGAGGCGCCCTCGGTGGTGGTGATGACATAGGCCGCGGCGCGGGCGCGCGCAGCTTCGGGCACCTCGACCACCCTGGTCGCGCCGAGCGCCTTCGCGACACGGCCCACCGCTTCGACCGCCTCCGGAAACACGTTGGTCTGGAAGTGCCCGCCGGCGATGCCTATGCGTAGGTCCGAGACCGGGTTCGCGAGCAGCGGCAGCGTCGGCTCGAGGCCGCGCGTGGTGCAGGCGGCATCGTCGGCATCCGGGCCCTGCATCACGTCATAGGCGAGCGCGAGATCCGTGACGGTGCGCGCGAACGGCCCGAGATGATCGAGGCTGGCCACGAACGGGAACGAGCGGGCGCGCGACAGCCGGCCATAGGTCGGCTTCAGGCCGAAGATGCCGCAGAACGAGGACGGCACACGGATCGAGCCGTTGGTGTCCGAGCCCAGCGCGATCGGCACCAGGGCGCCGCCGACGGCGCTGCCCGAGCCGCCGGAGGAGCCGCCGCTCATCCGCTTCGGGTCGTGAGGGTTGCGCGAAGGACCGTCATGGACGTTCTCGCCGGTGAAGTCGTAGGCGTATTCGCCCATGTTGAGCGCGCCGACGAGAACTGCGCCGGCGGCCTCCATGCGCTCGATCAGTGTCGCGTCGCGCCTGGCGGGCGCAAGGTCGCGGTTGATCTTCGAGCCGGCCCGGGTTGAGAGGCCGGCGACGTCGAACAGGTTCTTCACCGCGAACGGCACACCGGCGAGCGGGCCGACCTCCTTCCCGGCGGCGATATCGGCATCGACCGCGCGTGCCTTTGCCAGTGCACGCTCGGCGGTGACGTCGGTGAAGGCATTGAGCACGCCATCGTGCTGCTTGATGCGTGCCAGGGCCGCCTCGGTGGCGGCGATGGCGGACAGTTTGCCGCCGGACACCGCTTTGGCGATGTCGGCGGCGCTCATCTCGGGACTGGTGGTCATGGCGGCGTCAGACCGTGAAGATCGGCGCCGGCTCGGTCTCGTCCGGCAGCGCGAATTCGTCGACCAGGCGGCCGAGCCGCAGCGAGACCTCGAGATTGGCGCGAACCGCGGGCCTCCAGGCCTCGTCGACCGGCAGCGCCAGTGCCGTGGATACGGCGTCGATATAGTCGTCGAGTGGTTCGGCCATCACGCTCTCAAATCATCTTGAGGTTGGTGAGCATGATCGTTCGGAAAACCGCGTCGCACTCTTCCGGATCATGCTCAATGCACCGGCAACGGCGGATGCGGGATCGCCGTCAACAGCTCCTTGGTGTAATCGTCCTGGGGATCGCTGAGGACCTGCTCCGACGAGCCTTCCTCGACGATTCGCCCCGTGCGCATCACAATGACACGATCGCACAACAGGCGCACCACATTCAAATCATGCGAGACGAACAGATAGCTCATACCTAGCCGGGCCTTGAGGTCCTGGAGCAGGTTCAGGACGACGGCCTGCACCGACACGTCGAGCGCCGCCGTCGGCTCGTCGAGGATGACGAGCTTGGGATGCAGCGCGATCGCCCGTGCGATGCCGACGCGGGCCTTCTGGCCGCCGGATAATTGGTGCGGGAAACGGTCGAGCAGATTGTGCGGCAGGCCGACCATGGTGGCCAGTTCCTCGCAGCGGGCGCGCAGCGCGTCGCGGCCCTTGATGTCGCCCAACTGCATGATCGGATCGGCAATGGCCCGCGCGGCGGTGAAGCGCGGGTTGAGGCTGTCGGTCGGATCCTGGAACACCATCTGGATCCGGCTGCGCTGCGGCAGCCGGGCGAAGGCGCTGGGCGCGACGGCACCGATGTCCTCGCCGTCGAACCGGATCAGGCCGGAGGTCTGGTCGAGCAGGCGCATCACCATCATCGACGTGGTCGACTTGCCGCAGCCGGATTCGCCGACCAGCCCGACGCTTTCGCCGTGGCCGATCGAGAAGCTGATGCCGTCCACCGCGCGGAAGATATCGGGCTCGGTCGGCGGCTTGCGGCCAAACAGCTTGCCCAGCACCGCCGTGGCGCCCTGGCGGGGATATTCCTTGACCAGTTTTTCGATGAGGAGGAGAGGCGGTGCCTTCTCGTCACCCCCGGGCTTGACCCGGGGATCCATCGCCTGGGACGAGTCTTGCGAAGCTTCATGGGTGGCCGGGTCGAGCCCGGCCATGACAGCTGGGGGCTGCGCAGCGCCCTCCTCCTCAGGCAGCAAATCGCGCAAGGACACGCCGAGCCGCGGCGTCGCGCGCATCAGCTTCTTGGTGTAGGGGTGCTGCGGATTGGCGAAGATATCGGCGGCTTTCGCCGTCTCGACCACGCGGCCCTTCTCCATCACCACGACGCGGTCGCAATAGGCAGCGGCGAGCCCGAGATCGTGGGTGATCAGGATGGTCGACATCGCGCGGCGCTTGGTCAACTCCACGATCAGGTCCATCACCGCTTTCTGCGTGGTGACGTCGAGGCCGGTGGTGGGCTCGTCCGCGATCAGCAGCTGCGGGTTGCAGGCGAGCGCCAGCGCGATGACGACGCGCTGGCACATGCCGCCGGAGAGTTCGAACGGATAGGCGTGGTAGCGCTCGCGCGGCCGGGCGATCTTGACCTGCTCCAGCGCCTCGATGGCCTTTTCGCCGTGATCCGCGACCGTGGCCTGCTGGACATGGGTGCGCAGCACGTCCTCGATCTGGTCACCGACTTTCCGGATCGGGTTGAGCGCGGCGCGCGGGTTCTGGAAGATCATCGAGACTTCGCGGCCGCGCAGATCGCGCATCTGGTCTTCGGTCGCGGCCTTGACGTCGATGCCGGAGAACATCACCGAGCCTTCGGCGATCCGCCCGGCGCGGTCGAGGATGCGCATCACCGCATAGGACGTCACCGACTTGCCCGAGCCGGACTCGCCGACGATGGCCAGCGTCTCGCCCTTGGCGACGGAGATGTTGACGTGCTGCACCGCCTTCACGATGCCGCGGCGGGTGGAGAATTCGACCGTGAGATCCTGGACGTCGAGCAGCGGCTGGGCGGTCATGGGCGGCTCCCGTCTTTCACGAGGTCGAAAACAACCCCATGCACAGTAGAAGCGACACTGAAATCATTGAAGAATTTTGCACGTGAGGTGGGCAGCGACCTCTCATTCCCTCCCCCCTTGCGGGGGAGGGGCAGGGAGGGGGGTAAACCCAAGCGAGGTCGGAGTTCGTGGCTAACCCCCTCCCCAACCCTCCCCCACAAGGGGGGAGGGAGCGAGAGAGAGGCGCCCTCCTCACATCCACACTGCTCGCACCCGACACCAACCATCATCACGTCCTCCGCTGGGGGTCGACGATGTCGCGCAGGCCGTCGCCCAAAAGGTTGAAGCAGAACACGGCGATCATCAGCGCTAGGCCGGGAAACAGCGCGATCCACCATTCGCCCGAGACCATGAAGCCGGCGCCTTCGGCGACCATGATGCCCCACTCGGCGGTCGGCGGGCGGACGCCGAGGCCGATGAAAGAGAGGCCGGCGGCGTTGAGGATGGCGTAGCCCATGGTCAGCGACATCTGCACGATCATGATCGGCATGATGTTCGGCAGGATGTGCACCAGAAGGATGCGGAACTCGCCGTTGCCGGACAGACGTGCCGCCTGCACGAAGCCGGCATTGCGGCGGACATTGGCTTCGGCGCGCGCAACGCGGGCGTAGAGCGGGAAGTTGACGATGGCCGTGGCGAGAATGATGTTCTGCACGGTGTTGCCGAGCGCTGCGACGATGCCCATCGCCAGCACGAACAGCGGGAAGGCCATGATGGTGTCGGCGATGCGGCCGACGATGCGGTCGGTCCAGCCGCCGAAATAGCCGGCCGCGATGCCGGCGAGGCCGCCCATCAGGAACACCAGCACGACGGAAGCGACCGCGATGAAGGTGTCGAGCCGCGTCGCGACGATGACGCGGCTGAAGATGTCGCGGCCGAGCTGGTCGGTGCCGAACCAGTGTGCCGCCGAAGGCGGCTTCAGCGCCGCGGCCGTGTCCGAGGCGAGCGGATCGTATGGCACCACATAGGGGCCGAAGATCGCCGCGATCAGGATCAACACCAGCAGCGCGAACGCAAAGCCGGTGACCTTGTTCTCGCCGAGCACATAGCGGGTCTGTTCGAGGACCGCGACGAGACCGGAGGTGCGGGCGGGGCCGACGGGTTCGACAGCAGGCGCAACGGAGCTCATGGTTTTACTCCTGGAGCTTCATGTCTCGGGCAAGGAGGACCGAAGGCGGGGCTTGCTTCACCTCTCCCGCTTGCGGGAGAGGTCGCGCCGGAGGCGCGGGTGAGGGTTCTCTCCTCTTGGGGGCTCTCGCCTGCGGAGGCACCCTCTCCCCAACCCTCCCCCGCAGGCGGGGGAGGGAGCGCACCTCCCGCATGGCGGGCAGCATAGGCCATCATCATGCGCTAGCCTTCCAGCCTGACGCGCGGATCGATCACGCCGTAGAGGATGTCGATCACGAGATTGAGCAGCACGTACATCACCGCCATGGTCAGGACGAAGCCCTGTACCGGCGCGAAGTCCGAGGAGATCAGCGCCTCAACGGCGTAGGAGCCGATGCCGGGCCAGGCGAACACCTTCTCCACCAGCACGTTGGCCCCTAACAGGAACGAGAACACCATGCTGAGCGTGGTGATGACGGGCAGCATCGCGTTGCGAAACGCATAGGTGACGATCACGGTGGTCGGCGACAGGCCGCTGGCGCGCGCCGTGCGGACGAATTCGGACGACAGCACCGCCAGCATCGAGGCGCGTGTCATGCGCGCGATCGGCGCCAGCGAGAAGATCGCCAGCGTCGTCGCCGGCAGGATCAGCTGGCTCAGCGCCGAGCGGAACGCCTCGAAGTCGCGCGCGATCAGCGTGTCGATCAGGTAGAAGCCGGTCACCGTCGGCGGCGCGCTGTAGAATACGTCGAGGCGGCCGAGCGGCGCCGGCGACCAGCCGAGCCTGAAGTAGAAGAAATACACCAGCACGAGGCCGGTGAAGAACACCGGCAACGACACGCCGGCCGTCGTCGTGACGCGACAGAGATGATCGATCCACGATCCCGGCCGCGTCGCCGCGAGCACGCCGAGCGGGATCGCGATCGCGATCGACACGACGAGGCCGAGCAGGGTCAGTTCCGCCGAGGCCGGCAGGCGGTTGCGGATTTCAGCCGCGACCGGCTGCCCGGTGGTCAGCGAATTGCCGAAATCGCCATGGGCGAGGTCGTTGGTGTAGCGAAAGAACTGTTCGATCAGCGGACGATCGAGGCCGAGCTTCTTGCGGATCTGCTCGACGGCCTCCTTGGTCGCCGCGGGACCTGCGAAATAGGCGGCGGGATCGCCGGGCAGCGCGCGCGTCAGCAGGAAGGTGACGATGACGACGCCGATCAGCGAGGGGATCGCGAACATCAGGCGCTTGCCGATCATGGTCAGCATGGGATGCTCCTGTGGCACGGTGTGGTGGCATCGGCAGTGAGCCCCCTCACCCGCCTGCGGGCAGGGTCATCGCATATGGCAGATTGCGTTGGTTGAAGATGCTCGGGCCACAAGCTCGTCATGCCCGGGCTTGTCCCGGGCATCCACGTTCTTCGTGCTGCGGGAAAGGTCGTGCCTGCGCCTGCGGGCGAGGGTTGGGGTGAGGGGTAGCCACAAGCGAGGTCGGAGTTCGCGGCTACCCCTCACCCGTCTCGCCGCTGCGCGGCGAGCCACCCTCTCCCGCAAGGGGAGAGGGAATGAGAGAGCGGCGCTCGCCTCACTCGATGGCCAAAAATCCGGAGTCGCGGCCTTTTCGCTCGCGCCCATCACGCCTCACCCCTTCACCAGCGCGCGATAATCGAGACGGCGATGGAACCAGTACTGGTATCCCGAGACGTTCTTCTGCATCGCGATGTTGACGAAGGGCTGGTAGAGCGGGATGCGCGGGATGTCGGTGAAGGCGAGATCGACGAAGCCCTTCACGTCCTTGTCGTAGGTCGCGGTGTCGCCGGTGGCCGCCGCGGCGCGCGCGCCGTCGATGAGCTTGTCCATCTCCGGCGACTTGTAGCTCATGGTGTTGAAGACGGAATTGTTGCCGTGATAGCACCAGTAGAAGAAGTACTCGGGGTAATCGAGCCAGCCCGAGAACACGTTGGTGTAGAGCGGCATCTCCTTCTTGTTCAGTTCGGTACGCCAGTTGGCGCCGGGCACCTTGTTGATGGTGGTCTTGATGCCGATCTGGCCGAGGCTCTCCTGCACCAGCACGCAGAGCGGCTCGTTGACGCCGGCGAAGTTGAGGTCGAACGACAGCGTGGTCTCGAAGCCGTTGGGATAGCCGGCTTCGCTGAGCAGCGCCTTCGCCTTCTCGATGTCGGTGTTGTATTTGTGCGGCTGCGGCCAGGCGACCTCGGTCGGCTTGTCCTTGGCAGCGCCGAACATCGGATTGGCGAGGCCGAACATCACCGCGTCGATGATCTTCTGATAGGGCAGCGCATAGGCGACCGCCTGGCGAACCTTGGGATTGTCGAAGGGCGGCTTGGTGACGTTCATGCCGATGTACTGGATGCCGTTGGAGAACGGCAACGACACCACGTTGAGCTTGCCGTTGGCCTTCATCTCCTGGAAATCCTTGTTGGGGAGTTCGTAGGAGATGTCGGCATCGCCACGCTCGAGCAGCGCACGGCGGTTGCCGGCCTGCGGCACCATGCGCCAGATCACGCGCTTGATCTTTGGCAGCGGGCCGCCGACCCATTCGTCGTTGCGTTCCATGATGACTTCGGTGCCGGCGGTCCACTTCACCACCTTGTAGGCGCCGGAGCCCGCGGTCTGCTGCTTGGTGAATTCGAGACCCCAGGGATCCTTCTCGCTGGCGTTCTTCTTCACGAGTTCGGAGTTGACGATGCAGGGCACGATGACGGCGAGATCGGGGACGGTCAGCTTGTCCTTCTTCAGGAAGTCGACGCGCACCGTGTGATCGTCGATCACCACGAACTGCTCGGGCTTGGTCAGCGAGCCCGCGCTCATCTGGAAGGTGGGGAAGCCGCCGACGCTGACGGCGCGGTCGAGCGACCACTTCACGTCCTTGGCGGTGACCGGCGTGCCGTCGTGGAATTTGGCGTTCTTCTTCAGCTTGAAGGTGACCGACATGTCGTCGATCTTGAAGTCCTCGGCGAGTTCGCCCTTGAACTTGTCGCGGTCGTAATAGGGCACGCCACCGGGGCCGCTCTTCATTTCGTGGCTGATCAGTCGGTCGTAGCAATTCCACGACACTTCATAGCCGGGCACGTTGGTGCCAATGCCATGGATGTCGAGATTGTTGGGCCCGCCTTCGGAGACGATCAGCAGCGTTTCGGACCGCGCATCGGCCTTGGCCGACGTGATCACCGCCGGCATGGCCGGAAGCGCCGCACCCGCGGCCAATCCTGATACGGACTTGAGGAAATCGCGGCGCTTCATGAAACGGCTCCAACTCGAAATGGGTTTCTCGTTGGAACCGGATTCGCAAGGTTCGTGCCAAGGGTTAGCGGAGTGTTAGCGGCGAGGTTAAGCTGTTGCCGGCGCGAGGAAATCTGGTCCCGCCCCGGCAAAATGAGCCGTTCTTGCGGGTGCACAGATTGCATACAAAGATGCACAATTGCCCATAAAATAGGCCAACAAAATTGACCGCCTAGAATGCAGGCGATGGGCAGTCATTCCGCCCAGATCAGGTCCTGCAAGCCGAGCAGATCATCCACCTTCTCCTGCCACCCGTCGATGCAGATGTGGCTGTTGAGATCGCTGGCGTGGTGCAGCAGCATCAGGGCCATCAGCCGGCGCTTGAGCGCGAAGTCCGGCTTCGCATAGCCAAAGCCTTCGAGCAGGCTGCGCACCCTGCCCGGGCGGCCAGCCGCCATGAAGGCACTCGGTCCGAGCAGATCGTAGTCGCGCCATCCCGCGCGAACGTCGCCGAAATCGAACAGGCCGGCGAGCGACCAATCGCCGTCGCGGCAGGCGAGGAGAAAATTCTCCGGGATGTACTCGCCGGTCAGGATCACCGGCGGCGCGTCCATCGGGATCAGCTCCGCGGCATCGCGCAGCAGGTCGTCGAGGCCCGCGAGGAATTTCGGTGCCAGGCCGAGACGGGTGTGCCGCGCGCGACATCCCTCCATCTGCGCTCGCATGAATGCATCCCATCGCGGCTCGATCTCGCCGAGCGGCCCGAGCGGGGCGGCCTGCACCGCGGCAATGGTTTCGCCGATCTGGCGCAGCACGCGTTCCTTCTGCGCTTCCGGCAGAGACGGCCAGACCTCCGTGCCGAGCGTGCCTGATAGCCGCGTGATGACGAGATAGGGCCACCCGTCGCGCTCACCTTCCGCGACGATCTCCGGAATCGGCAGGGCAAGACGGCCGGCCAGCTGCAACAGCGATCCGCGCTCCGAGACGAATTGCGCGCGCAGCAGCGGCGGGAAGATCTTCAGGATGAATTTGGCATCGAGGCCGACCACGAGATTGGTGCCGGTCGCAAACACCTGCGGCGCGCCGATATCAAGACCGTGGCTGCGGGCGATATCGAGGGCGATGGGCAGCCACCGCGGCGGATCGGAGCGAAAGGCGCGGAAGGCCTGAGCATCGGCGAAAGCCGGCAGTTCTTGCGATGTCATTCGCCCTCGCTCTCGCGAGGCGGTTTTGATTGATCCGGTGCAAGCCGCGCAGGCCGTGCACCTCTTCCGCTTGCGGGAGAGGTCGACGCGAAGCGGCGGGTGAGGGCTTTCTCCTCTGGGGGATTGTCCCTTTGCGGAAACACCCTCTCCCCAGCCCTCCCCCGCAGGCGGGGGAGGGAGCGCACCGCGGTCACGGCGGCAGCGGCGCTCGAACCCGACATGCTACCTGTCCGGGCTGGCGCGCTCGAACTGGCGCAGCAGCTTGTTGCCGCGCTCGACGGCGGAGTCCAGCGCGGCCTGCGCGCTCTTCCGGCCCGCGAAGGCCAGCTCGAGCTCGTCCTCGATCGCGCTGCGGATCAGCACGAAGGAGCCGAGCCGGATGCCTTTGGAATTCTCGGTCGGCGGGTGCAGCGTGATTTCCTCGAAGGAGATCGCCGAGCCCGGATTGCGCGCGTAGAAGCCCTGCGCCCGGGTCAATTCGAAAGCGGCGCGCGTGACCGGCAGATAGCCGGTGCTCTGGTGCCAGGCGGCCTGCACGGCGGGCTGCGAGAGATAGGCGAAGAACCGCGCCACGCCCTTGTATTCCTCGCGCGGCCGGTCGCGCAGCACCCAGAGCGTGGCGCCGCCGATGATCGAGTTCTGCGGCGCGGCCTTCACGTCGGGCCAGTACGGTATCATGCCGTAGCCAACCTCGAATTTCGAATTGGCCTGGATGTCCGCGCGCGTCGCCGAGGAGCCGATGAAGATGCCGCACTCCCCGCGCTGGAAGCGCGGCTCGGCCGACTGGCCCCGGCCGCCATAGTCGAACACCTTGCTCTGCTGCCACTCCGCCAGCTGGGCGACATGCCTGACCAGCAGCGGATTGTTGATGGTGAGTTCGGCGTCGAGCCCGGCAAAACCGTTGGTGCGGGTGGCGAGCGGCAGGTCGTGGAAGGCCGACAGATTCTCGACGTGGATCCAGGACGGCCAGGAGGTGGTGAAGCCGCACGCCACGCCGCGGTCGCGCAGGCGCTTCGCCGCAGCGCCGAGCTCCGGCCAGGTCTTCGGCGGCGCCTCGGGATCGAGGCCGGCGTCCCGGAACATCGCCTTGTTGTAGTACAGAATCGGCGTCGAGGAATTGAACGGCAGCGACAGCAGATTGCCTGCGGCATCGGTGAAAGAGCCGGACACCGCGGGCAGATAATCGTCCCGCGAGAACGGCTCGCCCTGGTCCCGCATCAGGCTGAAGACGGGATAGATCGCGCCCTTGGCCGCGGTCATGGTCGCGGTGGCGACCTCGTTGACCTGCACGATGGCCGGCTGGCTGCGCGAGCGAAAGGCGAAGATCGCAGCCGTCACCGTCTCCGTGTAATTGCCCTTGTAGGTCGGGACGATGCGATAATCCGGCTGCGAGGCGTTGAAGTCGGCGGCGAGCTTCTCGATCTGGCGGCCGAGTTCGCCGGACATCGCGTGCCACCAGGCGATCTCGGTGGCGGCATTGGCCGGTGCGCCGATCGCAACAACGGCAATGACCTGAAACAGAAGTCGCCGTACACACATCACGATCGATGATCCCGTCTCGCGAACCGAAGCCGGCGCATCCCGGTGACGCGCATCGGGCAATCCCGTCCGCCACCTGCTTTAAGGGACGCATTTGCGGATACAATCGGGAATGATGATCGGCCGCATCGCACAATTTAACCATCCCGAGCGGCCTCACAGTTTCGCAGGATGGCGAGGCCGCCACCTTCCATTGTATGAGCAGAACGTTGCCCGGAAAACCGCCGCGCGTTTCTTCCGTATTTCAGGTCCCGACCGCGGTGAACCTTTTGCTCCCGCCATAGACTCCACCACTGAGGGGTTGAGTGTGCCAGTGCTGTACCGTGCCGAACGCTTGCGGACCGGGGTTCTCGTCGTCGCGCTTCTGCCCGCGCTCCGCGCGGCAGACGATGCCACGCGCGAATACCGCTAGAATGGAGTGAGCCGCGTTGGCCGCGCCCGGACACAGCGAGCACGCGGACAGGCCGCCCGGCCCGATCGGACGCCTGCGCGCGCGCCTGGTCGGCGTGCTCAGGGCGGTGCCGATCCGCTGGCGCATCCTCTCCATCGCGGCCCTGAACTCCGCCGTGGTCATCGTCCTCGTGGCCCTGATCTGGAACGGCGCGCAGGTGCTGGGTTCGGCCTGGGAAGACGTCCGCCGGGTGCGCGAGTCAGACCGCATCCTGGCGCTGCTCGAAAGCGAGACCGGGCGGCTGCAGAACCTGATCCACCGCTACATCAACCAGCCCAGTCCCGACCTGTTCGCCGAGATCCTGTTGCTGCGCGAGTCGGTGCTGGGCACGCTGACCGGGCGGGCGGCCCGCGACCCGATGCTGTCGGGCTCGGTGGAGGAGCTCGAGCGCACCACCGACCGCTTCCTCAACGGCTTCGGCGAATTGCGCGGCCTGCAGGCGACGATCGCCAAAACCTATGAGGACCAGGTGCAGGCCCCGGCGCGGGACATGGCGGGCCTGTATTCGGTCATCGAGGGCGCCACCGGCCGTCGCGAAGCCCTGATCTGGCCTCCGTTCGGCAAGTCGCGCGAGGCCTTCACCGCGATGCTGGTCGCCGCCAATTCCTATTACCTGTCGCTGTCGCCGGGGGCCGCGGACGACGCGCGCCGCAACACCGAAACGATCGAGAAGACCATCCCGGTGATGATCGATCTGGCCGACAACGACCTGCAGCGTCTCGCGCTGCAACGGCTCGCCAGCCGCACCGCGGCGCTGCGCGAGGGCTTTGCCAAGCTCTCGGAACAGCTCACCAGCCGTACCGAACTCCTGCGCAACACGATCGACGCCAGCCAGGCCGAGGCGATCGGGGCCATCGACGACCTGTCGGCCAAGATGCGCCAGCGCGAGCAGAAGGCGCAGGAAACCTTCGACCGCACGCTGGCCGACATCTCGCGGCAGGTGCTGTCGATCGCGGTGATCTTCCTCGGCATCATCCTCACCGCCGGCGTCCTGATCGCGCTGTCGATCCGCCTGCCGCTGCAGCAGCTGATGACCGCGATGCGCGCCATCACGCTCGGCGATCTCGACCGCGAGGTCCAGGGCACGCGCGCGCGCGACGAGGTCGGCGCCATGGCCCGCGCGGTGGAGGTGTTCCGCGAGAACGCGATCGCCAAGCGCCAGACCGAGGACGAATTGCGGGCGTCGAAGGAGAAGGCCGAAAGCGCCCTGCTCGAGCTCAACGCCGCGCAGCAGAATTTGATCGATGCCGAACGGCTCGCCGCGCTCGGCGGCCTCGTCGCCGGCGTGGCGCACGAGGTCAACAACCCGATCGGCATCAGCCTGACGGTGGCCTCGAGCCTCGCCCGGCGCACCGAGATCTTCGAGGCCCAGCTGAAGGGCGAGGGCGGCCTGCGCCGCTCGCAGCTGGAGGACTTCGTGCAGTCCTCGCGCGATGCCTCGCAGCAGCTCGTCGCCAATCTCGCCCGCGCCGGCGAGCTGATCCAGTCCTTCAAGCAGGTCGCGGTCGACCGCTCCCATGCCGAGCGGCGGCAATTCTCCCTGAGCGAGGCCACCGACCAGATCATCGCGAGCCTGAAGCCGGTGCTGAAGCGCGCGCCGATCACGCTGGCCGTGGACGTGCCGGAAGGACTGCTGCTCGACGGCTATCCCGGCTCCTACGGCCAGATCCTGACCAATCTCTTTCTCAACGCGGCCAACCACGCCTTTGCCGACGGCCGCGCCGGCACCATCACCATCTCGGCGCGGCCGCGCGGGGCCGACGACATCGAGATCGTCTTCGCCGACGACGGGGCCGGCATGACCCCCGACGTGCAGCGCCAGGCCTTTGACCCATTCTTTACCACCCGGCGCAATGAAGGCGGGACGGGACTTGGCCTCCATATCGTCTATAACCTCGTCACCCGGCAGCTGGGCGGACGGATGATGCTGGAATCCAAGCTGGGACAGGGCACCACTTTTCGCATTATCATGCCCCGCCTCGCCAAGGGCGGCGCGCCAAGCACAGAGACTGACGGGACTTCCCAATGGCCGAACAGGACGATGTCCTCCACCTGATCGACGACACCGAACCCGCGTCGGAGGACACGGAAGCCCGGAAGTGGAAGATCGCCGTCATCGACGACGATCCGGCCGTGCATGACGGCACCCGCTTCGCGCTGTCCGACTATTGCCTGAACGGCCAGCGGCTCGAGATCCTCTCGGCCTACTCCGCGGCAGAAGGTCGCAAGCTGATGGCCGCGCATGGCGACATCGCCGCCGTGCTGCTCGACGTCATCATGGAGACCGACGTCGCCGGGCTGGAACTGGTCGAATATATCCGCAACGAGCTCAGGAACGAGACCGTCCGCATCATCCTGCGCACCGGCCAGCCCGGCCAGGCGCCGGAGCGGCGCGTGATCGTGCAGTACGACATCAACGACTACAAGGCCAAGACCGAGCTCACCGCCGACAAGCTGTTCACCTCGCTGACCGCGGCGCTGCGCTCCTACCAGCAGCTCGAGCGCATGGTGCAGACGCGGCGCGGGCTCGAGATCATCATCGACGCCGCCTCGACGCTGTACGACTTCAAGTCGATGCAGCGGCTCGCCGAGGGCGTCCTGACCCAGCTCGCCTCGCTGCTCAATGTCGACTGCGCCGGCATCCTGGTGCTGCGCGACAATGGCGGCGTCGACCCCGAATTGTCGGTGCTGGCCGGCAGCGGCTGCTACAGCCGCTTCATCGGCACCACTTCTTCCCGCGCGCTCGACCCCGACCTGCGCGCGCTGGTCGAGGCCGCGTTCCAGCGCCGCAAGAACGAGTTCGCCGACCATCGCAGCGTCATCTATCTGCGCACCGGATCAGGCCGCGAGGTGGTGGTGCTGCTGCAGGCCGAGCGCGAGCTGTCGGAGACCGACCGCTCGCTGGTCGAGATCTTCTCCTCCAGGCTCTCGATCGCCTTCGACAACGTCATCCTCTATCAGCAGTTGCAGGACGCCAACACCCAGCTGGAGGACCGCGTCGCCCAGCGCACCCGCGCGCTGATGCAGGCCAACCGCCGCCTCTCGGCGCAATGGCTGCGTCTGCAGCGCGCCAACGGCTTCAAGAACGAGATCCTCGGCACCGTCGCCCACGACCTGAAGAATCCGCTCGGCGTGATTCTTGGCCGCACCGAGATGCTGAAGGAGCTGATCTCGACCGGCGCCTCGGCGTCGGGCGTGGTGGCCCAGGTCGACCACATCCGCGACGCCACCAAGCGCCTCACCAGCATGGTCGATCATCTGATCTCGGATGCGATGCAGGACGCCTTCGACATCACCATCCGCCGCGAGCCGGTCGACGTCGCGGCGCTGGTCAAGGAGGTCGCCGAGGCCAACCAGCCGCTCGCCGTCAACAAGCAGCAGACCATCGGCGTCACCGCGCCCGCCAACATCGTCACCATGTGCGACACCGACCGCATCCGCGAGGCGATCGACAACCTGATCAGCAATGCCATCAAGTACTCGCCGATGGGGGGCCGGATCGACGTCGCCGTGGAACACGAGGGCGGCGACACCATCGTGCGCATCAGCGACGAGGGCGCCGGCCTGTCGCCGGAGGATCTCGGCCGCCTGTTCGGCCGGTTCCAGCGGCTGTCCGCCAAGCCCACCGCGGGCGAGAGCTCGACGGGACTTGGGTTGTCCATCGTCAAGCGTATTATCGACATGCATGGCGGCGAGGTGATCGCCGAGAGCGAAGGGCCAGGCAAGGGCTCGACCTTCACCATCACCCTGCCCGCGACCGAGACGCCATGATCCGGATGTTCGAGTGACATGAGCCAGTTCGAGTGACATGACCCAAAGCCAGCACATCATGATCGTCGACGACGAGGCACCCGCCCGCGAGATGGTCGGCGACTATCTCAAGATGCACGGGTTCAGCGTCACCCTGTGCGACGGCGGCAAGTCGCTGCGCGCGGCGATCCAGGGCAGCATGCCCGACCTCGTCGTGCTCGACCTCAACATGCCCGAGGAAGACGGGCTCTCGATCATCCGGGACCTCAAGAGCCGCACCAACGTGCCCGTGATCATGCTGACGGCCACCGCGAGCCCGATCGACCGCGTCGTCGGGCTCGAACTCGGCGCCGACGATTACGTGGCCAAGCCCTGCGAGCTCAGGGAATTGATGGCCCGCATCCGCTCGGTGCTGCGGCGGAGCACGCCCGCGAAGGCCGCCGCCGAGGCCGCGCCGGCGACATCGGACAAGGAGAAGCTGGTACGCTTCGGCACCAAATGGCTCGACCTCGAGGCCCAGGCGCTGCGCGACGACGAGGGCAACGAGCATCCGCTGACCGCCTCCGAATTCGGGCTGCTGAAGGTGTTCGCGGCCAATCCGAAACGCGTGCTGTCGCGCGAGCGCCTGCTCGAACTCGCCAATGCCCGCGACGCCGAGGCGTTCGATCGCGCGGTGGACCTGCGCATCATGCGCATCCGGCGGAAAATCGAGCCGGACCCGGCCAAGCCGGCGGTGATCCGCACCATCCGCGGCGGCGGCTATTTGTTCTCGCCGACGGGCGAGAAGGCCTGAAGCGCCGGATGTTCGTCCCGGCACGACACGCGGCGCGCCCCGCGACGCCCCACGGGCGGCATGGCGCGACAAACGCGGAAGGTTCAAATCCGTTCCGGACGGCGCGAACCGGTCTCCTCGCCAGCCGCACGCATTGAAATTGTTGGATTTTTCAGCCCGAATGTTTCGTCCCCACCGCCCCGACGAAACAATTTGGCCGGCGACGAAACCATTTTCCGCTTTTGGTGCAGACGTCCCGAAACGATGGCTCATTAACACTTCGGCTCAAGGAAACGCCGCCAGTTGCGGCGCTACGGGGAGCCAAGTCCATGCCGAACGTCATCGCCATCAACGCCCAGGCCAGCCAGAGCATCATCGCCGCTCAGGCGACGTCGGACGACATGCTTCTGGAGAGCATTGCCGGTGGCAACCGCACGGCCATGCACATCCTTTATTGCCGCCACCATGTCCGGGTTTACCGTTTCATCCTGCGCATCGTGCGCGACGCCACCACCGCAGAAGACCTGGTCAGCCAGGTGTTCCTCGACGTGTGGCGGACCGCCGGCCAGTTCCAGGGACGCTCGCAGGTCTCGACCTGGCTGCTTTCGATCGCTCGGTTCAAGGCGCTGACCGCCATGCGCCAGCGTCGCTTCGAGGACATCGACCAGGAGGACGTGCGCCAGATTCCTGACGGTGCCGACACGCCGGAGACCTCGCTCGACCGCAGCGACACCAGCGCCATCCTGCGCGCCTGCGTCGCCAAGCTGTCACCCGCGCATCGCGAGATCATCACCCTCGTCTACTACCATGAGAAGTCGGTGGAGGAGGTCGGGCAGATCATCGGCATCCCCCAGAGCACGGTGAAGACCCGGATGTTCTACGCCCGCAAGCAGCTGGCCGATCTTCTTAAGGGTTGCGGCGTCGATCGCTTCGCCGCCTGAAAACGAAGGATTTCAAGGAGGTAGGCCGGCCCTTGGGCCCGCCTCCGCCACACGGAAGTGTTACCGCCGACGACACAATTGAAACAAAGCACAACATCAGGCGGAAAAACTTCCCTCCTATAAAGCTCACATACGGTTTTGCTTAGACCTCCAAGTCTAGACCTCCCAAGACCTCGGTTCGAAGACCTCGGTTCGAAGACCTCATTTCGAAGACCTCCAGCGACCCGGACGATGCCCCCGTCCGGGTCGTTTCGCGTTTGGGATACGGTGTGGCCGCGGGCTGCCGCCTCTTCCGCAAGCGGGAGAGGCCGACGCACTCGCAGAAGTGCGGCGGCTGAGGGTTCTTCCCTCCAAGAGAATGTCCCGATGCAGAGACACCCTCCCCCCAGCCCTCCCCCGCACGCGGGGGAGGGGGTCGCACCTTCGCAGCGACCACCCCGTCACGAAGGCGTGACGCCGTGTAACGGCAGCAGCTGCATGAGCGAACTGCTCCCGTGACCTGCTTCACGGATGCGCCATGCTCGACCTGATCTTCGCCGTCCTCGCCGGCCTCCTCACCATCGCCGCACCGTGCACCCTGCCGATGCTGCCGATCCTGCTCGGCGCCTCGATCGGACGCAGTTCGCAGCTGCGGCCCGTCATGATCGCGCTCGGCTTCGTGGTCTCGTTCTCGGCAACGGCCCTGCTGCTCGGCGCGCTGACGCGGCTGTTCGATTTCGATCCCAACGTGCTGCGCTCGGCGGCCGCGATCCTCCTGCTCGGCTTCGGCTTGTTGATGCTGTGGCCGGCGCCGTTCGAATGGCTGTCGATCCGCCTCAACGGCTGGCTCGATCTCGGCAACGCCGCCGCGGTCCAGCGCGAAGGCGCGTTCGGCGGGCTTCTGCTCGGCACCACGCTGGGCCTCGTCTGGACGCCGTGTGCCGGTCCCGTGCTCGGCGCGATCCTGACGCTGGTGGCGACGTCGAAGAACCTCGCCTGGGCCGGCACGCTGCTGATCGCCTACGCGATCGGCGCGGCGATCCCGATGCTGGCGATCGCCTATGGCGGACAGGCCGCGACCACCCGCGTGCGCAGCCTCGCCCGCATCTCGCCGCGGCTGCAGCAGGGGTTCGGCGTCGTCGTGATCGGCTTCGCGCTCGCCGCCTACTTTCAATATGACACGCTGATCGTGGCGTGGCTCACCGGCTTCTATCCCTCAGGCCAGATCGGTCTGTGACTACCGACCCACACGGAGGATGCGCCCATGACTCTCAAGCTGCTTGCCGTCTCTACTTCGCTGATCGGCTTCGCCCTGACCGGCGCTGCCATTCCCGGCCTCTGCAACGAGGCGACGCCGCCGGTCAAAATGGCCGCCGTGAGCCAGGCGAGCGCGCCCGACTTCGCCGGCATCAACAACTGGTTCAATTCGAAGCCGCTGAGCATGGCCGATCTGCGCGGCAAGGTCGTGCTGGTGAATTTCTGGACCTATGGCTGCGTCAACTGCGTCAACACGCTGCCGCACGTCACCGCGCTCTACGCCAAGTACAAGGACAAGGGCCTCGTCGTGGTCGGCGTGCATACGCCGGAGTTCCCGTTCGAACGCTCGGCGTCGAACGTGCAGGCCGCGCTGAAGCGCCACGGCATCACCTATCCGGTGGCGCAGGACAATGATTCGAAGACCTGGACGGCCTACAGCAATCAATACTGGCCGGCGCAATACATCGTCGACCAGAGCGGCAAGATCGTATTCCAGCACGCGGGCGAAGGCCGTTACGACGAGATCGAGCGCACTGTGGCGCGGCTGCTGAACGCCAGCAGCTGATCTGGTCCGGGTAGACAAAGAGTCCTATAGGATGCGCGCACGGCATGAGTCATCAATGCAGGAGCCGGGCGCGATGGCTTAGCCGACCAGCCAGATCGGCGCCCGCCTGCCACCTGTTGGACGGGAGCGCCGATGTTGTCGAATCTTGATCCCATCGTGCTGGCGCGCGCGCAGTTCGCATTCACGATGTCGTTTCACATCGTGTTTCCTGCGTTTTCGATCGGGCTTGCCAGCTATCTGGCGGTGCTCGAAGCGCTTTGGCTGTGGACCGGCCGCGAGGTCTTCCTCAACCTGTTCCACTACTGGCTGAAGATCTTCGCGATCGCGTTCGGCATGGGCGTGGTGTCGGGCATCGTGATGTCCTACCAGTTCGGAACCAACTGGTCGGTCTTCGCCGACAGGACCGGACCCGTCATCGGCCCCCTGATGGCCTATGAGGTACTGACCGCCTTCTTCCTCGAAGCCGGCTTCCTCGGCGTGATGCTGTTCGGCCTCGATCGGGTCGGACCGCGGCTGCACTTCGTCGCGACGCTGATGGTGGCGATCGGCACGCTGATCTCGGCGTTCTGGATCCTCTCCGCCAATTCCTGGATGCAGACACCGGCCGGCTACGCCGTCAATCCCGAAGGCCAGTTCGTCGTCGCCGACTGGTTCAAGGTGATCTTCAACCCGTCCTTTCCCTACCGGCTCGTGCACATGGTGCTCGCCGCCTATCTGACGACGTCGCTCGTGGTCGGCGCGGTCGGCGCCTATCATCTGCTGCGCGACCCGCATCTTGCCGGGCCCCGCGTGATGTTCTCGATGGCGATGTGGATGGCGGCGCTGGTCGCACCGATCCAGATCCTCGCCGGAGACCAGCACGGCCTCAACACGCTGGAGCATCAGCCGGTCAAGGTGATGGCGATGGAAGGGCATTACCAGAGCCACAAGGACGGCGCGCCGCTGGTTCTGTTCGGCCTGCCCAACCAGGCAGCCGGCAGGGTCGATTACGCGATCGAAATACCGAAGCTGTCGTCCCTGATCCTGAAGCACTCGCTCGACGCGCCCCTGGCGGGGCTCGACACCGTGCCACGCGAAAACTGGCCGCCGGTGCCGATCACGTTCTGGTCGTTCCGCATCATGGTCGCACTCGGCTTCCTGATCTTCGCGCTCGGTCTGTTCAGCCTCTGGGCCCGGTGGCGCGGCACGCTGTTCCATTCGCGGCCGCTGCACATGTTCGCGCTTGCGATGGGGCCAGCAGGGTTCATCGCGGTGCTGGCCGGCTGGATCACCACGGAAACGGGAAGGCAGCCCTTCACCGTCTACGGCCTGCTGCGAACGTCGGACGCCGTCTCGCCGCTGGCCGCCCCCGCCGTGGGCTCGTCGCTGCTCGCCTTCGTGATCGTCTATTTCATCGTGTTCGCGGCAGGCGCCGTCTACATTCTGCGCCTGATGGCCTCGTCTCCGCATCATGGCGAGCGGGGCCCGGCCGGCGACGTCCCGGTGCGCGCGGCCGGCATCACGCCCGCCGCC